>Ga0180215_1005208_pt1 | contig 11210 bp, 10 predicted proteins | sample eDN3rd37CBELigBY_FD_128871 | JGI IMG/M metagenome (GOLD analysis project Ga0180215, IMG submission 128871) | Enriched backyard soil microbial communities from Emeryville, California, USA - eDNA 3rd pass 37_C BE-Lig BY (version 2) (version 2) | ecosystem: Environmental > Terrestrial > Soil >...
CCCCCTACCTCCTCCCCTCCACCGCCCTCATCGCCCTAGTCAGCGCCCCATCCCGCAAGCACGGCCAGCAATCGCCCTTCTTCACGAATCCGCACCCCGTCGTCGCCGTCAGCGGTCGCAACAGCGCGAGCGACCGGGCATCCCCATGCTCCTCGACGCGCGGGAGGACGGCCTTCTTGGCCTGGCAGCTCGAGGCGGCGCGCAGGTCCAAGGCCACGAGGAGGGCGGGGCTCGCGAGGGCGCGGACCTCGTCGCGCTTGAGGGCGGCGGTCGCGCGGCTCGCGGTCTTGGCGGGGACGCCACGGCTCGTCGCCAGCTCGAAGAGGAGGTCGGGGCCCACGCTTCCGAGCTTCGCCTCGAGGAGAGCGAAGGCGGCGTCGGCGGCGTCTTGCGAGCGGGCCGCATCGAGGAGGACCTTCCGCAGCTCGGGATCCTCGGCGAGCGTCGCGTCCTCTTCGAAGAGCTTCACCGCGTTCTCCACGGCCAGGACGAGCTGCCCCTCGTCGGCCTGCGCCCGGACGAGCGCGCGCAGGGCGTCGAGATCCTTCGGATGCTTCGCGACCAGCGCGGTGAGCTGCTCGGCCCCCACCTCGATGGCCTCCGCCAGCTCCGCCGAGCTCGCCTTCCCAAGGCCCGCCGACGATCCCGGCCCACGCCCCGATCCCGTCGAAGCCACCAGCGTCGAGGCCACGATCGCGACGACGACCAGCGCCATCGCGCCGCCGAGGAGCGCCACCCGCGGGAGCTGTCGAAGCTGCGCCGGGAGCCGCCGCCCCAAGCCGTCCAGCACCGAGGCTCGCGGCAGGGGCGACGCGAGCCGGCTCGCATCCGAGGGGAGGTGCGTCGCGAGCCCTTCGGCGACCAGCGCCTCATCCATTGCCTGGACGAGCTCGCGCGCGTTCTGGAAACGCGCCGCCGGCTCCTTTTCGAGAAGCCGCATCACGACCGCCTCGATGCGCTTCGGCACCTTGGGCCCCATGCCGGGCGGCGCCTGCGTGACGTGCATGGCCAGGAGCGAGACGGCGCTGTCGGCGTCGAAGGGCCGCGAGCCCGTCAAGAGCTCGTAGAGGATGACGCCGAGCGCGTAGAGGTCGGCGCGGTGGTCCACGTCCTTCCCCAGCGCCTGCTCGGGGGCCATGTACTCGGGCGTCCCGAAGACCATGCCGGCGCGGGTCAGCGCCTCGGGCTTCGTCCCCGAGAGCTCGGCGACGGGGACCTTCGCGATGCCGAAGTCGAGGACCTTCACGAAGTCCCGATCGCCTTCGCGCTCGACGAGCATGACGTTGTCCGGCTTGAGGTCGCGGTGGACGATGCCGAGCGAGTGGGCGCGGGCGAGGGCCGAGGCGATCTGCCGGACGATGTGGAAGCTGCGGGCGACGTCGAGCGCGCCCTTGCGGAGCTCGTCGCGGAGGCCGCGCCCCTCCACGTACTCGAGGACGAGGAAGAACGAGCCGTCCTCGAGCTTGCCGAAGTCGGTCGCGCTGGCGACGTTCGGGTGCTCGATGTGCGCGGCCGCCATCGCCTCCCGCTCGAAGCGGGCGACCACCTCCGGAAGGCGCGTCATCTCCGGGTGGAGCACCTTCACCGCGAGCCGCTTCCGCATGTGCGTGTGCTCCGCGAGGTAGACGGCGCCCATGCCACCTTCGCCGAGCAGCGATTCGAGCCGGTAGCGGCCGGAAATCACCGTCCCGAGGAGGCCGGAGAGGCCATCGCCGTTCGCCTCGGGGGGCGAGATCTCCGGAGCGTCGGCGCGGAACGACATGGCGTCGCGCATCCTAGCGATCACGGACCTGAAGCCAAACGAGCTTTTCGGGCCGGCGGCCGCTCGCAATCGAGCTCTGGATGGCCGGTTTTCCGGGCGCGGAGCGCGCATCCGTTGCATAACGCGCGCCATGCACATCGAGACGTTCCCCGTCGGGCGCCTTCAGTGCAACTGCTCGATCGTGGTCGATCCGGCGACGAAGCACGCCATCGTCATCGACCCGGGCGGCGACTACGAGAAGATCCGCGACCGCCTCGATGCGCTCGGCGCGCACGTTTCGGCGATCGTGCACACGCACACGCACATCGATCACGTAGGCGCCACGGCCCCCTTGCAGCGCTCGACCGGCGCCTCCGCGAAAATCCACGAGGGCGACCGCTTCCTCTACGAGATGCTGCCGATCCAGGCGGCGACGATCGGCGTGCAGGTCCCCGAGGTCTGCGAGATGGAGGGCGACCTGAAGGACGACCTCGTGATCTCCGCCGGCTCGATCCGCCTGCGCGTCATGCACACGCCGGGGCATACGCCGGGCAGCGTCACCTTCGTCCTCGACGACGAGAAGCTCGCGTTCACGGGCGACACGCTCTTCCGTCGCGGCATCGGCCGCACCGATCTCTGGGGCGGCGACACCGACTTGATCTTCCGTTCCCTGCGCGAGCGCGTGCTCGGCCTCGAAGACGACGTGAAGGTCGTGGCGGGGCATGGGCCCTCGACGACGATCGGCGACGAGCGACGGGCGAACCCCTTCTTGCGCCGTTCGCTCGGCTAGTGCGCGCGGGGGAAGACGGCGCTCGCCGCGACGCGAGCGCTTCGAAGGCGGAAAGTCGGTTGACCTGGACGATGATCCGTGCCACCCATCCGCCGACTTTCGACGGATGGGTGCAGCGCTCGCTGCAGGATCGAGAATGGTCGGGCCGCCATTCTGCCGCTGGACGAACCGGCAGGATGCCCATGCAAGCCAAGACTCGAACCATCTGCGCGCCCCCTGAGCCCTGCGAAGTTCCGCTGAACCTCCAGCGCATCGCCAAGAGGCAGCCGCGGTGGTGACTTCCCTCCTGCTCGCAGTTCTGCTCCTACCCTTCCTCTCGGCCCCGCTCGTCTTGGCCTTGGGGCGCTGGCTGGGAGCCAAGGTCGGTTGGGCGGCGCTGGCGGCGCCCGTGCTCACCTTCGGGGCGTGTGTCGCGCTCTACCTGAACCCCGACGCCCAGCAGGCCGCGCTGAGCTGGACGTGGGTTCCGAGCCTTGGGGTCGAGCTCTCGTTCGCACCGGACGGGCTCGCGCTCTTCTTCGGCTTGCTCGTGACCGGCATCGGCACGCTGGTCACGTTCTACGCGACCCACTACCTCGACGACTCCTACGAGAAGCACGGGCAGTTCTACTGCATCCTGCAGCTCTTCATGGGGGCGATGCTGGCGACGGTCTTCACCAGCAATGTCCTCGTGCTCTTCACGGCCTGGGAGCTGACGGGCGTCGTCTCGTTCTTCCTCATCGGCTTCCTGCACGAGAAGGCCGAGTCGCGGCGGGGAGCGCGGATGGCGCTCATGACCACCGGGCTCACCGGCCTGGTGCTGCTCGCCGGGATCGTCCTGCTCCAGCAGGTCTTCGGCACCGCGGATCTGACCCGCATGGTCGGCGCGTCGGTACCGGCGGGGAAGGAAGGCCTCCTCGCCGCCGCCTTCCTCTGCTGCTTCGTCGGCATCAGCGGCAAATCGGCGCTCGTTCCGTTCCACTACTGGCTGCCGAACGCGATGGCGGCGCCGACCCCCGTCAGCGCCTACCTCCACTCGGCCACCATGGTGAAGCTCGGCGTCTTCCTGACGGCGCGCCTCTTCCCCGTGTTCGGTGGCCTCGAGAGCTGGACGCCGCTGCTCGTCTCGATCGGCTTCCTCACCTTCTTCGTGGGCGCGCTCTTCGCCTGGTTCTCCTACGACCTGAAGGCGGTCCTCGCCTACACGACGGTCGCCCAGCTCGGCCTGCTGGTCGGGCAATACGGCTGGAGCACGCACCACGGCGTCGTCTTCGGCGACATCGCCCACATCCTCAACCACAGCTTCTACAAGGCGTGCCTCTTCATGGTGGTCGGCATCATCGACCACTGCACCGGCACGCGCGATCTGCGGCAGCTCGGCGGCCTCGCGAGGAAGATGCCGCTCACGACCGCCATCGCCTTCGTCGGCCTCGCATCCATGGCGGGCCTGCCGCTCACCAGCGGGTTCATCAGCAAGGAGCTCCTGCTCGAAGGCGGGCTCGGCTTCCGCGACGGCCATGCCGGGCTCTTGGGTCTGTGGCCGCTGCTCGCGCTGGTGGCGGGCTCGGTCCTCCACGTGCTCGTCGCGCTGCGCATCGTCAAGCGCGTCTTCCTCGGAACCGCGCCGCAGAACGTCGACGAGCATTTCCACGCGCCCTCCGTCGGCATCCAGCTTCCCCCGCTCGTCCTCGCGCTGGCGGTCCTCTACTTCGGGGTCCAGCCGGCGGCCTTCGGCGTGCTCACCGGCTCCTTCAGCCCCCTCGGCGGCGCCACCCCGGAGCTCGCGCTCTGGCATGGGTGGACGCCGGCGGCGCTGCTCAGCCTCGGCGTCTTCGCGACGGCCGGAGCGGTGTTCTGGCTGAGTGAGCGAGGTCGATGGCCCGTGGTCTCCCTTCCGCGCGCGCTGCAGCTGGACCGTGCGTTCGACGTCCTCGTCGAGGCGGTTCCGCGCTTCGGCGCACGCCTCGACCGCGCCCTCGGGTTCACCCACCCCTCCCGCTACCTGTTCATCATCGGCAGCTTCCTGGTGATCGCGGTCCTCGTCACCGCCTTCCAGGGCCGAAGCGAGATCGCCGCGCTCCTCGCGCGAACCGAGCCCCTGCCCGCGGGCCTCGAAGGCTGGACGCGCTGGGCGATGGTGCTCGTGATCTCGGCGGGGATGGCGCTCTCGATCGCGTGGAAGCGGCCGATGCCTCAGCTCTTCGCCGTCTCCCTCGTCGGCTTCGGGGTGGCCTACTACTACGTGCTCTACCGAGCACCCGACCTCGCGCTCACGCAGCTCCTCGTCGAGACCGCCACGCTGCTCTTGCTCCTACTCGTCGTCCTCCGCTTCAAGCGCGACAAGGCGGAGCTACAACCTCTCCCCCCGGAGAAGCCGGCCTCACGCCTCTGGCGCATCGGCGTCTCGGTCGGCGTCGGCCTGATGCTCGGTCTCGGCGTCCTGGTCTTCCAGAACGACTCCGTCGAGCGCGCCGGATCGTTCTACGTCGAGCAGACCCTTCCCCTCGCGCAGGGCGCGAACGGCGTGAACACCGTCGTCGTCGACTTCCGCGGCTTCGACACGATGCTCGAGATCACCGTCCTTCTCATCGCGGCCCTCGGATGTCTCGGCCTCCTGTCGCGCGCGACGTCGAGCGCTCCGCCGAGCACCTCGTACGCGACGGTCGATCTCTTCCCCGTCCCCCGCAACTTCATCCTGAAGGCGGTCGTCCTCGGGGGCTTCGTGCCGCTCAACCTCTTCTCCCTGCACATCTTCTTCCGAGGCCACAACGCGCCGGGAGGCGGCTTCATCGCGGGGCTCATCACCGCGCTCTCGCTCCTCCTCGTGAGCTTCGTGCTCGGCGTGGACGGCTTCCGGCGCGGCCTTCGCGTGGCGCCGCTCCTGCTCTCCGTGACCGGCATTTTCCTGGCCGTGTCCTCCGCCCTGCTCCCCCTCGCATTCGGCCACTCCTTGCTGCACCACCTCCACGTCACGATGGGCCCCCTCGCCCTCGGTACGCCAATGCTCTTCGACGCCGGCGTCTTCCTCACGGTCGTGGGGGTGACGTTGAAGCTGGTGCTGCCGCTGATGAAGTCGGTGCACGGGCTGCCGGCCTTGGTCCGCGAGGAAGAGGGCAAGCTCTGGCCCGCGGGGAGCGAGCCCATCGACTTCGACCCCCAGCGCCTTCCCGTGGCTGACGACCTGCGGAGGGACGCATGACCGCGCAGCTCGACACCGCCGTGCTGGTCGCCGTCCTCACCGCCGGCTCCATCTACCTCTGTCTCTCGCGCCGCTTCTTGCGGATGCTCTTCGGCTTCCTGCTGCTCTCGAACGCGGCCAACGTGGCCGTGCTCGCCGTATCGGGTGATCCGACCGGGAAGGCGACGGCCACGGTCAGCGCCGAGGCTTCGCAGGTCGCGGCCGTCGATCCTCTGCCTCAGGCGCTCATCCTGACAGCGATCGTCATCGGCTTCTCCGTCGCCGCGTACCTCACGGTCCTCCTCTACCGGATCTACGTCGATACCGGCGCGGCCACGACGACGGGCCTCGAACGCGACGACGACCTGGGCGACGTCGGAGAGGAGGCGGCAGGATGAGCTCGCTCCTCGGCCTTCCCATCCTCGCTCCCCTCGCGACGGCCCTCTTCGCCCTACTCGCTCCGCGCCCTTCCGTCGGCCGGCGCGTCGGCGTGAGCATCGCCCTCGCCGGCATGCTCGGCTTCGCCCTCTGGCTCGTCGGATATGTCCAGGCGAACGGCCCCATCGTCCTCAGCATGGGCGGCTGGGTCGTGCCCTACGGCATCGTGCTCGTAGCGGACACCCTCGCCGGCATCATGCTGTGCCTGTCGTCGCTGACGGCACTCGCCTGCGTGCTGCACGGCTTCGCCGAGACGCCGCCGGAGAAGGAGGATCCGCTGCGCCTGCCTTTGCTGCTCCTCCTCCTGGCAGGCATCCACCTCTCGTTCCTCACCGGCGATCTCTTCAATCTCTTCGTCGCGTTCGAGGTCTTCCTGCTCGCGTCCTACGCGCTGATGACCCTCGAAGCCGACCGACGCCGTTCACGCCGGGCGCTGCCCTACGTGACGATCAACCTGCTCGGCAGCGCGCTCTTCCTCTGCACCTGCGCCTTCGCGTACTCGCTCTTCGGCACGCTGAACTTCGCGGAGATCGCCGTCCGGAGCACCGCGATGGTCGGCGACGTGCGCCTGGACCTGCTCGGCCTCCTCCTCCTCCTGGTCTTCGCGATCAAGGCGGGGCTCTTTCCGCTCTATTACTGGCTGCCCGTCAGCTATCCGGCGATGCCCTCCTCCATCGCCGCGTTCTATGCGGGCATGCTCACGAAGGTCGGCGTCTACGTCTTGATCCGAATCTTCGGGACGGTGCTGCCTCCCGACCTCTCGTGGCTGCATACGGCCATCGCCTGGGCGGCGGCGCTCACGATGGTGATCGGCGTGCTCGGCGCGGTCGCACAGAGCCGCGTCCAGAGCATCCTCTCGTACCACATCGTGAGTCAGGTCGGTTACATGGCCCTCGCCATCGGCCTCTTCTCGCGCTTCGCCTTCGCGGCCGCGATTTTCTACGTCATCCACCACATCGTCGTAAAAGCGACCCTCTTCCTCGTCGGCGGCGTGGTCATGCGGGTGCAAGGCACCGATCACCTCGACAGGACCGGCGGGCTCTGGAAGCTCGCTCCCGCGCTCGGCCTCGCCTTCCTCCTGCAGGCGCTCTCCTTGGCCGGGATTCCGCCGCTGAGCGGCTTCTGGGGCAAGTACATGATCGTCAAGGAGGGTCTGTCGCAGGGAGAGTGGGTGCTCGTCGCCTTCTCCTTGGTGGCCAGCATCCTGACCCTGCTCAGCATGCTCAAGATCTGGTTCGGAGCCTTCTGGAAGGCCGCGCCGAAGGATGCGGCGCCGGTGCTCTCGCGCTCGAGCCGAGGCATGACGGCGGTCGCCGGCGCGCTCACCCTCATCTCGCTGTGCATCGGCCTCGGCGCCGGTCACTTCTTGGGCATCGCCGAGCACGCGGCGCACGAAACGCTCGATCGCACCGCCTACGTGCGCACCGTCCAGGCACTGCAACCCGACCAAGGTAAGCAGCCATGAGCGCTTCGACGGTGAAAGTGCAGAAGCAATCGCTCGTCGCGCGAGCGCTCGGCTTCATCCTCTTCGTAATCGCCTTCTTGCGCGCGCTGGTCCTATCCAACCTCCAGCTCGCGAAGACGATCCTGTTCGAAAAGCGCGAGACCCTCTCGCCGGGGTTCTTGACCTATCCCGTCGACCACCTGTCCAAGCTCGAGATCCTCGTGCTCTCGCACTGCATCACCCTCACGCCGGGCACGACGACGGTGGAGGTCTCCGCCGACTTCAAACGGCTCACGCTGCATGCCCTCGACGCGCGTGATCCCGAGGGAACCGTGAAGGGGATCCAAGACGAGCTCGAACGCCCGATTCTGAGGTGGACCCGATGACGCTCGCGACCATCGCCCTCGTCGCGCTGTGGTTGGCGCTCTTCACGGCCGTCACCGCCGGCATCTGGCGCGTCGTGAAGGGCCCGACGACGCTGGATCGCATGGTGGGCTTCGACCTCGTCACGATCACCGTCAGTGGGCTGGTGCTCGTCTTCTCCGTCACGACCGGCGCGACGGATTTCCTCGAGTTCGTCTTCATCCTCAGCGCGCTCGGCTTCCTGTCGACGGTTGCCTACTTCTACTACCTGATGCAGCTGAGCCCCGACGATAACAACTTCAATCCGGAGGAGCCGCCGTGAGCTGGATCGATATCGTCGGCCTCGTCGTCATGCTCGGCGGCGCCTTCTTCATCGTCCTGGCCGCCGTGGGCACGATGAAGTTCCCCGACGTCTATTGCCGCGCCCACGCTGTCGGCAAAGCCATGACGCTCGGGATCATGCTCCTCTTGTTCGGATACGGCCTGCGCACGCCGGACGTCTCCTGGCTCAAGCTCGCCTTCATCATGGCGTTCCAGTTCACGACGATCCCGGTGGCCAGCCACCTCTTCGCGCAGATCGCCTACCGGAAGGGCGTGCGCCGGTGGACGCCACGCTGACCTCGGCTCCCGCGGCCTCGTGATGGCCGTCGTGACGATCGCGATGGCCCCTGGCGATGAACAAAAGCGAAACGCCGGGACGAGATGTTCGCCCGGCGTTTCGTTCGGCGGCTCGTCCCGCTCGGTTGGGGGACGCACGCCCGCTTCTCAGTACGGATTGTCGTCCGCGGGGGCCGGCTTGGGCTCGGCCTTCGGCTTGGCGGGCTCCTTCGCCTGCGTCTCGGCCGGCTTCGGCGTGGTCACCGTCGTCTTCGGCGCGGCGGGCGCCTTCGGGGCCGGCGTCGTCTTCGGCTGCTCGACCTTCACCGGCTTCGGCTCGGCGGGAGCGCTCGCGGGCTGGACCGGCGAGGGAGGCGGCTCGGCCGAGGCCGCGGGCTCTGCGGATGCAGCCGGATCGGCCGACGGTGCCGGCTCCGCGGGTTCCGCGGTCGCCTCGGGCTCGGGAGCCTTCTCGGGCTCGGAGGGGGCGGACTCGCTCGGGGCCTGGTTGACGACCGTCGAAGCGGGCTCGTTCGGCGCCTCCGAGGGCGAGCCGCGCAGCATGAAGTAGAGGCCCGCCGCGGTCGCCGCGACGAGGCCCAGGTAGATGAGACCGCGACTCCCGCCGGACTTGGCGACGGCAGGCTCCGGACGCGACACGATTTCCCTCGGCGGCGAGGGCGGAACCGGGGTCGGCACCTTGGCCGCGGGCGGAGGCGGGCTGTCGCTGACCGGCTTCGCGGCCGGCGCGACCGGCGAAGCGGCCTCCTCGCTCGGCGGCACCGACGGTGCGGACGCCGCGGCGGGGGGCACCGACGAAGCGGCCGGAGCGGGCGACGGCTCGGGGGGCGTCACGGCCGGGAGCGACTGCGAGCTCGCCGACGAGTGAACCGCCGGGAAGTCGGAGAGCGATGGGTTCTTCGGAAGCTCGATCGCCGTCCCCCGCCCCGTCTCGTCGACCAGCGGCGTCGCGCCGATGGAGCCGATTTCGTCCATCGTCCCGCCGGCGCCGAGCGGGGCCTCCTGCAGGAGCTCCGCGGCCTGCCGCATCACGGTCTGCTCACCGGGCGGCGGCATCTCGCCTACCGAATCCGTCGCGGGGAAGAAGGGCGCGTCGCTCTTCTCGGTCGTCTCGCCGGCCGCCTCGGCTTGGGCCGCCGCCAGCACGGTCGCCGCATCCAGCCCGCCGAGGCCGCTCATCGTCGCCTTGCGAACCGGCCCCGCCCCTTCGTCGCCTTCCTCGGAGGAGGGCGTCGAGGTTGACCCGCCATGGTTCTTGAGGCCCGACTCGTACGCCGTGCCGGCCTCCTTGTGGCGGTTGACCAGATCCTCGATGACCTGCCGGGAGGCGTCGTCGATCTTGATGAACTTCACCCCCATGCCCGCCGGCCGCGACGGAATCGCCTCGGCCGGATCGCGCTTCCACACCACGCGTCCGACGCCCTGGAGCACCGTGCGGTCCTCGGCGATGCGGATCTCGAACTTGAGCAGCGTCCCCGGCGCGAAGGGGGAGGACGTTTTGATGAAGATCCCGCCGCGACTGATGTCGAGCGAATACTGCTCGATGAACTCGTCGACCGTCGCGCTCTTGTAGCGCACGGTCATCGTCAGCACCTTGGCGCGGGGATCTTTGCGAGTGTCTTGCGTCATCTGGCCTTTTCTCTCGAGAGACGCGCGCGCCGGCCCTCGGGCTCGGCAAAGAGCGTGGCGGCCATCGTAGCGGTGTTCGGTGTCAAATCCCAAGCCCAACCTTCCCCCCTGCCCTCGGGGTGGACACGGACCGGAGCTGTGCGCGCATCGACGCCGAAGTGGGCGTCACCGCCGACGAACAAAGCGCACCTCCTCCGTGCTACCTCTCGGTCATCCATGACGAAGGACCATTTCCGAGCGCATGGCCGTCGCGAAGTCGATCTTCCCGCCACGTTGCGGCACCGCGCGGAGCGCTGGAAAAAGCGTGCCCGCGTCGTGAACCTCTCGCTCGGCGGCGTCTGCATCGAGACCACGGAGCTCGTCGAGCCCGGCATCCGCATCACCGTCGAGCTCCTCGTCCCCACCCTCTGGGATCCCCTCGTCCTCGAGGGCCGCGTCGCCTGGGTGGCCCACAAGGACGACAAGGTCCGCATGGGCATCGAGCTCGAGCACCAGAAAACTGGCCCCCTCTTCGCCCTCGCCGAGCTCCTGGGCGCCCAGGCCTACTGAGCGCCCGCCCCCCGAGCGCAGGCGCCCTCGCTCCCCCCGCACCCGCGCGCCCTCCATCACCCCCGGCCTCACGCTCGCCTACTCCTTGAGGGAAACCTTGCGCCCCGCGACCGGCGCCTCCGCGAGCAGCACGGTGGTCGTCGCCTTCGTCGGCGGATCCGCCTTCGTCACCTTCTCCGCCAGGTCGAAGCTCAGCCCCCAGATGACGTCCTCCTCCCCGGAGAAGAACCATGTCGTCGCCGCGCACCCCGCGATCCGCTTCGACAGCCCTTCGTCGAAGGTCATCGAGAGATCCGGCCCCGCGAAGCCTCGCGAGAACTTCCGCGCCGTGCCGCCCTTGAGCTGCCACACCGCCGTCGAGCCATCCTTGCGCACCTGACCGACGGCCGCGCAGTCCGGCGTCTGCTTCACCAGCCGCTCCGGCGTCAGCACGAGGGCGCTCTCACCCCCGACCCGCGCCTGCGACTTCACCGTGATCTCC
>Ga0180215_1005209_pt1 | contig 11209 bp, 12 predicted proteins | sample eDN3rd37CBELigBY_FD_128871 | JGI IMG/M metagenome (GOLD analysis project Ga0180215, IMG submission 128871) | Enriched backyard soil microbial communities from Emeryville, California, USA - eDNA 3rd pass 37_C BE-Lig BY (version 2) (version 2) | ecosystem: Environmental > Terrestrial > Soil >...
CATTAAGTGATGAAATGAAGGCAAAGCGTTCTTAGGTTAGTGATTTAATTTAAATTGTAGCTGATATTATTTTTATAAAATTAATTTGTTGATTGAAGTGTAAGGCACGAAGACTCCTGCGGTCGCCCGCGGAAAGCGAAGTGCCTGAAACGGAAATCAACAACCATGTCTAACAGTGACTAAAAAACAGGAATAAAACAGAAGTTGCATTTCAAAATAGTCCTTGCTATAATATGAAGAGTGTTTTTCAGTAATAAATAGCGTATAATTGTTACGCTGTAACATATAACTCTGTTTCGAGAGATTCAGGGCGGAAGGAGCTGAAAAGGAATGAAATCAGGAATTCATCCTAATTACAAAAAAGCTACAGTGAAATGTGCTTGCGGTAACGAATTTGAAACTGGCTCAGTTAAGGAATTAATCCGTGTTGAGACATGTTCAGAATGTCACCCATTCTACACAGGACGTCAAAAGTTCGCTGAAGCTGGCGGTCGTGTTGATCGTTTCAACAAAAAATACGGTATCAAGTAATAAAATGTTAAACAAACAAAAACAGGCAAGTTTCAATCTTGCCTGTTTTTTGATGTTCAAAGATTTGGAAGCAGGAGAACCGAAGAAGCAGAGGGACGGTTCTTTTGCTTCCAAATGGGGTTTTGACGAAGAATATTGCCTATACTATAATTAGAATGTTATGCATGTGGAACGATATGCGTATGGTGATGAGATTTTAACGACATATGAGTACTACTAATTTTTACGCTTTAACATACTTAAATGATCTATTTTAAATAAATGAGGTGAATGACCGTGTTTGATCGTCTTCAAGCTGTGGAGGATCGCTACGATAGGCTGAACGAGCTCTTAAGTGATCCAGCAATTGTAAGTGACACAAATAAGCTGCGTGATTATTCAAAAGAGCAGTCTGATATACAGGAAACTGTTATAACCTATCGCGAATACAAAGAAGTAAAAGAGCAATTAAGTGATGCAAAGGAAATGCTTGAGGAAAAGCTTGACCCGGAAATGCGTGAAATGGTGAAGGAAGAGCTTTCCGAATTAGAGGACCGTATCGAAGAATTGGAAGCAAGACTAAGAATTCTTTTGATCCCGAAAGACCCTAATGATGATAAAAACGTTATTATGGAAATCCGCGGTGCTGCCGGCGGTGATGAAGCAGCACTGTTTGCTGGAGACCTATACCGCATGTACAGCAAGTTTGCTGAAGCGCAAGGCTGGAAAACGGATGTCATCGAGGCGAGCACAACAGGTGTCGGCGGCTATAAAGAGATTATCTTCATGATTAACGGTAAAGGTGCCTACTCCAAGCTGAAGTTTGAAAATGGGGCCCACCGTGTACAGCGTGTTCCTGAAACAGAATCTGGCGGCCGTATTCATACTTCTACTGCAACCGTTGCCGTTCTTCCTGAAACAGAGGAAGTGGAAGTGGAAATCCATGATAAGGATATCCGTGTCGACACGTTTGCTTCCAGCGGACCAGGCGGACAAAGTGTTAACACGACCATGTCAGCCGTTCGTTTAACTCATATCCCAACAGGTACGGTTGTTTCCTGTCAGGATGAAAAATCCCAGATTAAGAACAAAGAAAAAGCGATGAAGGTTCTTCGTGCCCGTGTGTACGATAAATTCCAGCGTGAAGCGCAGGCTGAATATGATCAGCAGCGTAAATCGGCGGTTGGTACAGGTGACCGTTCTGAGCGAATTCGTACGTATAACTTCCCGCAAAACCGCGTGACAGACCACCGTATTGGTCTAACCATCCAAAAGCTTGATCAAATTCTTCAAGGGAAAATCGATGACATCATTGATGCTCTTATTATGGAAGAACAATCAAGCAAGCTGGAAAGCGCAGAGGATTAAGATATGGCTAGAATTTACGAAGCTCTTCAATGGGCTTCTTCTTTTTTAAAAGAAAAGAATCGTGACGAAAATGCCGGAGAATTATTGCTGCGTTATTTATTACAGATGGATCGTACAAAGCTCCTGGCGAATCTGCGTGAGGAGCTGGAGCCTGAAGTGGAGGACCATTTCCGTGGTGCTGTAGAGCTTCACGGTGAGGGGACGCCGGTCCAGTACATAATCGGTCATGAGGAGTTTTATGGCCGCAGGTTTCGAGTGAATGAGAGCGTGTTAATCCCAAGGCCTGAAACAGAGGAGCTTGTGCTCGGAGCATTGGAGCGGATATCTCGTTTATTTGGTGATGGGCAGTCTGTGGCGGTTGCTGATGTTGGAACGGGCAGCGGGGCAATTGCGATTTCGTTAAAATTAGAGCGGCCGATGCTGTCAGTTACGGCAAGTGACATTTCGGAGAGTGCATTGGCTGTTGCTTCTGGCAATGCAGAACAGCTTGATGCGGATGTAACCTTCGTTAAAGGTGATTTGCTTAAGCCGTTTATCGAAGCTGGTCAGAGGTTTGATGTGGTGATTTCCAATCCGCCCTATATTCCACTTGGAGATATGGTAGATATGTCCGTTGTCGTGACAGATCATGAACCCCATAGCGCCCTGTTTGCCGGCGAGGATGGACTTGATTTGTACCGCCGATTTGCCGAAGAGCTTCCTTTTGTTTTAAAAGAAAAATCACTCGTCGGATTTGAAGTAGGAGCGGGACAAAGTCAGGATGTATCACAACTCCTGCATCAAGCCTTCCCAAAGGCACACATAGAAACGGTATATGACATCAATGGAAAAGACAGAATGGTATTCATGGAAATCAACCCGGTGTCAGGCACCACAAAAAGACAAAATGGCTAAAGTGTCCATTTGCGGTGCCTGACACCGAATCTATTAAAAAATTTTTTCATTTTTTGCTAGTTTAAAAATCCACCTTCCTGTCCACAATGGGTTAGTGAAGGGGCGGTGTTCTACATGAAAAGAAAAAATCTAGCAATCATTTATCTATTTATCCTATCAATTGGAACCATTTTAAGTTTATATATACCTAAAAATGAAGTAACGGCAAACGATGCTGTCATCATACCAAATGATGCGATTCGCCTGCGTATTCTTGCCAACAGTGACAGTGGGGAGGATCAGGCGATCAAGAGAATGGTCCGTGATGAGGTTAACAAGGAGATTACCCAATGGGTATCAGCTCTTACCTCAAAAGAGGAAGCAAGAGAAGTAATCAAGGCTGGTATGCCAGACATTCAGAGGATTGCTGAGCAGGTGCTTGAAGAAGAACAGGTGAATCAAAGCGTGAAGGTCGAATTCGGTTTAGTAGATTTTCCTACGAAGCTTTACGGACAATTTTTATACCCAGCAGGTCAGTATGAAGCGATTCTTATTACCCTTGGCGACGGAGCAGGCGCCAATTGGTGGTGCGTGTTATTCCCGCCATTATGCTTCCTTGATTTCTCAAGCGGCGTAGCTGTCAGCGAAGGGTTTGATGAAGAAGAGAAGATCGCTGATAACGATGATAAAAAGAAAGCAGACAACGAAGAATCCTCTATTCCAGAAAAAAGACCTTCTGAGCAAAAGGATAAACCAGTAAAGTCCACTGAACAAAAGGACAGCAAGGAACAGGCAGCTGCGGAGGAAAAAAATATCGAAGCAGCAGTGGTAAGCAACGTAGTTGTTGAGAAAGAAGAGCCGTCAACGGATAACGAGGATCATCGCAAGCAAGCAGCAGAAACGGTTGTAACTTCAACACAAACAGCTGAAACTGAAACACAATCATCTGATGAAGAGAAGTCCACTGTAGCAACAGATGAAAAGAGGGAAGCTGCAAAGGAAATGGAAGTCGAACAGGCTAACTCCAAGCAAACAGCACCTGTATACACAAGTGAAGATGAACAGCCGGTTAAAGTGAAGTTTTTTGTAAAAGAAATATGGGATAGTCTATTTGGTTAAGCAAGGGAAGAAGCTACACTTCTTTCCTTTTTACACGTATGAAGGAGTTATCCACATCCAATTTTATTACCTAATGACCACCCGGCCAGAAAATAAAAATAAAGGTTCTACTCTCTCTATTTTTTCATATTAATAGTTTAACGATATGAAACTAGGGGGGAGTTTTATGAGCGCAGTGATTCGGTGTGCAATCACAGATGATGTAGATAACTTAAAGATTTTTCTAGAACGTGCAGGGCTGAGTGCGGAGGGTGTGAAGGGAACCATTGATTCTTTCCTCATTATGGAGGATGAAATAGGTGACATTCAGGCAACAATAGGAATTGAACAGTTTGGTGAAGTTGGACTGCTGCGCTCGTTGGTAATGACGTCGCAAACGATGAAAAATGATGTATATATTTTATTCGAGCAGATTTTCCTGCTTGCGACTGAAAAGGGCATGAAGGAAATCTTTATGGCCACGAATAAAATTGGAGCGGTAAAGCTTGTTGAGCTTTTGGGTTTTCAACAGATTAAGAAATCGGAGCTGCCGCCGGTTTTATCCCGAGCTGGCCATGTTCAACACATTCTTACTGTGGATAACTCGGTTTTTCTAAAAATTTCTCTCTAAAACATGCTAATATCCACAAAATTATCCACAAAATGAAGATTTTTATCCACAATTTGTGGATAAGACTTGAGTTGTTCACTATCTTCTTTTATACTTTCAAAGGAAATTAGCGTAAATTTTGGTATTTCTGAAGGTGGAGAATGATGATTACAAATTATTGGTCAGTGGATAAGTTTGTGGATAATCTGGAAAATTATCCACAAATTCAACAAGCCGCTGATTTTTTAAGCAAAAATGAGGTAGTAGCGTTTCCGACTGAAACGGTTTATGGCTTGGGCGGAAATGCGAAAGAGGATCAAGCAGTTAACAAGATTTATGAGGCAAAGGGACGTCCAAGTGACAATCCGTTAATTATTCATATTGCTGAGCAAAGCCAGCTGACAGACTTTGTGGAGGAAATTTCCCCTAAAGCGCAATATTTAATGGACCGTTTTTGGCCAGGGCCATTAACGATTATTTTTCCGTTGAAAAAGGGATTTCTCTCCAATAAAGCAACGGCTGGATTGGAGACGGTTGCAGTGAGAATGCCTGATCATCCGGTGGCGATGGCGGTATTGAAGCAGTCCGGTCTGCCAATTGCGGCGCCAAGTGCGAATCGTTCAGGCAAGCCGAGTCCAACAACGGCTTTGCATGTAAAAGAAGATCTCGACGGCAGGATTGCGGGAATTGTGGACGGCGGCCCGACAGGTGTTGGAGTGGAATCAACTGTAATCGATTGTACGACCGCCATTCCGGTTATCCTTCGACCCGGTGGTGTCACAAAGGAGCAGCTGGAAGAGGTAATCGGTGAAGTTCATGTCGATCCGGCATTGGCTGACGAAAAGGAAGCGCCAAAATCACCTGGCATGAAATACCGTCACTATGCACCGGATGCCCCTTTATATCTAGTCGATGGAACAAGGGAAGCGATTCAGAGGCTGGTAAATGAACAAAGGCGAGAAGGCAGGAAGGTGGGCGTTCTTACGACAAAGGAGAATGAAGCCTACTATGATGCCGACTTTGTCTTTGCCTGCGGCGAGCGCGGGCGCCTTGAAACGGTTGCCAGCTCGATTTATGAAGCATTGCGAAGCTTCAACAAACAGGACATTGAATTGATTTATAGTGAGTTGTTTCCGAATGAAGGCGTAGGAAATGCGATTATGAATCGGCTGATGAAGGCGGCCGGTCAGCGCGTGCTAAAAGTGTAAAAATAGGTATCTGAAATTGGGCTTGCGAGGCTCAATGTCAGATACCTTTTTTTGTGGATAAAAAAAGACCTCGTTATGTGAGGTCTTACGACTCTTATAGGCTTTGAAGCTCATCAACCGTGACAAACGTATACCCTTGTTCTAACAAGTTCTTGATGACGCCCTCAATGGTTTGCAGCACGTGGTCCTTATCCTCATACATTGGATGAAGCAGAATAATGGAACCTGGTGTAACATTTTCCTTCACATAGTTCACCTTGTCTGCCGTGGTGCTGTAAAAGCTATCGGGCTCGAGGTTCCAGGTGATGGATTCCTTGTTTTGTTTTTTTAGATAATAGGGCAGCCCAATGAGTTTTTTTCCATACGGCGGGCGAAAGTCAATGTCACCTTGATAGCCGGCATCGCGAATCAACTGATCCGTTTTTTCCAGCTCTTCTTTAATAAAGGAAGGTGTTTTGAAAACCATACGGTTATGTGAATAGGTATGATTGCCGATTTGATGGCCCGCCTTAGCAATTTGCTTGGCGCCTTCGGGGTATTTCTCAATATCTTGGCCAATTAGAAAAAACGTGGCTTTCACATTGTATTTGTCCAATAAAGGTAAAATCTGATCGACATTCTCTGTCGGACCGTCGTCAAAGGTCAGAGCAACCACCTTTTTATTCGTCTCTACCTTTGATGTCAGGTTTCCGAATAACTGGTAATCGCGAGAAGTTGCTAATGTATACGTGCCGTAAAACAGCAGGAGAAAAATCAAAATAACAAAACCAGTAATAAGTAATCTTTTCTTCATACAGGGTACCTAGCCTTCTTCAATCATACATGTCAACCTATTATAGCAACAATGAAACGAGCATTGAAGATTTTTTATTCGACGAAGAGGCTTCGTTTTCAACAGGTTACCCACATATCCGTGGATAGAGCTCCCCGTTAACGGATGATTAATCACTTTTCAACAGCCTATCCACATATTAAACAGTGCTGGGTAAAAAAAGAGCCCGCAAAACTTTATGTTTTCAACAGGAAATCCACATATTCAGTGGAAATGCTGCCCTTTTAGGTACGTTTTTTCGGAAAAAGCTTGTGGATAACCTTTGGCTGAGAGGTTATCCGCGGTTTTCCCCCACTTATTCACAGAAGCAGCACTTGCTATAGCTGTTATTTATGGCATATTCCCGCTCCGAACCGCGCACGCAATCATAAAAAATCTCCCGCTTCTAAATTCAATTGGACTTGCATATGTTGAAATAGCACGTCCGAGGGGGAATTGGGATGCCGCCAATTATTGGGGAGTTAATTACGCTGATCATTATGGCTTTTGCACTGGGGATGGATGCCTTTTCCATTAGTTTGGGGATGGGGATGTACAGGCTGCGGCTGCGGCAGGTTTTTAAAATTGGGATTACAATTGGTATTTTTCATATTTTTATGCCGTTGTTGGGAATGGTAGCTGGCAGGTATTTATCGGAGCAGTTTGGGGCCATTGCTGTATACATAGGAGGTGCGCTGCTGCTGATTCTAGGGGTGCAGATGATTTGGTCCAGTTTTTCTAAGGAAGAGGGGAGCTTGATCACACCGGCTGGTTTCGGCTTAATCCTGTTTGCACTTAGCGTAAGTCTGGACAGTTTTTCCGTGGGTCTGTCCCTAGGAATCTACGGGGCGCAAACGTTTCTTGTTTTGGCCTGCTTTGGCGCAGGTGCGACGCTTCTATCGTGGATTGGATTAATGATCGGCCGCAGTGTCCAGGATTGGCTCGGTAAATATAGCGAAGTGCTGGGAGGCGCCATCCTGCTCTTCTTTGGAATCAAGCTGTTGTTTCCACTTTAGAACTGTACACCCGTTTTTGGGTGTTTTTTTCTTATATTAAAATCTAATCAACATCAAGCTGTTAATAACTAGAAAAAGTTCATGATATGTCTATGGAACTAGACTGAATTATTTTATAATGTATATATAAAGGAGTTGTTGATATGACTTGTGTGTTATTTGTTTGTACGGGAAACACGTGTAGAAGTCCAATGGCTGAATCAATTCTTAGAAAAATGGCCATTCCGGGTATGGAAGTACGTTCTGCGGGGATTTATGCACAAAGTGGAAGTGCAGCCTCTACGAATGCAAAAAAGGTACTAGATGAACAGGATATTCCACACAATCATCAGGCATCACTGCTCGATGAATCGCTTGTGGAGTGGTCTGATTATATTTTAACGATGACAACCGGCCATAAAGACACCATTCTAATCAGATATCCAGATGCTCGTTCAAAGACCTTCACCTTAAAGGAATTTGCCAGTCTAGATGGGTATCCTGATATCGCAGACCCCTTTGGCGGATCTGTTGACATATATAGAGAAGCTTTTTATGAAATTAAAGAAGCTATTGAAAAAGTGGTGGAAATTTTACAGCAGAAGGATTCATAAACCTGAAGAGTAACATTAAAAAAATAAAAGGTAAAATTACATAACAGGGAGGCAGCAAGAGGTGCAGGAGAAACGACAGTATAAATGGGGGCTTCGAAAGCAGCTTGTTGTTTTTACAACAACGCTGGCGATCATCACCTATACTACTAGTGCATTTTTTATTTATTTTGTATACCCGTTTGTCAAAGACTTTATTGGCTTTGGAGAAATTACGTTCACCATTGTCACCCTATTACTTGGGGTGATTTGGTCGGGGATTTTGGCCTTTTTTGCTGCCGGATTTATTACCCATCCATTGAAGGTGCTGGAAAGGGGTGCGTTGAAGGCAGCAGCCGGGGAAATTAGTGAGGATATTGAGCTTTCCAAGTCTGATAATGAGATCCGTTCCCTAGGCAGCGCCTTCAACCAAATGCTGGCTAATCTTCGGGAAATGGTTCAGAACATTGATTGTAATTTTAACGAAACAAATCAAAAGGTAATGGCTATTTCCTCCGAATCATCGGCAGCATCGTTGCAGGCAAATGCGATTGCGGCGACAATTACCGAAATTGCTGCCGGTGCGGATAATTCCGCTGTTTCGATTCAAGAGACAGCAGAGTTTGTGGAGGATGTCATCCGCATCGCGGCACAGGTGGAAGAAAAGGCAGTGACATCTGAATCACTATCCGTTGAAATGGTGGAGGATTTGCAGCATGCAAAGCAGGTGATTCAATCACTGATTTCCGGGATCGAGGCCCTTTCAAATGATAACCAACGATCACTTCAAACGGTCAAGCAGCTTGAGGTGAATGCTTCACAGGTGGAGCGGGTGATTGGGCTTGTAGGGGATATTGCGGCACAAACAAATTTACTGGCGTTAAATGCATCGATTGAGGCAGCACGTGCAGGTGAGCACGGAAGAGGCTTTGCGGTTGTTGCTGAGGAGGTTCGCGGGCTAGCTGACGAAAGTGCACAGGCCGTTAAGGAAATTACGAATCAGGTAAAAACGATTCAGCAGGGTGTGCAGAATGTTGTTCAGCAAATCACAAAACAAGTGGATAGTGCGAGTCTTGAGGTGAAAAAGGGCACGGAAACAAATGCAGCGTTGGAGGAAATGACAAAAAGCATCAATCACATGGTTTCCTCGACCTCTGAAATTAAGCAGCTCGTGAACAATCAGATGACAGGAATCAAAGCGTTATCAAGCCAATCTGAAGCGGTTGCGGGGATTGCGGAGGAAACGTCTGCCGGTACACAGGAGGTTACGGCCGCAATTCAGCAGCAGACGGCTGTTATGGCCCTTGTTGAGCAGCTGACAGTCGAGTTAAAGGAACAGGCGGAAAAATTGAAAAGTACGATTATCAGGTTTAAAGTATAGATGAAAAAATACTGGAACAAATGATAAACAATTGAGCAGCTGATTCGTACTATTTATTTTTCAGTAATTATGACAAACTAAGCAGAGAGAAATTTTTTTAAAAAAAGAGGAGGAAAAGGGAAATGAAAGTAGCAATTGCATCAGATCACGGTGGAGTGAATTTACGCGAGGAAATTAAAGGGTTAATGGACGAGCTGGGAATTGAATATCAGGATTATGGGTGTGAGTGCGGTACATCAGTTGATTATCCTGATTATGCCCTGCCTGTAGCGGAAAAGGTTGCAAAGGGTGAATTTGATAGAGGTATCCTTATTTGTGGGACAGGCATCGGCATGAGCATCGCGGCTAACAAGGTGAAGGGAATTCGCTGTGCTCTTGTACATGATGTATTTACGGCAAAGGTAACACGCGAGCATAATGACAGCAATATTCTTGCTATGGGTGAGCGCGTGATTGGACCTGGATTGGCACGTGAGATTGCCAAGACATGGTTAACCGGTGAATTTGAAGGCGGCCGCCATGCAAACCGAGTTGGCAAGATTACGGAGTATGAGAATAAGCAATAATTGAGGATGTTGGCTACTGAAAGCAATTTCAATACTCAATAAGGTGAATTGAAACCTAAAGTTCTCAAGGGAAAGCAACTTCAATACTCAATAAAGCGCATAAGCACCCAAAAAAAAATCAATCAACAAGAGCATCCGGTCAATCATGACGAGACGTGAAGGGAAAGGGATGAGCTTTTAACTTATGACAATACAAGAACAAACACATACGATACTATCTGATTTTCAGAACCTGGTTGAACTGCGCAAAGGGCAAATTTTTGTCATCGGCTGCAGTACCAGTGAAGTAAACGGAGCAACGATTGGGACGTCTGGTACGATTGAAACCGCAGAAATTCTGTTTACTGAATTTAAAAAGTTCCAAGAAAAAACGGGAGTCGAGCTTGCCTTTCAGTGCTGTGAGCATTTAAACCGAGCGATTGTGGTCGATCGTGCGACAGCGGAGAAGTATGGCTTTGAAATCGTATCAGTTGTACCTGTCCGTAAAGCGGGCGGTTCCATGGCGACCTATGCATATGAACATATGTCTGACCCAGTGGTTGTCGAATTCATCCGTGCTGACGCAGGTATTGATATTGGCGATACGTTTATCGGTATGCACCTAAAGCATGTAGCCGTGCCGATTCGTGCGTCCATCAAAAGTATTGGCAATGCCCATGTGACATTGGCCAAAACAAGACCAAAGCTCATCGGAGGCGAGCGAGCGGTATATAAAAAGACGGAGTCAAATAAGTCTTGCAGATAAAATTGATTTTTTTAGATGCAATTGTTAAAGACCATTGTAGATTTTTATTAGCTGGTTGATTGGAATGGAAGGCACGAAGACTCCTTGAAAATTCTATCGAATTTTCTCGTGCGTGGGCTGATTCAGTGAAGTAATTCAATGTCCTGCGGTCGCCCTAAGGTGCGCGAAGTGCCTGAAATGGAAATCAACTACCCCATTAGTAGAGACGATTAAAAGGACTACAGAAAAACGATAATGTTCGGTTTTAGAACATTTTAACAGAATAGCAACTTGACCACCCAGGTCATTGTCCTGATAATAAGCCTCTACAAAGCCCTTGCTTTTCAAGCAAGGGTTTATTAATAAGCGGAAAAGTCGAAAAACGTAGAAAATCCTTATATTTTGGAAAAAAACCTATTCAATTATTCGGAAAAACGTGTTAAGATATAAAAAGTTAATTTTCAAACTAAGTAGA
>Ga0180215_1005211_pt1 | contig 11206 bp, 8 predicted proteins | sample eDN3rd37CBELigBY_FD_128871 | JGI IMG/M metagenome (GOLD analysis project Ga0180215, IMG submission 128871) | Enriched backyard soil microbial communities from Emeryville, California, USA - eDNA 3rd pass 37_C BE-Lig BY (version 2) (version 2) | ecosystem: Environmental > Terrestrial > Soil >...
CCTTGCGCATCGTCATTCGCGGTGTACATGGCCACACCCGACGCATCGACTCCGGCAGTTCCTTGGGTGGGCGGCGTACCCATGGTGAAGAAATAGGGAGGTTGCCCGCCCGAGACGAACCGGGCAAGTTTGCCAAGCCATGATTCGCCCGATTGCAGGTTCAGTGTCACCGCGGCGATCACCAGTTGATCGATGTCAGCGGTTCCCGTGGCAGTGGCAGACGGGGTCGAGGTTGTGGCCGGTGTGGCAGTCACGGTTCCGGTTGCTGTTGAACTTGCAGTAGCGGTGGCAGTTACGGTGCCAGTGGTGGTTGCGGTGACCGTCACGGTTCCGGTCGGCGTGACTGTCGTTGTGGCACTGGGTGTGACTGTGACCGTGGCGGTGCTTGTGCTGGTGGATGTTGCGGTTGTGGTTACGGTCACTGTGACAGTTGTGGTTGCACTGGGAGTCACCGTCACTGTGGCAGTGCTGGTGGCTGCAGTCGCGGTAAGTGTTGCGAGGAATCCCTCGGTGGCGGTGGCATTGACGGACGCCTGGGTTGCGGTGGCACCGGCACTGGTGGTGCCGGTGGCCTCTATGGCAGCCGTCGCAGTGACCGAGAATGCCTGGGTTGCCGTGGCATTGGCGGACGCCTGGGTGGCGGTGGCACCGGCACTGGTGGTGCCGGTGGCCTCTATGGCGGCCGTCGCGGTCGCCGAGAATGCCTGGGTTGCCGTGGCCGAAATGGATGTTGCGGTGAGGTCGATGACGTCACATTGCAGTGTGCCGATGTCGAAATCTGCCCCAACCACGTCTTGACTCGAATCGACGACATTGGCCAGGAACAGGATTGATTTTCCGAGGGCACCGGTATTTATCGGGACATTGACGATGTAACTGGTTTGACCGGTGGCGATTGGTGTGTAGCTATCAGCGGCCAGGACAAAGAATGGATACTGGGAGATGAAATACGCACCGTAAATGTTGATCTCGTACCCGTCCAGCGGACCCACGATCTCGACGGTGAAGTTCACCGATTGACCATCGATGGCGCAACTGGGTTCAATATCGGAAATGTAGATGGTGGGTCCGCAGGTGAATGTGGCGGTCCAGTCTGCGATGTCGTTTTTTGTGTAGGCAAGATCGCAGCCAGTCGTGTTCTTTGTGGTGTTCACTGAAAAGGTGTGGGTAATGTTGATTTCCCGGAAGCCCCACCAGCCGATATCGCCACCGCCCTCGCCCTGGTATGAACAGGTTTCCCCAAAGACGATGCTTCCTGTCTGATCATCGGTAATGGTGAAGCAGTAGGTGTCGTTACCGGGTTGGAATTGTTCGCCGTACTGATCGAAGGCAGAAACGCCAATGGTTCGGTATCCGTAATTCGGGTTACAGTCTCCGCCATCGATCCGGATGTAATAGATGAAACTGGTTGGCGAGGTAACGGAGCGGTCGATGCAGGCTTCATGGGTACTGGTGTTGGAGGAAATCGACAAATCGTAGGTGTGATTCCAGAGAAGGGATTCGTAGTGGGCGAACGAATCTCCCACGAGGCAATCCTCGAACACTTGCTGGTAGGGTTCGGTGGTGGTGTCATTGAACTGGAAGCAGATGGATCCATCCAGCGATACGTAATTCTGGGAACTTCCCTGGTACACCCAGGCTTGGATCCATTTATTCGTGGGGCCAGGCGTAGTGGTGGGACTTGGGGTTGCCGTTTCGGTCGCCGTCGCAGTGATGGTTGGAGTGACACCATCTTCGAGTGTTGGGGTAATGGTTGCTGTTGCGGTTGATGTCGGGGTCATGGTGGCTGGCAGGGCAGGGCAGCGACTGTCATCGACGTAAATGAGGTAGTAGTAGTTCTGTGTCCCTTGATCGACATATTCGTCGTTGATGCAGGCGTTGAAACCGGTGGTGTTGGTGGAGATTTGCAGATCGTAGGTATGGCCGGGAGTTGCATCGAAAAGCGAAGAAATACTGTAGCCATTGGAGCACAGGCTCGGGAAGACATCCGTACCGGTGGTGGTATCGGTGAAGGTGGCGCAGAACGTATTTGCTGGCGGTGAATAGAGGTTGCCATCCTTGTAGATGTACGATGTCAGCCAGATTTGGGCGAAGGCCTGCAGTTCACCATCATGTGTCTCGATACCGTCAGGATCGGTAATTGGTGATGCTTCAGGGAGATCATCCTGGCTGGCGAATGCAATAACAGGAATGAATGCGGTACACAGGAGAATCACGATCACGACGAATCTGATCGGAACGCACCGCATTCGGGTCATAAAAGTTCGCCTTTATGGTGTTTGCACGCAGAAACGCTTCTGGATCACATATGTCCAGTCTAGAGAAAATTGGGCGGGAATCAATCCACCGGTCATGAGTCATTTGTCATGGGATCATTCTTTTGAGGAATGTTGGCGTCGCCCTGTTCGCAAAATGATTTCGTAATTCAACGACGGGCATCATGTGGCAGGACTTTATGAAGCTCGCTGCGAGAAGCAGAACCTACAGGTATCGGGGGTGACTGCATTCATGAAGCATCCGAACTAACCTGGTTGATTCATGAAGGGGAGAATCCCTGCACGACAGGTAGCCGTGCAAGGATTCTCCGAATTTCACACCAGGTGGCGCGGCATCCCGGCGAAGCCGGGATGCCGCGCTGCCATCGGAATGACGGTGCAGGTAGCTGTTCGTGAACAGGCCGGGCTAGACGACGTTGTTGGTCATTTCACCAAGCTTGTCGATCTTCGCGTGTACCACATCACCGGCTTTCAGGTAGGTGGCCGTTGTGGCACCGACACCGCCAGGCGTTCCCATGCAGATGAGATCGCCGGGTTCCAGCGTGATGAATTGCGAAATCCAGGCAATGGCTTCCGGAATCGTGAAAATCATCTCTCCCGCCGAGGAGTGTTGTCGCAATTCCCCGTTCACGGAAAGCGCCATTTCCAGCGAGGCCGGATCGCCAACTTCATCGGCGGTCACGAGTTCCGGACCGATCACCGAGAAGGTATCGCACCATTTTCCGACCAGCCAATCGAAGAAATCGTCCATCGGGCGCGTCTTGCGATTGCCGACCACATTCAGTTCCCGCGCCGAGATATCGTTGAACACCACATACCCGCCGACGTGGCTTTCCGCATCCTCAAGCGCAATGTCGCGTCCACCCGTACCAATGACAGCCGCAATTTCGATCTCGTAGTCGACGGTGTCAGACACTGGTGGAATCCGGATGTCATCGTGTGGTCCGGCGATGGAGGTGTTTGGTTTGATGAAGAAGCGTGGGGTCACATCTGCCTTGTTCACGCCCTTGCCATGGGATTCGGCGATGTGCGAATTGTAATTGCCGGCCAGCAGCAGGATTTTTGGCGGGTTCGGCACGGCAGGACCAAGGGTAACATCGGCAAGTGGCGTGCTGCTGGCGGCGCTGGCGGCAATCTCGCGCACGGCGCTCCCTTCCCCAATGCCGAGTTTCAGCAGTGCTGTCATATCCGATGGCAGTGAGGGATTGGCGGCGTTGATATCAATCACTTCATCCCCATTGGTACCGGACCGGACAAGTCCGGCACGGAAGGAGGAATCTGGAGCACGAAAACTGACGAGACGCATGGAGGACCTTTCATTCATTGGTGCGGATCGACACAAGGGGCGATCCCTACGGTGGACATGGTGCGGACCGGCGCGGGGCCGGTCCCTGCGGTGGACATGGTTAGCGGGTTTCGACCATCGCGCCCCCGGCATGATTCGACCGCAGGATCGCATCGATCACGGCAATCGCCTGCCGGGCGTCGCGCGGTGTGGAGCGTATCGTCGCATTTCCGGCGAGTGCTGCAAAGAGTTCTTCGTACGCTCCCTGGATACCGCCCGTCATGAACATGCTGGCGGGGAATGGACGCAACACCAGTTGGCCGGTGCTGTCATCGCGCGACCAGTATTCGGCAAGATCGGAATTGATGCGGAAACGTCCCTCCGTGCCCAGCACATCGATTTCAAAGAGGGTGATATTGCCCTTCACCCCGTTGTAGATCCCGCGAATACCGTTCGCATACTCGATGTAGGCGGTACCACCTGGTTCCGAGGCGGGATCGTGCCCACCATCCCCACGATAGGCGAGAAAATCCTCGAAGCCGGGTTCCAGGCGGGCAATCACCCGTTCCGGATGGCTTCCGGCGTAATAGTTGATGATGTCGATCAGGTGGGTGCCATTGCGATAGAGCATGGCACGTTCCCCGTGGAGGGTGCCGACGATGGAAATGACATCGCCGATAGCTCCGCTGTCGATCATGCGCTTGACCTGGTGCCAGTACGGATCCCAGCGCCGGGTGTGTTCCACCGAAACCAGGGTGTTGTGCTTCTCGACCGCGGCAATCATCCGGTCGGCATCTTCCAGTGACGTGGCGAGGGGTTTTTCGCACATGATGGCGGGAATGCCACGCTCCGCAGCGGCGATCACCAGATCGGCGTGCCGGTTATCCGGTGTGACCACCGCCAGTACATCGATGTCCTGCCCGGCGAGCATCTGGTTGGCATCATGGTAGACCTGCATGTCTGGCCAGGTGGTGCCCCACTGCGCCACGAATTTCTCTGTCATGGCCGGAACAATGTCGCAGATGGCGACAACGGTGGCACCGGGAATCCGGGCCAGTGACGATGCGTGGGAGTAGGGCAGCACACTGCGCCCACCTCGCAGCGAGTCTTCTGCCGGGGCGCTGGCAATCCCGGTGAGCCCAATAATGGCACAGCGCAAGGGGGAGGAATGCGACACAGGTGTCTCCAGTTGGTGGCCGGTCATCGCCGGCCCTGCTTCGGATTGAGCGCGTCTGCCACGCCATCGCCGAGAAAATTGAAACCAAGAATCAGGAGTGCCAGGACCCCGCCGGGGACCAGCACGAGATGCGGGTAATACCGCCATTGATCGAGATTGGCATTGATCATCTGTCCCCAACTCGGTGTTGGTGGCTGGATGCCCACACCAAGGTAACTGAGCGCCGATTCTGCCAGGATGGCATTGCCAAAGTTGACACTGACCGCCACGATGATCGGCGCAATACTGTTTGGCAAGACATGCCGCCGCAGGATAGTGGGAGTGCTGGCCCCGATCGATCGGGCCGCTTCCACGAATTCGCGTTCGCGCAGGGAGAGCACCTGGCTGCGAATGAGCCGGGCATATCCGGACCAGCCCACCACGGCCAGCGCCCCGAACACCACCACGAAATCCACAACCTGGCGATTGGTAAAGAATTCGATACCGGTGAGATTGCTCAAATCCTTCAGCCGGTGCTCCACTGGCTGGCGCATGGTGGCATTCAGGAATGCGGCCAGCAGGAACGATGGAAAGGCCATCAGCAAATCGGCCAGTCGCATCAGGGCACTGTCCACCCATCCACCGACAAAGGCGCTGAGCAGTCCGATCACTGTTCCCAACCCGGCGGCGATCAGGGTGACGAGGGTAGCGATCAGCATGGCCGTGCGGGCACCGCCAAGAATGCGGCTGAACAGGTCACGACCGAGTTCATCGGTGCCGAACCAGAATTCGGTGGATGGGCCTTCATTCAGGCGCATCAAATCCTGGTAGAGCGGATCCTTCGGGGTCAGCCATTGCCCGAACACTGCCATGAACACGAACACCAGCACGATCACGCCGCCGAAAATGGCCATCCGGTTCGCCACCAGGCGATCGAAGGCACTTCGCAACGGGGATCGCGGTTTGTACGCTCGTTCCATCCGGTTGGTGGTGGCCGGCGCCAGGGATTCAGCTGCCATGACCGGACCTGACACGGGGATCGAACAAGCCGTACATGATATCCACAACGAGGTTCATCAACATGATCCAGAACGCACTGACAATGGTTGCCCCCATCAACAGGGGGTAATCAGAGGTGCGGATTGCCGAGAAGAAAAGCTGGCCCAGGCCGGGAATGGCAAAGGCGCTTTCCACGAAAATCGACCCACCGAGCAGATACCCGAAGGTGAGTCCGAGACTGGTGGTCACGGGAGCAAGGGCATTGCGCATGACGTGCGTGGCCATGACATGCCATTCGTTCAGTCCCTTGGCGCGCGCGGTTCTCACGAAATCTTCCGAGAGCACATCGGACACACTGTTCCGGGTTTGCCGGATCACGCCAAGCAGGGGTGAGGCGGCGATGATCGAGGAGGCAACCAGCGTTTGCACACTGAACAACCCGTGCCAGCCCGTTGGGGTGGAAATCAGGTCGAGTTTGAGCACCAGCAGCACCAGGACGATGGGTGCCAGCACGAAGGACGGCACACTGTGCAGGAACACCCCGGCACCGCTGATGGCGGCATCCGGCCAGCGATGCAGGAACAGGGCCGATACCACACCGAGACCGATCCCGATAACGGTGATCAGGAAAATCGAGGCCAGGGCAAGTTGCGCACTCACTGGCAGGGCTCGCCCGATCAATTCGCCAACATCGACCCGTTGCTGGTAGGACCGGCCGAAATCGCCCTGCAGGGCATGCCGCAGGTAATCGGCAAACTGCACCATCAGGGGCCGATCCAGCCCGTACTGGTGCCGCAGGCTTTGGTAGACCTCCTCACTGCTCCAGTTTTCGCCCATGATGAGGCGGACCGGATCACCGGGGCCGTAATAGCTGAGCACAAAGGTAAGCAGCGCCAGCAACAGCAGCATTGGGATGAACGCCAGAAGCCGGCGAAGGACGAAAGAAGCCATTGATCCTTTCCCGGAGGTGGGAGAGTGCGTCATGTATCCGTCATTCTGAGCGAAGCGAAGAATCCCCGTGCAAAGCACGTTACCTGTGGAGCACCGGCTTCGCCGGGGGATTCCTCACTGCGATCGGAATGACATGAGTGTTGGCGCGAGTGTTATTCCGCTTCGGCGATATACATCTTGTGGATGCTCTGCCACGGGCGGCCCTGGACCACGGTCATCCCGCGAACCTGTGGCTTGAAGAACCAGGTGGATGTCCCGCGGAACGGTGCGAGGAAGATGGCTTCCTCCGAGATCTTCTTGTCGATCTGCGCATACAGGTCCAGCCGCTCAGCTTCATCGACTGACGCATCGGCCTGCTCGATCAGCGAATCCATCTCCGGATCGGAATACCCGGTGATGTTGGAGGACGCGCCGGACCGGGCGACATTCGAGATATAGAACGGATCCTGGACCGAAGCACCAATACTGAGCCGGAAGATGGCCCCGCCTTCGGTGTTGTTGATGTAATCGACCTGTTCGGCGGTGCTGTTGAAGACCTGGCGTACCAGCTCCACTTCGACCCCGAGATTCTGCTGCAATTGTTGCTGGATCACCGTGGCCACACGACCCCAGGTGCCGAGCGCCGTGGCTCCACCCTGTTCGGAAACAATAATGGTGATCTTGCCGATACCCTCGGCCCCGCCGTAGCTGGATTCGGCCAGCAGTTGCTGCGCCCGTTCGACATCATAGGTCGGTTGCCATTGCTCATCGCCACCACCGGGGAATCCGGGACGGAGCATGCGGGGTTGGGGCGGGTAGATGCCGTTGAGGGCAGCGATGGAAATCGCGTTGAGATCGAGGGCACTGGCAAATGCCTGGCGGACCTTGATATCGTCGAATGGCGGCTTGAAGATGGCGAAGCCGAAATACCAGGTGGCATCGGCCACATCCCACCAGAGATCGGCGGCACGATCGCCATCCGGTTTGGTGGCCTGGGCGAATTCGGCGGGCTGGCAGACCATCCCGTCGATTTCGTCGTTGTCGTACTGCACCAGTTGTGTTTGCGGATCGGCGACCAGCTGGAAGGTGATCTTGGAGAGTTTGGACGGTTCGCGGAACCAGTGCTCGTTCCGTTCCAGGGTCATCGTGGCCTGGTCGCCAGGGGTGTATTCGGTGACCTTGTAATAGCCGGACGTGACCGGTTCGCGCCACCATTCCTCACCACCGGAAGTCACGTTATCCGCCTTGAGGACACTTCCGGCGAAGTGGGCGACGAGGGCCGGGAAGAAGATGGTTGGCGCAGAAAGCGTGAAAGTAAGGGTGTGATCGTCGGGGGTGGTGATGCCTTCGAGTTCGGTGGCGGAACCATCGCGAACGGCTTCGAAACCGACGATCCTGCCGCACAGGGTATCGGCGTTGGTCGATGTGGATGCCGGATTGGCGATCCAGTTGAAGGACCACTGGACATCGGCCGAGGTAATGGCGGAGCCATCGGAGAACTTGGCATCGGGATTCAGGGTGAACGTCCATTCGGTGACGTCTTCGTTGGATTCCCAGGAATCGGCGATACCCGGCACGATCGAGCCGTCGGTGTCGACGGCGGTGAGACATTGGAACACCATCATCTGGAGTTGCCAGAGATCGCCGCTGTAGGTGGGTGGATCCATGCGGTACGGCGATGGTGTCACCATGCGCAGGATTTGCTGGTCATCGGGAACCGGGGTGCCATCGGGACGGGGACCGGTGGGTTGGGGAGCGGAATCCTGGGCGAATACCGGGTTTGCGGCCAGCGCGCTGCTGATGACACTGCCGGAGATACCGAGGGCCGCGGCATATTTGAGGAACGCCCGGCGGGAGATGCTTCCCTGCAGGAAACTCTGGACAAGATCGTTGGATGCGGAATGCTCGACCATTGAAGGATGTCCTCTCAGTGCATCGCAGAGCGATGCGGGAATGCTGGTTCGGTTGGATACGGAAGGTCCCGGTGTCCGATCAACTCCCTTCTGCTGGTGGCGTGGTGCCGTACATGTCGTGCCAGAACCGGTGGAATCCCTTGCGGGACGCGGTGGTATCGAAGTGTTCGATCAAACGCTGCTGTGCCAGCCGACTGTCCCGTGCCAGCACGGCTTCGACGAGGCGCGTGTGTTCTGCAAGGTCGATGGCGGCGCGTTCTGCCATTTCCGGTGATTGCTCCCAGTGTTCGGCGGCGGCGCTTTGGGCCATCAGGGCATAGACCGCATCGAGCATGGCGGCAATCAGGCGGTTGCTGGTGTGGCGCATGAGAATGCGATGCAGGCTGATGTCTTCATCGACAACGCGCTGGCCAGCGACGACTTTGCGTTCCATCCGATCGAGGAGATGGCGAATGTTGTTCAGGTCGTCCGGGGTCATGCGGGAGACGGCTTCGGGAATGGCGGCAATTTCGAGGAGACAGCGGGTTTCGGCAATTTCGGATTCGGTGAAGCTCTGGATGATGGCATCGGAGGTGAAGTTGCTGATCCAGGTTTCCGGGGCGAAGGTGCCGATGAACCGGCCAACCCCCTTGCGGGTTTCGATGGCGCCGACGGCTTCGAGGGCGCGCAGGGCTTCCCGTACCGCGGGGCGTCCGACGCCAAGTGTGGCGGCGAGAGATTCTTCACCGGGCAGGCGATCACCGGGCTGGAGATCATTTTCCCGGATGTAGGTTGAAATACGATCCCGGATGTCATCGTGGACATTGGAGCGCGAGATAGCCCTGATCGGCATGGCATCTCCGGTGGCGAAGAGCGGGCGGAACCTATTCCTGTTGTAAGATGTCTTACAGGAAGCCTAGCGGTGCCCCGCCCCGATGTCAAGAGTTTGCGCTCGCCGGAAATGCATGGCCACTGGCCCCGGCGATGGCCGGGCCGATCAGCAAGGAGGCAACCCTGTGCAATCCTTTCCGCGAGAACGATCCAAGGTGTTTGCCTACATTACCCACCTGCAGCAATTGCTGGTGTTCACGCATCCCGACCATCCCGATGCCGGCATCCAGGTGCCGGCCGGAACGCTGGAGCATGGGGAATCACCCCGTGCGGGTGTACTGCGTGAAGCATTCGAGGAAACCGGGCTGACCGGCTTGCGCGTGGTCCGCTTTCTCGGGATGTTCCGGTTCGATGCTCGTCCCTACGGGCGCAATGAAATCCACAACCGGTGGTTCTTCCACCTGGAATGCCCGGGTAGTCCGCCGGAAACGTGGATTCACCGGGAGGAATCACCATCCGATGGAGGAGGGCCGATCCGGTTCGCCTTTTCGTGGGTGCCGCTGCCGGATGTGCGGCTCGATTTCGGGCAAGATGCGATGCTGGACCGGCTGTAATCTGGAATTTGGGTAGGCAAAGGGATTTTCGTAGGGGAGGCCCAGCGAGCCGCCAGGTGAGCGTGTGGCCTCCTGATTTTTCGCATCAACAAACTCAGGCGTCTGTACCTGGTGTTGGTGCCGTCATGTTGGCCGCGATTCCGCCCACCTGGCAGGGTTCGCTGCAATATAGTCCCGGCAACGCTTCATGTCTTCTACATTTCGTACGATGTGATCGTAAAAGCTTCTTTGCCACAATGGTTTGTCGTATGCCGCCCAGCCCAAAGACCGCACACCCTTGCCATATCTTGTCACGGTGACGGTTTTGAACCAATCGATAACCGCTATGAGGTCAGTGTTGAATTTCGTGTTCAAGCCAGCATGCAGGGTCAGGATTCCGTGCACGTGATCTGGCATAGCAACAAATGCATCAAGTTCGACCGACGGAAACTGGTTTGGAATCTCGCACCAGGTGCGGGCAATCATTTCGCCTGCACTGGAAGCAACAAGGGTACCTTCGTTGCTCACCATTCCGAATCGTGGGGTGCGCTTGTTGAGACACAGTGTGATGAAATATGGGCCGGGGTCACCATAATCGTACGCCAGGAGTCGAGTGGGTCTGCGAAATGGTGTAGTCACCAGGATGTCGCCTTTTGTTTCTGAGATGGATCTACCCAAAGGAATGCCAATCGGAGATCAGGAGGCCACACGCTCGCACGGCTCGCTGGGCCTCCCCTACGAAGTGGATGGTGTCGCGACCGGAATGTTGTGTTCCTGGTAATACCGGAGTGCCCCTTCGTGATAGGGAATCGGGGAATTCCTGGCAGCCGATTCCGGTGACAGGATGGCGGCTTCTGGATGCGCCGCGGCCAGGTCAGCCGTATGGGCAAACAGCGTACTGACAATGGTGTAGGCCAGTTCGGCATCCATGGATTCGTTGACTACCAGCACATTGGGCACCACCATCACGTCGACCTTATCCGCCTGACCGGGATACGTCCCGGCCGGAATGGTGTCTGTGCTGTAGATGGCACCGTAACGTTCACGCAGGGTGGCGGTGATCTCCCCGGAAGGAATCAGGGTGATACCGATCGGGGCGAGTTCCGCAATGGCCGGGGTGGGTAACCCGCCAGACCAGAAAAATGCATCGATATTGCGGGTGGCGAGGGCAACAGCGGAATCGTCCAGGCCAAGGTCGCCAGGTTCGATCCCGGTTTCGGGATCGATGCCAGCGGCGGTCAGGA
>Ga0180215_1005214_pt1 | contig 11203 bp, 11 predicted proteins | sample eDN3rd37CBELigBY_FD_128871 | JGI IMG/M metagenome (GOLD analysis project Ga0180215, IMG submission 128871) | Enriched backyard soil microbial communities from Emeryville, California, USA - eDNA 3rd pass 37_C BE-Lig BY (version 2) (version 2) | ecosystem: Environmental > Terrestrial > Soil >...
GTAGCCAAGACTGCTGTACACGCAGGCGCCAAGACGACCGCGGAGCATGTCGACCACCTCAAGGCCGCCAAGGCGCCGGACGGCTACGGCAGCCTCACCACGGCGACCCGGGCGGACTTGCCCATCGAGAATGGCATCTATGTAGTACGGGACGACGAAAAACTATCGACAAATCCATGGGCTCTCCTAGTTAACGCGAGCGTTGATTACGACCTGTGGTGAGGCTTGCTCGGGGTGTCCGCAGCCGGAGGAACCGCTCACGCTGTGGCAGCTGCTCTTCCCGATCATTGATGACTGGAATGCTGGCCAGTGGGTCGACGAGCTCGCCGAGATCGAAAACAAGCCGGCCGTAAGCGGCCACCGCCGGCGGTTCGTCAAGGCGATGCTCTGGCTGAACCGGATTCGCATGATCATCGCAGGTGCGACAGAGGCTCCCCTGCACTCGCACGACCCGCACCGAGCGAGCTGACTGTAGGACGCCCCGCCTTCGGCACGCGGTGCGCTTCCAGTGCCCTTCCAATTCGCGCTGGCCATCACCGTGCCCGTGGTCGACCTGGACCGCAAGGACGGCCGCTGGAACCGCACTCTCGCCGTGACCAACATGTTCCTGACACCGCTGTGGTTCGTGGCGTCGACGGGCAACTGGCAAGTGCCGAAGCCGTCCGAGACCTTTCCGCTGTGGGCGCTCACGCTGGTGATTGGCGCGGCGATGGCGCTTATTGTCCTGTTCACCTCGCGATCCGACAAGCCGCCGGTCTACCTACCGGTACGCTTGCTGCGCCCCCGCTGTTGAAAGCACGCAGGCAGGTCCCAGAGAACCATGCTGACCTTGTTGAATGCAGCCGGTTAGGTGCTGTAACGGCAGTTCTTTGGCTTCTGGGCCTTCCCGATGTCGCTGGTGTGGCTGTACGCAATCTGCGGCGAGCTCGTCTCCCTGCTCGAGGTGCGCACATCGCCGTGGTAATAGGTTAGGCGTCGGCCCAGGTGTTTGACTCGGCATACCAAGCGTATGATTAGGGTGGGGCCGCGGCACAAAGACGCTGGGCCTGCTATTCGGCTTGAGCGATACTATCCTGGGCCTCACTGTGCTGGCGTGGGGCAACAGCCTGGGCGGTATGCTATGCGGGAACGCGAGCGCTGCCAAGCTGCACAGACTGGCCACTGACGGTGCAGCTGCTCCCCAATGCTGTCGGGAATGGCACAGACCTGGTGGCGAACCCGACCCTGGCCCGCAACGGCTTCCCGCAAATGGGCGTGAGCGCTTGCTTTGGCAGCCCCTTGCTCAGTTCGTCCCCCCGCGCATTCCTTGGCCATCGGCCGTGGGTAGCTCACAGGTCGTTCCCCGTCTGGACGTGCGGGCGGTCGCGCTGCAGACATTCTCCTGGGCTTGGGCATCGGATTTACTATGAAGCTGGCGAGCCAGGACGAGCCGGTGTTCCTGGAGGCGACCCCGCAGACCTACGCCGCGTTTGGTGGCCTCTTCGCCTCTCTGCTGTTCTCGCTAGTCTATATCACGCCAGTCTTGCGCTGGATCTGGCTGCAGCTGCAGCGGCTGTTTGGCAAGAGCGTCGCAGCTCCGGTCCGCTGGGACTTTGAGGGCGGCCGCATCTATGGCATCATCCTCATCGTGTTCTACCTGTGCTACCTATCGATCAACATCACCCTCGAGTTTGTGTAGCGGCATTCCGCCCGCGTCCTCGCACAATAGCCGAGCGGCGGGCATCTTGTACTAGTAGCTCCAAACTTTTTTTGCTCTTTTTTGGGGAGGGCCTCCACCGTATCAGACCCATTACCCTGCGTGGCGTTCCCTTGCATCAAATTTGCATTGATTCAGTACTATGAATACATGGTGTGCCTTTATGCACGCGAAAAGGAAAGAAAATGTTCAAACCGCTTCGTTTTGATGGGCTCGCTCAGGCTTGCTTCTTCGGGGTGGCGCCGCCAACCGCCCCGTTCGACACCGCTGGCGGGGCCTTGGACTTTTTCAGCGTCCGCGCGGCCTTGGCGATCAGCTTGCGGAACCAGAAGAGGTTCAGGCTGTTTAGGATCACATTGCCGAGCGAGTAGAACAGGACGAGCGTCTTGGGCATGCGGTCCCACGCATAGTACACGGCGATGTAGTACTCATAAGACTGGTACAGCCCGTAGACGATGCGCACGAAGAAGAAGGTGAGTACGAGCACGAGGCCGTTGAGGATCCTGAACTTGCCGTTGGCGTAGGGTGAGAAGTCCAGGAACCAGTTGATGTTGAGCGGGATGGTTGACGCCTCGAAGAGCAGGAACACCGCGGCGAAGCGGGTCAGGATCGGCCGGAGCGAAAACAGGTAGATTAGGAAGCACACGAAGCCGTGGATGAAGAACGGCCAGCCATAAACGTCAAAGTGGTACAGGCAAACGCCGAGGTCCCACAAAAAGTAACCCGTAGCGATGGTCGACATGGCCGCGGTGATGGGATGGTACGTGAAGACCGGGTCCGCCGCTATGTCCGGGTGGTCCAGCGCGAAAAAGGCAAAGAGGGTGATGAACGTGGCGAACAACATGGACACGATCCGCACGTCCCAATCAATGCGCTTGGCGTGCGGCAGTGCGTTGTACACGCCGGGGAGGAGCGCGCGCGACGCCGCCCCCGCCAGCAGGTGCAGCAGCAGGAAGCCGAACGCCGCCGCCAGAACGGCCGGCAAAAACGTAATCATGTGGCCATGGTCGAGCAGGAGCACCAATTCGCGCTGGACGGCGGCCAAGAGCGCCATGGCTGTCGTTGCTCCAATTGCCCTGCGCTGGGGCAAGTAACGTTTAAGGCTTAATTGCGGCGGCGACCAACGGCGGGTTGCGTCCGAAGAGCTAACAGCCCAGCCGCCCTAGATCCCGTTCTGGATGCTGTGGTCCGTCCTGAATGTTGCGTTCCAGCGCGCCGCAAGATGGACGGGATGCAATTAGCCGGTTGTCCAGTTTAGGGCGTCGTTTGGACCGCGTAGGGCTGTCGGTGCTCCCAGCGCCTTCGCCATGGGCCCGTACCATATGCACAGCAGCTTGCCCGTGGTTTGTTCTTGCTGGTCGACCGCCGCGGGCGGGTGCTGGGGCCTTGGCCGGTGGCGGCAGCTGCAGGGCTGTGCTGGAGAGGGCGCGCGCCGGTTTTCGCGCCAAAAAAGTGGAAGTGACTAGCGAAACTAAGGGTTAGGGCTATCCATCAATGACGTCATAGAGGTCGTCCGACGCAGGTGCGCAGGCGAAGAGACGGCGAACTTGCTGGAGAAGGCGACGGCGGGGACGGAGGAGGCGGTGGAGACGAAGCTGGAGGCCCTTTGAAGGAGACAGACGAGGTACGGGAGGTGCGGGAAGTGATGCTGGTGATGGGGATGGTGAATGAGGTGGAAAAGGGTGTCTGGAGGAACTGGCAGGTGTGTCACCGGAGAAGGCGCTGGAGACGGCGCTTGAAGACGGGAGACGACGGAGGGGGCGACGGCAGTAGAGGCGACCGAGGTGGAGGTAGTTGGAAGCGAACGAGGTTCTGGAGGTGATGCAGAGGATGTATCGGACGTGCTTGAGCTGGGACGTGCTGCTAGCGCTAGGACGAGTATAGCGCGGAGTTTCAATGCTGACGAAAGGATGATGGCGGTCGAGGACTTAATGGGAATGACGGAAGGGCGATGGCGGTCGAGGACTAAATGGAATAGCGACCAGGGCTCACGGCTTACTGACCTGTAGTTGGAAAGCTTTCCATCTACTGACCCCTTACAGCAGGCTTTCTCTCACTTCGCGCTCGGCAAAGGCACCATGGCGGCACTCGACGAGGAGACCCGAGCGGTACGGCGACCGCCCCAGCGAAACCGCGCGGTGCGCCGCTATCGCTAACGGCTGCAGCGTTCTGCCTACCATTCGAAGCCCTCGTTCGCGCTGCAGGAGCTCATGGCGATCCAGACCCGCCTGGTGGAGCAGTCCAACCAGCTCCAGACGGCGCGCACCGCCCAGCAGCTAAAGCTGCAGGAGCACAAGCGCAACGACATGACGCTGCGCGAGCTGGAAAAGCTGGACGACAACGTGACCACCTACCGCGCCGTGGGCCGCATGTTCCTGGGCACGACGCTGGCGGAGGCGCGCCAGGACTTGGCGGCGCGGCGCGACAAGGCCAAGGCCGAGTCTGAGGCCGCAGGCCGCAACATAGAGGCGCTGGAGCGGTCGCTCGCGCAAGGTGAGGAGAGCCTGCGCGAACTGGTGCAGAAAAAGGGGCTCGGTCCCGCTTGAGGCAAGCTTGTGTACATTATCCAACAAATCAAAACAACACGATCGTACATGCACAAAGTGGTCCGCCAACGTACACGGCAATGTCCCGCCCGCTGTACACAGTAGTTTACAGTCCGCTCCTCTACTTAGTGCGTGCCTGCCACGGGACTCGGCTCGCCCGCGGTGCGAGGGCCGCCGTTGTCCAGGACGAGGCGCAGGTGACCGACGCGGTGGGCGAGCACAAGCCGGCCGCTGGCGCTCTCGGCCATGGATGAGATGGGCTCGGGTACGTGCGCCAGCAGCGTCGGGCGCAGCCTACACATGCACATGGGCGACATTAAACAAGCGCTTGGGATACGCCCGTTAGCGCACATGCCTTACACCAACGGCAGGAGGGGCATGGCCGACAAAGCATACGTGGCGGTGTCGATGCAATTGATCACGCCGCGATCGCCGCACGCCAGCAAAGACCGGCCGTCGCGCACGAGTACCAGCTGTACCACCTGCTGGTTGGCGCGCCAGCGCCCCAGCCGCCGGCCGTTGATGTCGAAAGCGTGGACCTCGCTCGCCACCTGGGCACCGCCGCCGCCACATTAGATGTACCGTGGGTCAAACTTAAACCTCTCAACCACATAAGTAAGGAAACCTCTCTTTGCGTCAAACCGCCGCCTACCTTGGTGACGCCGCGCCGCTCTGAGGCGACGTAGATGCGGCCATCTTGGCCAACGACAATGTGACCGACGGTCACGCCGGCGGTGCTGGGCCACGTTCGCAGCGTATACCCCGACGTGGCCATTGGCTGCTCGGACGTGGGCTCGGCCAGCGCCGTGGCTGCGGTCGGTCCCGATGCCGCCGCGGTAGCGGTCGCCTCCGTGCTGGCTGCCCCTGCACCGTCGCGGTCCTGGGACAGTCGCAGGTCCAGCGGGCTCGGGGCGCGCGATCGCGGCCGGAGCGCGTCGACGTCGTGGAAGAGCGCGCTGAGGCCCGACTCATCGGACGCCGCCGCGTCGTGGTCCAAGTCCGCGTCTGGCGTGTCCGACGGCGCCACCGCCGCGTGGTCCTCGACGCCGTCATCTTCGCTGACGCTGAGGCCGCGCTTGCCCAACCGGTACGTCGCGACCTCCTCGCTGCTGTCGCTGTCGCTGTCCTCTTCCGCGTCCTCGCCGTCGTCGTCTACCTCCTGCGCGTCTTCCGAGACACGACCTTGGCCGGGGTCGTCCGCCCCCAGGTGGCTGTCGTTGCCGCCACCGATGCCAATGCTGGCTGCGCGCCGATCGGCGGCCTCGGCGTCGTCTCCGGGTTCAGCAGGCTGCGGCGTCGGCGTGGGCGGTTCGGTAAACGCATCTGCGGTGATGGCGGCCGCTGCTGTGCGGTTGGCGGCCGGCGCTTCACTCGCGGCGGTTGGGCCGCCAGTAGTGGTAATGTGCACACGTGCCAAGTGTGTGTAGAGCTGCAGCGTCCGCACGTACTGGCCGCCGCGCATCGTGTAGACGATGCACGTGCCGTCGCGCGAACCGCTCACGACCAAGTCGTGGTCGGCATTGACGGCCACGGCGGTCACCTCGCTGTCGTGGCCGTGCAGCACCTGCAGTGGCACCCGGCCAACGGCGCCCGTGGCCGGGTCGACCTCCCACGTCATTAACGTCGTGTCGCGCGAGCCCGTCACGAGCGTGCGGCCGTCCTCGGCCAGCGCGAGGCATGTGACCGCGTCGTCGTGCGCCACGACGGCTTGCACCTGCCGGAACGTGTCCAGCGCTAACACGCGGAAGGACCGGTCCCAGTGGCCGGCCGTGTACAAGAACCGACCGTCGGGGCTGACCGCAAAGAGCGCGGGGTGAGCCTCCACGTCGTGCGCGAACGGAGCGCCCAGTCGGCCGCGCTCGTCGTCGGTGAGGTCGCGGTCCGTCGTGCCACCGCCGCCACCGCTACCACCGAGGCCGCCGCCACCACCACCAGCGCCAACACGGCGGCCCAGCAGGAGGCCGCGGCGGTCGAGGCGGTGGCGGCTAATGACTCCTCGGTCGTCGACAGCGATGACCACGTCCGCGCCGCCCAGGATGGCCACGTTGCCCGCCATCTCCACCGCGGCGACGTAGCACAGCCGCGGGCCCACGTGTGGGCGCGCCCCAGGGCGCTGCGCCGCCGCCAACGCGCCGCTGATCGAAGGACGGCCGCCGCCGGTGGCACCGCCGGCGGCAGCAGGTGGCGCCGTGATGGCAGCTACGGCGGATGCCGCCGCAGAGACGGCCCAGGTGCGGACCACGAGCACCGTCGGGTCAACGGTGTCGTAGCGGAGCGTCAGCGGAACCTCGAGTCGTGGAGCGCGCGCCGGGTGCGGCTTGGTCAACAGGCGCGACGGCGTGAGGCCAAAATTGAGCGCCTGCGACTCGTATACCTTCCGCACCTCGGGGTCCGCCACGGCGTCCAAGTCCACAGCGCCGTCGTAGCTAAGGTGGTGGAACACGTTGTACGCGGCGACGGCCTCGGGCCCCGTCTGCTTGTACCCAAAGACAAGGTCGATCCAGTGGTGCAGGTGCAGCGAGACAAAGTCGCTTTCGAGCGCCTCGCGGTGCAGGCGCACAAATTCGTACGCCGACACCGCCCACGGCGGCAGCACCACGTCGTCGACCACCGCGCCGGTCTGGCGCCGGCCAAACTGAAAGTTGTTCCGGTTCTCCAGAAATTCGGGCAGGAAAAAGAACTCGGGGATGAGCTCCTTGACGTCGCCCGTGGCATTGAGCGCGTTCTGGTACGTCTCGGAGATGTCGTGGAAGAGGCGGTCGGCGTGATCGAACCGGCCGGACTGGAACGCGATCTGCAGCGTGGTGAACGGCTCCAGCCGGAGCAGGTAGAAGAGCGTGATGGCAGCCGACGAGTAGTGCGTCCCGTACATGAACGGCTGTGCGGAAAGTCACAATAAACAGCGCGGCACCGGTTTGTCTCATTTAATGTCTGCGCCTGTGGAGTCGGTCTCGCGATCCTCGCCGACCCCGGGCAAGTCGCTACCTTCGGGCCGTCGGCGGCGCGCTCCGGGTCGGCTTGCTCGTCGGCGAACATGGATTCGTAGCGCTCCAAAAAGTGCTTGAGACGCTTCGGGTTGAGCGCACCCACGGGCAGCGACAGGTCGCGGAAGGTCTCGGGCCGCGTGAGGTCCAGCCGCGACGACGTGTAGTCGGCGAGTACCCATGGAAACACGGGGTACTGCGACAGGTCGTTGAACGTGCGGCCGGCGAGCGTGTTGAGGTGCATCAGGTACTCGAAGTTGGATATCTCGTACCGCAGCCACTTGGCCGTGACCTTTTCGTGGCGGCGGAACGCATCCGCGGGCGAGCCCGTGTCGACGTAGGTCAGGCGCACGGCACTCTGCGCCACGAGCGCCTGCACAAACCGGCGGCGGTCGTCGCGCGTGGTGAACGCCAGCATCGCGTTGCTCCGGTCCTCCCAGAACAGCTCGACGGCGGTTCGCCGCAGCAGATACCGGCGGCGCAAGACCTTGCGGAGCGTGTGGAGTGGCCACACGCGGTCTCGCAGGCTCTCCTCCAACAGGTCCAAGCGGCTGCTCACGCCGGCCGTGCTGTTCAGCTGCGCCTGGTCGACCGCAAAGTAGAGCGCCTTGTTGGAGAGCGACAAGCGGCCGGGCACGCCGCCAAGCAGGTAGACCAGCGTGATAGGAAAGACGGCGACCACTTTCTCCGTGGCGGCGGCAGCCGCCGCTGCCGCGGCCTCGCCGGCGCTGGGCCCGGCGGCGGGGGCCAACGGGACCGCCTCCGCGCCTGTGGCCGAGCCTGCGGCGGCCTCGCCTGCGACCGGCGTCGCTTCGGCATCGTCGCCGTCGCCTGCATCGGCCACCACGGTGGCCGCGGCGGTCCGCTGGAGCTTGATCAGGGCAAGCTCAGTGGTGGGGCTTGGCGACGCCGCAGCCAGATTGCGCTCCGACGCCGCCAGGTGAGGGTCAAACTCGTAGTTGACTGTGAGCTTGCGGCGCATGCGCAGCGCGTTCTCCTGCCGGTCGAGCTTCCAATGCACCGATGCCGGGTCAAAGTCGAGCGGGCACCACACGGCGCGCTCGTCGGTGAGCGACCGCGCCATAGCCTGCCAGTGCCGGATGGCTGCGCGCCGGTCCGCCTCGAACGTCTGGCGGTACTTGCAGAACGGTGTCTGGCCCCAGAAAACACTCTGCCGGTCGCGCTCATTCGCGCTCCGCACGATAAGGTTGGCGCGGTGTGCGCCGGCGCGTTCGTGACGGTCCTGGAACTGGACGCGGTCCAGGAGCCGCAGCCACACCTTGTTCACTCGCGGGGTGATCCGGGCGAGGTACGTCGCCCACTCGTCGTCGAGCGCGCTCTGCACCGGCCGAACAACACGGTCGTGCACCACCGGCCACGCGCCGTGCTGCACGAATGTCAGGAAGCGATTGGGACTTTCGTCGTCCAGGCCGGCGTCGGCCCACAGGCTCGCTTCCGCGCCCGCCGGGTCCGCCGCCTCGGGCGCCGGCACCGTCACCGCGGCCGCGAGCTCGTCACGCCACCGGCCAACCAGCGCTTGGAAGTATGGGGCGAGGCGCTCATGATTGTGGCACTTTGGTCGCTGGAGCGACCTGGGTGTCACTAACCCGCTCCGTGCAAGGTTGGGAATGGTAAGTTAGCTGGGCTTAGAGTCGCTAGTTAATTCCCCACAGATTCATACTGCTGGACGGCGTTGTGCAGGGTACCCAGCGTCGCGTAGAGCAAAATATAGTGATCAAACCCACCGTCGGCGGCGCCACCCGTCGCACCGGCCGTTTCGGCGTGCCGCAGAGCGGAGGCTTCCAACAACGTCGCCACGTACTCGACGGCCAGCTCACACGTCTGCAGGTTAGTTGAGGGGAGTTATCGCAGCTGGTTGGATCGCGTCAGCGTGGTTGCATGCGACGCACACGTGCAGGGCGACCAGGTCGTACCGCCGGCTGCGGCGATGACAGCATTGCAAAGACCAGCCGCACGGTAACGAGCTTGGCGTAGCGGATAATGGCAGCGCTCCGGTGCCCAACCGCTGGGGCCAGCACTGCCAGAAAAATAACGCAGAAACATGCTCGACTCGGAACTGCATGAGCAATGTGACTCGCCGTGTGCTTCATGCGATCATTGAGCACTTACGCTGCGCAGTACGCGCGAGTAGGTTGGCTCGCATGGCGAGGGTCACCACGGCGTCAGCCAGCTCGCACTCGAGCGGCGTGTTCAGCCACGGCGACGGCTGGCCAACAACCTCTAGCCGCGCCTCGCGAGAGAGCGGCATCGAGTGCTGCGCAAGCACGTCCAAGCTTGTCATGACCGTCGGCGCTGCGGCCGCCGCGGCGGTCGCGGCGGCGATCACGGCCACCGTGGTCATGGCGGGGCGGGGCCATAGCTCCGCGGTAGCGCTGGTGCCGGTGCTGCTTGCGGCCGTGGGTTCCGCCTCTGCCGTGGCCGGAAGTGGTTGCGACGGCAACATACCTGTTCTCTTCGTCTCAAGCGGCAGCGACGTCGACGACACCGACGACGTGGATGCCGAGTCCGCGGAATTGGGTGTCTGTGCCGCAGCGGCGGCCGCGGGCGCCGTCTCCGTTGCAGGCACGAGGGATTGGCCCATCTTGGTCCACGTGCACGCGAGCACGGCGTGCGCCAGCAGCGTCAGGTGCACGACGTTGCTGGCGTGGACCTACGGCAGGATAAACTAGCCTAGGATGAGGCGTCATAGGCACTCAGCGATCGCCCCGGCGTATCAGCGTAGTCTGCGGACGTCTGTGCGTACCTCGTTCAGCTCGCCTGTGGATGGCAGTAATTCCAACAAGCGCTTCACGGCTCGCAGCACCACCTGCAGCGCTACCGCCCGGACATTGGCACCTGCCATCACGAGTTCCCCACTGCAGAAAAAAGTGTGATCATTTAGCATTTGGAATCGCTCGCCGCCAAGCCAACGCGCTTCCCGTACCGCTCAACATGGCCAAGCTTACGACAGCTTCCTCGACCATTTTCCACGCTTCAGGGTTGGAGTGCAGCGTGGTGCCAAACGTAACCGCCAGCAGCCGGGCGCCAGGGTTCACGACGTCCTCAGCCGGCAGGGCCCCGCTGGACTCGCCATCAACCGCCGAGGCGGTCGCCCGCAGGTCACCACTGCTGCTCGCAGTGAGGCTCCGGCTGGCGAGAGCCGCGTCGTGGTCATCCAGCCGCAGGGCACCGCCTATAAACGCCGCGATCGCGGAGGCCGGTCCGCCTGGCAAGCGCTCAGTCAGCTCCGTCGCCACCGACGTGGCTGATGTCGGCTGCTGCAGCGCCGGATGCAGAACTTGCAGCAATACAAAGGGCCAGTTTGGCAAAGACGCCATCACCTTGGCGTTATCCTCGGCCCGCTCACCGCTGAATGCGGCGAAATTGACGGAGAATTGAGGCCATCGTGGTTCGTAAACTCGCGCATCGTCCGGATCAATGAACGTGGTTCCAGACGTACCGTGCCAACAGCAGGCACAAGTCCAGGAGCACGATGCGCCGCGATGCCGCTGGGAGGTGGTTGAGCAGGCCAAACACGACCTGCAGCATGGCCGGCTCGCGGAACACGAGCGGAAGCCGCGCTTGCAAAGCGGCCGCTGATGGCCGATCGGTGGACAGCAAGGGCACGAGCGGCTAGCCCAGGCGCAACGCACAGGCGCGACACCGCCAGTGGGTGAACCGCGCGCATTCTGCAATCGACGCCTGCGGCTAAACTCATACCTTGGCAAAGATGAGTTGCTGCACCGCCACGTAGATCATCTCCGTCATGGGCTGGGTGCGCAACAACTGGTACACACCGCCGGCACCGATCTCCTCCATGCGTAACTGCAGGGAGCCCAGAACCATGTGCAACACTACAGATCTTCAAATGTGAGCAGGCAATCGTCAGTGGCTAGTATCACAAGTGAGGGGCATTGGCATCCGTACGCCGCGACGGTAGCGGTCGGTGGTAAATCGCGAGCAGATCAGCTTGGTCA
>Ga0180215_1005215_pt1 | contig 11201 bp, 12 predicted proteins | sample eDN3rd37CBELigBY_FD_128871 | JGI IMG/M metagenome (GOLD analysis project Ga0180215, IMG submission 128871) | Enriched backyard soil microbial communities from Emeryville, California, USA - eDNA 3rd pass 37_C BE-Lig BY (version 2) (version 2) | ecosystem: Environmental > Terrestrial > Soil >...
AATTAGAGAAGAAAGTAGTGAGTCCATTAGAAACCGTCTTATTGAATTAATAAAAAGTTGCCTTAAAAGGAGAGGGATAAATGAGTAGTATAACTGGTGGTTTCATTTCTCCAAATTTAAAGGAGAACTTTGAGGAAATCTATAAAGGCATGACGAAAACAGACGCAATCATCGAAGCAAATCGTTGTTTATATTGCTATGATGCCCCGTGTATAAAAGCCTGTCCTACAGGGATTCAAATACCGAATTTTATTAAAAAAATAGCTTCGAATAATTTAAAAGGATCAGCCAAAACGATCCTAGAAGCAAATCCACTTGGAGCGAGTTGTGCCCGTGTATGCCCAACGGAGGAGTTATGTGAAGGTGCTTGTGTATTAAATGGCGTCTCAATGCCTATTAATATTGGAAACTTACAACGCTACGCGACGGACTATGCAATGAAACTAGACAAACCACTATTTGAAGCTGGTGTTAGCAATGGCAATACCGTTGCGATTATTGGAAGCGGCCCTGCTGGACTATCAGCTGCAAGAGAGTTAAGTCGCCTAGGCTACAAAGTAACGATCTTTGAAGCGGAAAAGGAAGCTGGCGGTCTAGGGCGTTACGGAATTGTCTCCTTCCGATTACCAAAAAAAGTCGTTGAGTGGGAAGTACAACAAGTAGTGGAATTAGGCGTTGAAATAAAAACAAACTGCCGTGTTGGTTTTGATGTATCTGTTGGTGAGTTAGTGAAAAATTACGATCGTATTGTACTTGCCATTGGGATGAGTAAAGTGCCGGAATTAGGAATCGAAGGCGAACAATTAGATGGCGTATATGATGCAATTGAATTTATTAAAGATACAAAAATAAGCGAACCAACAGAGGAGCTCAGAGGTAAAAAAGTAGCCGTTATCGGTGCTGGGAATACAGCGATTGATGCAGCCACTACAGCCATGAGATTAGGTGCTTCGAATGTTCAGATTATTTATCGAAGAACGCAAAAAGAAATGACAGCTTATCAGTTTGAATATGAGTTTGCAAAGCAAGATGGCGTCGAGTTTAGATGGCTTACTTCTCCGATTGAAGTGATCGGCGAAAACGGAAAAGTGACGGGGTTAAAATGTTTGAAAATGACGTTAGGCGAAGCGGGTACAGACGGTAGACAAAAACCAGTTCCTGTTGATAGTTCCGAGTTTACGATTGAGGTGGATGTGGTGATAAAAGCAATTGGTCAATCTCGCTATAAAGAGTTAATCGAGGCATTTGATTTAGAAAATGTATTTGGTGTTGTCCAAGTGGATGAGTCATTCAATACTTCGCAAAAGAAAATCTATGCTTGTGGTGATGTTATTTTTGGTAATGGACAAGGAGAAGCGATGGTTGTTTCTGCTGTAGAACAAGGTAAAAATGTTGCGAAGGCAATTCATGAATCGTTTGAACTTCAGGTAGAAATTGCTTAAAGAGAGGGGGATACGTTATGGCAGACTTAAGTATAAATCTAGGAGGAATAAAATCGCCAAATCCATTCTGGTTAGCCTCCGCACCACCTACAAACTCGGGGTACCAAGTTCAAAGAGCGTTTGAAGCTGGTTGGGGTGGAGCCGTTTGGAAAACACTTGGTGATCCGATATTGAATGTTTCATCACGCTTTGCGGCTGTAAGTTTTAATGGCCAACGAGTAGCAGGTTTTAACAATATTGAATTAATTACCGATCGTCCTCTTGAAGTGAACCTGAAAGAAATCTATGAAACGAAAAAGAGATTTCCTAATCATGCAATTATTGCTTCATTGATGGTTGAACCAAAAAGACATAAATGGCACGAAATTGTAAAACGTGTGCAAGGTGTTGGAGTTGATGGTTTTGAATTAAACTTTGGCTGTCCACATGGAATGGCGGAACGTGGAATGGGGTCTGCCTCTGGTCAAGTACCAGAGCTGGTTGAAAAACAAACCTTTTGGGTAAAAGAGGTAGCGGAAGTTCCAGTAATCGTTAAATTAACGCCTAACATTACTGATATTACTGTTACAGCTCAAGCAGCAGTGAATGGCGGCGCAGATGCCATTAGTATGATTAACACGATTAATAGTTTAGCAGGTGTTGATTTAGATACTTGGAATACAATCCCCCATGTTGGAGGGAAAGGTGCACATGGTGGTTATTGCGGTCCTGCGGTGAAACCAATTGCTTTAAATATGGTCGGTGAATGCGCACGAAATCCTTACATTAATGTACCGATTTCAGGTATCGGTGGTGTTTCCAACTGGCAGGATGCGGCAGAGTTTTTACTAATGGGTGCAACAGGCGTGCAAGTGTGTACGGCGGCTATGCACCACGGTTTTAGCATAGTTGAGGACATGATTGATGGTCTGAATAATTATCTGGATGAAAAGGGAATTGCTTCGGTAATGGATATCGTAGGGAAAACTGTGCCGAAATACTCTGAATGGGGAGATTTAGACCTTAATTATAAAGTAGTTGCAAAGATTAATAATGATGTATGTATTAACTGCAATAAATGTCATATTGCTTGTGAAGACACATCCCACCAATGCATCGATATGTTAGTAGGCGCAAATGGCAAGCCGATGTTAAAAGTGCGTGAAGAAGATTGCGTTGGCTGTAATTTATGTTCCATCGTTTGTCCAGTTGATGGAGCGATTGAAATGGTGAAATTAAAAAATACATTACCTAGTATGACGTGGAATCAGAGACAAGAGATGATGGAACGTTATGCGGTGAATAGAATTGCAAGATAAATACATTGGAGGTATAAACAATGTCTGAATATATTGAGTTTCAAGCGGAAAAAAGAAAGATCGACGGTTATTTTGAGGATGGCTATGAAATTAGCATTATAACAGAAGACTTAAGCGGTATGCACATTGAATTTGCCTCTCCATTCGCAGCCGATCGAGAGAAAGTTAAATTACTGCTAACTACACCAGAAGCCAGAAAATACATCGCCACAAGATTATTATACCCGCAGGTTATGTATTGAGGGATTGGGGTGGGAAGGGACACCGGGGACAGTAAAAGTGTCCCAGTTACTTTGGTTGGGACACTTTTACTGTCCCCAACGTCCCACCTGGGACAGAAAGCCTGTCCCCAGTGTCCCACCAACCCAACGTCCCACCCCAGTCTCCCCTAAACCAAATTAACCCCGGCATACTCCACATCAAAGGCATCTACATGGTTCAGTATATTTTCCTTCCCATGAATAAGATGGATTTCCATCAGAGACCGTGCATATAATGAGTCTCTTTTCTTTATGGCGTTAAAGATCAATTTGTGATGTTCTAGTGATTTTAAGACCCCGATGTAGTTAAACCAGTGGTATCCCTTATACATAATTGGTAGTGAAGATAGGCATTTTAATACTTTTGAAATTTCTTTGTTTCCAGATGCTTCGGTAATTAGTGAATGGAATTCTATATTATTTTCTATTAAATCGAGAATGACGGGATTTTTGTCTTCTCTTTGATATAGCTTTGTTAATTGTTCAAATTCCTGAATTGATTTTTCAAGCTTCAATAGATCCTCGTTCGTTGCATGTTGCGCAGCTAGGAATGCCGCATATCCCTCTATGACTGAACGTAAGTCGTATGTATTTGTTATATCTTCGAGGGAGTATTTTCGAACGTAGGTACCTTTATTTTTTGTATATTGTACAAGGCCTTCAGCAGATAGCTTTTGAATTGCCTCTCTTATCGGTGTTCGGCTCGTATTATATTTGGAAGCAAGTTCTTCCTCTTTTAGTTTCTGTCCTGGGACTAACACCCCTTCAAGAATATCCTTCTTAATCAAGTCAAAAAGCTCCATAAATTCCCCTCCCACAACTAATGTATACATGCGAGGTGAAATTAATGATATGTATACAAGGAAAAAATTTTCCAATTTTAAATAAACCTAAATAAATATTTCATTTGCAGTAATTATTTCTGAGTAACCTTAATATCTTTATGTATACATGTTAACGGAAAGGAGTTGTGATTGTGTCCAATATCACCATAGTAGGCGCGGGTCCAGTAGGCTTGACTTTAGCTGTTTGTTTAGTGAAAAAGGGTATACAAGTAACGGTATTAGAAAAAGAAAAATCATTAACAAAAATTCCGAAAGCCTCAACGATTCATCCGGCATCACTAAAGATTTATGACGAATTAGGCTTATTAGACGAGATAAAAAAACATGGTTTAATCGCTGAAAGATTTCAGTATTGGAATAGAAAAAACAATGAAATTATTGCACAGTTTGATCTTTCGTTATTAAAAGACGAAACGGATTATCCTTATAGGATTCAATGTGAGCAGCATCATTTAACGTCGATCTGCTATGAATATTTGAAGGATTCAAATCTAGCAACGATTAAATTCGGGCATGAAGTGACAGGTGTTCATCATTATGAGGGGTTTGTAGAGTACGAAGTAATTGTAAATGGGGAGTTCAAAACTGAACAATGTGATTATTTAGTTGCTTGTGACGGTGCGAGTAGTCCAGTACGCAAATCTTTAAATATTTCATTTGATGGATTCACTTATGAAGATCCATATCAGCTCATTGTAATGGATTACGATTTAAGCAAAACCTATGGCAATTTAGCACCTGTTAGTTATTTCTTTGACCCAGATGAATGGGTAGCTGTCATACAAAGTGTAGGCGGGCTATGGAAAATATTGATCCCATATCGAAATGAAACTGAATACCACGAAGAATATGTTTATCGAAGAGCTGAAAACTTTACGAAACAAAAAGAACCTTTCAATATTGTTCATCATGCAAAGTACCGGGCTCATCAACGTGTAGCAGAAACGTTTGTAAAGGGACGAGTCATTTTAATCGGAGACGCAGCACATATCAATACTCCCCTTGGTGGAATGGGGATGAATAGTGGGATTCATGATGCTTATTATTTAGCGGACGTATTCAATGATCATTTATACCGGAATGAAATTGATTCGGAGTTAGCTGAGTTTAATAGAAAAAGACAGTACATCATTAAAGAGTTTGTGCAAAAACATACGACAGAAAATGCCTCTAGAGCAAGCCAAGCTAGTAATGATATCACTAGAATCAATGAATTACGCAATACCGTAAAAAATAGAGAAGCTTCTTTAGAATATATGAGAAAAACGACAATGCTTTATGGCATGAAAGTAATGGAAACTATTTAAAGGGGGATTATGGTGGAACATTTATATAAGTATTCACCAATTGTACATCGAAAAAAAGGAACTTGGCCAAACGGTACAAATTTAGCAGTCATTATCACGATGAATTTAGAAACTTGGGATGTTATTAAAGAAACTGCTACTTACGCAGGAGGACCAGACATTCTTCCTATTATCGGGCTTCCAAGAGATCATGAAGATTTACCGAATTACTCTTGGCGTGAGTATGGTCCGCGTGTAGGTTTTTGGCGTCTATTAAACTATTTTAATGAATTAAATGTACAAATCTCATCTACTTTGAATACACAATTTGGGAAGCGATATCCTGAGGCACTTAAAGCTGCAAAAGAGGCTAACTGGGAGTTTATCGCGCATTCGACAGAACAACATGAACTATTAGTATTCAAAGCAAAAAATCGCGAAGAAGAACGATCAATCATTGAAAAAACCGTGCAAGAATTTGAAGAAGTTTTAGGATACAGACCGAAAGGATGGCTATCACCATCTCTTGCGGGAACTTTGAATACACCATCTATATTGGCTGAATTAGGGTTTTCATTTATGAGTGATTTACAAAACGATGAACAACCTTATGTGATGAATGTTGGAAATGGTAAGAAATTAGTTAATGTGCCTTATTCAGCAGAGATCAATGATTTTCCTATTTTTATTCGAAGAGGGAATACGCCAAATGAATTCTATGAATATGTGAAACAAGAGTTTGATGTTTTACTAGAAGAGAGCAGGGAAATCCCGCGAATTTTCAACCTTGGTTTGCATCCACACGTTTCGGGAAGACCTGCAAGAGCAAGATCGGTTGCTAATTTAATTGAATACTTCAAGTCTAAAGAAGGTGTTTGGTTTGCTACGCGTGAGGAAGTTGCAAAATGGGCATTAGAAAATGAAGAATGAGAGGAGAAGAGATGTGGAGAAAGTAGATTTACGTAAACTTTGGAGAGGTAGAACAATCTTAGCGATTGTTTTCTTATTAGCCTTCTTCAGTACTGGGTTTTCTAAATACATCGGTGGAGAGTATTTAATAGGAGGAGTCTTCCCAGGGTTTTATATTATTGTACTGATTAATATTATTTTGATATTTGCTTCCGTTTGGTATTACAACGCGAATTTTGTGCCTGAAGAATTACATGATGAAGTGGAGGGGAATGAGTGAGCGGTTTTACAGTCTATCTGATTGCTAGTGTCTTTCTCGTCATAATGATTGCTATCGCGGCTTATGGTACGTTGAAGCAAAGACGAAGCAGTACAAATGATTTATTTATCGCTGAGAGATCTATCGGTCCAGTAATTACGGCCATTACTATTTTTGCAACATTACAAAGTGGATTTTCGATTTTAGGATTTGCTGGCTTGTTCTATCTAAATGGAGTAGGTGCTTCAATGGCTGTGTTTGTAGCATTTACTCAAGCGATGATTATTTACGTTGTCTTTAGAAGAATCTGGATTGCCGGTAAGAAATATAATTTGAGTTCACAAGCGGATTATTTTTCGGATCGATTTGAAAGTCCTGTTTTCTTAAAAATCTTAATTGGGATTATTGGTTTAGTTGCCATTGTTGCTGCACATTTCTCCGTACAACTAAACAGTTTAGGTATTATTATGCAGACGATGTCTAATGGTGAAATAACGTACGTGCAGGGAATGATCTTCTTAGCAATTGGGATGGTAATTGTAACCCTAATTGGTGGGATGAGAGGAATTTCATTTGTTGACTTTATCCTTGGAATTCTTATGTTAGTTGGGTTAACAAGTCTTGCTGTCATTATCTTTACAAATTCAGGCCAAGGATTTACAGATATCTACCAAAATCTTAAAACAAACTTCGCAGCAGCTTTAACAGTGCCAGGTCCTATCAATTATTTCACTCCTCAAATGATCTTTTCATTCTTCATATCCTATACATTCGGCGCAATCATGTTACCTCATATGTTCGTGAAAACATACATTACGAAATCCATTAAATCTTACAAAACTTTACCATTACTTTATATGGGTGCTACTTTCCCGTTATTCATCTTAATATTCTGGCTAATTGGTCCATTAGCAAAAGCGCATTTAGCGGATGTTACTGCAACAGATACTGTTGTACCACTATTAATTGCAAACTTTGTTAACTCAGAGTTCGTACAAGGATTGTTATTTATTGTAGTAATTGCTGCCATCATCTCTACAGCGAGTGGTGCATTACTAGCGTTATCACAAATTATTACAATCGATGTGTACAAAACGCTTTTCAAAGGTAAAACAGAAAAGCATTATTACTGGGTTGGGAATATCGGAATCATTGCCATTACGCTTATTGGTTTAGTATTAGCAATCAATCCTCCTGGTGCTATTGCATATATCGTCACTTCAAGTTTAGGTATTTCGGCAACTTTATTCATCCCAGCTGTATTAGGGTTGTACTGGAAACGACTAAACAAACATGGGGTTATTGCAGGTGTTATTAGTGGGATTGTTGTTTACGTGTGGATCACATTTATCTTAAATATGCCACAAGCTTCATTCTTAGGTTTCAATGCGACAGTTTGGGCAGTACTAGTTGAGGTAATTGTGTTAGTTGTAGTGACTCTTTTCACACCGCCACCTTCTCAGAATACACAGCTTAAGTATATCGATAAAATTAACTATTCCTTATATGGTGTTGAAAATTTATCTTTAAAGCAAAATGATGAGGTGAAATAAGATGGATGCATTAGGTTCTAGATTGAAAGCGGCTGTTATGGTTCCGTCTACTAATACAATTGTTGAACCAGATTATTATTCAATGGCTCCAAATGGCTGCACATTCCATGTTGGGAGAATTCTGATTAGAAACCAATCTCTTTCAAATGACGCGGAATTTGAGAATTTATTAATTCAAATCCGTGGTGCAATTGATGAGGCAATTGATAATGTAATGACTTGTGAGCCGGATTGCATGATCATGGGAATGTCTGCCGAAACTTTCTGGGGAGGAAAGGAAGGAAACCTTAAATTCCAAACGGGAATTGAAGAAAAAACAGGCCTAAGAGTATATACAGGTGCAGATGCGTGTAATAAAGCACTCCAGTTATATAACGCGAAAAAAATTGCTGTTGTGACACCTTATCAAGAAGTAGGTGATGCACAAGTGGTAGCCTTTTTCAGAGATTATGGTTATGAAGTTGTGAAAATCATTGGTTTAAAATGTGAAACAGCCGTAGCAATCGCTCATGTTTCTGAAGAAAGGTTAAGAGATACATTGATTGAGCTAAATGAAGAAGATGTGGATGCGATTGTACAGGTAGGGACGAATTTATCAATGGCAAAATTAGCAGGTGAAGCAGAGAAATGGTTAAAGAAACCTGTCATTGCTATTAATACAGCGACATTATGGCATGCTCTTCGTGAACAAGGCATTCATGATAAAGTATATGGTTTCGGAAGTTTACTAAGCGAACATTAAAGTAGGTGTATTTCATGAAAAGAGCACTCATTACAGGTGGTTGTGGAGATATTGGGCAGACGATTGTCCAAAAAATAAATCGTACTGGTGTGAGTTGTACAGTGATCGATTTAGCCCAGCCACCAATAGCTATAAGAAATGAACTTAATCAATTTATGGAAATAGATCTTAGTCAAAAAGAGCAACTGTCTTCATTTTTTGATTCTCAAGTTGGAAGGGAAAAGTTTGATTATTTTATTCACTGTGCCTCCATTATGCATTTGAAGCGATTTGAGGATTTTACTTGGGAAGAAATAGAAAGAGTTTTGAATGTAAATTTGGTTGGGACGATTCAACTTTTGCATTTACTAATACCACATATGAATGACAATGGACGGATCGTATTATTTTCTTCTGCTGTTACATTTAAAAACTTAGAAAACTATTCTATCTATTCTGCAACTAAAGCCGGGTTAGATAGTCTAGTTAAAAGTTTAGCGAGAGAACTAGGTGGCAGGGGCATTACTGTTAATTCTATTGCTCCGGGGTTTATTGCTACTAAACTAACTGACAGTGTAAAAGATAGAGAACAAGAATTAATTAACCAAAGATCCATTAAAAAACCATTGCTTCCACGTCATTTAGAGCCAATCATTACATGTATTTTAGATGAAGGTTCGGAAATGATTACGGGTCAATGTTTTGTAATAGATGGAGGAGTAGTAACGAGGTAAGGGGGGAGTAATGATTTCATTTAAAGCGTTCGTTGAAAAGAATCCATTTATCATTGTTCCAGGTGCATATGATTGCATTTCTGCAAAAATAATAGAGCAATTAGGCTTCCGGGCTGCTTATATGACAGGATTTGGGGTCAGCGCTTCGTTACTCGGCTACCCGGATTATGGATTTTTAACTATGACGGAAATGGCTTCAAGAGCAAAAGATATTGCGAAGTCTATAAAGATTCCGCTAATTGCTGATGCAGATACAGGGTATGGAAATCTACTTAACGTCAAAAGAACAGTGGAAGAATATGAGCAAATTGGTGTTTCTGCCATTCATATTGAAGATCAAGTGTTTCCTAAGAAATGTGGTCACTTTGAAGGTAAACAGCTGATAAGTATGGAAGAGCATGGTGAAAAATTAAAGTCTGCTCTTAATGCGCGGAAAAGTGAAGGTTTTGGAATTATTGCTAGAACTGATGCCGCCTCAGTGTTAGGCATTGATGAAGCAATAAAGAGAGCTAAATACTATCAAGAGTGTGGTGTAGATGCGATTTTTATTGATTCACCTAAAAGTGAAGAAGACATCAAGAAATTTGGGAAGGCGATGAATGGCATTCCTATAATGATCAATATGGTAGAGAGAAAAAGTTCTCCGCAGATAAGTGCGGAAAGGTTGAAGGAATATGGGTATCACATAATTTTATATCCTGTAACGGCTTTACTTTCTGTAGTCAAAACAATGCAGCAAACACTTTCGGTATTAAAAGTTCAAAATGATTCTACAATGTTAAGACCTAATTTGGAGGATTTTGATACTTTAAATGAACTCCTTGGATTACAAGAAGTTCAACTTTGGGAAACAAGATTTTCTATAAGGTAGGTGGAGAGGTACTTTGGATGTACAAAATCTATATCAAAATATTGGATTTGGAAATCGAATAGGATTTGGGGAGAGGCCAGCGTTGGTCCTAGTTGACTTTATCAAGGGGTGTACTGATCCAACCCTACCACTTGGCTTCGAACAATCCAATGAAATCGAACAAACAAATAGATTAAGAGAGCTATTTTATCAAAAAGGCTTACCGGTCATTTATTCGACTGTGGTTTATAATAACCCGGAAATTGAAGCGAAATGGTTTCTAAAGAAAGTGCCGAATTTGAAGAGGAATGTACGAAATTCCGTATTTACTGAGTTTGATGAACGGATTTTGCCTCGACCGGGAGATTTAGTGGTAGAAAAGAACTTTGCTAGTATATTTAGTGGTACGAATCTAGCAAGTATTATTAGTAGTTTGAAAGTGGATACGGTGATATTAACTGGCAACTCAACTAGCGGCTGTATTAGAGCGAGTTGCGTGGATGGTATGTCACACGGATTTAGAACAATGGTAGTTAGGGAATGTGTCGCAGACCGAGACGAAACAATCCATCAAGTATCCCTTTTTGATATGGACTCAAAATACGGCGATGTCGTAGGGATTGAAGAAGTATTTAAGTTTTACCAGTGAGACATGGGGTATTGGTGGGGCAGGTGTGTAGGGATGTTGGGGCAGTGGGACAATGGGTGGGACATTGGGGACAGTAAAAGTGTCCCAGAAAGTTTAAGTGGGACAGAAAGACTGTCCCCGGTGTCCCGACTGGGACAGAAAGACTGTCCCCAACGTCCCACTCCCACTTACTCGACATCCCTAAAATCATCCGTATCAACGGTGATTTGAATTAGGTTTGCTCCTTCTGGAAAGTGTATATCCTTTGCAGGGCTTGGAGGGTTGAAAGGTATATTTGCGTCTTCATTGTAGGCAAGCGCAGAACCTAATGCATCTTGAGCCATCGTAATTGCCTCATGCAATGTATCCCCATCTGTAAATACATTTTCTAAATCAGGAAAATCCACATTAAAAGT
>Ga0180215_1005217_pt1 | contig 11199 bp, 10 predicted proteins | sample eDN3rd37CBELigBY_FD_128871 | JGI IMG/M metagenome (GOLD analysis project Ga0180215, IMG submission 128871) | Enriched backyard soil microbial communities from Emeryville, California, USA - eDNA 3rd pass 37_C BE-Lig BY (version 2) (version 2) | ecosystem: Environmental > Terrestrial > Soil >...
GGGAATTGGGCAGGCGGTGGTAATTTATCTTGCCGGGTTAGGTGATATACCTGATGATTACTATGATGCGGCAGATGTAGATGGGGCAAATTGGTTTCAGAAAACCTTTCATATTACACTACCTTTATTAACACCTGTAATCTTTTTCAACTTGGTTATGGGAATTATTGGCGCGTTCCAGCAATTTACCTTACCTTACACGTTAACTCAAGGACAAGGGACACCGGCGAATTCATTAACTTTCTATGTCATGTATTTATATGACAATGGATTTAAATTCTTTAAGATGGGCTACGCATCAGCCATGGCTTGGATTTTGTTTATCATTATCATGGCTTTAACAGCTGTTGTATTTATTACATCTAAGCGCTGGGTTCATTATCAAGGAAAATAGGGGGGAAGAATATGGATGGAACAACAAAAAAAACTGTTTCCAAAAGTCTGGCACATATAATCTTAATTGTCGCATCTTTCTTTTTTTTAATTCCGTTTATTTGGATGGTATCAACCTCATTAAAGCCGTTGGACCAAGTGTTTACGTTTCCGCCTAAGTGGATTCCAAAACCTTTTCAATGGAGTAATTATATTGATGCAATGAACTATATTCCGTTCTTCACCTATTTGAAAAACACGATCATCATTACATTATTCAGTACACTTGGTGCTGTATTATCTTGTCCGCTTGTTGCCTATAGCTTCGCAAAGCTAAAGTGGCCGGGCAGAAATATTCTTTTTATTATCACCATAGGTGTCATGATGATACCGGGGCAGGTTACAATGATCCCACTTTTCTTATTATTTGAGAAATTAGGATTAGTTGGAACACCTTATCCTTTAATTATACCTGCATTTTTTGGCATTCCGTTTTATATCTTTCTATTAAGACAATTCTTTATGGGCTTGCCTGATAGTTTAAGAGAAGCGGCGAAAATTGATGGAGCAGGGGAATTTAGAATCTATTGGCAAATTATGCTGCCGCTAGCAAAACCTGCTGTTTTAGCAGTTGGCTTATTTCAATTTATGGCCAGTTGGACAGATTTTATCGGTCCATTACTCTATTTAACTGATTCGATTCAGTACACGTTATCACTCGGGCTTCAGCAATTCCAAAGTCAAAAAGGTTCTGAGTGGGGATTAATGATGGCAGTTTCAACCATGATGACCGTTCCTGTTATTATATTATTCTTCTTTTTACAGAAGACATTTATTAAAGGCATTACATTCAGTGGTATTAAATAAAATAATAGAGACTCAGTTGGAGGCGATGAAAATGAACAGACAAATCGGAATGAGGATCCCACCAAAACTTGGAGCAGATGGTATTGAATCATTAGCAAAATGGGCATCAAGCGTAGGGATCGATGTGATTGATGTGCCATATTTCAATGAAGAGGTTAAAATTGCTCTAGAAACAAACGGATTAGAAGTAGGTTCAATTGATGGTCTTGGAGCGGTAGGGCAAACAAAGCTATTAAGCTCTGATGAAAAGGTGCGCTTGCAAGCAGTTGAGTCAATTAATGCACAATTTAGCGAGATTGCAAGCTTAGGTGGCCGCGTTATCTTTATGTGCCTAGTTCCAGAAGATATCACGATGAACAGAAAGGAAGCGTTCTCAATTTGGAAAAAATCATTTCCAACCATTGTCAAACAAGCTGAGAAAGAAAATCTTTATATTGCTCTTGAAGGATGGCCTGGGCCTGCCCCGTATTATCCAACATTAGGCACAACACCTGAAATGTTAAGAGCTATGTTTAATGAAATTCCGTCCAAGCATTTCGGGCTAAACTATGATCCTTCACACCTGGTAAGACTTGGTATTGATCACTTGCGAGTATTAACCGAGTTCGGAGATCGAGTGAATTATTGTCATGGGAAAGACACAGAAATCCTTCATGATGATCTCTACGAACATGGCATTTTACCAGCAACATTTGGGTCAAAGTATGATTTTTCTGAAGGTTCATGGCGTTACACAATACCGGGCCAAGGAGAGGTTGATTGGGGGAAGGTTGCTGTTCGTTTGGATAAAATTGGTTACCAAGGTCCAGTAAGTATTGAGTTGGAAGACCATCGATATTGGGGATCGCTCGAAGCAGAACGTCAAGGAATTATAAAAGCAAAAGAACATCTATCTATCTATTTTAAATAAAATTTGAGGAGGAATTTTACTATGTCAAAAACAGTTAGAGTAGCAATTATCGGTTGTGGTGGAATTGCAAATGGAAAGCATATGCCAAGTTTGAAAAAAGTAGAGGCTGTTGAGCTTGTTGCTTTTTGTGATGTGATTGTTGAACGAGCTGAAAAAGCAGCACAAGAATATGGAATAAAGGATGCAAAAGTGTATGAAAATTATCAAGAGTTGCTTGAAGATGGAACCATTGAAGTCGTTCACGTGTTAACACCTAATGATTCACATGCAGAAATTTCGATCGCGGCTTTAGATGCTGGAAAGCATGTCATGTGTGAAAAGCCGATGGCAAAAACATCCCAAGAGGCACGTGCGATGCTGGAAGCGGCAAAACGTTCAGGTAAGAAACTTACAATCGGGTATAATAACAGATTCCGTCCTGATAGCCAGCACTTACATAAACTATGTGAACGTGGAGATCTTGGAGAAGTCTATTATGCTAAAGCACATGCCATTCGCCGTCGCGCTGTTCCGACATGGGGAGTTTTCCTTGATGAAGAAAAGCAGGGTGGAGGTCCTTTAATTGATATTGGTACACATGCACTTGATTTAACATTATGGATGATGAATAACTATAAGCCCAAATCGGTTATGGGCACAACTTTCCATAAGCTAAGCCAAAAAAGAAATGCAGCAAATGCGTGGGGACCTTGGGATCCTGAGAAATTCACAGTTGAAGATTCTGCTTTTGGTTTTATCACAATGGAAAATGGGGCTACGATCGTATTAGAGGCTAGCTGGGCACTAAATTCCCTAGATGTGGATGAAGCTAAATGTTCACTAAGTGGTACTGAAGGTGGAGCAGATATGAAGGATGGGTTAAGAATTAATGGAGAAAACTTCGGGAAGTTATATACGACAAATGTCGATCTTGGACCTGGTGGAGTAGCGTTTTACGATGGCAGCGTGGAATCTGATGCAGATTTAGAAGCACGGATGTGGATTGATAATATTCTTCATGATACAGAACCGGTTGTAAAGCCGGAAGAGGCATATGTTGTCACACAAATTTTAGAAGCAATCTATGAATCTGCTAAAACGGGTAAAGCAGTGTATTTTGATGAAAAAGCAGCTCTTTTGTCAAACTCATAAGAAAGGGGATATCTTATGAAACAAATCAAACTCGGTTTTATCGGTACAGGTGGCATCGCACATTTGCATGCAAAGCAAATGCTAGCCGAAAAAAATGTGAGAATTGAATCAATAGCCGATCCAAGTGCACATAATAGAAAACACTTTCTCACAACATTCAATCTATCAGAGGTGGAACAGTTTGCCAATCATCAAGAAATGTTAGAGAGCATTGCATTGGATGCTGTTATCATTTGCTCTCCACACACTCTTCATATGCAGCATGTTGTTGATTCATTGGAGCATCAATGTCATGTGTTAGTAGAAAAGCCAATGGCATGTTCTGTTGAAGAGTCTATTCATTTGATTGAAATGGCAAAAGAGAAAGGGAAGATATTGCAAGTATCCTATCAAAGGCATTTTGAACCTTCATTCTTGTATATACGAAATGCTATCTCAGAAGGTATTATCGGGAAGCTTACCTCTGTTTCTGCCAACCTTTATCAAGAGTGGGGTCATCTTTCAAAAAATACGTGGAGACAGAATCCTGATCTATCCGGTGGAGGGATGTTGATGGATTCTGGTAGTCATATTATAGATGTACTTTTATGGACAACTGGGTTAAAACCACTGGAGATAAAGGCAACAATAGAATCCCATGGAGGTCCGGTTGAATTAGATTCGGTTTCAACAATAAGATTTGAAAATAATGTTATTGCAGGGCTCACCATTATTGGAAATGCTCCTTGTTGGCATGAAACCTATGTTTTTTGCGGAGAGCATGGAGCGATCTTTTTTGATAATGGGAAATTAACGATTCGAAAACTAGGAGAAGAGCCGATAGTACCTGTACTTCCGGAACAAACAACAAATTCCGATCAAAGCTTTATTCGTTCTATACTAGGAGAACATGAGGTAATGGTGCCAGGGGACTTCGCAAAGGAAGTTGTAAGATTGACAGAGAAAATCTATCAATCTTCTGGCTATCAACCTCATTCAGCTCAGAAAGAGGGATCTTTATGACACAAGTAATCGAAATTGGCATCATTGGAAGCGGAGGAATCGCTGCAGCACATGCACGAGCTTATAAAAAAATGCCGGATGTGAAGATCGTTGCTGTTGCCGATGTGATTCCAGGTAAAGCAAAGGAATTTATTCAAAATCTCGAGCTTAAAGATGCAAAAGGATTTGATGATCATCGGGAACTATTACATTTAGATCTTGATGGAGTCAGCATTTGTACTCCAAATGTTGCCCATCATCTTACAACAGTTGATTCTTTATCAGCTGGAAAACATGTCTTAGTAGAAAAACCAATGGCTGTTACATTACAACAGGCAATCGAGATGGTAGAGGCGTCTAAAAAAGCTGATCGTATGTTATCGGTTGGATTTCAACCTAGATATGACCCTAACATGCAAGCGGTAAAAGAGCTTGTTCAATCAGGACAACTTGGAAATGTTTATTATGTTCAAGCTGGTGGAGGGCGCCGCCGCGGTATGCCAGGTGGAACGTTTATAAATAAAGAGCTTGCAGGCGCAGGGGCAATGGCAGACATAGGATGCTATTCGTTGGATTTAGCGTTAAATACACTTGGTTATCCAAGGCCGCTCACCGTTTCTGCTTACACGTCAAATCATTTTGGTACAAATCCTCTTTATCATCAAGAGGCAGATCGGTTCGATGTAGAAGATTTCGGTACCGCCTTTATTCGATTAGAAGGTGGAATTGTACTGAACTTTAAAATATCCTGGGCCATGCATATGGATTCTCTTGGACCAACACTATTTTTAGGAACAGATGCCGGTTTAAAATTAACACCAGCCGGAAGTGGACCATGGAGTGGAGTTTGGGACGGTGGAATTGGTGAAATTAGCATGTTTCATGATATAAAAGGTCACCACGTTGAAACAGAGATTCCAGTTAAACAACATCAGCTTGACATTTTTTATGAAAAAGTCCGGGATTTTGTTGTGAGCATAAAAGAAAGCAGGTCTGCTCCAATACCTGGTGAACAGATTGTCATAAATCAAGCAATTATTGATGGAATTCTACGATCTTCAGAGGAAGGTAGAGAGGTTTCAATCGATATTCCAAATTTCAATTAGATGGACCAAAGAGAGAAAGAGGGATCTTTCTCTCTTTGCTATTGCAGTACGTTTATTTGGAGCTTTGTGTCGAAAAATGTCTAATCGAAAATATATTTCGGAAATCGAAAATAAATCTTTATAATCGTTGATAAAATGGTAAAATCGAAGATAAATCTAAATAATCGAAGATAAAATGACCGAACCATTAAAAAGGGAGATGAACCATTATTAATTCTCAAGATGACACGTTATCGACCAAGAAGATTCTCATGTTCTTTGTACCTTTAGGATTGTCAGCGAGTTTAGTTACGTTTTCCCATATGATTATTAACGGAACATTAACGAGAGGAAATAACGCAGAAATTATGATCGCAAGTTATGTCGTAGCGATGAGCTTGTTTGGCATTACAGAACGCTTGGGAGTATTGCTGCGTAATGCCTGCTCTGCATTAGTGCGTGATAAAGTCTCGTTTCATGCTATGTCGACTGTAAGTGCTTATGTTGTAGTGGGATTAATGCTGGCTGCTGCTTCCATTGCTTTTACTCCAATAGGAAAGTGGGTATTCTCAACATTTTTTGGAGCAGATCAAAGCATGATATCGGAAATAATTAGTGTGTACCAAGTTCTCATATTTGTCACGTTTTTTTCTGCAATAAGGTGCTTATTTCAAGGTGTTATTATTTTGAATAGACAAACAAAGTGGTTAACGATTGGGATGATCATCCGTTTGATTGTTATGTATCTTTTGTCTTTATATTTTATAAAAACAGGGAATATCAATGCCCGAACAGGGGCGATTATCTTTTTATCAGGAATGATGGTCGAGAGTTTAATCAGTTTTCTGGAAGGCAGAGTACTTGTGAAAAAAATGGTCGATAAAGACCCAACACATTCGATCCGAACAAAGAAACAGATATTTCAATTTTATCATCCTCTCATTCTTTCTTCGTTAATTATCGTCATGGTTGGACCGGTGATCAATTCCTTTTTAGGGAAAACGAATGAAATTGAATTAGCCATTGCATCATATGCGATTGCTCTAAGCATTACTCAATTATTTTTAAGTTTCTTTACATATACACATCAAATCGTTTTGACTTTTTACAAAGATCATCCTCAAAAGGTGCAGCAGTTCACGTTTATGATTGGATTTATTCCGACATTAATATTAGCTGTTTTTTGTATGTCACCAATCGGGCCATTTTTTATTGAACATGTTTTAGGAGCAAATGATCGCCTTGTTACATCAAGTCTTGACTGTCTTTATGTCTTTATGCTGATGACACTGGCTTTTCCGTTTATTGATTATTGTAATGGTTTACTAATGGTAAAAAAACAGACTAAAATAATGGTTTATTCACAATCTACAAATCTTATTTTTACATTCCTCGTCCTTCTTATTTTTTCAACCGTTTTTCCGCAGTGGAATGGAAGGATCGGTGCTATAGCTCAATCTGTCGGAATGCTTTCTGAACTTGGTATATTAGCCTTTATTTTGTTCAGCAGGGGAAAGAAAAATCAGCTTCGTCACACGGAAAAGAATTTTGTGAATGGATAAATCTATATTTATCAAGACAAATCTTTGTCTTTGGAACGCCATAATTCCTTTGTAATAAAGGGCTTATAGCGTTCTATTTTTTCTGTACACTTATATTTTTAAAAAGGTAAAAATTAGAAATGTGATTTTTCGTATAATATTTATGGTGAAAGAAACGAATTCTCAGTTGTTGGGGTAATTAATTATCCAAATAAAACACAACAACTGAGCAATACTTAAAAATTACAACTGAATTATCTATAAAAAAACACATTTAGTTTATCATTATTATCAAGGGTTGCCAAGAGGACTTCCTTTGCGTTTGTTTGATACAGTTTCTCTAGTTGGGAAGTAATCCACTTTTCATCTTTTTGAAGTTCCATTAATTCATTAGTCAGGATGGTGCCTTCTTTAATGACTGTCCTCGGATGTTTAAAGGGCTCTGTTTTTATTCCTAAGGTTTCCGGCGTTATGTTTTGATAGTTAGGATCAAGGAAATATGAAACTTTACCATCTGCTTCCCATGTTGCCAACACGACTTTTTTTACATCATCAATCTGATTTTCCCGTAACTCTTCCAGTAGAACATCCAGAGAGATTCTTGCCTTTTTTAATCCTTCATAGAGAATTTCACCGTCTTTTACTATCGTAACAGGCGGATTATTCACTAATTTTCGAAACCATGGCCACTTCAAAATCATAGAAACACCGCTAATATATAATACCATTAAGACAGTTGTTGTGATGATCGATCCCTTTAGCCCAAGATGCTCATCAGATAAGGGATGTGCAATGATGTTTCCTATAACAAGAGCAATAACAAAATCAAGAATTCTTAATTGTGATATCGTTCGCTGACCTAAAACTCTCGCGACAATTAGCAAAAAAATAAAACCTATTACGGCACGCAAAACCCATTCGAGCCATGTAAGACTGTCCTGGCTGCTGAAAAAATCCAACTTCCTACACATCCTATTCACAGAAACTTTACTTTTATTGTTCCTCATTTTGGAGCAATAAACCATTATTTGAGTAACTTAGGATGAAAAACTAGTTAACATAATTAAATTATTGATACCTATTGAGAATAGTGAAGTGCGTATTTCTGTAAAAAATTTTTAAAAAGGGATAGACTATAAATGATTGGAGGGAGAATATGGATCGTTTAGATGAGTATATTCAACAAGGAATTCACGGACCACGAGAAATAAATCCCGATGAGCGAAGAAAGTTTTTAGGGACGTTGCGTGAAAGAGTTGTCGTCGTTCTTACGAAATCACAAGTCAGAGAGCCTGGAACGTATAAAGAAGTGGAAGACCTTATGCAAAAAAACAGGCAGGCCACACTTTTTCTCAATGGAAATATGAACTACTCCTATCTTTCCGACTATATTAAATTAGCCAACAAAGTTGGAAATAAATTTTCACTTTCAACAAATAAAGAACATGATAGTGACTTGGGGCTTGTATTAGCATATGATCATGCAGTAAACATTGAGGATATATACATATCAATACAGGAGAAAGCAGAACAAAAAGAAGAACATTACGATAATAGTGTTATTCGGTTTTTTAAAAAATTATTTTAGGAAAGTTATCAAAAAACCGCTTATGTCCCAGATCATTTCGTCAAATCCATCCGTAATATATGGAAACAACCTATGGATGGAGTTGGAAGAAGTTGGCGAAAAGATATCGAGGTAAAACATTAAAGTCATTGCCATCAAAAGGGAGAGGAACATGTCCCATATGCGGAAAAACAAGAATTAAGCTTGTATATCCGCATCGATCAGAAACAAAAAATGAGCTAATAAAGGTTTGTAAATTTTGCAGGAATAAATAAAGAAAACTCGCCACTTGGCGAGTTTTCTTTATTTATTCTACAAATCCATTTATCTAAATAATCAAAATACTATATTTCGATTATAACGTGCAGTTCCCCGAATAAGATAGTAATAAGCAATAAATGTTTAGTTTTAAGTAAGTGAGGGGGGAAATCATGGGCTATTATATACAAGCAAATATGGCAGGAAGTATATGGAAGATTCTTGTGAATACTGATGATAAAGTAGAGGCTGGTCAAGAAGTTGTCATCCTGGAATCAATGAAGATGGAGATTCCAATTACAGCAGATACAAAAGGTTGTGTCAAAAAGATTCTATTCAATGAAGGAGATTTTGTGAATGAAGGAGACAATTTAATTGAAATTGACTAGAAGGAGGAAAAGCTTTGAAATGGCCGCAAACTGTGACAATTAAAGAGGTTGGGCCGCGTGATGGATTACAAAATGAAAAAACATTTATATCCACAAAAGATAAAGTAAAGTGGATTGATCATTTGTCTCGTACAGGTTTATCGTATATTGAAGTGACCTCTTTTGTTCATCCTGAGTGGATACCAGCCTTAGCAGATTCAGAACAGGTTGCCAAAAATATAACGCGAGAAAAAGGTGTCACATATGCAGCACTGGTACCAAATCAAAAGGGACTGGAAAAGGCAATAGAATCAAACATTGATGAAGTGTCTGTTTTTCTTTCTGTAAGTGAGACTCATAATAGGAAAAATATCAATAAGTCAATTCATGACACTTTGCCAATTTTGAAATCTGTCATTGATGATGCGAAATGTTCAGGAAAATCTGTTCGTGGGTATCTTTCAACTGTATTTGGTTGTCCATATGAGGGAGATATATCTTATAGGGATGTCCTGAAACTGTGTGATGAGTTATTTGATATGGGTGTCAATGAACTTTCATTAGGTGACACAATCGGTGTAGCAACACCAAAACAGGTGGATGACTTATTGACTCTATTACTTAAGAGTTTTTCTGCTGAGCAATTTGCTATGCATTTTCATAATACAAGAGGAACAGCGCTAGCGAATGTAACCGCTTCCCTAGAAGCGGGGATCACCATTTTTGATAGTTCTTTAGGTGGGCTTGGCGGTTGCCCGTATGCCCCAGGTGCATCGGGAAATGTTGCTACAGACGACCTTTTATATATGCTCCATAAGATGGATATTCATACAGGAGTTGACTTAAAAGAACTCCACAAAGCCGCCGTTTATATCCAAGAAAGAATCGGCAGGTCATTATCAAGTCATAGTTTACTAGTTCAATCAAAATGAAAATTGAGGACATTAAAGGAGGGATGGTCATTGTCTACTGATGATACATTACATGAACGCATTCACCAAATAAAAAAAGGCGGACCAAGCAAGTATCATGAAAAAAACAAAGATAAGGGAAAACTATTTGTGCGGGAACGACTACAATTATTGCTTGACGAAGGTTTGGAGCTGGAAGATGGTCTATTGGCCAACTGTCAACAAGAAAACTTCCCTGCTGATGGCGTAGTGACAGGAATCGGAAAAATCAACGGGCAAACCGTTTGTGTCATGGCGAATGATTCTACAATCAAAGCAGGATCGTGGGGAGCTAAAACAGTCGAAAAAATCATACGAATTCAAGAAACAGCAGAAAAGCTGCTTGTTCCAATGCTTTATCTTGTCGATTCCGCAGGTGCAAGAATTACAAATCAGATTGAAATGTTTCCTGGGCGTCGCGGAGCAGGGAGAATTTTTTATAATCAAGTAAAGCTTTCCGGGAAAGTACCTCAAATATGCTTGTTATTCGGTCCTTCTGCAGCTGGCGGTGCCTATATTCCTGCTTTTTGTGACATCGTAATCATGGTTGATGGAAACTCTTCCATGTATTTGGGGTCACCGCGAATGGCTGAAATGGTTATTGGTGAGAAAGTCTCCCTGGAAGAAATGGGAGGCGCAAGAATGCACTGTTCTGTCTCAGGATGTGGAGATATTTTAGCAACATCTGAAGCTGAGGCGATCTCTTTCGCACAACAATACCTCTCATATTTTCCTGCAAGTTACCTAGATAAACCGCCAATCATTGAAGCCGCTTCTCCTAAAGTAGTTGATCAATCAATCGAACAAATCATTCCAAAAAATCAAAATGCACCTTTTAATATGTACGACCTCATTGAGAGAGTCGTAGATGAATATTCTTTTTTTGAAATCAAATCATTATTTGCCCAAGAGCTTATTACTGGACTTAGTCGCATAAATGGCCAATCTGTTGGGATTATCGCAAATCAGCCGCGAGTCAAAGGTGGGGTCCTATTTCACGATTCAGCCGATAAAGCAGCGAAGTTCATTTCATTATGTGATGCATTCCATATTCCTTTGCTGTTTTTAGCAGACATTCCGGGTTTTATGATAGGGACAAAAGTCGAACGGGCTGGTATTATCCGCCATGGGGCTAAGATGATCTCAAGCATGGCAGAAGCGACTGTACC
>Ga0180215_1005218_pt1 | contig 11197 bp, 11 predicted proteins | sample eDN3rd37CBELigBY_FD_128871 | JGI IMG/M metagenome (GOLD analysis project Ga0180215, IMG submission 128871) | Enriched backyard soil microbial communities from Emeryville, California, USA - eDNA 3rd pass 37_C BE-Lig BY (version 2) (version 2) | ecosystem: Environmental > Terrestrial > Soil >...
CTTTGTTTTGACTTATGGAGTTAAAGGGTTATTTGGTGTGAACATGTTTGTTGTTCCAATTATGATATTCTTTAGTGTTGTTTTAGCAATAGAGGTCATAGCAAATGATGCAACGGGTCTATTAAGTCGGCCAGAAATCGAGTCGCATAGCGCTAAATGGCTGATTTCACCATTTTTATATTCGGCTTTTAATTTGACTATGGCAATGCCGGTATTAGTTCCGCTTGCAAAAGAAATTAACCATGAACATACATTAAGATGGGGCGGTTTTATCGGTGGTGGTGCGTTATGTCTTATTTTATTTACGAGCCATATATCATTATCCGCACTACCAAATGTAGAAGGTTTTGAAATCCCGATGGCTGAAGTAATGAAAAACTTCATGGCTGTGTTTTATTGGTTGTACATCCTTGTGATTTATGGAGAAATCTTTACGTCTGTGATCGGAAACCTATTTGGTCTTGAGCGCCAATTGAAAAATGTCTTGAAGCTTTCATCGATTTCAATTGTGTTTGGGATTCTATCAATAGCCTATTTGATAAGTCAATTAGGTTATGGCTCCTTGATTTCTTTCTTATATCCATTGTTTGGGTACATGAGTTTGATTTTATTAGTACTGTTGGCAAGACCGATGAAGCGCTAACCGAGGGAATAATCAAAACCTGGATAAATGAAACTATATAAGAGGAAAAATAAAGAGGTATAATCAACCTCTTTATTTACTTTTTTAGAGTGATTAACGGTAACTACTTAAATAACTAATGTACATCCTTAGAATAAGCGAATGTTTCTTTAAGGTGACAGGCCAGCTGTATTTCAAGAAATTCTTTAGGGTCATTAAAACTCAAATTCAGCATGTCTTCAATTTTTTTAAGACGCTGGTATAGTGTATTAATATGAACGTGAAGTTTTTTCGAAGTTTCATTCATAGACTTATTTAACTTTACATATGTTAACAATGTTTGTTCTAAATCATTTTTCTTTGATTTTGCTGTATTTAAAGGCTGGAAAAAGGTATTTATGAATTCCTGAATCTCATTGGTATCCTGATTAATAAACAAGCGATTAACCCCAATGCTTTCATATGCGATCATACCAGATTCTTTTTTATTAACTAGATAGGCAACTGCCTTCTTTGCTTCCTCATAACTCTTTCCTATGTGATATACTCCCTGATTTTCAGAACCAATACCCACACACAAAAACGAATCATTAATAGTTTTCCAGTTAGTAATAATTGTTTTTAATCCCTTTATCGTGTCGTCAGCTCCTGAATTGTGTGCAACTGAAACAAGTAAAATGATTTTATTATGAAATCCGTAGATGAGTTGCACGTCTTGGATATTCTTTTTTATCAATGAGATAATACTATGAATATCAGCACCAAGCTTATATAAATCTTTATAATTAACAAGTTCAATTAAGACCACATAAAACATATGAGAAGGATTTATGTTAAACTCTTTTCTTTTCTCAAGTAAGACTTCTGGCTCCTTGCTTTGAATCAATTCATTAAAAAATTCATGGAATTTCTTATAATAGATTTCTTCTAGTGTGTGTTTCTTTACAAGTTCAAGTGCGAGTAAAGAGCCACCCTGTTCGATAATAATTCGATCAATGATTGATAATGTATTAGAGTAGGGGTAAATAAAGCATCCAAGAAAAATAGTACCATTTAGAATCGGGTAAAGATAAAATTTTCCCTCTTCAGGCTTACGCAATTCCACGAAAACAGCATTTCTTCTATTTTTAAAAATAGTAGTAATTTCATCCACGCTAAAATAAATTTTTTCTTTCTCTTGATTATGGTACCAATCGTTTTCTAAATAGTCGTAGAAGGAAAACGGACCATTTATCATTTTTCCTAGTTCTCTAATAATGGACTTTAAACCTTTGTTTTGTATAGAAATCTTAATAAGTCTGTCGTGGACTTCGTTTCTTTTTGCGAGCTCATTTAATTGTTGCTTTACCTCTGTATAAAGACGTGCATTTTGAATTGCGATTGCAGCCTGGGATGCAAAGCCTTGTAAAAGTCGCACGTCATCATCAGTAAATTTTCCTACCTTATTAAATTGGTGAATCGTCATGACTCCAATACGCTTTTCCCCAATAGATATAGGTACACTAACAATTGCTTGAATTTCTTTTTCTTTATACGAAGACTTGATTATATGTAGATTTCTCTCTGAAATAGAATTCTCACTCATTACTTTATAAATCTGTTCTTTAGAATGATAAATTAACGGTTTTCCTTCCTTAAAAACTACACCCGTAATCGATTCTCCGACCTCCATTTTAAGCTTTCTGATGATCGGTTCAAATCCAACACTTGTCTTTGTGATAATTTTTTCTTGATCATAGTCATAGAGTTGTAGATAACCTGCATTTGCAACTGGTATTACTGATAATGCATTTTTTGTAATCCTCTCTAATAGGTCATCAAGGACAAGAGAAGAAGAAACAGAACGTATTCCCTCTATTAACATCTCTAGTTCTGCACCTTTAGCTTGGACTTGGCTTTTAGCATCTAGCAGTTCGAAGCATACATATAAATATTCCAAATCTCTTTCATCAAAGGGACAAGTTTTACTATTAGAGCGAAGAAGCACTTGATGCTTGTTCACGTAAGAAAATAAAACATATAAGTACCCTTTATTTATCATGATTTTGTATTTGCATTCTCCATTACTTGTTTGTGGATTAATATTCTCTTTTTTTAGATTCCCTTTTTTATATATAAGGTTGAACGAAGTATCGTGTGCTTTTTGTATCAAGATTTCATAGGAAGCTCCATTAAAAATTTTATCAAGATAAGATGAAATTTGTTGAATTGTTGTCATTACTAACCTCCTAGAATAAGAAAATGTAGAAAGTTCCATATCTGCCGGTTTATTAATGTAATTTATTACATTGTAATCTGTATTTTAATAAATTACTATAAGAATTAGAAAATATAGAATTTTCAACCATTAAATATTAAATGCGCTTTCTTTAGAGGTTAAAGGTTGTAATTAAAAGTAATTCGAAAAAGGAGGAAGATTATTTTGGAAAAAGTGTTACAAACGGCAAATAGCTTACCACTTTGGATTTTGGCTACACTGGTAGTTGGTATCGTAATCTTTCAAGCTATCATCTTTATTCGGCTTGCATCAAAAACAAGCCAATCCGTTGGTATGACACCTACAGATGTTAAGTCTGCAATAAGGGCTGGCGCGATTAGTTCCCTTGGACCATCATTAGCAATCATCGTTGTCGCTATTTCAATGATTTCTTTAATTGGAAGCCCCGTTACATTGATGCGAATCTCTATTATTGGATCGGCAGCAATAGAAACAGTTGGTGCAAGTATAGGGTCTAAAGCAGCTGGGGTTGATTTAGGTTCTCAAGGTTATACGTTACAAGCCTTTACAAATGCAGTATGGGTGATGTGTCTTGGTGGAATGGGCTGGTTATTATTCGTTGCTCTATTTACTAAATCTCTAGGGAAAATACAGAAAAAAGCAGAAGCTAATCCTAAAAATGTAACGATGTTAAGCACAGTATCAGTTGCTGCAATGATTGGGGCTTTTAGCTACCTTGGTGGGGGAGAAATGGTAAAAGGTATTAGTGAATTCGTCGTATTTATTGTTGCCTTTATTGTTATGCCCATCATTATTTGGATCGGAGATAAAACCCAGTTGAGGTGGATAAAAGAATGGTCATTAGGTCTGGTTATTATTGTGGGTATGTTTGCTGGTTACTTGATATCTTAAAAAAGAAAGTAGGAGAGCTATATGCCAGTTACTAGAGAGGAAAATAATCTATCTATAAACGAAGCAGTGCCAGTGTCTGCATCATCAATTGACTTTGAAACCTTTCAATTAAAGTCTCATTTTTGGGGACGCTTAACAATTTGGGGAATCATTGCATTAACATTAATTGTGCCTCTATATCTATCATATGTTCTTGGTTACCATCCAGGCTGGTCAACTATCATTTCAGGTTTTACTGCTTATGCAGCTATTATCATGTTTGTTTGGGTGCTGGAGCCGATTAGCTATTATCCTGTTTTGGGGGTTTCTGGTACATATCTTGCCTTTCTTACAGGTAATATCGGAAACATGTGTCTTCCATGTGCTTCGGTTGCTCAACGTGTTGTTGATGCAGAACCAGGAACTAAAAAGGGAGAAATTACTGCCTCATTGGCAATTGCGACTGCTTCAATCGTGAATGCTATCATTCTTATTTTAGCAATACTAAGTGGTTCATACATTTTAACAATCTTGCCTGAATCAGTCTTAAATAGCCTAAACTTTGTCCTTCCGGCTATTTTTGGAGGAGTCATTGCTCAGTTTGCTATAAAGAAGCCATTATTTGGTGTAGTTGGGATTGCATTTGGTTTATTTGTTAATTTAGGTCCTGTTCCCCGTGCCTTCCAAACATTTGTCTGCATACTCGGAACTGTTGTAGTTTGTTTACTTTTAGAGAAGTTAAAAAAACAAGAGAAAAATAATTAAAGCCTTGTTGTCGACCTTGTATTGAATTTTTGGGAAGGGGTGAAAAATCCATTTAGTAAATGGACTAAAAAATGAGTAAACAGAATATTTTACAGTGGATTAAAAACAACCAATCAGATTTTACTGAAATGGCAAAAAAAATATGGGAACATCCGCAAATTGCATATGAGGAAAACTATGCAAGTGATCTACAAGTGTCTAAATTAAAAGAAGAAGGATTTCGAATTCATTCCCCGATAGGAGGAATTTCTTCTGCATTTGTTGCGGAATATGGCTCAGATAAACCAATAATAGGGATATTAGGGGAATACGACGCTTTGCCTGGTCTTTCTCAAACAGTTAATACAGTTCAGGAACCAGTTATATTAGATGGACCAGGTCACGGCTGCGGTCACAATTTACTCGGAACAGCAGGGGTTGAAGCAGTAATTGCATTAAAAGAAGTTATGGATAAGTATGATATCAATGGGACTATTCGTTATTATGGCTGTCCAGCTGAAGAAGTATTGTCTGGAAAAACGTTCATGGCGAGAGAAGGCGTCTTTGACGATTTAGATTGTGCGTTAACCTGGCATCCATGGACATCTAACATGACATTAAATATGAGTATGCAAGCAATTGTATCCATTAAGTTTCATTTTAAAGGCATCCCAGCCCATGCGGCCGCCTCACCCCATGCTGGAAGAAGTGCACTAGATGCTGTTGAATTGATGAATGTCGGCACTAACTTTTTAAGAGAGCATGTGTTGGACGGTTCACGAATACATTATGTCATTACAAACGGGGGACTTGCTCCTAATATTGTTCCTGAACATGCTAGTGTTTGGTATTATTTACGGGCATCTACAAAAGAACAAGTTGAAGATATCCTTAGAAGGGTAGAGAAAATTGCTCAAGGAGCAGCACTTATGACAGAAACAGAGGTTTGTTCAGAAATCGATGCTTTTGCTTATGACACACTTCCAAATGAAGCTTTAAATGACCTCATGTTTGAAAATATGAATCTAGCAGAACCCTTGGCATATACTGTTGAAGAAGCGAAATTTGCTCAGGAATTGCTAAAGACAGTAGATTCTAACATCATAAAAATGACGCATAATTCTACAAATGAGTCCCTAGCGTCAGACTTACAAAATGATAAATCGACAAAGGGCAAAGTTTTAACTGGTTCAACAGATGTCGGTGATGTTAGTTGGATTACACCAGTGGGTTCAATTATGGCAACTTGTGCTCCTATCGGTATACAGTTACATACTTGGCAGGCCACAGCCTCATTTGGTTCATCCATTGGATTCAAGGGAATGCACTTTGCCGCGCAAACGATGGCATTATCAGCATATGATTTATTACTAAATAAAGATCATATACTTGAAAGAGCAAAAGAGGAGTTTAATCTAACCACAATAGATAAACCATATGTTGCAGGAATTCCTGAAAATGTTAAACCGAGAACGATAAATTTGGCCTAATTAAAGAAATCAAATATATTCCTAAAGAGACCTCTAATTAGGTAAAAAATGATTCGAAATGGAAAAATAATAATCTCAGGCAATGCGAATAAAATATCACCTAGGAGATCGGAGAAGGTATACTTACCATCCTTCGCTCTCCTTTTTCTGCGTTTCTTCATGTAATCATGCCCCCTTATTTAAAATAGTGGGAAAAGCACAAGTAAAAATAAATTGAAGACTAGATGGGAAAGGATTGTTAGAAAAATATTTCGTTTCCACATATATAATGTTCCCCAAACAACCCCACCTACAAATGTCGCAAGCAAGAAAAGTAGATTAAAGGTATAAACATTGGCAGACGTATAAAGAAGAGAGGAGATGATGATTGCGACTAGCTTGCTGTCGAACTTTGCCTCGATATTCTTCTGTATATAGCCTCTCCAAAAGATTTCTTCACCAGGAATAATGATGAGAAAGAGTACAACAAAATGCCAGGAAAGCTCTGGCTGAATCTTCATATATAAATCAGCTACCTCATCTAGCATGTTTGGAAAGAGGAATGCGGATCCCATTTTTCCAATCGAGAAAAGGCCATACATCATAATGCCTGAAAAGATAGCGATAGCTAGGTTGGATGCTGATATAGATTTATTATCAAAATTGGCGAAACGGATTGCTGCTGCTGATAAAAGGAAAAAGGATATGGTGAAAATCACCCAAAAAGGGATGGTGGACAAGAAACTCGTCGCCAATAAAATATGTACCAATAGTAATAAAAGATAAAAGTTTCTATGCATATTGTCGTTCCTCTTTACTTAGATTATGTCGTTGTCATTTTAACATGAACGTAAACTTTTTAGAATAAATAACTGACGGTGACTCATCCTAATGGTGATGATCTGAAAGAAGGAGAGATTCTACATGACACAATCAAAACGTCAACAAGAACGCCAGTGGACAGTTAGAAAACAATCACAAAACCCACATGGAAAAGTCAAATCCTTTGAACAGCTGGCTGAAGAAGCTGGCAAGGATACGAAAGAATAGGAAAACGCACGGCGCACACACTCTGCTTTGGGTGTGTGTTTTTTGGCGGAGGGTATCTAGAGGTGACTTGATATCCAGTATTACGCAGAAGGGGATCCATAAAAGTGGTATTTAGGTTGTGTTTTTCCATAGTCTTACAAAAGTGGTGGTATAAATAGGGTTTAATGGAGAGGTTTTTCCTAGATTTTACAAAAGTGAAGGTATAAAGAACGTTTATCGGCATGGTTTTTCCGTATTTATCCAAAACATATATCATAAAAGGGTCTTAACACTATAGTTTTTCCGGTTATTTCCAATTGTGGTGTCATATACGTGATATAACAGTAGAGTTTTTCCTGAAATACCCAAAAGTGAGAGTTAAAAAGCTTTGGAGTATCATTGGTTTCCTAAAAAATAGAAAATGACATAAGTCCAAAGGCACTGGAGTACCATCAACATCCTAAAAAGCGGTCCGTGACATACTTCCAGAGTTTACTTCAGAAGTTTTGTGGACCACATACAGCCAGATATCCTCAAAATTCCAATTCATTTTCATTGTGAAATGTCGAGAACCGAAATATAATTAACAAATGATAAAAAATGAAATGGAAAGAAGGATCATGATGGGTCAAGATGACATGAAGGATTATAAAATCGGAATCTTGTATACGACAATTGCGTATATTGCGTGGGGAGTTCTGCCTCTTTATTGGAAATTAATCGACTATGTCCCGGCAATCGAGATTTTAGCACACCGGATTGTATGGTCGCTCGTCTTCGTGCTAGTAATCATCTTAATTTCTAAAAAAGCGAACCAGTTGGTAACGACCCTCAAAGAGATTTCCAAAAATAAAACCAAACTAATTGGGATTATCGCTTCATCAATCCTTATTACAGTCAACTGGGCGACATATATTTGGGCTGTTAATACGGATCATATAATTGATGCTAGCTTAGGATATTACATCAACCCATTGGTCAGTGTCCTATTGGGGATTATCGTTCTTAAGGAACGTCTCTTGTTTTGGCAAGGAGTTTCATTTGTGTTAGCGGGTCTAGGTGTACTCATTTTAACTATACAGTACGGAAGTTTCCCATGGGTTGCGATTACACTCGCATTAAGCTTTGGATTTTATGGATTAACAAAGAAACTTGCAAAACTCGATTCCTTAATTGGGCTAGCGATGGAAACAATGGTGGTTGCTCCGATTGCTCTTATCTATTTGGGATTTCTATACAACCGTGGAGTTGAATCCTTTACTGGTGCAACATTTGACGTGCAATTATTATTAATAGGGGCTGGGGTAGCGACAGCATTGCCACTGCTATGGTTTGCAGCAGGAGCAAATCGAATCCCGTTGTCTGTGATTGGAATCTTGCAATATATCGCGCCAACTATAAGCCTTGTATTAGGAGTATTTTTATTTCATGAACATTTTACAAAAGCGCATTTCGTTACATTTTTATGTATCTGGACTGCATTACTTATATACTCCCTCTCAAAAACAAAATTCTTAACATCGATTCAACCGAAATTTACGAAAGATAAATCGTTAGGTGCATAATAAAAAAGGAGTCGACACAAATGGTCGGCTCCCTTACTTTTATATTGCTGTGACAATCTTATAGTTTTTATGATTTACAACAGTACGACTCTCTAAATCTAAATCTCTATAATTGTCCATATATGTTAAATCCACGATAACTGAGTTTTCATTTACTTTTTCAACGACGCCTTTTAGTCCTTCTTTGAACTCAATGACATCCCCAATTTCTGCAATTTTCATAATGTCACCTCCATAGAAATTCTATTAATCTCCAAGTAAAAGCAAGTCATGCTTTTACTTACAAAAAATCCATTTTTTTATATTTTGCCTTACTTTTGTAAAATAGTAAAGCGTTTTCATAATATTTTATTTAAAATTTATGTAAAAAATGTGACAATCTATAAATTTTTTTTTATATTATTTAATATGCCTGTCTAAAGGGAGCGAGAATAATGAACGATACAGGATTGGTCTTAGAAGGTGGAGGCATGCGTGGTGTTTATACCGCAGGCATCCTTGAATATTTTATGGAACAAAACATCTATTTCCCATATGTCGTCGGCGTATCTGCTGGGGCGTGTATGGCAGCTTCCTATCTATCAAGACAAATGGGAAGAAATCGTACGGTTAATATAGACTTTGTGAATCACCCAAACTACTTATCATTCAGGAATTTTGTGAAGCATAAGCAGCTGTTTGGAATGGATTTTATTTTTGATGAAATTCCTAATAAGCATGTCCCTTTTGACTATGAATCTTTTTATCAAGCAAAAGAAGAATTCGTCGTGGGTACAACCGATTGTGAAACAGGCAAACCTATTTATTTTCACAGAGAGGATTATGGGAATGACATGTTAAAGGTCATTCGGGCATCCAGTTCTTTGCCGTTTGTTGCGCCAATCATTGAATTTAATGGTAAGAAATTACTGGATGGAGGCATTACGGATCCCATTCCATTGATAAAAGCTCAACAGGATGGAAATCAGAAAAATGTCGTCATTTTGACTCGCAATCGCGGTTATTTGAAAAAGAAATCAAATTTGACATGGGTTGTGAGGCGTTCTTATAAACAATATCCTAATTTGGTTAAAGCAATTGAAAAACGGTATCAGCTTTATAATGAGACGATTGCTTACTTAGAGAAAGAAGAAAAAGCGGGTAGGGTTTTTGTATTTAGCCCGTCAGAGCCACTTGAGGTGGGAAGGATTGAAAGGGATCCTGTTAAATTAACGAACCTTTACGAGCTTGGGCTTAAGGATGCACATGCTCAGTTTGAAAAGTTTCATGAATGGGTTTTGGCATAAATGATATGAAAAGGTGCCTCACAGGAGACACCAATAATGTAAATCTATCTACCAAAACCGCCCATCATTCCAGGGCCACCCATCGGGCCCTGCTGCTGTCCGCAGGTGCAGCCAGGGCCATGAGGTCCATGAGGCATCATCAGATTTGGTGCCATTCCAGGGCCTTGAGGAGACATCATCCCAGGATTACCCGGTCCCCCAGGTCCGAATCCACCCATCTCACCAGGTGCCATCCCAGGACCTTGAGGACCAAAACCGCTCATGGGTCCAACACCAGGACCTTGAGGACCAAAACCGCTCATGGGTCCAACACCAGGTCCTTGAGGACCAAAACCGCTCATCGGCCCCACACTGGATCCTTGAGGATCAAAACCGCCCATCATTCCAGGTCCGCCCATTGGACCTTGTTGTTGTCCACAAGTGCAGCCAGGGCCATGAGGTCCGTGAGGCATCATCATATTTGGCGCCATTCCAGGACCATACGAATTAAATGCTGCGGGCATTACAACTTCGCCTTCGTTTGGACCAGCACCACATCCACAATCATCGCCCATCATGTGTTGGTGGGTGGGTGAAGGATAGCTACCTTGAACCTCTTGTTGGAAGCCAGTTCCTGGGTATCCCATTTGTGGAATATTCATTCCCATAGGTATTCCTTCTTGTCCGAAGCTAGCTCCTTGCGCAGGCGCATATCCCAAGCCTTGTTGGTTACTCATATTCGGATTAAAACCAAACGGGTTTTGATAATTTTTCATAAAAAACCACCTCGTTATTGTATTCAAACAGTTAAAAGCCAGCAAACATAATCTCAATTTTTTGAGAGAGCTTTTTAATTTTATATTTCGACATAATGCCTACTAGACATTTCCCCCATATCTTATGCCTAAGTATGTATAGTGTGTAAGATAGAGGTATAAATGGGTATTAGCCTTGTTTCTTATTTTTTGAACAATTATAATCTAAAAAGAGGTGTATACATATGAATGAAGAATTTGTAAATGAAATTTTAAATAAGCTCCGGGATGGAGAGTTAAATGAATACCTTGTGAAGAAGGATCAATTTTTGGAGTTCCGAAATACGTTGGTTAAGCGGGAAGATTTTAAGCATTTTAGAGGAATTGCCCATCACGGTGGGGATGTCATGTATAGATATACGGAAGCTGCAAGGAGCTAATGGGAAAAAAGTCACAGAACCCAACTTGACAGAGAACATAAAAATTTAGTAAAATTATCTTGAATTCGAGATAATGAAAAAGGGTGGATCGTATGGAAGCGAATGAAGCAGTAAATGTTCCTAACCTCTCCTTGAAATTTTTTGTCATACTATCTAGAGCATTTCGATCTGTAAATGAGCGGGTAGAAGAGGATGTAAA
>Ga0180215_1005220_pt1 | contig 11195 bp, 9 predicted proteins | sample eDN3rd37CBELigBY_FD_128871 | JGI IMG/M metagenome (GOLD analysis project Ga0180215, IMG submission 128871) | Enriched backyard soil microbial communities from Emeryville, California, USA - eDNA 3rd pass 37_C BE-Lig BY (version 2) (version 2) | ecosystem: Environmental > Terrestrial > Soil >...
GCCGACCAGCACGAGCAGCGCCCCGAAGGCCAGGAACCCGAGGTCCCACCAGAGCGGGTCGGCCACGTCGTCGCGCACGTGGTGCACCGAGAGGAGGTGGTGGTCGACCAGCCCCTCCACGAGGTTGAAGGCCCCCCACCCGGCGAGGAGCAGCCCGACGTGGACGCGCCAGGGCGGCGCCAGCTCGCCCCGCTGCCACGCGCGCACGGCCAGCGTCGTGCCGACGAGCACCACCACCCACGTGACGGCGTGGAAGAGCCCGTCGGCCAGGGTGTTGTCCTCCAGGCCCGGCACCGTGTCGGCCGGGTGGTCGCCGGTGTCGGTGAGCATGTGGTGCCACTGCAGGATCTGGTGCAACACGATCCCGTCGACGAACCCGCCCAGCCCGACGCCGAGCAGGAAGCTCGGCAACCGGACCACCCGTCGGCGGCCGCCCTCGATCGGCCCCCGGTCGGCCGCCACCGTGCGCACGTCCACGGACCGCCCAGTGCCCGCCGGGGTGCCGCGGTGAAACGCGCCGGCCTCGATCGGGGGCGTCAGGCGATGCCCGCGGCCGCCAGGCGAGCGGCCACGGCCGCGTGGACCCGGTCGTGCTCGACCACGTTGGCGGCGCGATCGGTGCGCACCCGCACGAGGCGGACCCCCTTGCCGGCGGCCAGCGCGTCGGCCAGGCCGTCGGCGTCGGTCGCCGCCACGCCGTGCACGGCGGCCAGCGCCCGCGGGTCGACGCCGTGCGGGGTGCCGAAGAGCTCCTCGAAGCGGTCGCTGCGGAGCGCGTCCCGCTGCGGGAGGAACGAGAAGATGCCGCCCCCGTCGTTGTCCACGACGACCACGGTGAGGTCGAGGTCGCGCCCGGCCGCCCCGAGCAGGGCCGTGCTGTCGTGCAGGAAGGCGATGTCGCCGACCAGCGCCACCGTGGGCGCCCCGCTGGCCAGCGCCACGCCGACCGCGGTGGACACCACCCCGTCGATCCCGTTGGCGCCCCGGTTGGACAGCACCCGCAGCCCGTGGCGGGGCGCCGCGTACCACTCGACGTCGCGCACCGGCATGGACGACGCCACCACCAGCAGCCCGCCGTCGGGCACGGCCGCGGCGACGCGCCGGGCCAGGGCCGGCTCGCTCTCGGCCTCCCGCCCGGCCAGCTCGGCGTCGAGCACCTCCTGCGCGACCGCCTCGGCGCGGGCCCAGCCGTCGAGCCACCCGCCCCCCACCGGGCCGGGGCCCGTCGGCCCGGCGACCGCCTCGGCCAGCGCGAGGCACCAGGCCGACGGGTCGCCGGCCACGACCACCTCCGCGGTGCGGTCGGGGTCGAGCCAGCGGCCGTCGGCCTCCACCGCCACCTGCCGGGCACCGCCGGCGGCGAGCCACTGCCCCAGCACCTTCGACGCCGCCGGCGCCCCCAGGCGCAGCACGCGGGCCGGCGTCCGGACCGCGGCGAAGGCCGGCACCCGCAGCAGGGCGTCGAAGGCGGCGACGGTGGTCGGCGCGGGCACCCGGCACCCCGAGCGCGGGTCGGCCAGGACGGGCCACCCGAGCGCGGCGGCCAGGCGGTGCACGGCCTCGGGCGAGCCGGCGCCCTCCCCGGCCACGATCACCCCCGGCTGCCCGGCCAGCAGCTCGGCCAGCTCGGCCACGCCAGCGGCGTCGGGCGCCGCGGCCCGGGGCCCGACGCGGCGGTGCCACGGGCGGCCGTCGGGGCGGCCCTCGGGCAGCGGCCCGGGGTCGCCGAGGAGCGGCTCGCGGAACGGCAGGTTGAGCTGCACGGGGCCGGGCGGCCGACCCGGCGCGCCCACCGCCTCGGCCACCACGCGGGCGGCCAGCGACCGCCACCCCGCGGCCCCGGCGTCATCCGGCACGCCGGGATCGGCGAAGAAGCGGACGGCGGGGCCGTAGAGGTGCGTCTGGTCGACGGTCTGCGGCGCGCCCACGTGGTGCAGCTCGGGCGGCCGGTCGGCGGTGCACACCAGCAGGGGCACGGCCGCCTGGTGGGCCTCGACCACCGCCGGGTGGAGCTCCACCGTGGCCGTGCCGCTGGTCGTGAGGACCACCGCCGGCCGGCCGGTGGCCAGCCCGATGCCGAGGGCCAGGAAGCCGGCGGCCCGCTCGTCGTGGTGCACGTGCACGTCGAGGCGGCCGTCGGCGGCCAGCGCCACGGCGAGCGGCGTGGAGCGCGAGCCCGGGGCCACCACGGCGTGGCCAAGGCCCGCCCGCACCCACTCGTCGACCAGCGTGGCGCAGAAGGTGGCCGCAGGCGTCACCGGCATGGCGGCCATTCGACCATGCTGGCCGGGTGCCCGACCGCATCGACCCCGCGCCCCACCGGATCGTGCTGGTGCACGGCTTCACCCAGACCGGCACCACGTGGGCCGAGGTGGCGGCCCGCCTCGGCGGGCTGGGCGCGGAGGTGCGCTGCCCCGACCAGCCGGGGCACGGCGGCGCCGGCGACGTCCGCACCGACCTCACCGGTGCGGCGGCCCGGCTGGCGGCCCTGGCCGACGGCACGCCGGCCACGTGGGTGGGCTACTCGATGGGCGGTCGGATCCTCGTGTCCCTGGCCCTCGACCACCCCGAGGTGGTCGACCGGCTGGTGCTGGTGAGCACCACGGCGGGCCTGGAGGCCGAGGAGGAGCGGGCCGCCCGGCGGGCCGCCGACGAGCAGCTGGCCGACGAGCTGGAGGCGATGGGTGTGGCGGCCTTCCTGGAGCGCTGGCTGGCCCAGCCGCTCTTCGCCCGCCTGCCGCCCGAGGCCGCGGGGCGGGAGGCCCGCCTGGTCAACACCGCCGAAGGGCTGGCGTCGAGCCTCCGCCTGGCGGGCACCGGGACGATGGCGCCGCGCTGGCACGAGCTGCACCGGATCGACGTGCCCGTGCTGGTGGTGGCGGGCGCCGAGGACGCCAAGTTCGTGGCCCTGGCCGAGCGCCTGCACGCCGCCATCGGCGCCAACGCCACGCTGGCCGTGCTGCCCGGCGCCGGGCACGCCGTGCCCTTCGAGCAGCCCGACGCCTTCAGCGAGCTGCTGGTCAGCTGGCTGAGCGCGGTCAGCCGCTAGCCGCTGAGCCAGAGGCCGAGGGCCAGGAGGCCGCCGGTGGCCAGCTGGACCCGTCCGGTCGCGCCGAGCACCGGGATGAGGGCCGGCCCACGGGCGCCCTGGAGGACCATGGCCACCGGCCCGGCGGCCAGCAGCAGGCCCAGCAGGGCCACCAGCGCGCCCGGCCGGTCGACGGCGGCCAGGACCACCGCCACGTGCGCGCCGATCACCAGGGCGGCGTAGAGCTTCCGGGTGGCGGCGTCGCCCAGCCGCACGGCCAGGGTGTGCTTCCCGGCGGCCCGGTCGGTGGGGATGTCGCGCAGGTTGTTGACCACGAGCAGGGCGGTGGAGAGCAGGCCGGGCGGGACCGCTGCGGCCAGCGCCAGCCACGTCAGCTCCTCCTGCTGCACGTACGCCGAGCCGGCCGTGGCCACCAGGCCGAAGAACACGAACACGAACAGCTCGCCGAGGCCGAGGTAGCCGTAGGGGCGCGGGCCACCCGTGTAGAGCCAGCCGGCGGCGATCGACGCGGCGCCCACCACGAACAGCTCGGGCCCGACGGCCACGGCCAGCGCGGTGCCGGCCAGCCCGGCCACCCCGAAGGCGGCCAGCGCGGCGCGCTTCACCGCCGCCGGAGCGGCCAGGCCGGAGGCGACCAGACGGGTGGGGCCCACCCGCACGGTGTCGGTGCCGCGGACGCCGTCGCTGTAGTCGTTGGCGTAGTTGGTGCCGACCTGCAGCGTCAGCGCCACCACCAGGGCGGCCACCGCCCGCCAGGCCACGATGTCGGTCTCGCCCGCAGCCGCAGCCGTGCCGACGACGACGGGCACCACCGCGGCCGGGAGGGTGCGCGGCCGGGCGCCGGCCACCCAGATGTTCACGGCCGTCGCGGGAACTTGGAGAAGTCGGGGGTGCGCTTCTGCACGAACGCGTCCCGGCCCTCCTGGGCCTCCTCCGACAGGTAGAAGAGCAGCGTGGCGTCACCGGCGAGCTGCTGGATGCCGGCCAGGCCGTCGTCCGCGGCGTTCATCGATGCCTTCAGCAGCCGGAGGGCGAGCGGCGAGAGGCGCAGCATCTTGCGGCACCACGCCACCGTCTCCTTCTCCAGGTCGGGCACCGGGACCACCGTGTTCACGAGCCCCATGTCGAGGGCCTGCTGCGCGTCGTACTGCTCGCACAGGAACCAGATCTCGCGGGCCTTCTTCTGGCCGACGATGCGGGCCAGCAGCCCGGAGCCGTAGCCGCCGTCGAACGACCCCACCTTGGGACCGGTCTGGCCGAAGCGGGCGTTGTCGGCCGCGATCGTGAGGTCGCAGACGACGTGCAGCACGTGGCCGCCGCCGATCGCCCATCCCGCCACCATGGCCACGACCGGCTTGGGGGTGCGGCGGATCTGCACCTGCAGGTCGAGCACGTTGAGCCGGCCGATGCCCTGCTGGGCCACGTCGTCGTCGCCCAGGTAGCCGTCGTCGCCGCGGATGCGCTGGTCGCCGCCGGAGCAGAACGCCCGGTCGCCTGCGCCGGTGAGGATGATCACCCCGACGGCCGGGTCGTCGCGGGCGACGTTGAACGCGCTCGAGAGCTCGAAGAGCGTCTGCGGCCGGAAGGCGTTGTGGACGTCGGGCCGGTTGATGGTGATCTTGGCGATCCCCTCGGCCGTGTCGTAGAGGATGTCCCGGTACTCGCCGGAGCGCTGCCAGGCGATGGGGTCGTAGAGGTCGGCCATCGCCCCCAGCATGCTGCCGGCCGCGCGGGGCGAGCGAATCGCTCCGACCGAGCGCGGCGCGGCCCAGCCCTAGCCTGGGTCGGTGCCCGCGCTCCACGCCCTCGACCTGCCGGCCGGTCCGGCCTTCGTCGACGCGCTGCGCCGGGCCTGGGACGAGGGCGCCGCCGTGGCGCCCCTCGACCCCCGCCTCGCCCCGCCCGCGCGCGCCGCGGTGCTGGCGGCGCTCGCCCCCACCGTGGTGGTGGGACCGGACGGCACGCGCCACGCCCGGGCCGAGGGCCGGCCCGTGGAGGAGGGCGACGCGCTGGTGGTGGCCACCAGCGGCACGACCGGCACGCCGCGGGGCGTGGTGCTGACCCACGCGGCGCTGGCCGCCGCCACGACGGCCGTGCACCGTCACCTCGCCGTCGACCCGGCCGCCGACCGCTGGCTGGCCTGCCTCCCGCTGGCCCACGTGGGCGGCCTCGGCGTGGTGGTGCGGGCCCTGCTGGGCGGCGTGCCGCTCACCGTGCTGCCCGGCTTCGACGCGGCCGCGGTGGAGGCGGAGGCCGTTCGCGGCGGCGCCACGCTGGTGTCGTTGGTGGCGACCGCGCTGGCCCGGGTCGACGCGTCGCGGTTCCGGGTGGTGGTGCTGGGCGGCGCCGCCCCGCCGGCCTCGGTCCCGCCCAACACCGTGGTGACGTACGGGATGACGGAGACGGCCGGCGGCGTGGTCTACGACGGCCGGCCGCTGCCGGGGGTCGAGGTGCGCGTCGACGCCGGCGGCGAGATCCACGTGCGCGGCCCCATGCTGCTGCGGGCCTACCGGGACGGGCACAATCCCAAGGACGGCGACGGCTGGCTGCCCACCGGCGACCTCGGCGAGCTCGACGCCGACGGCCGGCTGGTGGTGCACGGCCGACGGGGCGACCTGGTGGTGACCGGTGGCGAGAACGTGTGGCCCGAGGCCGTCGAGGAGGCGCTGCGCGACGTCCCGGGCGTGGCCGAGGTGGCCGTGGCGGGGCGGCCCGATCCGGAGTGGGGCCAGCGGGTGGTGGCCTTCGTGGTGCCCGCCACGCCGTCGGATCCGCCGACGCTCGACGACGTGCGGGCCGCGGTGAAGGCCAGGCTGGCCGGCTACGCCGCGCCGCGCGAGCTGGTGCTGGTCGAGTCCCTCCCGCGCACCTCGCTCGGCAAGGTCCGCCGCCGGGCGCTCGTCGAGGAGCGCTGATGCCCGAGGCGCTCGCCGACCGGGGCGGTCGGGGCCGCGACCGCGACCACCCCGACCCCGACGGCCCCGACCTGGCCGGCGCGCTGGTCACCGCCGCCGTCCTCGGCGGCGTGGCCGGCGTGTCGTGGTCGGCGGGGCGCCCCCGTCGGGACCGGCTGCTGGCGGCGCTCGGCGCCGGCGGGCTGCTCACGGCCTCGGAGGCGCTGGCCCGGGCCCGGCAGCGCCCCGGCGAGATCCCCGCCTTCTGGCAACGGGTGGCCACGAGCGCGGCGATGGTGGCCCCGCTCGGCTGGCTGGCCGGCCGCCTCGGTGCGGGCGGCCAGGTCGCCGTCGGCGCCGGCGCCGGCGCGCTGGCCGGCGCCCTCGGGCTGCGGCCCCAGAAGGTCGTCCTGGGCCCGGTGTTCGGCGCGGCCACCGGTCGGCTCCTCGGCGAGCTGCGCCCGTCGCTCCCACCCGCCGCCGTGGCCAGCGCCACGGTGGCCGCCTACCGCCTGGCGGCCGCGGCGGTGTTCCGCGACGAGCAGGTCTCGCTGCTCGCCGAGCGGGTCGACCCGGCGGAGCTGCCCTTCGTGCTCCCCCTCGAGGCCCGCACCCGCCGCGTCGGAACGGGCTACGTGGAGGAGCTGGCCCGCCGCACCGGCGGGCGCTACCAGCGCGACGCCGCCGACGCCGGCATCGTGGCCTCGCTCGACGAGCTGGCCGGCCCCGACCTCGACCCGGCGTCGGTGCACCCGCGCGTCCGCGCCTTCTACGAGCACACCACCCGCTTCCGCCTCGACATCGTGCCCCGGTGGCGCACGTGGGTGCGGCCCGGCTACCTGCTCTACCGGACGTTCGTGGCCCGGCCGCTGGGTCAGGCCAACGTGCCGATGAACCAGCGCGAGGCCCTGCGCGGCGTGCGCAGCCGCATCGACACCATCGACACCGATCACGACGGCGTGGTGGACGTGCGCGGCTGGATCCGGTCGTTCGCCGACACCGACGACCCCATCTACGTGGGCATCTACACCACCTACCGCCACGAGGGTCGCGGCTACGTGCGGGTCGGCTTCCCGCTGCCCCAGGCCAACTTCACCGCCACCCTCCTGCCGAAGGCCCGGCCGGGCGGGGGGCTGACCCTCACCAGCCGCAGCAGCCTCGCCCACCCGGGCCACTACCTCACCTACGTCGACCCCGAGACCGGCCGGCTCACCTCGCTGGCGGTGCACGGCTTCGCCGAGGAGCTGCACGTGGAGGCCGACCCCGATGGCGAAGGCCTGCGCGCCGAGCACGCCTTCTGGGTGTTCGGCCTGCCCTTCCTCGTCCTGGAGTACCGCATCCGCGAGCGGTGACGGGGGGCGACCGGCTCGGCGCGCGCATGCGCGGCGCCGATCCGGGGGTAGGGGGCCACGCCGCGTCGAGGGAGACCTGCCGTGCACCGAGCCGCCGCCCGCGCCACCGCCGCCGCCGTCGCCGTCGGGCTCGTCCTGGTGGTGACCGGCTGCTCCTCGCGCGTCGGCATGCCGGACTCGGCCAGCGCGCGAGGCGACGAGGTCATCGGGCTGTGGCAGGTGCTCTTCTGGACCGCGGCCGCGCTGGCGGCGCTGGTGCTCGGGCTCCTGGCCCTGATCGTGGTGCGGGGCCGCGAAGGCGGCGAGGGCCGCCAGTCGGACGGCCACGTGCCGCTGGAGCTCGTCTACACCGGCGTGCCCCTCCTGATCGTGGCGGCCATCTTCCTGATCGAGGTCCGCACCCGCGACCGCGTCGACGCCGACGGCAGCCGCGGGCGGCCGGACGTGGTCGTCGACGCCACCGCCTTCCAGTGGCAGTGGCGCTTCGCCTACGAGGGCACCGACGTGCAGGTGCTCGGCTCCCCCGGCTCCCAGCCCGAGCTGGTCCTGCCGGTCGACCAGGTCACCACCATCCGGCTGCACAGCGCCGACGTGATCCACGCCTTCTTCGTCCCGGGCTTCCTCTCCAAGCTCGACGTGATCCCCGGGCGCGACAACCGCCTCGACGTGCGCCCGACGCGCGTCGGCACGTTCCTCGGGCACTGCGCCGAGTTCTGCGGGCTCGACCACGCCCGCATGAACTTCACCGTGCGGGTCGTGACCGCCGAGGACTTCGAGGCGTGGCAGCGCGACCAGCAGGCGGCCGCCGCGTGACGACGCTCGACGTCGGCCGCACCATCGGGCCTGCCGCCGGGCAGCACGGCCCGCGTGGCCTCGTCGCGTGGCTGACCACCGTCGACCACAAGCGCATCGGCATCCTCTACTGCTGGACGGCCTTCGCCTTCTTCTGCGTGGGCGGCTTCATGGCCTCGCTGATGCGGGCCGAGCTGGCCGAGCCGGAGCTGCAGCTGCTGTCGACGCAGGCCTACAACGAGCTCTTCACCATGCACGGCACGGTGATGATGTTCCTCTTCGCCGTGCCGATGGGGACCGGCTTCGCCAACTACCTCATCCCGCTGCACATCGGCGCGCCCGACATGGCCTTCCCCCGGCTGAACGCCTTGTCGTACTGGCTGTTCCTGGGCGGCGGCCTGGTCCTGCTGTCCGGCTTCCTCACCTCGCGCGGCGCCGCCGACTTCGGATGGACCGGCTACACGCCGCTGTCCGACGCGGTCCGCTCCCCCGGCCCCGGCGGCGACCTGTGGGCCACCGGCCTCGCGCTCACCGGCATCGCCAGCACGATGTCGGCCATCAACTTCGTGACCACCGTGACCAGCCTGCGGGCGCCGGGCATGACGATGTTCCGCCTGCCCATCTTCGTGTGGACGATGCTCGGCACCTCGGTCCTGGTCCTGCTGGCCTTCCCGGTGATCACCGCCAACCTGGCCATGCTCTTCCTGGAGCGGAACTACGGCCTCCACTTCTTCGATCCCGCCTTCGGCGGGTCGCCGTTGCTGTGGCAGCACCTCTTCTGGTTCTTCGGCCACCCCGAGGTGTACATCGTCGTGCTGCCGTTCTTCGGCGTGGTCACTGAGGTGCTGCCGGTCTTCGCCCGCACCCGGCTCTTCGGCTACAAGGCTTTCGTCATCTCCACGATGGCCATCGCCGCCTACTCCATCAGCACGTGGGCGCACCACATGTTCACCACCGGCGCCGTCGACCTGCCGTTCTTCACCGCGACGACGCTCATCATCGCGGTGCCCACCGGCGTGAAGATCTTCAGCTGGCTGGCCACGCTGTGGGGCGGTCGGCTGCGGCTGCGCACGCCGATGCTGTTCTGCCTCGGCTTCCTCGTCGTGTTCCTGATCGGCGGGCTGACCGGGCCGATGCTGGCCGCGCCGATGTTCGACCAGCACGTGCACGACACCTACTTCGTCGTCGCGCACATGCACTACGTGCTGCTCGGCTCGGCCATGTTCGCCATGTTCGGCGGCGTCTACTTCTGGTGGCCGAAGATGATGGGATGGCGCCTCGGTGAGCGCGCCGGCCTCTGGCACTTCTGGCTGACCTTCGTCGGCTTCAACCTGACGTTCTTCCCGCAGCACGTCCTCGGGATGCGCGGCATGCCGCGGCGCTTCGCCGACTACCCCGAGGGCGTCGGCTACGACACCGCCCACCTGCTCTCCTCGATCGGCGCGGCCGTGCTGGTGGTGTCGGTGCTGGTGTTCCTCGGCAACGTCGTGGCGTCGTGGCGCCGGCGGGAGCCGGCCGGCGACGACCCCTGGGAGGGCTCCACGCTGGAGTGGGCCACCACGTCGCCGCCGCCGCCCCACAACTTCGACTGGCTCCCACCGGTGCGCAGCGAGCGCCCGGTGTACGACTGGCGCCGCGGCCAGGAGAGCAGCGAGCCGTGAAGGCCGAGTGGCGCGGCCTCGGCGCGTTCGCGGCGTTCATCGCGCTGCTGGCCACCATCTACTGGTTCATGAGCTACGAGCGGGCGGGCTCGCTGCTGCTGGCCACCTGCGCGGTGTCGATCGTGATCTTCGGGGCCTACCTGGCCGGCACCAGCCGGCGTCGAGCGCCCCTCCCCGAGGACCGCACGGATGCCGTGCCGGAGGAGGGCGCCGGCGAGGTGGGCGTCTTCGCGGCCGCCAGCGTGTGGCCGCCGGTCATCGGCCTCGGCGCCGCCCTGGCCGCCTACGGCCTGGCCTTCTCGGGCTGGCTGGCCCTGCCCGGCATGGCCCTGGCGCTGATCGGCACGGTGGCCGCCGCCCTGCGGTGACCAGCGGCCTGCGGTGACCAGCGGTCAGGGTGGCACCACCACGCCTTCGTCGCGCGGCTCCTCGTCGAGCACCTCGAACCCGCCGTCGGGACGGCGCACCACCCGGTGGCGGGCCGGTCGTGCCGGCGGGCGCTCCGGCGGGCCCTGCAGGTCGCGGCACAGCTTCCGGGTCACGAGGAACGCCACGACCGGCACGCCCACGACGGCCACTCGGAACACACGCGTCAACGTCTCGGGCGCCACCTCGAAGGAGCCGGCCAGCACGTCGTTGCTCCCGGCCACGAACAGCACAGCGAAGAACGAGAAGGCGGCCGTCCCGAGGGCCGTCCGCACCGGCGCGTCGCGCGGCCGGTCGAGGAGGTGGTGGGCCTCGTGGTCGCGCGTCACGCGGGCTTCGAGGAACGGCCACAGGTACAGCAGGGTGAACACCACGCCCGGCAGCAGCACGCCGGGGAAGAACGGGTTCGGGACCACGAACCCGCGCACGCGGATCTCCCAGCCGGGCATGAGCCGCAGCGCGCCGTCGAGCCAGCCCATGTACCAGTCGGGCTGCGACGCCGACGTGACCGCCGCCGCCGCCAGCTCCGAGCGGAACGGCCCGTAGATCCACACCGGGTTGATCTGGGCCAGGCCGCCCAGCGCGGCGATCACCGCCGTGACGATGAAGAACAACCCGACCGACTTGGCCGCGTAGGAGGGCCACAGCCGGGAGCCGACGACGTTGTCCTCCGTGCGCCCCGGTCCCCGGAACTGGGTGTGCTTCTGGCGCCAGACCATGGCCAGGTGGGCCGACAGCAGCGCGACGATCAGCGCGGGCAGCACCAGGACGTGCAGCACGTAGAAGCGCGGGATCATGGCGTCGGCCGGGAACTCGCCGCCGAAGAAGCCGAAGGCCAGGTCGGGCCCGAGCACCGGGATCGACAGGAGGATGGCGTTGGCCACCCGCAGGCCGGTGCCCGACAGGAGGTCGTCGAGCAGCGAGTAGCCGAGGAAGCCGTTGAACATGGCGAGCACCAGCAAGGTGACGCCGATCACCCAGTTGAGCTCCCGCGGTCGGCGGAACGCGCCGGTGAAGAAGA
>Ga0180215_1005221_pt1 | contig 11194 bp, 9 predicted proteins | sample eDN3rd37CBELigBY_FD_128871 | JGI IMG/M metagenome (GOLD analysis project Ga0180215, IMG submission 128871) | Enriched backyard soil microbial communities from Emeryville, California, USA - eDNA 3rd pass 37_C BE-Lig BY (version 2) (version 2) | ecosystem: Environmental > Terrestrial > Soil >...
GATGGACGCCATCGACCGCTGGTACAGGTCGAGCGTCTCGCCGAGGGCGGTCAGCGGCCACAGGAGGCGCTGCGTCATGAACACGAGCACCGAGAAGGTGCCGACCTCGAGGTCGCCGTCGATGACCATCTTCCCGCCGACCACGAGGGTGCAGGTGAAGCCGGCGAGGATCACCATGCGAATCAGGGGGACGAAGGCCGACGAGTAGCGGATGGCATCCCGGTTGGCGTCCACGTAGGCCTGGGAGACGCGATCGAGGCGCTCGGCCTCCCGCTCCTCGGCTGTGAAGGCCTTGATGGTGGCGATGCCGCCGAGGTTGCCCGACAGCAGGCTGGCGAGGTCGGCGACGCGCTCCCGCACCGCGTCGTAGAGCGGTTCCAGCCGTCGCTGGAACCGGATCGACCCGGCGACGATCACCGGGATGGGCAGGAAGGCGAGGAACCACAACTTGGCCGACGTCGCGAAGAACACCGCGCCGACGAGGACGACGTTCCAGAACGTCTGCAGGATGTCGTCGGGCCCGTGGTCGAGGAACCGCTCGAGCTGGTTCACGTCGTCGTTGAGGACCGCCAGCAGCCCGCCGCTCGTGGTGTCCTCGAACCAGGCCACCTCCAGGTGCTGCACGTGGCGGTAGGCGGCCAGGCGGAAGTCGTGCTGGATCGCCTGCGCCAGGCCGCGCCACAGGACGTGGGCGATGTAGTCGGTGAGGGACTCGAACACCCAGGCCACCGCGTTGAGGGCGGCCAGCAGCACCAACTGGTCGAAGCGGTCGGAGATGTCGAAGATCGACGAGAGGAACGAGTCCTCGCCGCGGACGATGACGTCGATGGCGATGCCGATCAACAGCTCCGGGACGATGTCGCAGACCTTGTTGAGCGTGGAGAAGACCGCGGCGAGCACGAGGCGCGGCCGGTGGCGGCGCGCGTGGCGCCAGAGGCGCAGGAAGGGGTGCGTCGACACCCGCGGAGTGTAGGCAGCGGCGGCCCCCGGGCGATGCGGGATCCCTCACATGCGGCGGGCCGCCGCCGCCCGCACCGCGATCAGCCGCGGATGAACGCCAGCAGGTCGGCGTTGATCAGCTCGGCGTTGACGGTGGCCATCCCGTGGGAAAGGCCGGGGTAGACCTTGAGCGTCCCGTCCTTGAGCAGCTTGACCGACCGCTCCGCGGAGATGTCGATCGGCACCACCTGGTCGTCGTCGCCGTGCAGCACCAGCGTCGGCACGTCGATGGCCTCGAGATCAGCGGTGAAGTCTGTCTCCGAGAAGGCCTTGATGCCGTCGTAGTGGGCCTTGGCGCCACCGGCCATGCCCTGGCGCCACCAGTTCCAGAGGACGCCTTGCTGCACCTCAGCCCCGGGGCGGTTGAACCCATAGAAGGGGCCCGAGGCCACATCGAGGAAGAACTGCGACCGGTTGCCTGCCACGCCGGCGCGGAACCCGTCGAGCACCTCGCGCGGCAGCCCGCCGGGGTTGTCGGGCGTCTGCACCATCAGCGGCGGCACCGCAGCGATGAGCACCGCCTTGGCCACGCGACCGGCGCCGTGGCGGGCGACGTACCGGGCCACCTCGCCGCCGCCGGTGGAGTGACCGACGTGGACGACGTCATGCAGATCGAGGTGCGCCACGACGGCCGCCGCGTCCGCGGCGTAGTGGTCCATGTCGTGGCCGTCGGCCACCTGCGCCGAGCGTCCGTGACCGCGGCGGTCGTGGGCGACGACCCGGAAGCCCTGTTGCACGAAGTACAACAGCTGCGCGTCCCACTCGTCGGAGCTCAGCGGCCAGCCGTGGTGGAACATGACCGGCTGGCCGCTCCCCAGTCCTTGTAGAAGATCTCGACTCCGTCGCTGGTGGTGATGGTCGGCATGGTGCCCTCCACGTCAGAAGGTGATGACAACCAGGAAGCCGAGCGCCTCGACGAGGTGCTCGATGCGTTGTGCGCGGAGCCGACGATCTGCAGGCCGTTCGATCTGATCCCCAGCGCCGGCAGGCTCAGGTCGTCGAACCCGGTGCCGCACCCCCACGATGTTGCCCGAGGGTCTCCGTGCCCTGCAACGGCGTCGAGCGCCAGCTCGTGCGCCCTGCCCGTGTGGAGCAGGACGTCCACGCCACCTTCCGCTCTGAGCGCCAACCAGGAGCTGTCGTGTTTCTTGCGTGCAGCCCTTTGCGGCCGTCGATCCGAGACGGGTGCCGAACCCGCCGAGGGGCGCGTCGGTCAGGCCGTCGCGAGCGGGGGGCGGTCGAGCACCCGCGGCCGGTACTCGACGAGCTGGGTGCGGCCGTCGAACGTGCGGGCGCCGAGCATCTCGAGGGCGACGTCGGGATAGCCGTCGTAGATGCGCTCCGAGCCGGTGGCCCCCGTGATCACCGGGAACATGACCACCCGGAAGCGGTCGACGAGGCCGGCCTGCAACAGCGTGCGGGCCAGGGTCAGGCTGCCGATCGTGCTCAGGAGGTTGCCGTCCTCCTGCTTCATCTTCCGGACCGCCTCGACCGGGTCGTCGCGCACGAGCGTGGCGTTGGCCCACGTGAGCGGGGCCTCGAGCGTGGAGGAGAACACCACCTTCGTCGCCAGCGTGAGGTGGTCGACCGACTCCTGCTCTTCGGGCCGGAACTCGTCGGCGCCCTCCGGCACCTGGCCGGCGGCGAAGCCGGACATCAGCCGGTAGGTCGTGGCGCCCATCAGGTAGGTGACCTCCGGTTGCTCACCCAGCCAGCCCAGGTACTCGGGGCCCTCGAGGCCCCAGAACCCCGGCCAGCCCTCGCCGGAGGCGTAGCCGTCGAGGGAGGTGATGAAGTCGACGAGCAGCTCGCGCATGGTGGGGTGCCTTTCGCTCCAGGGGTCGGTCGCCGGTGCGGTGCCACGACCACCCGGCGGTACGGCGGTTCGACGGCGGTCGCGGCGAGAACTCATCGGTCGGGCCGCGCCCGGCGGCGAACGGGTACCGTGCAGCGTCGTGCAACCGGGACCCCCGGCCGGCCTGTCCGGCGTCCACAGCACGGCCTTTTCCGCCGCAGCCTTGCGGGCGTGGCACACGCTCGTCGGCGACGAGCCGAAGATCTTCCGCGACGACCTCGCGCTGGCGCTCACCGGCATGGACGCCGAGGAGGTCGTCGCGCTGGGGCAGCGGGTGTCGCCGGCGAGCGCGTCGACGTGCGTGGTGCGGAGCCGGTTCACCGAGGACCGTCTGGCGGCCGCCCGCGACCGCCTGCACCAGTACGTGATCCTCGGTGCGGGCCTCGACTCCTACGCGCTGCGGATGGGCGACGAGCTCGGGGACCTCATCGTGTTCGAGGTCGACGACCCGCCGTTCCAGGCGTGGAAGGCAGAGCGGCTCCGCGAGCTCGGCCTGACGCCGCCGCGGCAGCTCCGCTTCGTGCCCTGCGACTTCGAGACCACCTCGCTCGCCGCGGCGTTGGCCGACAGCGGCTTCGCCGACGACGAGCCGTGCTTCGTGTCGTGGCTCGGCGTCACGCAGTACCTGACGGAGGAAGCCATCGAGGAGACCCTGCGGTGGGCGGGCAGCCGGCCGGCGGGCTCGGAGATCGTGCTCACCTACCTCGAAGCCGGCGCCCAGGCCGCGCAACTGGGCACGAGCATGGCGCAGCAGGGCATCGCCGCCCTGTCGGCCTTCACCACCGCCGAGATGACGGCCATGGCGGCCGCCGCCGGCTTCTCCCGGGTCGAGCCCCTCTCGTCCGAGGAGACCCACGAGCGCTACTTCCGAGGCCGGACCGACGGCCTGCGGGCACCCGAGATCCAGCGGCTGCTGAGCGCCACGGTGTGAACCGCGGCGCTCAGCAGCCCGCGCTCACGACAGGGCTGCACCTCCGTCGATGCGCAGCGTCTGGCCCGTGATGTACTCGGCCTCAGGCGTGCACAGGAACGCCATCGCGTCGTAGAGGTCGCGGCTGCGGCCGAGCCGCTTGACCGCCAGGCTCGCCACCAGGTTCTCGGCGTTGGGGATCTGGCTCCTCGCGCCCTCGAAGGCCGAGATCCCGGGCGCGATGCAGTTGACCGTGATGCCCATCGGCCCGACCTCGGCGGCCATCCCCCTGGTCATGTGCTCGACGGCGTTCTTGGTGATGCCGTAGGGGTTGCCGCCGCCGCGGGCGGCCATCGAGGAGATGTTGATGACGCGCCCGAACCCGCCCTGCTGCATGGCCGGAACGGCCGACTGGTAGCAGCGGAGCGTGCCGCTGACGTTCACCGCCAGGTACGTCTCCCAGGTGTCGTCCGGGCAGTGCAGGAGCCCGACCTCCTGGCCTCGCCAGAGCCCGGCGTTGTTGATCAGGATGTCGAGCCGGCCGAACTCCTCGACGGCCCTGGCCACCATGGCGTCGGTGGAGGCCCGCGACGTCACGTCGACCTCGACCCCGATGCAGCGGGCCCCCTCGGCGGAGGCGTCGGCGGTGGCCGACTCGGTGCTCTGGACGTCGGCCAGCACCACGTTGGCGCCGTCGCGGGCGAAGTACTTGCTGTAGTCGCGCCCCAAGCCCCGAGCTGCGCCGGTCACGATCACGACCCGTCCGTCGAACCTGCCCACCGTCACACCATCCTTCTCAGGCGATCACATTGTCGGCCCGCAGCTTGGCGAGCTCGTCGTCGTCGTAGCCCAGCATGTCGCGGAGCACCTCGTCGGTGTGTTGACCGATGGTGCAGCCGGGCAGGAGCCTCGCGTCGCCACGAGACAGCCGCACGAGCTGCACCGTGCGGAGGTGCTCCTCGAAGATGGGGTGGTGCACCGGCGTCAGCAGACCGAGTTGATCGCCCACGTGCCCTGGCTCGAGGAGGCCCTGGCCGAGGGCGCCCTGGAACTCGACCACCTCGGCGCAGCCCACGCCCGCCGCGCTGAGCTCGACCTCCCACTGCTGCGCGGTCCGCGTCGCCAGGATCTCCGCCAGGCGGGCGGCCAGCTCGGTGTCGTGGCGGGCCCGGGCCTCACTGGTGGCGAAGCGCGGATCCTCGGCCAGCTCCGACCCGCCAGGGAGGGCGCCGACGAGCCGCTCCCACTGGCGGTCGCTCGGGGCGCACAGGACGATCCACGCATCGCTGGCCCGGTAGAGCCGGTACAGGGACGAGAAGCCCAGGTGCTCGTCGACGGTCTCCGGGGCCGCCGGCGCGCCCTCGAAGAACGTCGTCGCCTCGCCCATGGCGTGGCCCATGGTGTTGAGCATGCTCGTCATCGTCTCCTGGCCACCGGCGCCGCGATCTCGCGCGTAGAGGCCCAGGAGCATGCCCACAGCAACCGCGGACGCGCTGAACCCGTCGGGGTTCCCGGGCTGCACACCACCCATCGTGACGGTGGCGTCCTTGATCTCCTCGAGGGTCAGGTCCACGCCCTCCGGACCGCCGCCCCCTGCCCGGCGGGCGAAGCCCGACGCCGCGGCGATGGTCGGCGCCAAGGACGCCCGGCGGATGTAGGGACCGGTGACGCCGTAGCCCACGCCGTGGTGGTACACGAGGTCGGGGTTCAGCTGCAGCATCCGCTCGGCATCGAGGTTCATGCGCTCGGCGACACCGCCCCGGTAGGTGTGCAGGACGATGTCAGCCTTGCGGATGAGCTCGGCCACGATCTGCTGGCCGCGCTCGCTCGTGGTGTCGACCGCCACGCTCTTCTTGCCCTGCGTCACCCGCACGCCGGACGACTCCGGCATGGGCATCTGGAAGCGGATCGGGTCGCCCTCGAAGGGCTCGATGTGGATGACGGTCGCGCCGTGGTCCGCCAGCATGGCGCTGCCGAACGGCCCCGCGTAGAACGAGCCCACATCCACCACGGTGACGCCTTCGAGCGGCAGCGCGCGTCCCGGTGCCGGGCCGGGAGCCGGCGAGGCCGCAGGTGCCGGGCGACGGCGCAGCTCGGCCCCGTGCTGATCCACGGCGGGCGGCGCCTTGTCGATCGCGGCCGGCGTCTTCGTCATGATGACGAGCGGCCCCATCTCCGTGACGGTGCCGAGGCCGGGCACGTCGACCTTCGCCGTCTGCTGGTTGTGGATGATCTGCGGGTGCTGGTGGATCTCCGGTGCCGATCGGTAGACCTCGGCGAACACGTGCGGGTCGGCGTCGAACACCTCCTGCCACTCCTCCACGGTGCGCGACCTGACACCTTCCAGCATCAACGTCCACCAGCGGTCCCGCACAGCGTCGTCAGGGCTGTTGGGGGCGTCCCTCCACTCGTCCTCCTTGAGCTTCTCCTCGAGCCCGAGGGCGCGGACGAACGCGTCGAACTGCCGGAACGTGGCGTGCGCGAACTGGAGCCACTTGCCGTCCTTCGAGTAGCCGTTCATCAGCCCGAAGGTCAGCCAGGTGGTCGGGGTGCGCCGGTCGGCGGTGGGCGCACCCACTGCGGCGAACGCGTCCGGCCAACGCTCGGACAGCATCTTGTTGAAGTACATGAACGGGTCGAACACCATCATCCCTTGGATGAGCGTGGCGTCGACACGCTGCCCCCAGCCGCTGCGCTCGCGCTCGTGGAGGGCCGCCAGCGTGCCCTGGAGCGCGAGCAGGGCGCCGGCGAACGATGCGCCGAAGGGGGTCACCATGACGGGTTCGCCGGGCCGGTTCGGCGCGATGGTGCCCCACATCGACCCTGACTTCGCCAGGACCACAGCTTCGTAGCCCCTCAGGTGGCTGAAGGGCCCCGTGTGCCCGAAGCCGGTGATCGACGTGTGGACGAGGCGGTGGTTGTCCCCGACGAGCGAGTCGTAGTCGAGGCCCAGGCGGGCGGCCACGCCGGCACCGAGCGCCTCCACCACCACATCACTACCGACCGCGAGCCGACGCGCCACCTCCCGGTCGGCCTCGTCGTACAGGTCGAGCGCGATGCTCTTCTTCCCGCGCATCCAGAACGGCCAACCGGCCAGTTGGCGGAGGGAGCTCCCTCCTGGGCGCTCGATCTGGATGACCTCTGCGCCGTGATCGGCCAGGACCATGGTGACGTACGCGCTCGTCAGGGTCGACGACAGGTCGACGACGACGAGCCCGTCGAGCGGTTGCCTCACGGCCATCACCGCGCTCCTTCCCCCTCGGGTCTCGTGCCGAGCACTATCGCACCCGAGTGCAGTTTTGTCGAGGGTCAGGAGGTGGAGGAGCGCCGCCGTCGAGACGTCGCCGCTGGGCTGCTGCGACCGGCGGCACGCTTGCGACCGGTGCTCGGCTCGGCGGCCGCAGCCATCTCGATCACCAGGTCGAAGTGCTCGCGGATCAGCGAGCGGTAGTCCGCGCCAGGCTCGCTCACCCAGCGTTCCGCCACCAGGAGCATCACCCCCTGGGCGAGCCGCGCCGCCGTCTCGGCCCGAGGATCGGGCCGGTCCAGGCCGCGGCGCGCCGCCATCGCCGCGCTGATCGCATGCCGGAAGGCGGCGTGCATCTGCGCCTCCTTGCCGAGCAGGACCGGCGACGAGTCGGCCGCCCGACGCAGCAGGAGCGTGCGCCTCCGGCGTCGACGGAGATCCGCCTCGCTCATCAGCCACTGCAGGTGCGCCTCCCGCAGCACCTCCAGGTCGCTCAGGCCGGGCTCGACCTCGACGATCAGTTCCGTCAGGACCTCCAGCGCCGCTGGGTCGACGCCGAACAACACGTCGTCCTTGGACGGGAAGTACTCGAAGAAGGTCCGACGCGACACCCCGGCCGCCTCCGCGATCTCCGTCACGGACGTCGCCTCGAAGCCCTGCGTGGCGAACAGCTCCAGCGCGGCCTCGGTCAGCGCCAGCCGGGTCTTGGCGATCCGCTGGGCGCGTCTCCCGAGCGGGCGTGCGGACCCTGTCGACTGCTGCGTCGTACGAGCGCTCTCTTCGGTCACGGCGACCGGACAGGTTGGTGCGCACCGGCAGGGGCGTCAACACGACCATCGCGCCCGCCTCTCGACAAACGCGCACTCAAGTGCAATGCTGATCGCAGGTGGTTCAGGGGGACCACCAGCCAGGTCGTAGCCGCCCTCCAGGGGTCGAGCGCGGCGCGGGCCACACGTGGCCGCGGCCGCCCTTGCCGGCTCACGATCCCACGCGCCTCGACACGCACACCGTTGGAGGTTCCGGCATGCACGCCACCCGACCCGATCGTCGACCGAGGACCTCCGGACGTCTGGGAGCGTCGGTGGTCGCCGTCACGCTCGCCCTGATGGCGGCGGCCTGCGGCGGGGACGACGACGCCGAGCAGGGCCAGTCGTCGCCCTCGACCACGGCGGCGACCGGTGCCACGACCGGGCCGTCCAGCGCGCCTTCCGGTCCGACCACCGAAGCGCCGCCGGATGACGTGGATTCCGAGGGCGTGCTGCGCATCGGCCTTGACCTGACCGCGACAGGTGGGCTCGACCTCGACCCCATCGAGATGGACTCACCCGTCGACTTCCACGTCCACTACAACATCTACGACACGCTGCTGCGCCAGCACGAGGACGGCAGCTACGAGCCCGGCTTGGCCGCGTCCGCCACGATCACGAACCCGTCGACCATCGAGATCGAGCTCCGCGACGGGGTGACGTTCCAGGACGGCACCGACTTCGACGCCGAGGCGGTGAAGTTCTCGATCGAGCGGAACATCGCTGCGAACAAGCTGGCGCCGTTCCGGATGGCCGAGCTGGGTCAGATCGCCTCCATCACGGTGCAGGACCCGCTCCACCTCACCATCAACCTGAGCTCGCCGACAGCCGGCTCGTTCTACAACCTCTTGGCCCACAACGAGACGCTCGTCGTGTCGCCCACCGCGGTGCGCAACGGCGTCAACCTCAACGAGAACCCCGTCGGCGCCGGACCGTTCAAGGTCGCCAGCTATGCGCGCGAGTCGAGGCTGGTCCTCGAGAAGTGGGACGGCTACTTCCAAGCGGATCAGATCAAGCTGGCCGGCATCGAGTACGTCCAGACGACCGTCGCCAGCGTCGTGCAGGCCCTGCGCTCGGACGCCATCGACGTCGCCTCCCTCCCGCCGGACCTGCTCCGCCAGCTCGAGGGCAGCGGGCTCGAGCTCCGCAACGAGCCCAGCCCCAACGCGATCAGCTTCGTCAACCTGCGCTGCGACACCGTCGAGGCGTTCCAGGACGTGCGCGTGCGCCAGGCGCTCAACTACGCCACCGACAAGGAGGCCATGAACCAGGTCCTCTTCGCCGGGCTCGGCGAGCCGATGTCGCAGGTCTGGCCCTCGTGGTCGCCGTACTACAACGCCGACCTGGCCCACGTCTACGACCGGGACCTCGACAAGGCGAAGGACCTCCTCGCCCAGGCCGGCCATCCCTCGTTGTCGCTGAGCATGGCGGTGCTGCCGGGCGCGAGCCAGCGCGCCGGCGAGCTCCTGCAGCAGCAGTGGGCCGAGGCCGGGGTCACCGTCACGCTCATCCCGGCCACCAACTTCGTGCAGGAGTTCCTGCTCGACAAGAAGATGGACACCTCACCGGTCGCGGCCCAGAGCCGGTTGTGGACCGACAAGGTCACCCGGAACTTCGCGCCGGGCAGCACCGGGTACACCTGCCCGGCGGAGGACCAGGCCTTCAAGGACAAGCTCCTCGAGCTGCGTGGCTACGCCCCCGACGACCCCGCCGCGGTCAACGCGTGGAAGGAGCTGTCGACGCTCCTCAGCGAGCAGGCGTTGACCGTCTTCATGGCCAACGGCACCGTGGCCAACGCCTGGAACAGCGACGTCCTCGGCAACCCCACCTGGAACCCCAACCAGCTCGGGACCCTCTGGCCGGACGTCCACCGCGTCTACGTGAAGCAGTAGCCGCTCCCGTCGCGTCGACGGGTGCGGCCTCACCCGCCTTGGCCCCGCCGTGCCGACGCCCGCGACGTCGTGGTCGGCACCGCGACGAAGGCCGGGGTGCTCTCAGATCCGGGCGGGAGCTCACTGGACGCCGCCGTCGCGCCGTGGAGGATCGCGCGAAGGCCGAAGATGAACTGCGCCTCGGCGTCGTTGGCGAGGAACACGCTCCTCGCGGCCCGCAGGTGTGGGTATTCCTTCGCCCGCAAGGAACGTAGGGTCCCCTGCCACCTGATCAGACGCGGGTCCTGGGGTCCTCTCCGCCCCCGTACGATCTCGCGGAGGAGCGCGCCCGACGTGTACTGGTGGAGAGCCAGGTAGAGGTATGCCGAGGTGTCGGCGGACAACCCTGCCTTCCGCATGAGGCCGATCACCTCGTCCATAATCCGCTTCCCGCTCTCACGCGAGGCGGACGTCAGGGTCTGCCCGGAGTGGAGGATGGTGAGCGCAAGTCCCGGATGGGCAAGGCCGAGGCGGCGCCACTCGCAGAAGTGGTGGACCAGTTGATCCTGCCAGTCGCCTTCGCCAGGAAGGGCCAGCAGGTGGGCGAAGTCTGCCTCTGTGCGCTCGACGACCAGGTCGAGGAGCTCATCCCTGTTCTTCACGTAGCTGTAGAGCGTCATGACGCCGACGCCAAGGTGTCGCGCGAGGCGGTGCATGCTCACGTCCTCGCTGCTGCCGTCGGCGAGGAGCTCCATCGCTCCGTCGACGACCTCCTCCCTGGTGATGGCCTTCTTCCCTCGGACGCCTCGCCTCGGGCGCACCGGGCTGCTCTCCTTCTCCATCGAATCGTCGTCCCGTCATGTAGCAGGAAGGGCGCGCGCCGAAGGCGCCAATCGGCCCAGGGTACAGCCGGCCGACTATTGCGCTTCGAGCAGCGCTCGACGGCGTTCGCGCATCACTCGCTGGGCTGCATCGGGCGCCAGCTCTCCTGGGGTGATCGTCACCGACGTGAGCTCGCCGGTATAGGGAAACGTCCCTTCCCTCTCGTACAGATCCCAGCTCACGGGCGAGCGCCGATCGATGCCGACATCGATGCCTTCGAGCGGAGCGAGGCCTGAGAGCATCGGCAGCGTGCACCTCGCGGCGTCGTTCCCGGGGACGGACAGGCACACCTCCCAGGTGCCACGCCCAGGAGCCGTGAACGAGGCAGTCACCTCCTGCGGTCCGGGACGGATCGGCCCACCACGGACCTCGGTCATCGTGCCGTGGAAGTTGTAGGCGAGGCGGCACTCACCTTCGTCGACGTAGAGGACGTAACCACCTCCCTGGTCCCCGTGCGCCATGAGCACACCCCGGTCACCATCCGCGAACCGAAGGCGGACCGTGATCGTGAACGATCGACTCGCCACGAGGCGGCTCGAGCGGTGTCGCTCCAGCGTGTGGTTCGCGGGGAAGAGGGTGACCGGACGGTCCGGACGATCGAGGTCGACGGAGCCAAGGCCGTGC
>Ga0180215_1005222_pt1 | contig 11193 bp, 8 predicted proteins | sample eDN3rd37CBELigBY_FD_128871 | JGI IMG/M metagenome (GOLD analysis project Ga0180215, IMG submission 128871) | Enriched backyard soil microbial communities from Emeryville, California, USA - eDNA 3rd pass 37_C BE-Lig BY (version 2) (version 2) | ecosystem: Environmental > Terrestrial > Soil >...
CACCTCGGGTGCGTCGCCGTCTCCACCGCCGACCTTCTCGCCGATGTAGAGCATGGGCGCCTCGTCCCGCTCTCCCTCGCCGATCACCACCGTGCCGCGGATGCGCAGGACGTCGAAGGCCTTCCGCATCGCGTCCACCGCCGCCTGGTCGCAGGCCTTCTCGTCGCCGCGGCCCATCAGCCTCGCGCTCGAGAGGGCCGCAGCCTCCGTGACACGAACCACCTCGAGCGCCAGATTCCGATCCATCTTGCTTCTTCCTCTCTCCATGCCGGACAAAGTTTGCGCCCCGAACGACACGCCGTCGGAGCGAGCTCCAAAGCCGCTGCCTACCCCTGCGCGCCGCCCTCCCCCTGCGCATCGACCCCGGCGGACACGCCGCCCAGGAGCGTGATCACCTCGGCGGGGAGCCGCCGAGGTTTGTGCTCCAGATCGATGCAGGCGTGGGCGGTGTAGCCCTCCACCAGGAGGTGCTCATCCTCGACGCGCACCACCCGATACTCGAAGCGGGCGCTGGCGCGGCGAAGCTCGGCGATCCAGGTCTCCACCCGGATCAGATCGTCGTAGCGGGCGGGATGCCGGTAGCGGAGGTTCGCCTCCACCACCGGGAGCAGGATCCCGTAGCGGGCCTCCACGTCGCGGTAGCGCGCCCCCTTGGCCCGGAGGAACTCGTTCCGGCCCGCCTCGAAAAAGCGTAGATAATTCGCGTAGTAGACGACCCCCATCTGGTCGGTGTCGCCGTAGATGACTCGGATCTCCGTGGGGACCACGCCGCCCTCGCTCCTCGCGTCACCTGTCCGGGACGCAGAATCGGGCGGAACCTACACGGCGCGTCCGCTGGGGGCAAGCGGTGCGGTCGCTCTGCGGGATCGACTTCGTCGTCCCGGGACCAGCTCAGCGGGCGTCTGCCTCACCGATCTCGAAGCCTTGGAGGGAGACCGTCGGCTGGGGGATCCGCTCCCCCTCTCCGGCGATGGCGGTGGTCCGAATGCGGATGATGCCGACGCCTGGCGCCCAGCTCCACTCGACCTCCAGCTCGGTCTGCGGATCGAGGCGGGTCTCGCCGCGGACCTGGATCACCTCCTCGAAGCGTCCGGCAGGGACCTCGACCACCGCGTCGGTGGCGATGATCTCGTAGCGCTCGACCCCGCCGCCGGCGAGGCGGCTCTCCCAGCGCTGCCCCACCTCGATGGGGCCGAGCAGCAGGTAGCGATCCTCGTCGCGGATCCCCTCCGAATCGACCCGGAGGCCGCCGCCGTGGTTGTCCCGGTGGTAGCCTTCCCGCTCGGATTCGATGACCAGCTCCTTCTCCTGGACCTGCCCGCCGACCTCGACGACGTAGGTCCAGCGGTTGCCGACGGCGAGGGGCAGGTAGCGAGCCGCGTCGATGCCGTGGTCCCTCACCGGGGTAGGCGACGGCGCGGATGCGCAGGCGGACAGCGTGCCGAGCGCGATCGCCAGGGCCATGGAGGCGATCGAGCGCCTCCCCATCGTCGCTGCCTGCAGGATCGCTCCCATTCCGGTCCTCTCTCTCGTGCGTCGAGACGTCTGCCGCTTCGTCGCGTTCAGTGGTTTTCCGCAGCGTCCCCGCCAGGGGTGGGCGGGTCGGGGAGGAGCGCCTGGGCCGCAGCCTCCTTGGACTTGAGGGAGCGCAGCGCCTCGCTCGCCGCCTGCCGAACCGCCGCGTCCTGGTGTCCATTCGAGACGGTGAAGAGGAAGGCCTCCGCGTCGTCGCCGCCGAGCTCCGCGAGGGCGTAGGTGATCTGGATCACGTAGGCGGGATCCCGCAGCGAGGTGGAGTCGATCAGCGCAGGGGCAGCGCCCGGGTCGCCGATGGCGACCAGCGCCCCCACCGCCTTGAGCTGCCGCTCGCGATCCTCGCCCGAGAGGAGCGCGACCAGGCCGGGGATCGCCGCGACGCTCCGCCGCTCGGCGAGGATCCGGATGGCGATGTCCTGGCGATCCGGGTTGTCCGAGGAGAGGTCGGGGATCAGCTCCTCCTCCGTCTGCGACAGGGCGCGCAGCTCTGCGTCCAGGTGGCCGGCAGCAGAAGCGAGGGCTGCGTCGAGGGCGCGAAGGAGATCCTGCGCCGCTCCCCCCTGAAAGGACAGCTCCTGCTGCCCCCTCCCCTCGGCCTGGAGGCGCTCGCCTCCCTCCCGGGAGAGGGTGATGCGGGTGGCGACGTCTGCGGTGGAGGTGCCCCCAGGGGTGCGGGCTGGCAGCACCCTGGCGAAGAGCACCTCGACCGTCGCGCTCCAATGCTGCGGCGCGGGGTCCTTCCCCTTGGGCGGGATCCACTCGAAGCGTCCGGTGGCGGCGAGGGCGCCCACCGCGCGCGTCTCCAGCTCCTCGGCGTCGGCGCCCAGGGCTTCGGCGGTGGAGGAGAGGAGGATCGCCCGGATCGCGCCGACCCCTTCGCGGACGGGGCCCTCGTCCGCGGCCTTGCGACAGCCTCCGGCGAGGAGGGTGGCGAGGAGAAGGAACGTCGCTGCTCGAAGGAGGTTAGCTCTCATCTCCGCTCGAGGGCTGCTCCGAGGCGCGGGCCCTCTCCGCGGCGATAGCGGTGTCCTCGGAAGCGGCGGCCTCGACCGTCGCTTCCTGGTTCTCGTGCGTGGAGGTCGAGGCGAAGGCCTCCCCGGATCCACGCTGTTCCTGCTCGTCGGCGGCCCTCGAGGACGGCGCGTCCAGCTCCCGATCGATCGCCGCCGCTTCGTCCCGCGCGGACGCCGCCCGACTCTTCGACCGAGCCGCAGGGGCCGTGGCCTCCGCTGCGTCGGTCCCTGCGCCGGCGGATCCCCCGCCCCTCGCCGCCTCGGCGATGTCTTTGGGTGGCGCGCCGCTCGGCTCGGAGGTGCGCCCGGCGTCGCCGCCCTTCACTGGAGGCTGGGTCCGTCCCGCCTCGTCGCTCGCCTCGGAGGCGTCGCGTCCCGCATCGTCGATCTTCGCTGCGGCCTTGCGGCGGGCCTTCGAGGCGTCCTCGCGCGCCGCCTCGTGGGTCGATGCGGGAACCTCGACGCCCGCCTCGCCTGCGGTCTCGGAGGCCACGTCCCGCCCAGCCTCGTCGCCCGCCTCGGCGGTCTTCGCTGCATCGGATCCAGCCTGCGCTGCCTGGCTGCGCCTGCCAGACTCGTCGGCCTCGGTCGCGTCTTCGTTCTCCGCCTTCCCACGCCCCGGCCTGGCCCGCTCGTCGCCGCTCGATCCCACGTCGCCGCCGGCTGCGCCGCCTGCGCCAGCCTCCCCTGCTTGCGCCTTCTGGGCCGCCTCCGCCTCCGCGCGCTGCCGTCGTCGCTCCTCGCGGGCCTGCTCCCGGCGCTCCCTCCACTCCTTGCGCTCTCGCTCCCGCCGCTCCCGTCGCTCCTCTGCCGCGGACTCGCTGCGCCTGGAGCCGCCTCCCTCCGCGTCGCCGGCTCCCGCTTCGGTGGGCGCCCGGCGGAGCAGGGAGCGGAAGGCGCCGTCGTCGTAGTCGACGTAGGAGACGGTCCTCGTCACCACCCCCACCCCGCGCTCTGCGAGCTGATCGGCGAGGGCGTCCGCACAGAGCAGGGTCACCAGCGGCAGGGAGGCCTGGGAAGCTTCGTTCTTCGCCTCCCGCGTCACGTCGCTCGGCGAGACGATCACGCCGAGCTGGGCAGAGTGGCTGCCCATGTCCTTGCGCAGCTCGGCGATCTCCTCCCGGCGGACCTCGCGGCCCCCGCGGATCACCCGCACCGCGAAGCGCACCTCGGTGAGGCCCATGCGCCGACGCGTGGTGAAGAGCGCCCCGTCCTTGTGGCGCTTGGCCACGCGCAGATCCCGGTAGCCCATGGACTCCAGCATGGAGGCGGCGATCGCCTCGAGGCCTGCGGCGTCCAGCTCGATGAGGCGCCTGCGGAGCTGCCGGATCGCGCGCTGGCGCTGATCCGCCACCGCCCGCTCCACTGCCCCGCTGGGCGCGGGCCCTGCTGCTGCAGCCTGGGGCTGCGAGGGCCTGCGATCCTCGGAGAGGCGGCGCACGGCCTTGGCGACCAGCGCCGGATAGTCCTGCTCCTCGTCGCTCGGCGCGGCGCCACCTTGCAACCCGGCGAGTCCCTCGTCGTAGAGCGCGAAGAGCGGGCGTCGCCCTTCCCCTTCGCGGCGCTCGTTCTCCGCGGCGAGCATGGCGCCGAGGGCTTCCCTGCCCAGATCGTCGGCGACCAGATCCTTCTCGCGGACCGCGGCGGCGAGCTCGAAGAGGGGGACCGGGATCCCGATGCGGCCGAGGAGCTCGAAGACGAACTCGGGGACGGGGCCGAGCCGCCGCTTGCGCTTGCGATCGACCTCCTCGTGTCGGCGCCGCCTGTCGCTCCTGCCGGCGACCCGGACGTTCTCCTTGTCGATCTTGGGATGCCGCTCCCGGGAGCGGAGAGACGGCGCGTCCTCGTCGTGGACCTCCGGGAGGCCGCTCTGCTCGAGGGCCTCGGGGGAGTTCTTGAGGTTCCAGTCGGTGAGGCCGAAGATGTCGGGCTCCACCGCCACCAGGCGGCGGTCCTGGCTGCGCCTCGCCATCGCGGCGAGGCGGGAGGCCATGGTCCCTTCGGGATCCTTGCCCACGTGGGAGAGGAGGTTCTCCTGGATGGCGCGTTGGGCGATTTCGCTGGCGTGGAGGGGCTGCCCCGCCTGGAGCAGGATCTGGATCGCGGCCTCGTAGAAGGTCATGGATGCAGCCGAATCTTTCTTACCGGTGGCGGCGGAAGCTCCAATCCGATCCACGGGGAGTCCACGGCCACGGCGCCCGCGCATGGTCCCGCGGGCTGGTGGACAGAATGGTTGGCGAGACTAAAGTGCTTGAAGTTACAAGTCAAACTGATTGAGATCGCCCCCCTGAGGAAAGGATTCGGCCCCAGGCCACCGCATGATTCGCCTCCAGGTACGCCAGATCGGACTCGTCGAGTCCGCGCCGTCCCGCGGCGCCCTCTCGCAGCAGGGGATCCTCCGCCTCGAGGTGGACGGTGTCGATCTGGCCGCGGGCAAGCTGGAGGGGCCGATCCTCCCGCCGCTGATCGCCTTGCTCGAAGGGCTGGCCCTGCTGTGGCGCGGAAAGAGCCGCAGCGAGTCGATCGCCTTCGACGGCGGCAGGCTGGATCTCTCGATCTCTCGCTGCGGAGAGGACGCGACCCTCTCCCTGGTCTCCCTGCTGCGCCCGGCCCACGTGATCTTCCAGGACGTCGAGGTGAGCCTGGAGCGCCTCGCCGAGGCTGCGGTCCGCTGCGCAGAGGACCTTCACCAGGAGTGGGAGCGGTCCCCGGACGTGGACCGCCTGGGCAGGGGGCTGCAGGCGCTGGCGAAGGCCAGGCGTCATCCCCTGCCCCTGGAGGTGCCAGCGGACAGGGCCCCCACCTTCTTGCGGAGCAGCCCTGCAGGCGAGAGGCTGGCGCTCGGCTTCGAGATCCAGGATTCGGTGGGCAGGCTCGGGAGCTACCGCGGCGGCAGCGACCTCGACGTGCTCCTCGTCCCGGGTGCCCTCTACCTGCACACCCCCACGGACCCGGTGCCGCTGGCGATCCACGGCGCGCCCTATCTGCTGATGCGGGACCTGGTCGACGGAGCGCTCCGCCTGCTCCAGGCAGCCCGGGACGGCCTCGGCAGCTTCACCCTCCCGCTCGGTCGGGGGGCCCCCTCCCTCCTGATCGACCTGGAGGCCAGGTCGATCGCGGTGGAGGGGCGATCGCAGGTGGTCCACGAGGGCCCCGACTCGCTGGCGGGCGGGATCTTTCGCGCGGCGCTCGAGCTGGTGGAAGCGATCCGAGGGAGCCAGCCCGTCCTCGCCGAGCACCCGCTGCTCCAGAGCCTGGAAGAGGACGCGCGGATCCGCCTGGCGCTCTGCGAGGAGCGCGCCGGTTGGCACCAGAGCCAGTCGGAGCCCCTCCCGCTCCCCTCCTCGAATGCCCGCGCCGCCAAGGCCGACGATCCCCTCGCCCTCGGATCGATGCGCCGGGTGACCCTCCGCTCCTTCGGCTACAGCTACATGCACCGCCTCCAGCAGACCCACCAGCAGGGCGCCCGGGTCTGGCTCAAGCACCGGCGCGGACTCCACCGCTACCACGTCGATCGCTGGGAGGAGGAGCTGCGGATGCCGCTCGCCGCAGGTGACGAGGTGGCGGTGGCGGGGATCCGGGACCCCTTCTTCGTCCTCGGGGCGCAGAGCCTCGCCTGCCACGATCCGCAGGGCCGCCTGCGCTGGAGGCGCAGGGCCGAGGGGCTGCACGGCTTGAAGGGTCTCCACTACCCCCGGGGCCGGGACGTGGCGTTCCTCTGGGTCAACGGCGCCTCGCTCCTGGCGATCTCCCCGAAGAGCGGCGAGGAGCTCTATCGCTTCGAGCCGCCCACCGCCCACGCCGGGCTGATGGTGAGGCACGAGCGTCTGGTGGCGATCGCCGCCGACAACGGGCTGGTCTACGGGGTGGACGCCAGCGGCCCCGCCGTCGCCTGGCGGGTCCCGGTGGCCCAGCCCCTGGAGAAGCTCGCGATCGGCGCCGGGCTGATCTGGGGCGCGAGCACCTCGCGCGGGACCGCCACCATCGACGGCCTCGACCCAGCCACGGGTCGGCCGCTCTTTCGGGTGGAGCTCCCGCTCTCGCAGGTCGGCTCCCTCCTCCCCACCCCGACCGGGCTCGTGGTCGCCGGCGTAGGCTCCGCCGGTGGCGAGCTCCTCCTCGTCGATCGAGGCGGGAGGCTCCGTTGGCGGGCCCGCCCGCTCCTTGGAAAATCCGCGCCCAAGCTCGCCCGATCCGGCGGCGCGATCTTCGCCAGAGGGAGCATGGGCGTCAGCCGGATCGAGCGGGGCAAGGTGCGCTGGAACGTGCCCTGTGGACCTGGTGGCCCCCCTGCCGTGGTGCGCGGCCTGGTGGCCCTCCCCGGCGAGCGGATCGCGCTGCTGGACGCAGTGACGGGCCGCTCGGTCCTCGATCCGAAGGCGGAGTTCTTCCACACCACGGACTTCTTCCACCAGACCCCAGCCGGCACCCTGCTGAGCTGCAGCTACGACGGGCAGGTGGAGCCGCTGCGCCTCATGGGCGCCCTTGCCGTGGTGCCGCCGCTCGACCCCTGACCCCCGACGCTCCGCTGGGGGGCGAGGCCGAGGCCGGGGGGATCGCCCCGCCGATCAGATCGCGCGAAAGTCGGTCAGCTCCCGGAACGACTCGAGGCGGGCCTGGATCTGCTCCTTCGAGAGATCGCGGAAGCGGTCCAGGGAGAAGCGCTCCACGCAGAAGCTGGCGAGGGTGGAGCCTGCGACGCAGGCCTGGCGCAGGGAGTGGCTGTCGATCTCCGCTGCGCGGTGGGCGAGGAAGCCCATGAAGCCGCCGGCGAAGGAGTCGCCAGCGCCGGTGGGATCGAAGACCTCCTCGAGCGGGTAGGCAGGAGCGGCGAAGACCACGCCGTCGTCGAAGAGGAGCGCGCCGTACTCGCCCCGCTTCACCACCACGCGCCGGGGACCCCGGGCCTGGATCATCCGGGCCGCCTTCACCACGTTGTGCTCCTGGGCGAGCTGGCGAACCTCGGCGTCATTGATGAAGACCAGGTCGACCTTGGAGACCACCTCGAGGAGACGCTCACGCTCCCCCTCGATCCAGAAGTTCATCGTGTCCATCGCCACCAGCTTCGGGCGCTCCCGGACCTGCTCGAGGACCTGGAGCTGGAGGCTGGGGTGGATGTTGCCCAGGAAGAGATAGGAAGGGGTGCGGAAGCGCTCCGGCAGCTCGGGGCGGAACTCGCCGAAGACGTTGAGCTGGGTGTCCAGGGTCTGCGCGTCGTTGAGGTCGTAGCCGTAGCGCCCCTTCCAGCGGAAGGTGCGACCCGCTGCCTTCACCAGGCCCTCCAGATCGACGCCCCGCTCCCGCAGGAAGGCGAGGTGCTCCGGGGGATAGTCCTCTCCCACCACGCCCACGAGCTGGACGGGACCGAAGAAGGAGGCGGCGGTGGAGAAGAAGGTGGCGGATCCCCCGGGGACCTCCTCTCGTTTTCCAAACGGGGTCTCAAGCGAATCGAGCGCGACGGAACCGACGACGAGGATGGACATCTCTCTTCCTTTTCTTCTGCGTTTTTCTCAGCGGATGAAGGTCTGCATGAACGACTGTTGCCTGCTGCGATCGCTGCGTCGACATCGGCGAGCGAATCGGGGGGCGCGGAGGATCCCGGTGGTGGGGCCGACCCGCTGCGCGGAGGGGGTCCTCACGAGAGGCTCCTGGTGAGCTGGCCGGTGAGGGTCCCCTTGGCGGGCCTTCGGCCGGGGCCTCCCTCGGCGGCGAGCTGCCCGCAGGCTGCCAGGATGTCTCTGCCGCGGTTCTTGCGGGCGAAGGCGAGGACCCCGCGGGCGGTGAGCCCCACGGCGAAGGCGTCGACCCGCTCCGCAGGCGACGGCTCGTAGGGGAGGCCCTCGTTCCGGTTGTACTGGATCAGGTTCACCTTGGCGGGGACCCGCGAGACCAGCCAGGCGAGGCGCTCCAGGTCCGCGTCGGTGTCGTTGATCCCGTCGAAGAGGACGTACTCGAAGGTGATGCGCCTCCCCTGCTTCAGCGGGAAGGCGGCGCAGGCCTCCATCAGATCCTCGATCTTCCAGCGCCGGTTCACCGGCATCAGGCGATCGCGGGTCTCGTCGGTGGTGGCGTTCAGCGAGATCGCGAGCTTGACGTCGGTGTCCTTGCCCAGGCGCTCGATGTTCGGGACGATCCCCGCGGTCGAGACGGTGACGTGCCGGGTGGAGAAGTTCGGCCCCTTCGGCGAGAGCAGGATCTCGAGGGAGGTGCGGACGTTCTCGTAGTTGTGCAGGGGCTCGCCCATCCCCATGTAGACGAGGTTGGTCAGCGGTCTGGGACCGGGCTCCAGGCCCTGCTCGATCAGGTAGCGGTTGACCCGGTGGACCTGGTCCACGATCTCGCCGGGGGTGAGGTTCCGCGAGAGGCCCATGGTCCCGGTGGCGCAGAAGCCGCAGCCCATGGCGCAGCCGACCTGGGTGGAGATGCAGAGGGTCCGGCGCTTCCGGCCGAGGTCCGGCATGTACACCGACTCCACGGCCTTGCCGTCCTCGGTGCGCCAGCGGAACTTGATCGTCCCGTCGGAGGAGCGCTGCTCCTTGTCCAGGACCAGCTCCCCCAGCCGCGCCTCCTTGGCCAGGAGCTCGCGAAAGGCCTTGGGCAGGTCGCTCATCTCGTCCAGGGAGGTGGCGTACCGCTGGTGAAGCCAGCCGTAGATCTGCCCGGCGCGGTAGGGGCGCTCCCCCAGCGCGGTCACCAGCGCCGAGAGCTCGCCGAGCGTGAGCGAGCGCAGATCGGGGCGCTGCGCCTCGGCTGCCTCCTGGAGAATGGGGAGAGATGGGTTCATGGGAATCGCTGGTACGTCGTCGCCTTCGTCCTGCCAGGATCGTCCCCTGCTGCTCTGACCGCAGGTGGCACCGCCGATATCGTGAAAAGGCGGACGGAGCAAGGGGACGAGCCGTTCATTCTCGACGCCGTGCATGGAGCGGGGTCGCCGCCGCGATGGCGACGAAGGGCGGGATCGACCCGCCTCCCTCAGGTCCTGCGCGCCTCCGTGGACGAGGTCCCCGCCAACGCCTCCACCCGGTCGTCCGGGAGCGGATCGCCACGGGCCCCTCCGTCCAGCGGGACCGGCGGCCCCTCCACGCCCTCCTGCGCGGACTCCGGCGCCGCCTCGTCCATCGGCTCCTCTTCCTGGCGGAGCTCCACCTGGAGGACCCGCTTCTCGTCCGCAGCGAGGACCTTGAAGATCATCCCGCCGTAGTGGACCTCTTCGCCGTCCTGGGGCACCCGCCCCGCCATGGCGGTGACGAAGCCGCCGACGGTGTCGTAGTCGCCGTCCTCCGGGAACTCGAACTCCACCTCGTCCGGGAGGGCCTCCTCGAGGAACTCCTCGGTGTCGCGGATCGAGACGCCGCCGTCGGCGACGAAGATCCCCGCCTCGACCGTGCGGATCGGCTCGTCCTCGTCGTCGTCCTCGTCGCGGATCTCGCCGACGATCTCCTCGACCACGTCCTCGAGGGTCACCACCCCCGCCGTGCCGCCGAACTCGTCGACCACCACCGCGATCTGGAGGCTGCGGAGCTGGAACTCGGTGAGGAGGTGGCTGATCTTCATCGTCTCCGGCACGAAGAACGGAGGGGCCAGGTGGCTCTGAAGCCTGAACTGCCCGGCCTCCGTCGCCGCCCCCGCGCTCAGGCCCTCGAGGAGCTTTCGCGCGTAGAGCACACCCACCACGTTGTCGATGGAGTCCTCGAAGACCGGGACCCGGGAGTGCCCCGACTCCACCACCACCCGCACCACCTCCTCGTAGGAGGCGGTGCTCGGGAGCGCCACCACCTTCGGGCGGGGGACCATGATCTCCCGGACCCGGACGTGGGAGAACTCGATCACCGACTCGAGGAGGTCTCGCTTGTCGTCGTCGAGGTAGCCCGCCTCGGCCCCCTTCTCGATCAGGTACTCGAGCTGCTCGGTGGTGTCGTCGCTCGACTGGAGGGAGGGGCCCCGCAGCAGCCTGGAGATCCAGGAGAGGGGCGCGATCAGCGGCCGCAGGGTCAGGTCGACCCCGCCTGCGACGGGCGCAGCCCAGGAGAGGCTCGCCACCGGGTCGCGGACCGCCAGGGCCCGGACCAGGGTCTGGAAGACGAGGAGGACCAGGATCCCGCCCACCAGCACCAGCGCGGCGGCGGGGCTGTCTCCCGCCAGGCGCAGCGCGAGGATCGACAGGAGCACGCCGAAGCCCATCTTGGCCATGGAGTCCAGGGCCAGGAGCGCGAAGCGCACCGAGTCCGGCCGCTCGACCAGGCGCTGGAGCCCGGCGTAGGCCTTCTGTTCCTTGTCTTCGAAGATCGCCTCGGCCCGATGCTCGCCCAATGCGGCGAGGGCGGCCGAGGTCGCGCTCGCCAGCGCCGAGAGCAAGAGCAAGGCGCCAGCGGCGATTAAGAACGGGGTATCGCTACTTGATCCCAAATACCGACGCTCCGGCTGCCGGCTGCCTCCCCCCCATGCGAGCGGGCTCGGGTTCTACCCGGGGTCGTCCCCCGGGCGCCGGCGGTCGCGGTCCTTCGGAAGTCCAGGTGCCGCCTGTACATCCTGCAGCCCCCCGCCAGGGGGGCGTTTGATGAATCCCTTACGGGATTGAGAACAGCCTACTACTTCTTGTCCTTCCAGTCATAGGACACGATCTCGGTGGAGGCAAAGAAGTAGG
>Ga0180215_1005223_pt1 | contig 11190 bp, 5 predicted proteins | sample eDN3rd37CBELigBY_FD_128871 | JGI IMG/M metagenome (GOLD analysis project Ga0180215, IMG submission 128871) | Enriched backyard soil microbial communities from Emeryville, California, USA - eDNA 3rd pass 37_C BE-Lig BY (version 2) (version 2) | ecosystem: Environmental > Terrestrial > Soil >...
AAAAGAACAAGTCAGGAAGATGATTAAATCCATTCAATCCAATCCCGCAGAACAACTTCAATCGATTACAGTTAAAAAAAATAAACAAGGCCGATATCATCTTTTAGCTCTGCGAAAAAAACAGAGAGTAACAAAATTGAAGAATATATTTATTAAAAAGTTCAGAACAAAAATTAAGGATACGATGATTATCGAAACAAAAAACGGATATCATATCTATTGGGTTCTCCAAGGCGGATCCATAAGCAAATTTGTTCCTATTCAAAAGGCTTTAGCCAAAAAATTCAGTTCTGATCCTATGATAACCAATCTATCAAGAGTCATGCGTATACCTGGCTTTTTTCATATGAAAAATCCTCAAAGCCCTTTTATGGTAAGGGTCCGACAATTCGGCAGGAAAAAACCTTTTACCCAAGCGGAAATTATTCGCTCACTGGCATTAGGGCCAATTAAATAGCTGATATAAATTAAACTTAAAACGACGGATCCAATAACTAAAATAGCAAAAACCCCAACCTCATGCGGTTGGGGTTCTAAATATTAGTCAATACAGAAAGAAAGTCCTCCACATCATTTTCAGAAATGCTTTTTATCACTAATAAAACTCATCCTTTAATCAGAGTGAGCGATTTCTCCTTAGTTAGTTGCCATTATCGTGTAAGGGTAATAAAATCTACATTAATCGGATCGAGGCCTGCTTCTCGAATTCTGCAAAAAGAATATGCGAGAATATTGGTGATCCTGTGGAAGGTTCTTCAACATAGATAGAATATGTTCATCTGCCCAATAAAGATACTGATACATTCTCTGAATGGTCTTCATTTTCGCAGCCCCTTTCTAGATCGCTTATTTAATATATAATAGCCCTTCCAAAATAAAAAGCCCTAGCATAGAGCTAAGGCTTCATCCCATATATGAGGTTTCTTGTTACATTAACGAATCAATCCATGCAGCAATTTCTGGGTTCAGCTTCAAGGAACGCAACAGTACGGTCAGTGCTTCGGCACGAGTCGAGTTTTTGTCTGGTGCAAATAATCCTTCGCCCACTCCGTTAATAACGCCAGCCTTTGCAGCCGCTTCGAGCTGTTCTTTATTCCATGAATCATCGATATCATTAAAGGTGTTGCTGCTCGTTCCTTGAACGGTTTGCAGGTTAATAATTCTAGAAATAATCGCAATCATTTCTGCACGGGTGATGTTCGCTTTAGCACGGAATGTACCATCTTCATATCCGTTAATGATACCATTTGAGGCCAGTGCTAAGATGGCATCCTTGGCCCAGTTCTCGTCGATATCCTTAAACGAAGCATCGCTCAGTTCGCCAATTCCTATATTAAATATTCTGACAACGATCGCAGCAAATTCACCGCGGGTAATATTGGCATTTGGCTTAAACATACCGTCCTCGTAGCCATTCACGACTCCAAGCTTCAAGAACACCGTAATACTTTCGGCTGACCAATGATCGGATACATCCTCGAACGATACTGTCTCGTTAGAAGAGCTCATTTTTTCAGCCAAAATTGCTTTCAATAAGGCAACCGACTCGGGATTGCTCAGATCAAATACGGGTTGGCCCGGAGTGGTCGTTGCCACAGGTGCAGTAGGCGTTATCGGCTCTGTCGGTGTTGCTGGTGTTGTAGGGCCAGGGGATATAGGAACTGAGTCATCCACATCTGTTCTTACCGTCACGCTAGGTCCGTTGGCAGACCAGTTTCCTGCTTTATCTCCCGCCTGTACGGTGAACGTATAGCTGGTTCCTGCCGATAATCCCGTTACGTTATAAGTGTTAACCGAATCGTTCACAGATGCCAGCAGTGAAGTTCCTTGATAAACCTTATAGCCAGCTACTCCAACATCGTCACTCGCCCCGTCCCAGGTAAGAGTCAAACTGTTTTTCGTTACATTGGATGCCGTTACCTTTCCATTGATCCATGTTGGTGCTGTTATATCCTCTTCTGGTTTCGGGTTGTGTACCACTTCAACACTATCAACTATGAGTTTAATGTCGCTAAAGGTAATATCAGCATTCCTTGCTACAAACATGCCTACGTAAACGTAATCTGGATCAATGCTTGTAAGCTTAAAATCAAACCCTCCGGTGATCGTCGCTTCATTACCAATTTTAGCGGCATAACCGTCCGAGTTTCCTTCAAGTCGAAGATCAATAACATCTCCTGCTTTAATTGGGTTAATGACCGTACCGCCTCGGGTAAGTACACCACTCTTTCTTGCAAAGCTATTCCAAACCTCTCCTGCTTGCGTGAGCTTCAACGGTGCTGCTGCAACGTAGTCACCCATAGTCGTGTTAATAAGACTGTCGATATACATTTCATCTCTGGCCATCAAACCGAAGGACACTTGATCATTCGAATTAAAGTCATTAATCTTCACTTTGGCGGTTAGCGTAAATGTGCTGTCCGCAGGCACTTGATAGTAGTACATCGCAATTCCATCCGTACCATTGGCGATCTTCCCTTTATTATTAGCAACTGCAATGTGCATGTTTCCATTGCTGTCTGTTTCGAGCGTTTGATTTGCAGTGCTCGGGTTACCGCCAATATCACCAAATACTGTCCCTTTCCAGAACCCATGATCTGCCCATAATGCGCTTTGTGGCAATTCACCCGTATAAGGCGTATCTTGGTAATCCGGATTTGTAACTAACGTATCGGCTTTCGTTGGCGCATCAGCATCAAGTACATGCTCTGCAAGCCCACTTACTCCCAATTCTTTAATTGCTTTCGTTAAGAAGTAAGCGTTATAGGCTCCGCCCCAGATATTGGTGTGAGTATTATCTGCACTAGCCGGCTTGGATGATGTCCATGCATGCAGATACAGCGTTTCTGCCGGACCGAGTTGGTCATATAATTGTTTGGTTAACGAAGTCATATCCACTACCGGTATGCTCAGTGCTGTTCCCAAATCTCTAATGGCCTGCGGATAATCACCTCCTGCAAAATCTCCAGAAGCTGCTGTAATATGAAGATTGGAATTGCTCCACTCCCCGGTAACCGTTCTTCTGACGATAGGAGTCGCCAGGATGACTTGGGTTCCTGCAGCTTGAGCTGGTTTAATATAATTTTCATACAAGGAGTTCGCAAACGAACCTGGAGTCAAATAACTGCCATTCGGATTGGTGTACCTTTCCGTTTCAGTTTTTTGATCATTATGGCCAAATCCAATAAGCAAAAAGTCTCCACTCTTCATTCCACTGAGTAAAGTCTGATACTGAGGTTCCGTGGTATAGCTCTTAGAGCTTCTCCCCGATAAGGCGATATTCTGGATATGGAATGAACCGTCCAGATATTCCCCAAGCTGAGTACCCCAACCATACCTTGGATAATAGTAATGATCCATGAAGGAGCTGACCGTCGAATCCCCAATAATCCAAATTGTTGATTTCTCAGCGGGTGTTGCAGCAAGACTATCTATTACAGTCTGGATCTCATTCGTCCAATACTCATCAAGCGGAAGTGAATAATTACCGTTTGCATCACGGGTAAATACACTCACTTTACTTAGCGAATCTACTTCAAATTCTACGCTTTTAACGTTTTGACCACCCACTCTTACCGGTGGAACCACGTAGTTCGAAATACTATATCCAAGTCCCTGAATTTCTTTGGCCATTAAACCACCGTTGTAGAAACCGCCAATTTTATTGTTGTGAGTGGAATCCACGGGCATGATTGCTTTGGCGATAGGAGACGTTGTTCCAGTCGCAGCAGGGTCATTTTTGTAGGCTTTTTCATAAGAATCCTTGGTTAGCTCGAACATATCAATAACTTTAACGCCCTGCTCCTCGCCTAGCTGTTGAACGGCTTTTACGTATGCATCATTAGAAGTTGTTACCGTTCCTGTCGTGGTATCCGTTGCATCGTGATGAGGTCTAATTGTACCATCCGCATTAAAATATTGTCTTGATACAGGAGTAACCAAAATCGGTATGGCTCCCGCATCTTTTGCCACATCGATATACTGCTGCAGATACCACTTGAAGCTGCCGCTTGTAAATGGGTAATACTCTGAACCGTACTGTGCTTGAAGACTAGCAGGCGTTGCCTCTTTCTCACCAGGAGTGGAAGGATAAACCCCATTTGCATCTGCTTCTCCCATGGAAACAAATCGCTCTAAGAGATATCCTGATCCATTTGACGAGTCATTATGTCCGAACTGAATCAGCAGGTAATCACCGGTTTTAATTGTAGAAGCAATTTTATCAAGACTTCCCTCATTGATGAAGCTTCTTGAGCTCCTGCCACCGTTCGCATAGTTAACCACTTTAATCTTCTCCGAATCGAAGAAGTGCTGCAAATATTCTCCCCAGCCTCCTGTATCCGATGTTAGACCGTATGTCTTCACTGTGGAGTCGCCTGCTATATAGATATTAACAAGTTCACCATCCGGAATGTCATCTCCGCCTCCGCTAGACCCGGCTCTAACAAGATTCTCTAGCTGGATAGACTTCTGTTCCCCTTTTAAGCCATTCACGATTTCCGGGGTAACTACAGCTTTAATATAATAGCCTACATCGTCACTTGTCATTTTGTACGTTTTTGAAATATACGTTGTTGTTGCATGAATCAATGTTTCCGATCCCTCTGGACTTACCCGGTACCACTGGATCAACGAGCTGTCATTTAGGTTATCGTTCGCATTCTCAAACTCGTATCCTAGACTGATCGTGTTGCCAGTGTAAGGAATGTTGATGTCACCGTCCGTCGTGAAGAAAGGATCGATCTTAAAGGTGGGAGCTGTCTCACTATCAGGTGAATAGAAGGTTGGTATCCAATCTCCAAAGTAATCGGCAAGATTGATCGCTGGTGCTGCTGTTAATGCCGGAACGATTCTTTGGGAGGTATCTACTGCTGCACCCTGATACGTTGTATTGTATTCTCTAAAATGCGCATTCTCAGGTTGATTGCCGGACATTTGAGTCCAACCAACCGGTGTGATTATGGAACTGACCTGAAGCTTGGTATTCAGGAAGGCCGCTCTTGCATTAGCTCCCCATGGTCGTCCGAAATATCCCGGAGAATGGATATTCTTATTGTTGTCGGCTGTTACGATACTGTTTCTAAATAGGTATCCATGCGTTGATTCCCTTGGTGCTGTTATATAGCCGCCTACAGCCTGATTACTGTAACCCGCGATATTCAATGTCACATTATCAAATACGACATTTCCATCACCGTATATGAAGTCTGTGTTACCTTCAATATAAGCGTTTTTAAAATAAATGTTATTCGTACTTACGTTACCGGTGTTCAGTGTATCTTGGCTTCCAAGGAAGCTAGAGCTTAAAAATTCCGCATTGTCTCCCTCGATCACGATCGCTGCTGCTCTTTCTGTAGCATCCTTCGACGTAACATCGGTAAATAACTTTCTTTCTACATGGATTGTGCCATTGGGGTCCAGCTCCACGCCATCCGCCAATTCTTCATCAGTCATATACTTATTGAATGAATTTTCGAAAATGATATTTTTCGCTTTAAAATGTGCGGCCGAATTGGTGATATATACGGTTGCCCCCCATTTGCTTACCGTATTCTTTGCGTATTTATCAAATGCACGCTCCTCATTATAGTACCCGTCGGTTCCCGCGCTGTAATATTGATATCCGATACCGTAATACCAGGTAATTTTAACCTGCGTGCTTTCGTCACTAGTTGGGTTTGGATGAGCATTTTGAAGGGTTATATACGGAGTTCGTATGACAAGCTGTGCCCTGTAAACACCTGGCGAGATATGAATGGTAATGCGCTCATCCTCACTCGTTGGGTTCATTCTGGCGGCTGCAGCTAAGGCTTCCTTCACAGAATTAAAGTTATGCTCCTTTGAACTGTCGCCCACATATAAATCCTGAATCAAAGGCAGCGGGCTTAAAGGATCTTTGCTAACAAACAAAATATCCTTGGTGGTATTCTGCCCACGAATGACAACGTGATTGCTTGTGCTGTAGTTTTCAGAACTAACTGCTGACACGCTGTATGCGCCATCTCTTAGACTTACCGTGTATCCACGGTTTTCCACTGTGCCGCTATACACGTATCCATCATTAACATTCGTAAATGTAATACTTGAAATCTCAGCTGTTGATGATAATCCCTGTAATTGACCTGTTACCGTATATACCGCTTTTTTCGCAACAGTCATATCCTGAATGGTATCAGCGCTTATTTTTATGTTACCTCCATCGACAATCTCATAATCGTTCACACCAGTCATAACGGCGGTATACGCTACGCCATCCTGAACATCAGCTGTATAGGTCATCTCTGCTTGATCAATCGTAACGGTGACCGGTGAGACAAGGCTTCCCTCAGGCGGAGCAAATTTAATTTGCAATTGATTTACATCATAACTGCTGTCAAAGCCATTCAAATTACCGCTTATATTGACAAGCTGGTTCTCCACGACATCGAAGCTAACGCTTTTCCCCATCGGAATCTCAGCTATTGACGTGCTTACTAGCTTGGTTTCATCGGAAAATCGGTAGCTTGGTGTGTTGACCAGTGCTGCAACATATTCGTACCCGGTTGCAAGTACAGCATCAAAAGTATTGTCAGCATTCACTTCGACTGTTGTAACATCATTTGTCGACTGATTCGTAAAAGAAATGGAATAGCCTGCAGCAATATCACTGCCGTTTACGTTCACCGTGCCACTTACCTTAACGCCAGGGGTTCTCGTTACTCTGTGGAAATAAGGCTTTCCGGCAGCTGCCGAAATATAAATTTGATAAGATCCAGAGTATTGCGCTATAAAATCAATTCTTTGTGCTGTTCCAGTAATTTCAGCCGTACTATCCTGAACCTCCGAAGTGTCCGGAGTTACAGTTACTGTTCCGCCGTCTATGCTGATTGCTGCGTGAACAAAATGAATGGTTTCACTTCCCCCATTCTGCAATCCGCCATAAACGGATATTTTATCGCCTGCAACTACATGATCAAGAGTCAAGAACCTTCTATTGATGCCTCCCGTGCCATTTGCATAATAGATTCCGTTTGAAATATATCCGTCATCATAGGTGTTTTTTTGATATCCTTGTGATCCAGATGAGTTTACACCTAGGGTCGTGCCATCTGATTGGAAATAGTAGGACCTATCGCTTGAAACCGGATTGGCTAGTGTAAAATCTCCATAGCTAGTGGTTGCAAATGAGCCAGATTTAATTGTCGTTTTACTATCAAGTATCTCCGGCGTAATATGATTGTTGTATAATTCTCCTGCAGTTTGGATTCCTCCAAAATCCCATATGTCAATTTCCCTATCGCTTGTGGTATCAGCGGCAAATGCGGTAATTCCGCCAAAATTGCCAAATGCTGCGGTAAAGATCATTATGAATGTCAGTATTTTGCTTAGTGCTTTTCTTGACTTCCCTAATGGGATTGACTCTTTCCTAGCATACCGTTTTGCCTTCCTATGCATGTGTGTCAATTCTCCCTTCAATTAAGTTCGTATTCTCGCGAATTTAATTCTAAAGGTTGACACAGTGTCAGAGTCAATAAAGCGTTTACATTTCTGTTACGGGAATACCCACCATAATATACTGTATTTCCTGATCCTCTTCCAACGCATTGGCTATGACAACTCCAATCACATCACCATCGATTTTTAAGTTATGCTCCTGCATAAATTGAAATTGTTTTTTAAATATATCAACCCATTTATTTGTTTTGTCCGTATGGAGCGGAAGCTTCTCCACACTAAGCAGAGATAACCGTTTGTCATATCGTTCCGTATATTCATTTTCTTTAATATTATATTTTTCTACATCCTTCATTTTAATAGCCCAACCGGCATTTAATACGATATTGTCGTTCTCTGCATCCTCTTTCCGAATCAAATAAACTCGCTGCACTTCCGGTGACACATATATATAATCATGCATGGCTGTCACTCTGTTGGGTTCGGTTAAGATTTTCTCCCCGCTTTGATAAAGCACATAGGAAAGAGCGACGCAATCTCTTATGTAATATTTTTGTTGTGCATCGGTCTTTTCCATCAGTACTATATCGTCTTTTAGCCTATGTCTTAAATTCGTTAAATAAAAAATCTTGTCATCAATTAATTTCATTTGTTTCTTATAAGCGGAAATTACGCTGGATAGTCCACTGTTCTTCATCTCTGCTATCTCTGTATGGGTGAAGCCATACTTTCGCAATAATCTGACATTCTTAATGATGATGATGTCATCTTCGGTATAATATCTGTAATTACTCGTTTCTGACCTCTTCGAAGCGATGTAGCCCATTTTTTCATATCTTCTGATTGTATTGGTTGTCACATTAAGCAGTGTAGATAATTCACTAATCTTACACTTCATATTAACCTCCATTGGTACAAACAGTTATTTGTGTTTAATGATACCATCAAGCCTCGCTGCTTGAAATAGAGTCTGGTAATCATTAGATAAGGTATTTATGATTATTCAAATAGTAGGTGAATAAAAAAGCGGCATCCCCATTCAGGATGCCCTTTCGTGTTAGCAGGATTTTCCTTTGCTTTTGCCTTTCTTCGGAATAGAACCAGAATCTGCAAGCTTATCGCCGAACTGGTCTAGACGAGATGGGCTAGCTGCTGGCCCGTTATTATCCGGCTTATTATTTCTTCCAGTCATATCTATCACCCCCCTCGCACTTAGATTAAGCCTTAGATGCAGTTTTCATACCTAATGTCGATGCGCCCTCAAAGCATGAATCCAATCACACGGTTTATAAACTGAGGAAAGCAAGATATCTCCACAACCTCATGTGGTTGTGGATTTATATGATTGAGGCTAGGGGATAAACGAAATCCTGATTACACTTGCTCACGAAGCCATTCCAACGAAGCAGATCGCAGCGGTAGATTTCGATGCCGTGCTCGTCCGCAGCAGCTTATCCATGGATGTATAATCTCTTCGCTCCCTGCGCGCGGGCTGCACCCCTGTCCTCTTCGGACTTATTGGGATTCACCCTCTCGCCTTTTCCGCACGCAAAAAAACCATCCTCATGCGGATGGTTTTGATGATGGTGGAGGCGAGGGGATTTGAACCCCTGTCCGAAGATCACGCCACACAGGCATCTACGGGTGTAGTCACAGTTTTGATGTCACCCTAGCAAGCGCCCCGTAACCGGCTATCGCTAAGGTCAGCCTGATTGTCTTCTTCAGCACACCCCAGGCGGAGATGTGACAGCGTATCCCACTAAAGTTGGGCCCCTATCCCGGCACATGGGCGATGCAGAGTAGAAGCTCGCTAACAGGTTATTAAGCTGCTAATGCGAAGTTGTTTTGTTGTTTGCCGTTTAATTGGCTTTAGCGTTGATGAAGCAGACGACTCCCTGCTACCCGCAACCCGCGCTCGTCCTATCCCCGTCGAATCCAAGAACGCCCCCATTAAGGCATAAACTTCAGGTCGTCCGATAGACGCCATCGTTTAGCGATAATGAAGCTCCAGGATTAAGTGCGACAGCAGCTTGCGCTGTCACTTAGATGAGCACGAATGCTATTGCTTAACATTCATTCATTTGTAGCCTCGTTGTGCTACTGCTTTAGTATAACACGACGAACCGATTCTGTGTAAAAATGTTGCTGCCAGTATTGCTAATGACTACCGCGCAACCTTCTGCTTCTCGCGCAGCGCGCGCTGTATGTCACGCTGTGCATCCCGTTTGGCGGCCGTATCGCGCTTGTCGTACTGCTTTTTGCCTTTGCCGAGCCCGATCAGCAGCTTCGCATAACCGTTGCGCACATAAATCTTAAGCGGCACGATCGCATAACCCTCTTGCTTGGACAAGCCGAGCAGCTTATCAATCTGCGCTCTGTGAAGCAGCAGCTTGCGGGCGCGCGTCGGATCGGATGGATTGTGAATATTCCCTTGCTCGAAAGGACTGATATGCATATTGTGGATGAAAATCTCGCCGTGCCGAATCGTTGCGAACGCGTCGTTAATGTTCGCGCGGCCGTTGCGGAGCGACTTGATTTCCGTTCCCGTCAGCACCATGCCCGCTTCGAATGTATCCTCGATGAAATAGTCATGGGACGCTTTTTTGTTTTGCGCTAAAGGCTTGCTTTCGTTCGTTTTCTTCGTGCCCATGCTCTACACCTCTACATTCTTATATTGGTCTGATTGCTGCAGCATATACAGGAATTTATTGTAGCAACAATGGCGATGAAAATCAAGGAGACCGGCGGCTCATGCACCAATCACAAAGAATCCTCACATAGATGCTAGCTTTAAATCCAATCTCACCCACTGCTTGCCAATGCCTGCAAAAGTGCAGGCTTTAGCACCGATTCAGCCCGATAAATACTAATGCCTGCAAAAGTGCAGGTTGTATAAACGAAAAAGCACAATTAGACCACTATTATCGAAAATTCCTGCACGATCGCATCTTTTTCAGCTGAAACGAGCAATATCCGCAAAAAAGGATGCACTTTTGCATCAATACCCTAAAAAACCTCAAACACCCTATAAAAGCCGGAATAAAAAAGCCGTTCCCAGCCTAGTGGCCGGGAACGGGCTTATAAACGTTAGTTATTCGCTATTACAGCTTTACTACGTTTTCAGCTTGTGGTCCACGGTTGCCTTCAACAACGTTGAATTCTACGCGTTGGCCTTCGTCAAGCGTTTTGAAGCCGTCGCCTTGAATAGCGGAGAAATGTACGAATACATCGTTGCCGCCTTCAACTTCGATGAAGCCAAAACCTTTCTCAGCATTGAACCATTTAACTGTACCTTGTTGCATGTGTAAAACCTCCAAAAAAATTTAAAATTAATATGCGCCTTTTGTCTTCAAACAAAAAATTCACACATTGGAAAGGGCTCATGACCTTTAGAATGACACCCTTTTCAATATGTGAATTCAGGTTCATATCATCAATTGCCTTGAGTGTACTATACCGCAAATTAAAAAGCAAGCGGGTGACTTAAATATATTTTCCCAAATTGTCCAGTTGACGGTGAGGCTCTATTCACTTATAAGAATAAAGCCTCGAATGCCGTCGATTACTTGCGCTTTTTGCGGACAAATGCCGCGGTCGCGTTGTTTTTGGCGCCTTTCTTGCTGCCGCCAGCGGCGCCCTTCTTCTTCCGCTTGCCTTCGGCCGATCCAGCTCCAGCTCCAGCCTCAACACCGCCGCCCGCGCCGCCACGCGGGCTGAACACGCCGCTCGCCGACGTGTGCTTACGCCCCCGTCTGC
>Ga0180215_1005225_pt1 | contig 11188 bp, 6 predicted proteins | sample eDN3rd37CBELigBY_FD_128871 | JGI IMG/M metagenome (GOLD analysis project Ga0180215, IMG submission 128871) | Enriched backyard soil microbial communities from Emeryville, California, USA - eDNA 3rd pass 37_C BE-Lig BY (version 2) (version 2) | ecosystem: Environmental > Terrestrial > Soil >...
AGCCATGAGTTCGCGGGCTTTCGAAAAATCGTGTTCGATGAAAGCGGCGTTGGCGAATTGGGTCGCCGCGTTCGCCGCCGCGTGTTCGTCATGGTGAATGACTGAGACGCAAGAAGACAACGAGAGACAAAGGATCGACGACACAACCAGAACGCTTCTCATTTAGTGATGTCTCCAGGTCTCAAGGCGTGAATAAGATGCGGTGACGCGCCACCCGGGAGCGTCGTTGGAGATTCTACTTCGTCCAGAGATGTGATGCAAAAAGTTGGATCTTCTGACAAAACCGATTCGGCGACGAGCGATTCGTCTTGAAATGACCTGTGGCCGATGACGCGCGCGGCGCGGGGGACCCCGGCATGGCTCCGGGGGGCGGGCCGCGGCCGTCGAGCGGGGGCTATGGACGCGACTTGTTTCAGCGTCCTCGTTCTCCAAGGCCGCCGGCTGCGAACCGACGGTCGCTCCCGGCCGGCCGCCTCGGTCGGATGGTTCGTTGGTCCCGATCCGGGAGGGCGGCGAGATTCCGCGCGGACGCCGCCTCGCGGCGCGTCGCCGCCTCAATTGTCGCGTTCGCGAAACGAATCGTGGCTCCGAGGCGGCGCTTCGCCGCTTTAAATGCACGCGCGATCACGCGTATGAAACTCCTCTCGTAACTCCGGCGGGACAATGACTCACCTCCCGTTTCGAGCCATTCAGAGGAGCATCAATCGTGCGACATTCGTTACCCGTTCTTGCCCTGCTGGGGCTGATCGCGGCCTCGGGTGGGCGCGCCGAAGCCGGCGCGTTGTTCACCACTCCCACGGATCAGATCAACTCGTTCAATGACCACCCGTTCGCGGCCTCGGCCGAATTCTCGGTCAGCGGGAACACGCTGACGGTCGTCTTGACCAACACCAACGCCGAGAGCATCGCCAAGTACGTTCCCAGCGACACCCTCTGCGCCGTCTTCTTCGACGTGGCCGGCAACCCCGCGCTCGTCTACGCCTCGGCCGTCGCGGCGACTCTCCGCAACGGGACAACGGTGACGGGACCGGACGAAGACATCACGGCCGAGTGGTTCTACAAGCAAAACTCCGGGGGATTGGGCCAGGGCGTGGCGCAGAGTTACGGCCTGGGCACCGCGGGGTACGGGATCTTCCCCACCAGCGGCGGACAACAATTCGGTTACGGGATCATGGACAACGGCTTCAACGGGACCAACGGCAACAACCCCGTCAACGGCCAGACGTTCGCCCAGAACTCCGTCACCTTCTCGTTGACCTTCGCCGGCGCCTTGTCGGAGAACGACATCTCCAACGTGCGGTTCCAGTGGGGGACGGCCCTGAACGAGGGAAGCCTGACGGGAATTCGCCAAGGGGGTGCCGTTCCCGAACCCGCCTCGCTGGCGCTGCTCGGCGTCGGCGGCCTGTTCTGCCTTGGGCTCGCCCGACGAAGCCGTCGAGTTTGAATCGCCGCGGGGGCGGCCGGCGCGGGCGGTCAAAGGTGGTCGAAGATCACGGCGCGGAGGTCGAACAGGGCGCCCTTTAGGGGGGGCTTGGGACGGACCTCGACGTGATGGACGCCGGCCTCGAGGGTCACTTCGCCGATGGAAAACTTCCGGTAGGTCGCCCAGCTCTCGGTGCCGAGCGCCGGGGCGGTGAAGACGATCTCGCCGACCTGGATTTCAAACAGGTTTCCCAGGTCGCCGTCCTGGTTGGCGTACTCCAGGCCCAGGCGGAATCGCGCCGGCTCGTCGAGGCGGAAGGTCCAGGAGGCGCGGTCGTCCTCGTGGCGCCAGAAGCCGAGGTTGGCGAACGAGTGCTCGAAGATCAGCGACGGGCCGGAGAGCGACGCCGCGGCCGCCCCCAGGCGAATCGAGCCGTCAACCTGAATCTCCGGTTTCAGGACGAGTGGTGTCGGCTTGGGCTCGGGCTTGGGCTCGGGGCGAGGGGGGGGCGTCGTGGTCGGGGCGTCCAGCAGCGAAGCGCCGACCCCGGCGAGCACCGCTCCGGTCAGAAAGATCAGGGCGAGGAGGGTGGGGTTGCCGACCAGGCGTCGGACCCGCGCGACGGGGCCGAGAGCTCGCCCTCGGCCCGACTCGTCGGTCAGAAACCGCTTCAGGTCGTCGGCCAGGGCCCGCGCGCCGTCGTAACGCTGGTCTGGATCCTTTTGGAGGCATTTCAGGACGATGGCGTCCAGGTCGCGGGGGAGTCCGGGGCGCCAATGGCTGGGGGGGAGGGGCGTCTCCTCGCGAACGAGCCTGAGCGTTTCGGCCGCCGAGTCCGCCAGGTGGGGGACGCGGCCGGCGAGCAACTCGTAGAGGATCACGCCCAGACTATAGATGTCGGCGGCCGGCCCGACCCCCTCGGCCGCGACCTCGGCCTGTTCCGGCGCCATGTACCGCGGGGTCCCCCGGCGCGGGCCTTCGCCGCCCCAGAAGGCGTCCGACTCGTTCCACTTGGCCACCCCGAAATCGGCGATCTTGGGCGCGCCCTCCACGGTCAAGAGGATGTTGGAGGGCTTCAGGTCGCAGTGGACGATCCCTTGGCGGTGCGCGTGGTCGACGGCCAGGGCCAGCGCGCGGACCATCCCGGCGGCCCATCGCGGGTCGGCCGGACCCTGGTCGATCCGGTGGGCGAGCGAACCTCCCTCAACCAGCTCCAACGCCAGAAAGGGCCGCCCTCCGCTTCGGCCGATCTCGAAGATCTGAACGATGTTGGGATGCTGGAGCCGGGCGACGGCCTTGGCCTCGATCCGGAGCAACCGCGAGACCTCCTCCGACCTCCCGGCGATCATCTTGATCGCCACGTCCCGCTCCAGCGCCCGGTGGCGGGCCCGGTAGACCACCCCCATGCCGCCGACCCCCACCGGCGTCCCCTCCACGTCGTAGCCGGGCAAAATGAGCGGGGCTTCGGGCTCCGGCCTGGGTCCCGGCGCGGCGGGGCGCCACGTCCCCAGCGCCGTGCGGCGCAGTTCTTGGAGCACCCGATCGGAGCGGTCGTCCAGCCGGCTCGCCCGCTCTTCGCAGCGCGGGCACGTTTCCTGGTGATCGCGAATCGCGGCGATCGCCGGCTCGGGAAGGTCGCCCAGCAGAAAGGCCGTCAGGACTTCATCGGTTGGGCATGCAATGGGCGGCACTTGCCGGTCTCCATCCACTCGGATACGATGAATCGCGTTCGTTCGCCCCGTCCACACCCACCCCTTGGAGGGGACCGAAACCACGCCAAGACTCGGCGCCGCCCCCAATTGTAACCGCCCGCGGCGCGGCGATCGGCCGAAATTTCAACAAATCGGCGGTCGTCCTCATCCCCTGACGATTTCAGGCCGGCGGAGGGCTCCGAGACCGATGGACCATTCGTCCACGCCCGAAACGCGATCGGGGTTCAAGGCCGGGGCGCCGCGCGCGTCGCTCACCTCGATGACGCTGATCGAGCGCGCCAAGGCCCGCGACGGCGAAGCCTGGCGGCGGCTGGTCGAGCTCTATTCGCCCCTGATCCGCCATTGGTGCCGCCGCCGGGGCGTCCGCCCCGAGGACGTGGACGACGTGGTCCAGGAGGTCTTCCAGGCGGTCGCGGCGAGCCTGCCCAACTTCCGGCGCGATGGCGAGGGCCACTCGTTCCGGGGCTGGCTGCACGGCGTGACCCGCCACAAGGCGCTCTCGGTAATCCGCCGGGAGGCCCCCGCCTGTCCGGGGGGGACCGATTTCCTCGACCGATCGCTGAGCGTCCCCGACCCCGCCGCCGAGATCCCCGACGACCAGGAGGAGGCGCTCATCGGCGAGCTCTACCAAAACGCCCTGAACCTGGCGCGCGTCGAGTTCGAGGACCGCACCTGGGAGGCGTTCTGGAAAACGGCCGTCGAGGGTCGGCCGACCGCCGAAGTCGCCGCCGAGTTCGGCGTCTCCCCCGCCGCCGTCCGCCAGTCCCGCTCCCGCGTCCTCCGCCGCCTCAAGGACCTGCTCGGCGAACCCTCGCTCGGCTGAGTCGAGACGCCCCGCGCCCCGCCCCGAAAAAGTCGCGTCACGCGCCGCGCGATATATCCCTTTGTGGAAAGGATCGTTGGAGGACGCCCCTCCCCAACCGATCGAGTCGAGGCGCTCATTGGGGCTCGGTTTCATCTCGGGAGAGATCTCATGCCACGTCGCCGCGCCGCGTTCACGCTCATCGAGCTCTTGGTCGTCATCGCGATCATCGCCGTCTTGATCGCCCTGTTGCTGCCGGCCGTGCAGTCGGCCCGCGAGGCCGCCCGCCGCGCCCAGTGCACCAACAACCTGAAGCAAATCGGCATCGCCATGCACAACTACCAGTCGACCAACAACACCCTGCCGCCCGGCAAGAAGGGAGACGCCTGGGGAACCTGGATGGTCGCCGTCCTGCCGTTCATCGAGCAGATGAGTTCGTTCAACGGCTGGAACTACATGGGAAACAACTCCGGCCAGCCGGGGTACGTCGACTTCGACCTGCGGTACAACGGCGCCAGCAACCTGACGGTCACCTCGTCGCGGATCTCGGGCTGGATGTGCCCCAGCGATGGCAACAACACGTCGCTGAGCGGGATCGGCGGGACGGTCAACGGCAACACCATGCTGGTGACTTCGCAAAACTACGTGGTGAACTTCGGCAACACCATGATGCAGCAGCGGCCGCTCAACAACATCCCCTTCCTCGGGGCGCCGTTCACCTGCATCGGCTCGCCGTTCGTGGACATCGACGGCTATCGCGAGCGCGAGCAGTCGGGCGTCCCCAACACGACCTATTCGTTCGCCTCGATCAGCGACGGGCTGAGCAACACGATGATGCTCTCGGAGCTCCTGGTCGGCCAAAGCGGCGCGTCGTACGATCTGCGCGGGTTCACCTGGTGCGGGCCGCTGGGAACCTTCACCGCCTACACCGGGCCCAACAGCCGCTCGCCCGACGTCGTCTGGCCGGGGCTCTGCAATCCGACCGCGGTGAATCCTCCCTGCACCACGGCCGACGTCACCTGGTACACCGCGGCGCGGAGCAAGCACCCCGGCGGGGTCAACGTCGCCATGTGCGACGGCAGCGTCCGGTTCATCAAGGACTCGATCAGCCTGGTCACCTGGGGAGCCATCAGCACCACCCGCGGCGGCGAGGTCGTCAGCTCAGACTCGTTCTAAAGGCCGTCCGGGCGAGAGGGATAATTTGATGTTCTCGATTCGAAAAGTCGCCGGGATGGGAATCGCCCCGGCGCTGATGTTCGCGATGACCCTGGCGGGTTGCAACGGAGCCCGCGACGACCTTCCGCGCGAGGCCGTCTCTGGTAAAGTGAAAATCGAGGGCGCCCCCGTCGCCACGGGGTCAATCTCGTTCCGTTCGCCCGAGATGGAGGTGGGGGGGCTCGTCAAGGACGGGGCCTTCACCATCCCCAGGGCCGATGGCCCGGTCCCCGGCAAGTACCAGGTGACGCTCACCGAGGGCGTTGAGGGGCCGTCGCCCAAGGACGGGACGGCGGAGCACTTCTCCATCCAGCCGAAGACCAAACCGTCGAAGACGGCCCCGCCGGCCGCTCTTGAGGCCGAGGTCAAGGCGGGAGAGAACGAACCGTTCGACTTCGACTTCCAGCGCGCGGCCGGCTCCAAATCGAAAGGCGGGTCTCGATGAATGACACCAGGATGACGACGCCGCGGCGCGCCTTCGCGATCGCGGCGATGATGGGATTGGGATTATTGGCCGGCGTCGGCGACGGCTCGAAAGCCTCGGCCGGCGAGGTCGAGGTCGGCGCGGCCAAGGTCGACATCACGCCCAAGGGGCCGATCCGGCTCAGCGGCTATTTGGCCCGATCCACCGAGTCGGTCGGCGTCGCCCACCCGATCCACGCCGCGGCCCTGGCGATCGGCTCCGACGAGCAAAAGCCGGTCGTGGTGGTCACGGTCGACAACGTGGGGATCTCCGCCAAGATCGCCGACGAGGTGGCCGCCCGAATCGAGCGCAAGGCGGGCGTCACCCGCGATCGGTTCGCCGTCGGCGTCTCGCACGCCCACACCGCGCCGGTCTTGACCGACGTGATCCCCAACATCTTCGGCAAGCCGCTCCCAGCCGACGAGCAAGAGCGGGTCGACGCCTACACCCGCGAGTTCACCGACAAGCTGGAGCGGGTCGCCCTGGCCGCCCTGGCGGACCGTCGGCCCGCGGAACTCTCGTGGGCCAAGGGCGAGGTTGGCTTCGCGGCCAACCGGCGAACGCCCGGCGGGCCGGTTGACCATTCCCTCTCGGTCCTCAAGGCGACCGGCCCCGACGGCAAGATCCGGGCGATTTTGACCAACTATGCCTGCCACTGCACCTCCATCGACCCGGGGGTCAACCAGGTCGACGGTGATTGGGCCGGCGCGGCTCAAAAGGCCATCGAGGAGGCCAACCCCGGTTGCGTCGCCCTGACCCTCGTCGGCTGCGGAGCCGACTCCAACCCCCAGCCCCGCGGCCCCGCCGAGATGGCCCAAAACCACGGTCGCGCTCTGGCCGACGAGGTCGCCCGGCTCCTGAAGGGCGACTGGAAGCCCATTTCCGGCCCGCCCGAAACCGCCTTCGAGCGGTTCGAGCTGCCGTTTGACACCCTGCCGACCCGCGCCGAGCTTGAAGCCCTCGTCAAGGCGGGGGGCCCTCCCGGCGGCAACGCCGAGATCCAACTCGCCCGGCTGGGGCGCGACGGCAAGCTCGCCGAGGCCTTGCCCTACTCGGCCCAGGCCTGGCGGTTCGGCGACGATCTGCTCTGGGTCTTCCTTCCCGGCGAGGTCGTCGTCGACTACTCGCTGCGGCTGAAGAAGGAGTTCGACCCCGACCGGATCATCGTCAGCGGCTACTCCAACGACGTTCCCGCCTACATCCCCTCCGAGCGCATCCTCAATGAGGGAGGCTACGAAGGGGGCGGAGCGATGATCTACTACGCCCACCCCGCCCGGCTGAAGCCCGGCGTCGAGCAGATCATCATCGACGCCGTTCACCGGGTCGTCGGCCCCCACTTCCAGCCCCCCGCCGACGAGGCGGGGAAGGCGGACGACAAGGCCGCCGCCAACGACGACGAACACCCCCCGGCGCTGTCGCCGGGGGAGTCTTTGAAGACCTTTCGAACCAAGCCGGGGTTGCGGCTTGAGCTGGTCGCCAGCGAGCCGTTGATCGAAAGCCCCGTCGCCATCGATTTCGGCGCCGACGGCCGGCTCTGGGTCTGCGAGATGATCGACTATCCGGCGGGGATGGACGGCAAATACCAGCCCGGCGGGGTGATCAAGGTCCTCGAGGACCGCGACGGCGACGGCGAGTACGACACGGCCGTCACGTTCCTCGAAGGCCTTGCCTTCCCCACCGGCGTCATGGCCTGGCGCAATGGCGTCCTGGTCTCCGCCGCGCCCGAGATCATCTACGCCGAAGACACCGACGGCGACGGCAAGGCCGACGTCCGCAAGGTGCTCTATCAGGGCTTCTCAACCGAGAACTACCAGGCGCGGGTCAACGGCCTCTCGTACAACCAGGACGGCTGGGTCTACGGCGCCAACGGCCTGATCGGCGGCTCGATCCGCGGCCGGGCCGACGGCCGCGAGGTCAACATCGGCGGGCGCGACTTCCGGTTCAAGCCCGACCTGGGGATTTTCGAGCCCGCCGCGGGCCTGACCCAGCAGGGCCGGATCCACGACGACTGGGGCCGGCAGTTCGGCGGCAACAACGGCACGCTGCTCCAGCAATACCCGCTCCCCGACCACTACGTTCAGCGCAACCTTCGGGTCGCCGCCCCTTCGCCGACCGTCAACTCCAGCCGCGGCGATGACGACCCCGGCCAGCTTTTCCCGATCAGCAAGACCCTCGCCCGATACAACGAGCCCGAGCAGGCCAACCGAGTCACCAGCGCCTGCGGTCCCGAGATTTACCGGGACTCGCTCCTCGGCGATGAATACGCCGGCAACGGCTTCGCCGCCGAGCCGGTCCACAACCTCGTCCGGCGGGTCGTCCTCGACCCCGGCGGCGTGGTCCTGAATGGTCATCGGGCGGCGGACGAGCAAACCTCCGAGTTCCTCGCCACCACCGATTCCTGGAGCCGCCCCGTGCAGGTCCGCACCGGACCCGACGGCGCGCTCTGGGTTGTGGATATGTATCGGTTCGTGATCGAACACCCGCGCTGGATCAGCCCCGACAGGCTCGCCACGATCGACGTCCGGGCCGGCGCCAACATGGGCCGCATCTATCGCCTCGTCCCCGAAGACAAGCCGCTCCGCGCCGTGCCGAACCTTGAAAAGATGTCGACGCCCGAATTGGCCGCCGCGATCGATTCCCCCAACGGGGTCGTCCGCGACCTGGCTCAGCGCCTGCTCGACCACCGGGCGGACAAGGCCGCCGCCCCGGCGCTCGCGAAGGTCGCCCGCGAGAGCGAGCATCCCGCCGCGCGGGCGCAGGCCCTCTCGGCGCTCGACGTTCTGGGTGCCCTCGACGACGCGAGCATTCTCCGCGCCCTGGCCGACCCGCATCCCGGCGTCCGGGCCCAAGCGGTCCGAGTTTCCGAATCCCGCATGGCCAAGAACGCCGAGATCGGCCGCGCGGTCATCGCCCTGGCTGAAGACCCCGATGTCGCCGTTCGTTATCAAACGGCCCTGAGCCTGGGCGAATGGCCGAGCAAGGAGGCCGGCGAAGCGCTCGGCGCGATCGCCCTCCGCGACGGCGCCGACGGCTGGCTCCGCGCGGCCGTTTTAAGCTCGGCCACGCCCCACGCCGAGGCGATCCTCGCCAGCCTGGTCGCCGCGGCCAGCTCGGACGGCCCCGCGCCCAGATTGGTTGAGCCCCTGATCGCGACCATCGCCGGGTCGGGAGACCACCAGGCGACCGCCGCGGCCCTTGAAGCGATCGTCGCCGGCGGCGAAGCGGGCCGGACGCCCCAGCGCTGGCGGCTTGGCGCGGTCGCTCAGCTACTCGACGGCGTCCGCGACGACTCGTTGACCGAGGATCCGGCGGTCCGCTCCCTGATCGCCGCGGCCCGCGAGTTGGTCGCCGACGCCGACGCCGAGCCCGCCGACCGCGTCGCGGCCCTCCGGCTGCTCGGCCGCTCGGCGGCGGACCGCGACGCCGACCGCGACGCGATCGCCGACCGCCTCGACCCCGCCGAGCCGGCCCCCGTTCAATCGGCCGCGCTGAAGGCCCTGGAGCGGATCGGCGACGAGAAGTCGGCCGACGCCATCCTGGAGCGCTGGAATCAGCTTGGCCCCGCCCTCCGCGCCGCGGCGCTCGACGCCCTGTCCGCCCGCGAACAACTCGCCTCGGCCCTGATCGGGGCGATCGAGGCGGGCCGCGTCGAGCCGGGGCAGATCGGCGCCGAACATCGCGAGCGACTCTTGACCACCGGCGCCGAAGCGCTCCGCCAGCGCGCCGAGGCCGCCTTCGGCTCGCTCAAGATCGGCGCCCGGAAGGACGTCCTCGACGCCTACGCCTCGGTCAAGTCCATGAAGGGCGACCCGGCGCGCGGCAAGGTCGTCTACGAGCGCGTCTGCGCGACCTGCCACAAGGTGGGCGACCAGGGCCACGAGGTCGGCCCCGACCTGGCCGCGCTGACCGACCTGTCGGCCGACGCGCTGCTAACGGCCATCCTCGACCCGAATCAGGAAATCGACGCCCGCTACGTCAGCTACAACGCCGCGCTTAAGGACGGCCGGGTCCTCTCCGGCCTGATCTCCGGCGAGACCGCGAGCGCGATCACTCTGAAGCGTCAGGAGGGCGTCGTCGACGAGATCCTCCGCGACGACCTGGAGGAGCTCGCCTCTTCGGGCCGCTCGCTGATGCCCGAGGGGCTGGAAAACGACCTGAAGCCCGAGGAAATGGCCGACCTGATCGCCTTCCTCTCCCGGGGAGCCTCGCGGCCGAAAGTCTTCGCCGGCAACGAGCCCGAGGAGGTCCAGGGGGGCCCCGAGGGCGTGGTCCGGCTCACCGCGGCCAACGCCCAGATCTACGGCCCGAGCCTCGTCTTCGAGCCCGAGTACGGCAACCTCGGCTACTGGCACAGCGAGGCCGACCGCGCCGTCTGGACCTTCAAAGTCGGCTTCGGCTCGACCTTCACCGTGGCCATCGACTGGGCCTGCGACGCCGCCTCCGCCGGCAACCGCTACCTGCTGACGATCGGCGGCCGGCAATACCACGGGACCGTCCCCAGCACCGGCGGCTGGTCGAACTACAAGATCGACAACGTCGCCTTCCAGGCCCTCCACCCCGCGACCCACCGCCTGGAACTGCGCTCCGACGGCCCGATCGGCGGCGCCCTGGCGGACGTCCGGGCGATCATCCTCACCCCCGGCGAGTCGGGACCGGCCCCGGCCTTGGGCGCGACCCAAACCCCGGCCGACGCGCCCAAGGCCCCCGAATCGGTCGACGACGCCGCGCGGGCGATCCTCGACCCCAAGACCCCCAACCCCGACCGCGAGGCCATCCTTGAACGGTTCGCCGACAAATCGGCCGAGCTGATCGCCGCGATGGCCGAGGGGCTGCCCCCCGGCGACGAGGAGGAGGAATACCACCGCATCCCCTGGATCTGGCGCGTGGCGATCGCCGCCGGCAAACGCGACGACGCCGACGAAATGCGCCGGATTCTCGACGTCTCGTTGCCCGCGAATGAGCCGGACGCCAGGCTCGACGATTGGCGGGCCGTCGTCATCGGCGGGGGCCTCATCAACGGCGTCAGCATGACCGGCCCGCTTCCCGGCCCGCGGTTCGACGAGATCCTCAAAGACTCGCCCGAGCTAAAGGCCCGCTGGGACAAGTCGATCGAGCTGGCCGCGAAGATGGCCGACGACGAGGCGATCCGAACCGGCACCCGGTACGACGCGCTTCGGATGCTTGGGGTCAAGGGCTGGGACAAACACGGCGAGCATCTCGTCCGTTACCTGGCCGAGGGGATCGACCCCGAGCTGCATCAAGGGGCCGTCTGCGCCCTGGTCGACATCCCCTCGCCCCGGATCATCGAGCCACTGCTGGAGTGCCTGAACCGGCTCACCCCGTCAAACCGAAAGTTCGCCATCGAGGGCCTGGCCCGCGACGCCGACCGCCGCGAGGCGCTGGTCTCCGCCCTTGAATCGGGCCGGGTCGACCCGAAGGATGTGGGAGAGGAGGTTCGCGCCATCCTCGTCGATCCCGACCAAACCCGGTCGGCCGACCGAGCGAAAAAAGTCTTCGCGCGGTAACATCTGAGTTAAGCCGCGGCCAATCTCCTTCTTCCCCTGGGAGCGGGG
>Ga0180215_1005226_pt1 | contig 11187 bp, 15 predicted proteins | sample eDN3rd37CBELigBY_FD_128871 | JGI IMG/M metagenome (GOLD analysis project Ga0180215, IMG submission 128871) | Enriched backyard soil microbial communities from Emeryville, California, USA - eDNA 3rd pass 37_C BE-Lig BY (version 2) (version 2) | ecosystem: Environmental > Terrestrial > Soil >...
ATAAAATTGGGGCGATTAAGGAATACAATGTGAGTTATATGGTCGAAGATCGTTTGGAGAATGCGCTTCACATATGGGAAGAATTGCAAATCCCGGTTTATCTATTAGATACTCCTTATAATCAAGCTGAACTGCCAAGCGGGGTTTATCGTGTAAAGGATTGGTATGAGGTGACCGAGCATTTGAAACAGAATCACTGGACAAAGGATCCACAGCATAAGTAGCAAGTAATCATCAACTGTAAAGGTAGCGATGTAATGAATATACTGTCACTAGAATCCGTCTACAAGTCCTATGGAATGAAGCCCCTCCTTGAAAATGTTACCTTTGGCGTAAGTGAAGGACAAAAAATAGGTCTAATTGGAGTAAACGGAACGGGAAAATCAACGTTTCTCAAAATCGTCGCAGGTCAGATTCCACCGGATCAGGGTCGTGTGGTTATCGGAAATAAAGTCAAGGTGGAGTACTTGCCACAGGATCCGGCATTTGAAACGGATATGAGTGTGTTGGATTATGTTTTTGCTGGGGATTCCCCGATGATGAAATTGGTTCATGAGTATGAAAGGGTAATGGATTTAATTGCCCGTGATCCCCAGAATTCCAAAGTACAGCAGCAATTACAAGAAATTATCACCAGAATCGATGCAACAGGAGCTTGGGAACTGGAGACCCATGCAAAAACCATATTGACGAAACTTGGAATTTCTAATTTTTCGAGTAGCATTTTGCGATTATCGGGCGGACAAAAGAAACGGGTGGCGATGGCTCGGGCTTTGATCCATCCAGCAGATCTTCTTATACTGGATGAGCCTACGAATCATATTGACCATCAAACGGTGGAATGGCTTGAGGAATATTTGGCCAGATTCCGAGGGGCTTTATTGTTAATTACACATGACCGCTATTTCCTAGATCGAGTTGTCAATCATATTATTGAGCTTGATCAGGGAGCTCTCTTTCGATATGAGGGAAACTACAGCCGGTACTTAGAAGAAAAGCAAATCCGGCTCCAGCAGTTGGAGGCTTCAGAAGAAAAGAGAAAGAATATTTTAAGAAGAGAGATGGCTTGGTTGTCCCGCGGTGCCAAAGCACGTACGACAAAGCAAAAGGCAAGGATCGATCGCATTGGGGAATTGGCTTCTGCTTCATATGAAAACAAAACGCAAAAAATGGATTGGTCAGCACTTGGGGCAAAAAGATTGGGGAAAAAAGTGATTGAATTCCAGCAGGTCAGTAAGTCTTTTGGGGGAAGGACTGTGATCAAAGACTTTGATTATATTCTCCTACCGGATGACCGGGTTGGAATCATTGGAAGAAACGGTTCCGGAAAGTCTACTCTATTAAATATGATCGCAGGAAAAATCAAGCCCGATCAAGGGGAGATCGTACAAGGGGAAACCGTTAAAATGGCTTACTATGATCAGGAAAGCATGGATCTAGACCCCAACCTCAAGGTGATAGACTATATCAAGGAAGCTTCAGAAGTAATCCATGGCGCGGACGGTTCAGTGTTAACGGCTTCACAGATGCTTGAAAGATTCTTATTTCCACCGCAAACACAATGGTCAACGATTAGCCGTTTATCAGGGGGAGAAAAAAGAAGATTATATCTTTTGCGTAAGTTGATGGAGGAACCGAATGTATTGCTCCTCGATGAGCCTACCAATGACTTGGATGTACAGACGTTGTCCATTTTAGAAGATTATTTAGAGCATTTTCCTGGGGCTGTAGTCATTGTGTCGCATGACCGGGCATTTTTGGATCAAACGGTTGATCATCTCTTCCATTTACAAGAAGATGGTACTCTTCAATCTTTCTATGGGACATATTCAGAATATCTAGAGCAATTAAAGCGAGATGAAGTGAAGGAAAAACAAGAGAAGAAAGCAGAGCGGAACGAGAATGAGCCGAAAGAAAAAAAATCTAACAAACCGCGTAAGCTTTCCTTTAAAGAACAGAAGGAATTTGAACAGATTGAGCATCGTATTGCCGAATTAGAGGAGAGAAATAGTGAGCTTCTTGATTTGATCCAGACGGTGGTGGATGACTATGTTCTCCTTCAGTCTTATTCGGAGGAACAGGCCCAAATTACGAAAGAGTTGGACGCGGCATTAGAGCGGTGGGCAGAGCTTTCTGAGATCGCGGAGGGTAGTTAAGCAGAAGGGTTGTTCACCGAAAGGTGCAACCCTCCTTCGTTTTTTACACCTTTAATGCTTGCACTCGCTTGTGAAGGAAAGGATGATCCAATAAACATTCACGCAATATCCCTTTATCCTTAATAAGGAGCCATCGATAATAAAATTGTTTGCAAAGCGGAAGTCGATATAGATTTTCAAAGATTTCGACCCGAGCACGTTGTTCAATTTTCGTAAGAGCACTAATCATCGATGAAGAATCGGACACTTTCTTTCCATATTGATCGGCTTTAAATTCATCTTTTCGGGTCATAAAATTATCGATAAGTAGATGGGCTATTCTATAAAGGACAGTTAAGGAGAGGGCTTTTATATACGCGGGATTCTGTGAAATAAGTGTCATTAAGACAAAGAAATACCCTGTTGTGTGAACGGGAAGTAAAGTGTATAGAAATTCATCACCCATCCGGTTGACAAGCCTCATGGGAACATAGGAGTCTGTGTTCATTTTTAGATGACCTAACTCATGGCCGACAATCGCTTTTAATTCGTTTTCACTGAGGAAATCCTTCCATTCAGCTGGTAAGAATATTCTTCGAAAAACGTAACCGGCATTCATACGATTCCACATGATAACCTTAATTTCACCTGCTTTTAAATCGACACAAACCTCTTTTACCACCTTTTCGGTGTCTTCATCTAATTTTAAGTTCTTCTTTACATATCTTTTGACGTCATCCGTTTGATACTGGTTAAGTTCGTCCATTCGTTGTTGAAAAAGGTATTGCATGGCAGGATCAAAAAAGATAAGAGTGTTATGCCAACCAATGCTGGCAGCTGCTTGTATGGCTAGAAATAAGTCGTCAATAACCAATTTAGCATACACGGAAGATAAAGCGTAACGGAACGGTAGCTTAATCACGTTGTCGACACCTCCTCCTATATCCTATGTGTATAGTGGGAAACAAAGAAGTAGGAATCGAATAGGATATGTAGTGAACTGTAGTGAGCTGGATAAAAGGGGATGGTGTGGTGAAATCTATTTATGTTTATCGCCACAAAAATTTTTTCCGCAAGATGGAGCTAGCAAGAACCTTTGAGGAATTGCAAAAGGGACTGCTGGGACGTACGACCGCTGGAAGTGGGCTCTTTTTAATGGGGGCAACGTCCATTCATACCTTTGGTATGAAGTTTCCGATTGATGTGGTGTATCTGAATGCGAACGGATTGGTTCTTGCTGTTGAGGAAAGGCTTCTTCCGAATCAGCAAGGTAAAACTTATTTAGGTGTTGCCCATATCGTGGAATTCAATGCTGGGACAATAAGGAGGTATCGCATTAAGGTAGGGGAAAGATGGGCTTGGAAAAACGCTTAAAAAAGGGCCTATAGCCCTTTTTTACCGCATAGGAATTTTTTAGTACACTAAAAGTTAATTAAGTGTACTAAAAATTCCTATTGGCATAATTTCCTAACTTGACATCAAGGGGTAAACCTTCATTTCTGATAAAATGATTTTATCAGAAATGACCCGTAGGGTTGATGTCAAGTTAGGGAAAAAGCTTCCTCTTAAGGCGGTCTGGCTACTTTGGATTACTTCGATTGAAGCTTTTTTTAAGTACTAAAGTGGATTCGTTTCCAAAGATATGAAGGCTCGTGTCTAGAACTAATTGGGCCACGATGTCCTCATCATCCGGGGGAAAATCCATAATAATTTCTATCGATTCCTGGTGATCCTCTGATTCAAACTGGAGCGACATATCAACACCCTGAAATCGATTGTCCTCAATTTTAATATCGACAAGTGTACCCGAGAAATTTGTAATGGATTCATCGGCATCGAGGTCATCGTCTTCCCATTGGGTATAGGATATCTCTAGCATTTTGTTCATGAACTTTGCATTAATTAAGGCCAACAGTTCAGATGGCTTTGTCAATTCCAATTAAGGTTCCTCCTTCCAGAGACTACTAGTCTATGATAATCTTTGTGGACAAGTAATTTCAAGTTTCGTATAGAAGAATGATTAATGAGATAAAATACATAAGATGGGGGTGTAAGTATATGGAAATTGAAAAAACGTGGAAAGATATCTCACCTGAAGAGGTGGATAAATTAATGAAAGAAAAAACAGACATTCAATTTATTGATGTAAGAGAGTTGGAAGAATACGAGGCTGGACATATTCTGGGGACCAAGCTAATTCCTCTGAGTGAATTGGAGAATCGAAAGGCGGAAATCGATCCGGAGAAAGAGGCGGTCCTGATCTGCAGAAGCGGAAAGCGGAGCAGCCTTGCTTGCACCTACTTACAGTCGCTTGGGTATAAACGATTGTACAATATGACGGGTGGCATGTTAGGTTGGCAAGGAGAAACGAATAAGGGAAATGGGTGAGGATTCGGACAGCCGAGCGTGTAAACCGGGTGCTCGAGTCCGAATCCGAGTACTATTCGGACAGGCCCCCGTGTAAACCAACTGCTCGAGTCCGAATCCGCCCCCCATCTCCTAGCTTAAACGATTTTGTAACTCCAAAAGATCCAGGGGCCAAGGAATCGGAACATGTATCGATTCGCCTGATAAGGGGTGATCCAATGAGATATGCGCTGCATGTAAAGCTTGTCTACCTAAAAGATGATTTTTTCCTCCATACAATAGATCCCCTACCAACGGATGACCTTGATAGCTCATATGCACGCGGATCTGATGGGTTCGTCCAGTTTCAAGGTTAAACTCCATAAGCGTGATTTGTGATTTAGGAAAACGATGCAAAACTTTGAACCTTGTGAGAGCATGCTGACCGCTTGTTGATACCCTTCTACGAATGGGGTGGTGTCTGTCACGCCCAATTGGGGCATCGATGATTCCTTTATTCTGTTTACAAATCCCTTCAACAAAGGCAATATAGGTTCTACTTATTTTTCTTTCTTGAAGCATACGGTCCATGATTGCACCTGCCAAAGGATGCTTGGCAAAAAGAACTCCTCCCGTTGTATCACGATCAAGTCGGTGAATATGACGAACCTTGGTGGATATGCCTTCACAAAGAAAGTGATAAGCCACCCTATTGGCAAGGGTCCCTGTCTGACCCGGTTCGTTTGGATGGGTATCCATTGCGAAAGGTTTGTTTACAATGAGAAGATGGTCGTCCTCATAAACAGGTTCTATGTTCATGTAGTCTGGAACAAGCTGATCTTCTTCGGGTCTAAAAAGGTGGAGGGAGAGCCGTTGACCTGGTTGTAGAACAGTGTTCCAAGGCAATGCTTTGCCATCAAGGATAACGCCTTTTTTTGTTCGAAGCTCATGCAAAAGTCCACGAGGTACTTGCCAAGTGTTCGTCAATAAAGTTTCTATACGAATGTCCTTCCATTCATTTGGAACGTGGACATCAAGCCATTCCCCTTTTTTCATCATCTCCATCTATCTTATCCATCCTTTTCTAACAAAATATATTTCTTAACTATAAATGGAATAGGGTCAAATTTCAAAGGTGATCTTATCAGCAGATTGTATAAAGAATGAATATTTAAGGGACTTTTGGTAAAAAGTAGAAAAGGGTAAGGAGGTGAAATAATGGCGAGAATCGGTATAGAACAGTCATTGAGTGATATCAAGCAAACTTTACAAAATCAAGGACACGAAGTTTTCGATTTAAACCAAAGCAATGCAGCGGATTGTGATTACTGTGTGATTTCAGGCCAGGATAAAAATATGATGGGAATCACAGAAACAGTAACAAACGCTTCTGTTATCAATGCACAGGGAATGACAGCACAGGAAGTAGCACAGCAAATTGGGCAACGTCAAGGATAATAAGCCACTTTATTTCAAACCGTCCGATAGGGCGGTTTGCGCTTGTATAAAGGAGAGATTAAAAATGGAGCAACAAAATAAAATTGCAACCCATTCCAAATTGGCAGAAAAAATGTACGAGCCAAGTGATTATAAAGCGAAGGATGATCTTAGCCAAGGACTTGCGATTACACATGAACAGGTTTCCGATACTTTTGTTGAGGGAACAATCGATGCCATGATAGATAATGTTCAAGATACCGGTGAGGATGCAAGAATTCCTAGGGAAGGATATCAAAAATAGAAAAAGGCAATGCAAAAGACGTTCGGATCGATTCAGAGAGCGTCTTTTTTTTTAGTTCATGGAAAGGAAAAAGGTGCTATAATAAGTGAAATCAGTTTCCATTGTAAGGGGGAAGTGGATATGAAACTTAGAGTCTCAGCCGTGCAATACCATCTTCATACCATTCGTTCATTTGAGGAATTTGCTTTACAGGTCGAACATTACATAAAAACGGCTCAAGAATTTGAGGCGGATTTTGTTTTATTTCCGGAATTTTTAACGACCCAATTACTTTCGATTGGGGATGAACAAGGTCAACCATTGACGATCCATGATTTGCCAGGATTTACGGAACAATACCGGGAGCTTTTTACTTCCTTAGCTGTCCAAAATAAACTGCATATCATTGGTGGTACACACGTCATACGCAAGGGAGAACATCTATATAATGTCGCCCACTTATTCTATCCGGATGGAAGAGTAGCCGAGCAAGCCAAGCTACATATCACACCCACAGAAGTAAAGGAATGGAATATGAGTGCTGGGGACAGCTTTCAGATTTTCGAAACGGAAAAGGGTAAAATTGCCATGTTAACTTGTTATGACGTTGAATTTCCCGAAATCGTCCGCATGGCAAAAGCAAAGGGTGCGGATGTTATCTTCTGTCCGTCATGCACCGATGATCGTCACGGGTTTTACCGGGTTCGTTACACTTGCCATGCAAGAGCCGTAGAGAACCAGGTTTACGTTGTCAATGCCGGCACTGTCGGATCACTGCCCACTGTTGATTTTATGCGGGCAAATTTTGGACAAGCCGCTATTATTTCACCAAACGATATTCCATTCCCACCGCGTGGTATCCTGGCAGAAGGTGAATTGAATGATGATATGATTGTCACGGCAGATCTGGATTTGGACTTGCTTTATCTGGTTCGTGAAAAAGGATCCGTAACAACCTGGCGCGATCGCCGGACAGATCTCTATCCTGATTGGGATTAATTTAAAACATTACGAGGAGAATAAAGGATGGGAATATACAGAAAAGAATACTTTGCTTTTAATCAGGACCAACCGGTTCCAATTGTCGTCCGGAATTACGAGGAAAGTGATTTTCCCGCTTTGATCCGAGTTCAGCAGGAATGTTTCCCGCCACCCTTTCCATCGGACCTATGGTGGAACATGGAGCAATTAACCAATCATACAACCCTTTTTCCGGAAGGTGCTCTTTGTGTAGAAGTAAATGGAGAGATTGCGGGTTCCATGACAAGCTTGTTGGTCGATTTTGATCCATCACAGCCGAACCATACATGGAGTGAAATCACGGATGACGGGTATATTAGAAACCATAATCCTAATGGCGATACATTATATGTGGTTGATATTGCTGTACGGCCTGACTTCCGCAAGTTAGGTTTGGGAAAAGCATTAATGAACTCCATGTATGATGTGGTTATTCACCTAGAGTTAGATCGCCTTCTTGGCGGGGGGAGGATGCCGGGGTATCATCGTCAAGCCGGGGAAATGACCATAGAGCAGTATTTGCAAGCCGTAGTAAAAGGGGACTTGAAGGACCCGGTAATTACGTTCTTGTTAAGATGCGGACGTACTCCTCTTGCCGTTGTTCCTAATTATTTGGAAGATGAGGAATCGCTTCATTATGCGACTCTCATGGAATGGAAGAATCCCTTTCGGTTGAGATAATTGAATGAGAAGGGAAGAGGGAAAAGGAATCATGCCTGAATAGGAGTTAGGTTTTCATCGCCTTTTGGACTTCTTGAATAAATTGTTCTTGACGTTTTTTATCTTCTTTTAAAAACTGATCAAACGAACTTAACATTTTTTTCATGACTTTTTCATTGGTTTTACCTGACTCAGAACTGTTCGTTACAGCTAAGGCACCAAAACAGCAAAGCATGGCATAAGCAATGGCGGTTGTATCTACATAAACAAAAACCGCAGCATTTCCGCTATGCTTAATCACATTGTCAAAATCTAATTTTTTATCGGTCAAAGAAAAAACCTCCTATCTATTTTTTTGTTTTAAAAAAGCTCCACTTAGTGGAGCTTTTTATGTGTCAAATTTCTGACTTTGGAATTGAGCGGCTAAAGCTAAGGCAATCGCAGCGGCTAGCGCAGTTGATTCAGCTGTGTTATCTACTCTTACTCGAGAGTTTCCACTTCTATCAATGACATTTTCAAATTGGTTTCTGTTCCGATTGTTATTTCTTCTACGTCTCTCTTTACATTTGCATTTCGCTTTACATTTACATCTGCTCATCCTCTTTTCCTCCTTTCCTTTATTTCCCGTATACATGAAGAGCGATTATGTTAGCTTTCTTTGCAACTGGGCTTGAAGTGCTGCTGCAATGGCAGCAGATAATGATGCTGATAATGATTCGGCTTCATTACTTACACGTACTCGAGAGTTTCCGCTTCTTTCAAGTCTATTATCGAATTGGCGATTTTCCCGATTGTTATTTCTTCTTCTTCTTCGACTCATCCCAATCCCCTCCTTTGGTATTAAGGTAATAATAGAGTATGTATTACTAGTGTTACGGTCACGGCTATGCGCTAGATTTGGTAGAATTATGCTCCTGCCTTATCAACAGAGAGAAGACTTCATAGAATAGGATATAACAGAATAATAGGGAGTGGGGGATATGTATTTACGAGAACGGAAGCCTAAGCAAGATGACAAACACTTAGTGCAATTAGCAGTAACCGAGTTTAAGGTTCATCCATCTATTATTCAAAAAAAATTAGATGGGGCTACTGGGGTGACGGTGCTCTGTGATGACGCTGATCGGATTGCAGGATATGTATGCTATAGGATAAATCGTCATATTCTATTTGTAGATATCGTAACGTTAGATTCTATTTATGTAGGGAAAGGAATTGTGAGTTCATTCTTAGGCATTTTTTTGAACCAGGTGAAAGGCAAGGGAGTCAAGGTAATTAGAGGTCTTGTAGAGAGGAATAATAAGCATGCTTTAGCGGTATTTAAGCATTGGGGTTTTACTATCAAACACGTTTATCTGTTTACTTTGCTATTAGAAAAACGGTTTTAAACCTGGTTATGAAAAGCTCGACATAGGCGTTCACCTACCCAAGCTTTTGAGAATACGTTGGAGAAGAGTCAACATAAAAAAGTTGCCTTAGTTTTTTTGGTGGGGTGAGAACGATGCTTGATTATTTCATGGGCTTAGACCCTGTGATGCAAGCCTTCTTGGGTACTTTATTTACCTGGGGTATGACGGCTCTCGGAGCAGCTTTAGTATTTACCACGAAGAAAGTAAATCAAAAATTTTTAGATAGTATGATGGGATTTGCCGGCGGGGTTATGATCGCAGCTTCGTTTTGGTCGCTTCTTTCCCCTGCATTGGAAATGGCTGAAGGAGGAAGTTTGCCGAATTGGGTACCCGCTGCAGTTGGGTTCCTATTAGGAGGGCTTTTTTTATTAGTTATTGATAAATTATTGCCTCACCTCCATCCTAACTTGTCACTGAATAAAGCAGAAGGGATCCATCCGGAAAGGAAAAAAAGGAGCACGCTGCTTGTTCTAGCCATTACACTGCATAATATTCCGGAAGGCTTAGCAATCGGGGTAGCTTTTGGTGCTGTTGCAGCGGGATTTCCTTCGGCTTCCATTATGGGTGCTATAGCCTTGGCGATCGGGATTGGGATTCAAAACTTTCCTGAAGGGGTTGCGGTTTCCATGCCGCTAAGAAGAGATGGGATGTCGAGACGTAAAAGCTTTTTTTATGGACAATTTTCCGGTATGGTGGAACCTATTGCAGCGGTCATTGGTGCCTTAGCTGTCATGTTTATCCAACCGATATTGCCTTATGCGTTAAGCTTTGCAGCGGGTGCGATGATTTTTGTTGTGGCAGAAGAGGTGATTCCCGGCTCTCAGGAAGAGGGTAACGGAGACTTAGCCAGCGTAAGTTTAATGATTGGGTTTACTGTTATGATGATATTAGATGTAGCCTTAGGTTAGGAAAGATAACGCCATTTGTCTCCCATGGACAAATGGCCAGCTTTTTTTAAAAGAATGGTATCGGAACGCTGGATATTAAAAAGAATAATAAACAAATACAGGAAGAGACTAACTATGATAAAATGAAGTTTTAGTATGTCTAAATTGAAGAAGGAGAAAACAAGCCCAAATGACGATAGGAAAAACAACGATAAACATTGGCTGGAATTTTGATAACAGTTATGCTCGCCTACCGGATACATTTTTTTCCCGTGTAAACCCTACTCCTGTCCGCTCGCCTAGATTAAAGATGCTAAATGAAACTCTTGCAACATCCCTTGGTTTAAACATTTCCGAGCTAAGCAGTAAGGAAGGAACTGAGATGCTAGCTGGAAACCGCGTTCCTGAGGGGGCTTTACCGCTAGCCCAAGCTTATGCCGGGCATCAATTTGGACATTTCACAATGTTAGGAGACGGTAGGGCCATCCTGCTAGGTGAACAAATAACGCCCGCGGGAAAACGATTTGATATTCAATTAAAAGGCCCTGGGGAAACACCGTTTTCTCGTCGAGGTGACGGTCGTGCCGCGCTAGGACCTATGTTGCGTGAATACATAATTAGTGAAGCCATGCATGCGCTGGGTATACCGACTACCCGTAGTTTGGCAGTGGTTGAAACCGGGGAAGACGTGATCCGTGAAACCAGACTTCCTGGGGCTATTCTTGCCCGTGTAGCTTCTAGTCATATACGAGTGGGAACTTTTCAATACGTTGCCCATTGGGGGACAGAAGAGGATCTTCGTACGCTAGCTGATTATACCCTGCAACGACACTTTCCAGAAGTGAATGAGTCACATGATCGATACTTAAAATTGCTTCAAGAGGTAATCAAACGCCAATCTTCCTTAATTGCTAAATGGCAATTGGTTGGTTTTATCCATGGGGTGATGAACACAGACAACATGTCCATTAGTGGAGAAACCATTGATTACGGTCCATGTGCATTTATGG
>Ga0180215_1005227_pt1 | contig 11187 bp, 8 predicted proteins | sample eDN3rd37CBELigBY_FD_128871 | JGI IMG/M metagenome (GOLD analysis project Ga0180215, IMG submission 128871) | Enriched backyard soil microbial communities from Emeryville, California, USA - eDNA 3rd pass 37_C BE-Lig BY (version 2) (version 2) | ecosystem: Environmental > Terrestrial > Soil >...
CTGGGGTGGAAGCGCAGGCCGCCCTTATAGGGGCCGAGCGCAGAGTTGAAGCACACGCGGAAGCCGCGGTTGATCTGCACCTGCCCTTTATCGTCGATCCAGGGCACACGGAAGATGATCTGACGCTCGGGCTCGCAGATGCGTTCGATCAGGGCCTCGTCGGCGTAGTCCGGGTGTTTGGCGATTACCCGGCCGATGCTGTCGAGCACCTCCCGAACGGCCTGGTGAAATTCGAGCTCTCCGGCGTTCCGCCGCAGCACTTCCGCAAAAATGGGTTCGAGCTTCTCGTCCAAAGGAGACACCGTGAAAAACCTCGACAAATTTTGAGCGCGACAAAGCGGTCCCCAGCAATGCGCGTCGGCGCGCGCTGGACCGACAGTGCTAGCTGCGTGCAGACCCCCAGTAGGCACTTCCCGGGCGGCACGCCCGGGCGAGTTGTTTCCTTACAGCATTGACCGTTTTCTGAGCAAGGTGCCTAAGAACCGCAACACCCGTTCACATGGGACCCCGCGTCGGGCAGTAATATGGGCAGGTTTGCTCTGCCCGTTGCCTGCTTATGCGGCAAATCAGATCTTGATCTTGGGATCGAGCCAATCCCGGAGGGAGTCACCGAACAGGTTGAAGGCGAACACCGCGAGGCTGATGGCGAGACCCGGGAAGATGATCATCCAGGGCGCTTGCTGGTAGAACTCCTGCGAGGTGCCCGACAGCATGAGTCCCCAGGCCGCGGTCGGCTCCGTCACACCCAATCCGAGAAACGAGAGAGATGCCTCGAGCAGGATCGCCTGCGCGATGAACGCGGTGAACATGATGAGGAACGGCGCCACGACATTGGGAGCGATGTGCCGGAAGATGATGCGGGTGTGGCCGTACCCGGCGGCGCGGGCTGCGTCGACGTACGGCATCTCGCGAATGGCGAGCGCAGCGGATCGCACCACGCGCGAGACCTTCGGGATCATCGGGATGGCAATGGCGATGATGAGGTTGATGTCCAGTCCGCCGATCGGCCATTTGCCGAGCACGGCGACAACAGCCAGTGCTAGCACGATGATCGGAAAGGACAGCAGGATGTCCATGAAGCGCTGGATCGCCATATCGATCCGGCCGCCGAAATAGGCGGACACGACACCGATCACGGCGCCGATGCCGGACCCCAGTGCCGACGAGAGGAAACCCACCGCGAGCGCCGTCCGCGCGCCATAGATGATGCGCGAGAACACGTCGCGTCCGAAAGCGTCCGTACCCATCAGGTGATCCCACGAGGGCGGCGCGAGCATGGCGCCGTAGTCGAGCTCGAGCGGATCATAGGGCGCGACGTATTCGGCAAAGATGCCCGCGATGAAGAGCGCAATGATGAACACCAGCCCGGCCGCGCCGAGCGGCTGCGTTATCGCGAACTGCAGCACCGGGTGCCGCTTCTTCGGCACCTTGTAGGTGATTTTCGGTGTCTCTTCGGCGATAGCCATATCAGCGGTACCGGATACGTGGATCGAGCGCCGCATAGAGCAGATCGACCAGGAAATTGACGACGATGAAGAACGTAGCGACCAGCATCACGAGCGCCTGCACCATCGTATAATCGGCACGCGTAACCGTCTCCACGAACAGCTTGCCGATGCCGTTCAGATTGAAGACCTGCTCGGTCACCACGAGACCGCCGATGAGAAAGGCGAACTCGAGGCCGATCACCGTCACGACCGGCAGCATCGCATTCCTCATGGCGTGGCGCGAGACGACCAGACGCTCGAACACGCCTTTCGCACGCGCCGTGCGGATGTAATCCTCCTGCAGCACCTCGAGAACGGTGGAGCGCGTCATTCGCGTTGCGACGGCAGAGTACCGGTAGCCGACGGCGAGCGCAGGCCAGATGAGCTGCGAAAGATTGTGCCACGGATCGACGTATATCGGTGTGAACGTAAGAGGCGGGATCCAATTGAAGAACAGCAGCAGTCCGAGGATCATCAGCATGCCGAGCCAGAAGGACGGTATTGCGAGACCCGCGATGGCAAAGACTTGGATGATGCGGTCGATCCAGGTGTCTTTGAACAGCGCGGCAAGGGTGCCGAGCGGAATGGCGATGAACGTCGCCAGGATCGTCGCCATGATGGCGACTTGGAACGAGAGCTGAAACCGGCTCGAGATCTCGTCCCAAACCGGCCGGCCCGTCCACATCGAGATGCCGAAGTCGCCGACGAGCAACCCGCTCATCCAGTCGACGAACTGCTGCCAGAGCGGCTTGTCGAGGCCGAGCCGGGCGCGTTCCTGCGCCAACACTTCCGGACTGACCTGACCTCCATCCATCAGGAAGCGCAGCTCGACGATGTCGCCCGGCATCAGCCGGAGCAGCAGGAAAACCAGCACCGCCACGCCGAACAGCGTCGGGATCATCAGGAGCAGACGGTTGATCGTGTAACGGAGCATCGCGAGCCGGTCAGATCCTCAAGAACATAGCGATGAAAATTCGGAGGGGCTGCTCAGCTCTGAGCCAAGCCGCCCCTCCCGTTGATCAGGCAGGTGTCACTGGTCAAGCCAAACGTCCTGAAGGTCCTGATTCAGGTAATGGCTCGGTGACATATGCCAGCCTTTGAGCTGCTTCCAGTTGACGATAATGCGGTGCCACCACACTGTCGGAATGGTGTAAGCCTCCGTCAGGGCATGGCGCTCGAACTCGCGCAGGATCTCCTTGCGCTTCTCGACGTCGAGCTCGCCTTTCTGCTTCTCGTACAGCTCGTCGAGCTTACGGTCATTGGCACGCGAGTAGTTGATCGGCGAGCGATCTGCCGAGATGTACTTCGCGAGCTGCAGGTTGGGATCGTCAACCGCATCGCAATGGAAGTCGAGCCCGACCTCGTAGTTCCCGCCGCGCAGATTGGCGATGTAGGCCTTGGTCTCGGGCTGGTCGTGCTCAGCAGTCACCCCGATCTGGCGCCACTGGTCGATCAGGAAGACACCGACAGGCGTATAGGGCATCGGCACGTTGCGGTTCATGAACTTGAACTTCAAGTTCTTCACGCCGGCCTCTGCCAGGAGCTTCTTGGCTTCCTCACGAGCCGCCTTGATGTCACGTCCGAAGCCGGGGATTTTCTCCAGCTCCTTTTCGTCTGCTGCAAGCTCGTATCCCGGCCTCAGCACTCCGCCCACGTGGCGTACGAGCGCGATCTTGGACAGCGCTTCTGCGCCCTTCCAACGATCGATGGCGAGAGATAGGGCCCTGCGAACACGCGCATCGTCGAACGGCTTCTTCTCCGCGTTGAAGGTCACGACGAGGCTGCAGATCCAGGGGCTCTCCAGCACCTCGATCTTGTCGCCCAGAGCCTTGACGAGCTTGTCGCGATCAGCTGGCGAGTGCCCACGGAACTCGGACAGCACCTCCCCTGCCTGCAGGGCATTCACGCGCGCTGCAGTGTTGGTGATGAAAATCGCGCGATAGCGGTCGAGATAAGGCCGATCCTTCACATGATAGTCCTCGAACCGCTCGCCGACCCAGTGCGAGCCGGCCGCATGCTCGACGAACTTGAACGGCCCCGTCCCAAGCACATTCCGCTCGGGGAACTTGGGATCCTCTTTCAGCTTCGCCGCGCTATAGATGCAGTCCCACGGCGAGGCAAAGTTGGTGAGCATCGAAGCGTTGCGCGTCTTCAGCTTGAAGACGACTGTGTGCTCGTCTGGCGTTTCGATGGACTCAATGTCCTCGTAAGCCGCCTGACGGATCGAACGGGCGCCGCCTTGTGGATTGCGGATCCGGTCGTAGGTGGCCTTGACGTCTTCCGAGGTGAACGGGGTTCCGTCGTGGAATTTCACGTTCTTCTTGAGCTTGAACGTGTAGGTCAGGCCATCGGACGACTGCTCCCAGGATTCCGCCAAATCGCCAACCACTTTCGGATAGTTCGCGGGATCGAACTTGAGCAAAGTATTGTAGTGGGGCCGCACCGGATGAATGAACGCGAACGAGGTCGCCGCGTGGCAATCGTAATCCGGCGGCTCGGCGCTGACGGCAAATCTCAGCTCGCCGCCCTTCTTCGGCGTTTGCGCGCCCGCCACGGCAGGCAAGAGAGCAACCGCCGCCGTCAATGCTGCGGATATGGCCAATCTACTCGACATCACTTCCTCCCAGCCTAGATGAAAAGCTTAAGTCTGCACCTGTCAGATGTTGATGCAGGCCGCGTAGTGGTCCTCCCCGATTTTTCGCAGCTCCGGAACGGCGACCTTACATTCCGCGGTCGCTCTGGGACAACGGGTGCGGAAAACGCAACCCGATGGCGGATTGAGCGGGCTCGGCACCTCGCCCGTCAAAATCGTGTGCTTGCGGGCCCGCTCCGCCTCCGGATCGGGCACTGGCACTGCGGCGAGGAGAGCCTGCGTGTATGGATGAAGGGGGTTCTCGTAGAGCGAATCCCGGTCGGCCACCTCCATGACGCGCCCGAGGTACATGACCACGATGCGGTGCGAGATGTGCCGCACGACGGCGAGGTCATGGGCAATGAACAGGTACGTGAGACCGTACTTCTCCTGCAGCTCCTCGAGGAGATTAATCACCTGCGCCTGGATCGAAACGTCGAGCGCCGACACCGGCTCGTCGCAGACGATGAACTTCGGCTCCATAGCGAGAGCGCGCGCGATGCCAACGCGCTGACGCTGTCCGCCTGAGAGCTCATGGGGGTACCGGTCGGCCATATACGGGTAGAGGCCGACCTGGGTCAGCAGATCCTCCACCCGCTCCCGCGCCGCCTTTCTGTTCGGCGCCAAGCGATAAACCATCAGCGGCTCGGAGATGATCTGGCCGATGGTCATGCGCGGATTGAGGGAGGAATACGGGTCCTGGAAGATGACCTGAATCCGCCGGCGCACGTCGCGCAGCTCGTCGTGACCGGCCCTGGTGAGATCCTTGCCCTCGAACAGGATGGCGCCTGACGTGGCCTCTTCCAGCTTCAGCACCAACCGCCCGACGGTCGTCTTCCCGCATCCCGACTCGCCAACCAGTCCGAGCGTCTGTCCTGGAGCGATCGAGAAGCTGACGTCGTTCACTGCACGCACGATCGACGGCGGCTCGCGGAAAAGCTTCGATCCGGCCGACACGACGAAATGCTTCGTCAGGCCCTCGACCTTCACGAGTGCTGGCGAATCGCTCCGCTGCGCATCCTGCTTCGCGGGGCCGACGGCCGTGGACAATCCGATCGCCCGTGGACCTTGCTCCGCCAGCTCCTTGGCCCTGATGCAAGCGGAGTAGTGCTTCGTTTCGACTTCGACCAACGGCGGCTGCGCCGTCTTGCAAGCGCTGATCGCGGCGGTACAGCGCGGCGCGAAACGACACCCCTGCGGCGGTGAAACAAGGTTCGGAGGCAGGCCTTCGATCGTCTCGAGCTTGGCCTCACGCGGCTTGTCCAGCCGCGGCACCGAGCGCAACAGGCCGTAAGTGTAGGGATGGCGTGGACGGGCGAAGACATCATCCGCCGTCCCCTGCTCCACCATGCGCGCCGCATACATCACGTTCACGCGATCGGCATAGCGCGCCACCACACCCAGGTTATGGGTAATGATGACCATCGCGATCCCAAGCTCGCGCGACAGATCCTTCATGAGCTGCAGAATCTGCGCCTGGATCGTCACGTCGAGCGCGGTTGTCGGCTCGTCTGCGATGATGAGCTTTGGATTGCACGCGAGCCCGATGGCGATCATCACGCGCTGGCGCATTCCGCCCGAGAACTGGTGCGGATATTGATCGAGCCGCCGCTCACCGTCCGGGATGCCGACCTGGCGCATCAGCTCCGCAGCGCGGGCGCGGGCCTCCTTCTCGGTCATCCCCAAGTGAATCATCAGCGGTTCCATGATCTGGAAGCCGATGGTCAGCACCGGATTGAGCGAGGTCATCGGCTCCTGGAAGATCATGGAGATCTCCCGGCCGCGGATCTCGCGCATCTCCTCTTCGCTCAACTCGAGGAGATCGCGTCCCTGGAACATGATCCGGCCGCCAACGACGCGGCCCGCCGGCTTGGCGAGCAAACGCATGACGGTGAGAGCGGATACGGATTTTCCGCATCCCGACTCGCCCACCAGCGCAACGACCTCGCCAGGCTTGACCTTGTAGGACAAGCCCTCGACGGCGCGGACCACACCGGCGGACGTGACGAAGTGGACGTGGAGATTGTCCACCTCGAGGAGCCAGGGTGCAGATTGTGCGGATACGGCCGCGTCCTGCTGGGACACGGCCTTTTCAGCCAAGTATGCGGTCACCGCTGGGCCGGACCCGGCCGCTCGTCGAAGCGGCTCTCCAAAGCCTTACGATACGGAACAAAATCGCTGCACGGACGTTTGCATTGAGCGCGAGTGTCAGTACTACTGGCCATTACGCCTCATGACGTGGCGCGCACTTGCGTACCCGCCATCCTCCCGACTTCTTGGACCGGAGTTTGTCACGGCAGCGGTGCTTCGATCACTGCTCAGCGCCAACTCCGACCGCTTTGCCGAATCCCCTCGTTTTCACAAGAAGTTCTGAATTCCTGGGCATGCATAGCGCCCTATTGCCCATCCGACAACCCGTTGGCTTGTAAACTTACGGCGAAGTTGCACCAAAGCCAGCCCCGCCTGCCTTCGCTGCTCGGCTCGCACTCGATCCGGCTGCTGATCTGAGCCCGCCACCGGCGACGACGAATGATCCTGTTCCTTGCGGAACAGCGACAGCTCCACCGACCTGCTTTTTGTCCGCTCGTGAATTGGCGCTGGCCAGTTCGCTTCGAACGATCATGAGACAGCAAGGAAAAACCATGTCGGAAAGCTCCAGCAAACGCTTGCCGCAGCTCGACGGCGGCTTGTTCCTCACAGACGGCGGCATAGAGACGACGCTAATTTTCCACGAGGGCATCGACCTACCCTATTTCGCCGCCTTCCACCTGATGAAGACGCAGGAGGGCCGCGCCGCCCTCACCCGCTATTTCGAGCAATACGTCGCCATCGCACGCGCCGATAGAACGGGCTTTATCTTCGAGAGCCCGACCTGGCGCGCGAGCAGCGATTGGGGCACGCTCCTCGGCTACTCCGGCGACGACATCGCGGCAGTGAACCGGGAGTCCATCGCGCTCATGCGGGAGCTGCAGGCGAAGCACGAAGTTCCTCAGTTGCCGATGGTGGTGAGCGGCTGCGTCGGTCCGAGGGGCGACGGCTACGACCCCGGGCAAGTGATGTCCGCCGAGGAGGCCGAGAGTTATCACGCGCACCAGATCAGCGCCTTTGCCGAAGCTCAGGCTGATATGGTGACTGCCATCACCATGACGAATGCCAATGAGGCTATCGGCATTACGCGCGCCGCAATGAAAGCGGGCATGCCGGTCGCCATATCGTTCACAACGGAAACGGACGGCCGCCTGCCGACAGGCCAGAGCCTGCGGGATGCGATCGCCGAAGTTGATGAGGCCACCTCGGCAGGCCCCGTCTACTACATGATCAACTGCGCTCACCCCAATCACTTTATGAGCGCCTTGCCCGCCGGCGAGAACTGGACGAAGCGGGTCCGCGGCCTCCGTTGCAACGCGTCAAAGCGTAGTCACCAGGAGCTCAACGACTCGCCGGACCTCGATGCGGGAGATCCGGTCGAGCTCGGGTCTCAGTATCGCGATCTGCTGCAACGCCATCCGCAAATCAACGTGCTCGGCGGTTGCTGCGGAACGGATCATCGCCACATCGCGTGCATCAGCAGAGCCTGCCGGACTGCCATGACAGCCGCGTGAGCTTCGCCCGGGGCCCGGTCCCCCACCACCCCACTCGACCCTGTGTCGGGCTCCGGGCGATCCTTCCAGGAGAATACCGATGCTCGTCAGCACTTCCGCGCAATCCGTCGCAATCCGCCCCGCTAGGCGCAACGAAGCCGCGCTTCTTGCCAGGCTCGTCAATTACGCGGGCGAAGGACTGCCGCTCTATCTCTGGGGGAAACTTGCTGCTCCTGGCAGCTCGCCGTGGGACGTGGGCCGCCAGCGCGCCGAGCGGGATGAAGGCAGCTTCTCATGGCGCAATACGACCATGATCGACGTGGATGGCGAAGCTGCCGGCTGCCTCATCGGCTACGAAATACCCGATCAGGCAGAGCCGATCCCCGAGTACATGCCAGCCCTTTTCGTGCCCCTGCAGGAGCTGGAGAACCTGGCCCCGTCCACTTGGTACGTCAACGTCTTGGCCGTTCTGCCGAAGCATCGCGGCAAGGGTCTCGGCACGTTGCTGCTTCGCATCGCCGACGAGACCGGCCGCAGACTCGGGAAGAAGGGGATGAGTGTCATCGTCTCCGATGCCAATCCCGGCGCTCGGCGCCTGTACGAACGCTGCGGCTATCGTGAGACCGCACGGCGGGAGATGGTCAAGGAGAGCTGGCCCAACCCCGGACGGGAGTGGGTGCTGCTGACCAAGCCGCTCTGACCCCCGGTCCAGCACACCACTCCCCCCTGCTCGCGCGGCGGCCTCGCGTTTCGCGTACCGCCGCGCGGGCATCGCCCACCAGCTAAATCTCAACCGTACCGCGGCGCGCAGACGATCTGACCGCTCCGGGTGCGCTCGATGGAAACGGCTACGCCGTAGACCTCCTCGAGACGTTCGCTGGTGAGCGTCTCGATGGGGGCGCCCACTGCGACGATCCTGCCGTCGCGCATAAGGCAGACTCGATCAGCGACGGCAAACGCCTGATCCGGCTGGTGGGTGGACAGCACCACGCCGACACCCCGCGCCGCCAGCCGCTTCACCTCGCTCAGCACGACAACTTGGTTGCCGAAATCGAGACTGGCCGTTGGCTCGTCCATGACCATCAGCGGCGCGGCCTGGGCTACGGCACGCGCAATGATGACGAGCTGGCGCTGGCCGCCGGAAAGGCGCGTCACGTCGCGATGCGCGAGATCGCCGATGCCGAGTTCATGGAGCGCCGCCAACGCCAGCTCGCGATCGTGCTGTGTCGGGCCGGCGAAGACCCCGCGATGTGCGACGCGGCCCATCAGAACGAGGTCGAGCGCCGTATAGGGAAACGGACTCGTCTGCGCCTGCGGAACGTAAGCGATCCTTCGGGCCACCTCGGCGCGCGAGAACTGATCGAGGGGCTTGCCGTCGAGCAGCACCTCGCCGCCTTGAGCACGCAGCAGGCCGAGCATGGTTTTGAAAAGGGTCGTCTTCCCGCAGCCGTTGGGACCGAGCAAACACAGCACCTCCCCCGGCGCAACGGTGAGGCTTACGTCCCGGCCGACAGGGCGCTCCGGATAACCGAACGCCAGATCGCGCAGCTCAAGCCGCATCACGACCACCCATGCCGGCCGCGCCACAGCAGCCAGAGGAAGAACGGCGCGCCGACCACGGCTGTCAGGATGCCGAGCGGCACCTCAATGTGCGCAATGGAACGCGCCAGCGTGTCGACGAGCACGAGATAGCTCGCGCCGATCAGCATGGCGGATGGCAGCAGGCGCTCGAAGTTCGGCCCGACGAGCATGCGAGCGATATGCGGGATGACGAGACCGACCCAGCCGATCACACCGGAGATAGCGACGACGCTCGCCGTTATGAGCGTCGCCGCGGCTATGATGATGGCGCGCAGTCGCCCGGCTTCGACCCCGAGCGCCTTCGCTTCCTCATCGCCCAGCGACAGCACGTTGACCTGCCAGCGCAGCAGCACCATCGGGAGCAGGCCAAGGAGAACCGCCGGTAGCACGTTCCATAGCTCAGTGCCGCGGATGCTCGCCAAGCTGCCGAGCAGCCAGAAGGTAATGGCCGGGAGTTGGTCGTACGGATCGGCAAGGATCTTCAGCAGCGAGATTGCTGCTCCGGCCAATGCACCAACCACCACGCCGCCGAGCACGAGCACCAGCGTCGGATCGCGTCCGCGCACAGCAACGGCAATGAGGTATACGAGCGCGACAGTGGCGAGTCCGATGGAAAACGCCAGAAGTTGAATCATCAGAGCTGGCAAAGACAGGAAAATGCCGATGACAGCTCCGAGCCCCGCGCCCGCCGAGACGCCGAGCACGTCGGGCGAGACCAGCGGGTTGCGGAAAAGCCCCTGATAGACCACGCCTGCTCCCGCCAGTGCAGCACCCACGAGCAGTCCCGCCAGCACCCGCGGACCGCGGATGTCGAGCAGCACCCGTGCCTCCGGCGTTTGCGCCACCTCCCCCGACCAGAGCTGCCCCAGCGCATTGAGCGCCTCATGGAGTGTCAGCGGGTAGGCACCCGTGCGAAGTCCGATGGCGGCCGCAACGATGGTCAGCAAAATAAGGACGGGCAGGATCCAGATTGTCCGGTCCGCTTTCATTGCGGGTTTGGTTCTCCGGGAGGTCGGCCGTCCGCCCATGCAAGCAGCGTATCCAGCTCAGGCTCACCAAGATCGACGTGATAGAAGAGCTTGTAGAACTTGCGGGTTTCCTGCCGGAAGTCGAATGGAAAGCGGTTGCCGTGAAAGATGTTGGCGAGCCATGCAAGGCCGATCAGACGGTTGACCGAAGGCGGCCGATCGATCCAGCCGAAGGGAGCCGTCGGCGCGAGATAGACACGGCCTTCCTCCACCGCCTTGACGCTCGCCCACACCGGATCGGCCCCTGCCTGGATGCGGGCGTGGAAGTTCCGGTCCCAGGTTACGATGATGTCCGGGTTCCAGACGAGGATCTGCTCAGGCGAGACCTGGACGATGCCGCGGCGCTGGCCGCCGGCGTCAGCGACGTTGCGGCCGCCGGCGCGCTCCAGGATTTCTGTGTTGATCGAGCCGGTGAGACCGGTTTCAAGCCCGTTCGGCCCGCGCGCGAGATAAACCCGCGGGCGCTCGTTCTCGGGAATGCCAGCAAGCGTTTTGTCCAAGCGGCCGAACAGATCTTCCGTATAGCGCGCCAACGCCTCTCCGCGCTCCGGAACGCCCAGGATCTTGCCCAGGGTCCTAAGAGAGCTGGCCGTTGCTTCGAAACGGCCGTCGATCAGCACGTAAGGAATGCCCGTCCGGTTCTGTACCGCATCGGCCAGTGAGATGTAGGTCGGCCGGACGGAGCCGAAATCGACAATGAGGTCAGGCCGGGTCTGCAGGACCACCTCGACATTGGCGGTATCGCCGCGCCCGGACAGCATGCCGAGCTCAGGCAGGTCCCGCACTTGCGGCAGCAGATACGGCGCTTCCTCGGCACGGATCGCGCGCGGCCAGCCGATCATCGCGTCCGGCCGCATGACATAGACGACGACCGCTGC
>Ga0180215_1005228_pt1 | contig 11186 bp, 8 predicted proteins | sample eDN3rd37CBELigBY_FD_128871 | JGI IMG/M metagenome (GOLD analysis project Ga0180215, IMG submission 128871) | Enriched backyard soil microbial communities from Emeryville, California, USA - eDNA 3rd pass 37_C BE-Lig BY (version 2) (version 2) | ecosystem: Environmental > Terrestrial > Soil >...
CCACCTTTAGCTGTTCCGTCTAACTTTGTTAAAACGATTCCTGTAACATTTGTCGCTTCTTTAAACTGTTTTGCCTGAACCATTGCATTTTGTCCAGTTGTCGCATCAAGTACTAGAAGTACTTCATGTGGTGCACCTGGCACTTCTCGTTCGATAACACGTTTTACTTTCTCTAATTCTTTCATTAAGTTTACTTTGTTTTGCAAACGTCCAGCTGTATCACAAATTAAGATATCAACTTGTCGTGATTTTGCTGCAGCTATCGCATCATACATAACAGCTGCTGGGTCAGACCCTTCACTTTGTTTAATCACTCCAACTCCTGCTCGGTTTCCCCATACTTCTAATTGCTCAATAGCTCCTGCTCGAAACGTATCACCTGCAGCAAGTAGAACTTTCTTGCCTTCTTGTTTATATTTGTGAGCTAGTTTTCCAATGCTTGTTGTTTTCCCAACTCCATTAACACCAACAAATAATATAACTGTTAAACCATCTTTTTGAATATTTATCGAGTTCATTTCTTCATCGTCACCACGATAAATATCTACTAATTTTTCAACAATTACTTCTTTTACTTGTTCTGTATCTTGAATATTTCTGCGTTTTACTTCCATTTTTAGCTCGTCAACGAGTTCCATTACAGTATCAAAGCCGACATCTGCTTGAATTAAGATTTCTTCCAACTCTTCAAAGAACTCTTCATCAACTTTACGATAACGTGCTACAAGATCATTTACAGCCCCAGCAAAATTTTTTCTTGTTTTTGAAAGACCTTCTTTAAACTTCTCGGTTACAGAACTCGTTTGCTTTGCGATTTTTTCTTTTAATTTATCTAAAAAACCCATAAAATTCACTTCCTTATCTACAAACGTTCAAATGATTTAGACCGCTTCAACAACATCTTCAAGTCTTACTGAAACCATTTTAGAAACACCTGACTCTTGCATGGTTACACCGTAAAGAACATCTGCTTCTTCCATTGTTCCTTTACGATGAGTGATCACAATAAACTGTGTTTCTTGGCTAAATTGTCTTAAATACTGGCTGAAACGGTAAACATTAGCATCATCAAGTGCTGCCTCCACCTCATCTAATACTGTAAATGGAACAGGGCGTACTCGTAAAATAGAGAATAAAAGTGCAATAGCAGTTAATGCCCTCTCCCCACCAGAAAGTAATGCAAGATTTTGTAATTTTTTCCCTGGTGGTTGAGCAATAATATCAACACCTGTATTCAGTAAATCTTCAGGATTTGTTAATTTAAGCTCTGCTTTTCCTCCCCCAAATAATGATTGGAAAACAGAGTTAAATTGCTCTTTAATAGCAGTAAAAGATTCATCGAATCGTTTTACCATTTCTTCATCCATTTCTTCGATTACTTTGAATAACGTATCTTTTGCATCGGTAAGGTCGTTCTTTTGTTCAGTTAAAAACTGATAACGCTCATTAATTCGTTCATATTCATCAATCGCTCCAAGATTAACCGTTCCTAGCTCATCAATCGCTAATTTAATTAGTTTAACCTTTTTCTTCGCCTCTTCATATACGCAAGGTAGTGGATACTCTTCTTTTGCTCCTTCAAATGTAAGGAAATATTCTTCTCTTAACACATTTAGACGGTTCTCTAAATCTACATCGATACGATTTAATTGAACTTCTTCATCGACTAGTAGTTCAGATAAACCTTTATGCTGCCTTCTTAATTCTTTTGCCTCGTTTTCAAGATCTTCTAATTTTTGTTGAGCATTTAATCGGTCTTGTCTTCTTGTGGCAATAAGTTCCATCACATTATTTTTATCAGCTAACTTTTGCTTTACTTCTTGTTCAATTAATTCTACGCCTGAATGACTGTTCTCTGTTTCAGAAATTAAAAGATTTAAGTCATTTTCATTTTCATTTAATTGAAGAGTAACTTCATCTAACCGTAGTTTCATATCTTGAATTTGACTGACTAGGTTATTGAATTGCTCTTCTTTTTTTGCTGCGAGAATTTTCAATTCATTAATTTCTTCAATCAATACAGCTTTTGCCGTTTGATGCGTGTTCCTTTTTTCAGATAATTGTTGAATTTCCTTTTCAATTTCTGATATTGTCTCTAAGAGACTAGCTAATTTATAATCATTCTCTTGCTTTTTCGCTTCAAGAGCATTTTTTTCCATTTCATACTCTTTTTCCTCGGTATCAAAAATTGATAAGCGATCATTTAAGCTTGACTCTTGCCATTTAATATCATTTAATTGTTCCTTTAATTTATCTGACTCTATTCGCAAACTTTCTCCTGTTTGGCGTATTAGATTTGCTTCTTGTCGTAAGTTATTGATCAGTTCTTTCTTCTGTTTTAAATCATTTTCTAAAAGTAGGGATTTTTCTTCCATACTCTTAAGCTTTTGATTTAATGACTCAAGTTCTGTTTTACGACTTAATAAGGAAGTAGTCTTTTGCTTAATTGTACCACCTGTCATGGAACCACCTGGATTAACTACATCCCCTTCTAGTGTAACAATTCGATAACGGTAATTTAGTAGTTTAGCTAATTTATTGGCTCCATCGATATTGTGGCTAATCAAAACATTACCTAAAAGATTTTGAATCACAGATTGATACTTAGAATCAAATTTAATTAAACTTGCTGCCGTTCCAATGAAAGATGGATGGTCTTTTATAATTCTCTCATCTTGAACAGACACCATTTTTGGTTTTATGATTGATAAAGGCAGAAAAGTTGCTCGCCCATAATGATTTTGTTTTAAAAACTGAATCGCTTTTTTTGCATCTTCTTCTGTTTCAACCACAATATGTTGCATGCTACTAGATAAGGCAATATCAATAGCTACTTCATATTGTTTTTCTACTTGTATTAATTCCGCAACAGCCCCACAAATTCCTTTTAATTGATCACGTGCTTTTAAAACTTCCTTCACGCCTTGAAAGAAACCAGAATAATCTTCTTCCATTTCTTCAAGTAATTCTTTTCTTGATTTTGCCTGTTGAATAAATTGAAGTGCTTGATAATAATTTTTTTCTTGCTTGTGATATTGATTTTCGTTATTTTCGATTTTTTGGTTTATTTCTCGATACTTCTGAATAAGCGAGTCCATTTTCTCTTGAGTTTGAACAAGATTTTTTTCAAGATCAGATTTTTTAACAACAAGAGACTTCCTGTCAGAAAGAAATTGTTCATTCTCTTTCCATTTTCTTTCACGTTTATGTTTCATAGTTGCAAGCTGCGAATAAATGTGTTGATTGTCATTATTTATGGCTGCTTTTTCATTTAGTTTTTCAATAAAATCACTTTTTAGAGTTTCAATTTTTTCTTCTATATCTTCTGCATAAAGTTCTAATTCGCTCTGCTTTATAGCTAAAGATTTCTTCAATTCATCTAAGGCTAAACCAACCTTCTCTTTTTCTTTTGTTATTGAGTGAAGTTCCTCTTCTAGAGTAGTTCGTTTTAATTTTCCATCTTCTATTAATTTTTCAAGTTGGGCTTTATTTTGAATTGCATTTTTCTTACGTTCTTTCAATACTTCTTTTCTGCCCTCGAGTTTTTCTAAATCTTCACTTGTTACCAATAAAATATTTTGCAGTTGATTAACAGAATCGTCTAAAGCTACTATTTGATCTCGCAGCGAAATAGTTTCTGCTTCTAATTTTTGTAATTCTGCTGAAAGTTTAAGTTCATTATCTTTATGTTGAGACAAATTCTCTTTTAATGCTTGCCATTTCTCATAATTTTGTTCAATTTCATAAACTAATAATGCTACTTCATATTGCTTTAATTCTTCTTTTTTCTCTAAGTAATCTTTAGCAATTGAGGCTTGCATTTTTAATGGTTCTAATTGTCCATCTAATTCATTTAATATATCTCGAACCCGATTTAAATTTTCTTCTGTTTCAAATAATTTATGTTCAGCTTTCTTTTTACGGGTTTTATATTTCAATACTCCTGCCGCTTCTTCAAAAATCGTTCTTCTGTCTTCAGGTTTACTGTTTAAAATTTCCTCCACTTTCCCTTGACTAATGATAGAGAAAGCTTCCTTCCCAAGACCTGAATCTAAAAGTAAATCTGTAATATCTTTCAATCTACATTCTTGTTTATTAATAAAAAATTCACTTTCTCCCGTACGATAAACTCTTCTTGTAATATTAACTTCATTGTAATCGATCGGTAGAAAATGATCTTCATTATCTAATGTAATAGATACTTCAGCAAAGTTTAACGGCTTTCGTGAATCACTGCCGGCAAAAATAATATCTTCCATTTTTCCACCGCGCAAGGATTTGATTGATTGTTCACCAAGAACCCAACGAATGGCATCGGTAATATTACTTTTTCCACTCCCATTTGGTCCAACGACAGCCGTTACACCTTTAACAAAATCTATAGATACTCTTTCTGCAAATGACTTGAAACCGACAATTTCTAGACTTTTGAGAAACATCATCGTTCCCCCTAATTCTCAATAATTCTTAATTTTGATGACTAATTTTTGATAATGCAAATTGAGCAGCTTTCTGTTCTGCCTCTTTTTTTGATTTTCCTGTACCAGAACCAAAGGCTTGTCCATTAATTTTCACTTGTGAAACAAACTCTCGATTATGTGCAGGACCTCTTTCTTCAACAATTTCATATTCAACTGTACCTAAACCATCGTGCTGAACCATTTCTTGTAACAAGCTTTTATAATCCATCACATGAGAAAAAGCACCTTCTTTTACTTTTGGAAACACATATTTTTCAAGAAATTCTACGACTCGTTCTAACCCTTGGTCTAAATAAAGTGCACCAATAAACGCTTCAAACGCATCAGCTAGCAATGCCGGACGTTTTCTTCCTCCTGTTAGTTCTTCTCCCTTTCCTAAAAGCATTAAGTTTCCAAACTTTAGTTCTTCAGCAAAAGATACTAGAGAAGGTTCACAAACAATAGCTGCGCGCAATTTAGTCATTTCACCTTCAGCCATTATTGGATAAGTTTTGTATAAATAGTGTGATACAGTAAGCTCTAAAACTGCATCACCTAAAAATTCAAGGCGCTCATTATCAGATTGTTTACTTTTTCGATGCTCATTCACATATGATGAATGTGTGAATGCTTGCTTTAACAATGCAACATTATGAAAATGAATATTTATATGCTCCTGGAAGTTTTTAAACTGATGATCAATTTCTTTCAATTCTTTCGTACGATTAATTCTAGACATTTATGCATTACACCTCTTGGTAAGAATCAGTTTAGTTTAAATGGAGATTGAAATATTTCTTATTATACCACTAAATAGGGTATAAAAAATACATAAGAAAACACTTCACTAAAGAAAGTGAAGTGTAAAATAAAATTCAGAATAAAAAATTTTTTGGATAAAAATTTACATTCTTCTCTTCAGATTACAGCTGACTTTTTATGTACTCAACAGCATCTCCAACTGTTACGATTTTCTCAGAGTCCTCGTCAGAGAATTGTAGACCAAACTCATCTTCCAATTCCATAACTAGTTCAACAACATCAAGGGAATCAGCACCTAAATCATCTTTGAAAGTCGCTTCTGGAGTTACTTTAGATTCTTCAACTCCTAAACGATCAACGATAATTTTAGTAACACGTTCTAATACATCGCTCATAAGTTCACCTCCCCTCAAGTATTATATGCGAAATAATTTTAAGAATAAAGAACCTATTTCCTTTTTCAAATCAATCAACAGGTTACATATACATTCCGCCATTAACATGAATAGTCTGTCCAGTGATATAGCTTGAATCATCAGAAGCTAAAAAGGCTACTGCTTTAGCTATATCTTTTGGCTCACCTAGTCTTGCAAGTGGAATTTGCTTTTGCAATTCTTGCTTGATTTCATCAGATAATTGATCTGTCATATCAGTCGTAATAAAACCTGGTGCAACACAGTTAACTGTAATATTTCTACTAGCCAGTTCTTTAGCAGTAGACTTTGTTAGACCAACAAGCCCTGCTTTTGCAGCAGAGTAGTTTGTTTGTCCACCATTACCACTAAAACCAACTACAGATGTAATATTAATGATCCTACCAGTTCTTTGTTTCATCATTTGACGACTCGCTGCCTTGATTGTTAGAAATGCCCCTTTTAAGTTTGTATCAAGAACCGCATCCCAATCGTCTTCTTTAAGTCTCATTAATAAATTATCTCTAGTGATGCCAGCATTATTAACTAAAATGTGCAATGCACCAAAACGACTAATGGTCTCATTAATCATATTTTGAACATCATCCGAATTAGCTACATCAGCACGAATTGCAAAACTTTCACGACCTAATGATTGAATTTCTGAAACAACTTCCAATGCTAATTTTTCATTACCTGCATAGTTTACAACGACATTTGCACCAGATCGTGCTAATTCTAAAGCGATTTCTCTTCCAATCCCTCTTGAAGCTCCTGTAACTAATGCTACTTTACCATTTAAGTTCATCCCTTACTCCCCTTTCAATTGAGCGATTGTTTGCTCAAAGCTAGGCAAATCAAAAATGTTAAATGTTTTAACATCCCGATCAATTTTTCGAACAAGACCTGTTAGAACTTTTCCAGGTCCAATCTCGACAAATGTATCGACACCTAATTCAATCATTTTTCGAACAGAATCTTCCCATAGTACTGGAGAATAAAGTTGCTTAATTAGCAATTCTTTAATTGTTTCTCCATTTGATATTGGGCTAGCTGTAACATTAGAAATAACCTCATACTTTGCATCGCAAAATGTATATTGTTCTAAAAGAGTAGAGAATTTCTCAGCAGCTGCCTCCATTAAACGGGAGTGGAAAGGTCCGCTAACATCAAGAGGTATAGCGCGTTTAGCACCTTGTGTTTTTGCTAATTCACATGCTTTCATAACCCCTTCTTTTGTGCCAGAAATGACGATTTGTCCAGGACAATTTAGGTTCGCTAATTGAACGGAATGCCCATTGGCGGTTATTTCATCCGTAACCTTTTGTAGAATTTCTCGATCCATCCCTAATATTGCAGCCATTGTTCCTTCCCCATTAGGTACTGCATCTTCCATATATTCTCCACGTTTTCTTACAATTTTCACAGCATCTTGAAACGTTATAACATTACTCGCAACTAATGCTGAGTATTCCCCTAAACTATGTCCTGCTACATAATCAGGTTCAACACCAAGCTCTTTTACTTTTTCTAAAATGGCAATACTAGTTGTTAACAGAGCTGGCTGAGCATTTGTCGTTAAAGTTAATTCGTTTTGAGGTCCATCAAAAATTAATGAAGAAAAATTCTCATTTAACGCCTCATTACTAGTTTCAAAAATACGTTTAGAATAATCAAAATGGTCATAAAAATCTTTTCCCATTCCTACGGTTTGTGAACCTTGACCCGGGAAAATAAATGCAAGCTTACCCAATTTACAACCCCCTTTAGTCTGCGACTATTTTTGATATTGTTCAATATTTACGCGAATCGTATTGGCAACATCGCCTTTAACCATCTCAGTAGCTTGACGAATAGCATGAAAAATGGCTTGAGAATCAGAAGAACCATGAGCTTTAATAACTGGTGCATTTAATCCGAATAAGCAAGCACCACCATATTCGGAGTAATCTAATTTATTTTTTAACTCTTTTAAGTTTGGTTTTAGAATTCCCGCTGCTAATTTAGAAGTGAAGTTTTTCGTTAGAGCTTCTTTTAACATTTTAAACATACCTAATGCAGTTCCTTCGATTGTTTTCAAAATCATATTTCCTGTAAAACCGTCAGTAACTGCAACATCACAAACTCCTATTAATAAATCCCTTGCCTCAACGTTTCCGACAAAATTCAAATTTGCCTCTTTCAATAGTTCAAAAGCTTGTTTTGTTAATTCATTTCCTTTTTTCTCTTCCGTTCCAATATTGAGTAAACCTACTCGTGGATTCTTAATTCCTCTTACCTTTTCACTATAAACCGAACCCATAATTGCGCTTTGTAGTATATTTTCTGGTTTACTATCGGCATTCGCACCAACATCTAATAATACAAAACCTTTTCCATCCACTGTTGGAAGTGTAGGAGCTAATGCAGGTCGGTCGATTCCTGGGATTCTACCAACAACAAATAATCCACTCGCCATTAAAGCACCTGTATTACCTGCTGATATACAAGCATCTGCTCGTCCTTCTTTAACCTCTGTTGCAGCAAGTACCATGGAAGAGTTCTTTTTTCTTCTAACAGCCCTTACAGGTTCATCTTCACCAGTAATGACCTCATCAGTATGTAAAATCATAATATTCTTTTGATCGGTTAATAATGGTTTTATTTTTTTTTCATTTCCTACTAGAACAATCGATAGATCCGAAAAGTGTTCGACAGCTTTCATTGCTCCTTTTACAATTGCTTCTGGAGCATTGTCTCCACCCATTGCATCAATTGCTATTTTCATAATCACTCATCCTTTAGTTTTTTTATTAGAACGATACATGTAGAATTCACCAGTAAAGACAAGTTCATTGTTGACATAGCTGTTCACTTCTACAATTGTTCTTCCAGCCGTCGACTCTTCCTTCACTTTAGCTTTGGCAATAACCCGCTCCCCGAGTTTTACTTGCCTAATAAATTGAATATTTGATTTCGTTGTAAGAGCAAGCTCATCATTAATGACTGCAACAGCTAATGAATTAGCTTGGGCAAATAAATGATGGCCTCTCGCTATATTATTTCGTACAAAAACATGTTCTTTCTTAATATCTAAAATGGAAATTGCCTGTTTATCTAACTCAATATCAATCACTTCTCCGATGATTTCTTCAATTGGTAATGAACGAACTTCATCAGAGAAATTACGTTCTGCAACATTACGAATTCGCTCTCTTAATTCAGGTATGGAGAGCTCAAGACGATCTAGTCTAATAGTTTGGACACTCACTTGAAACTTTGTTGCAAGTTCCTCATCGGTTATAAAGGGATTTTCTTTAATTGTTTCTTTTAACGACTTTTGTCGATCTTTTTTATTCAATTTCATTTCGCATACTCCGCTCGTTCATCATATATTATGACTAGGTACTAATAGTAGTATAAATAACCAAAAAAAAGAATGCAAGGATAAATTTGCATTCGAATAATTCTAAATTGATTCAAAAAAGTACTAATCCAGCTTTTCTCCATTCATAGCACCAGATTGTTCGATTGCTTTTCTTAAGTAAAAATATTGTTCATCTGTCCAAAATAGTTCAGATTGAATAAGTTTTTCCGCATCTTGACGAGCTGTTTCAAGCGCCCGATAGTCATGGACCATATCGCCAACTTTAAATTCTGGTAAGCCACTTTGTTTTTTTCCAAAGAAATCACCAGGTCCTCTAAGTTCCAAGTCTTTCTCGCTCAATAAAAATCCATCATTTGTTTCAGTCATGATTTTCATTCTTTCTTTCCCTACTTCAGATTTAGGATCTGCTAACAATATACAATATGATTGGTGTTCACCACGACCAACGCGACCACGTAATTGATGAAGTTGAGAAAGGCCAAATCGTTCAGCATCATAAATGACCATCATCGTAGCATTCGGAACATTTACACCTACTTCAACAACTGTAGTAGATACTAAGACTTGTACTTTATTTTCACTAAATTGCTTCATGACGGTTTCTTTTTCTTCCGAAGGCAGTCGACCATGCATTAAACCTATTCGATACCGATTTTGAAAATATTGCATGAGTTGTGCATGAACATCAATAGCATTTTGAACATCTAATTTATCGGATTCTTCTATTAAAGGACATATGACATAGGCTTGTCTACCTTTTCTAAGTTCGCTCTCCACTTTCTGTAAAACTTTATCTAACATTTCAGGTTTTGCCCAATAAGTTTCAACTGATTTCCTGCCTTTTGGCATTTCATCAATTATAGAGACATCCATTTCCCCAAAAACTGTGATTGCGAGGGTCCTCGGAATTGGGGTTGCTGTCATGAAAAGTGTATGCGGGTTTTCTCCTTTTTCTCGTAATATCCTTCTTTGCTCAACCCCAAAACGATGTTGTTCATCCGTAATCACTAAACCTAATCTACTGAATACAACATCCTCTTGAATTAATGCATGAGTACCAATGATAATGGATAATTCGCCTGACTTTAATTGTTCTAAAATCTCTAATCGTTCTTTTTTCTTTACTGAACTTGTCAAAACTTTCACAGGTATATGAAATGGTTCCATTAATTTAGAAATCGTTTCTGCATGTTGTTCTGCCAAAATTTCAGTTGGTACCATTAATGCCCCTTGGTATCCGGCAGTAACAACGGCAAATAAACATATCGCTGCTATAACAGTTTTCCCTGAGCCAACATCACCTTGAAGAAGTCGATTCATTCGGTATGTGGACTTAATATCTGTTAAAATCTCCCTTAATACTCTTTTTTGTGCATTTGTTAATGAAAAAGGTAAATGGTCAAGAAAGCTCTTTAATTGATCATTGTCAAACTTAATCGAAATTCCTTTTGAATTCTCTCTTTCAAATTTCCTTAATGCTTGCATTTTTAATTGAAAGATTAAAAATTCCTCATATACTAATCTTCTTCGACCTTGTTTCAAATCGAAAGAACCACTTGGAAAATGTAATGCTCGAACAGCGTCATAAATGGAATATAATTTATATCTAGTTCGAAAATGTTCAGGAAGTGTTTCATTTAGTAAATGGCCATATTGTTGAAAGGCTAGTTGTATATATCTTCTTAGACCACTAACTTTTAAATCACCTTTAACTGAATAAACAGGTTCAAACTCGATCCTGTTATCATCTTCTTTATGTGAAAATGTAATATGACTTACTGAGATTTGTGCTCTATGACGATTCCACGTACCAGTTATCGTTACCGGCTGATTAAGCACTAATTTATTTTTTAAATACGGTTGATTAAAAATAACGGCTGAAATGAGGTGTTGACCAACCATTACTCGAACTAATATCCGCGATTTTTTTCGACCATAAAAGGTAGAAGAAGGAACACTTGCAACCGTTCCTTCCACTGTAATCCTCTCATTATGCTCGGTTTCTTCTAAATTTCTAATTCGATTATCGTTATATCGAAAAGGGAAATACATAAGCAAGTCTTCAATTGAATGAATATTTAATTCTGCTAATAACTCTTTCGCCTCTTCGCCGATTCCTTTAACTAAAGTAACTGGACCTTTAATACTTACTTCCATTTATTTTTGCGGTGAGCCAAATATTTC
>Ga0180215_1005229_pt1 | contig 11186 bp, 9 predicted proteins | sample eDN3rd37CBELigBY_FD_128871 | JGI IMG/M metagenome (GOLD analysis project Ga0180215, IMG submission 128871) | Enriched backyard soil microbial communities from Emeryville, California, USA - eDNA 3rd pass 37_C BE-Lig BY (version 2) (version 2) | ecosystem: Environmental > Terrestrial > Soil >...
AGCGGGGCCACGCCCACCGACACCACCACCTGGACCGCCGCCATCGACGGGGATCCGGTCCGCCTCGTCGAGTAGGTCGCGCGGCGCCGGCGTCCTAGCCTCGGAGGACGTGTCGGGCTTCGTCGACGAGTGTGGGCTGAACGTGCGGGGAGGTGACGGCGGCGCGGGCGCCGTGTCGTTCCGTCGCGAGGCCCATGTGGCCAAGGGCGGGCCCGACGGCGGCGACGGCGGGCACGGCGGCGACGTCTGGCTGGTGGCCGACCGCAACGTCGCCTCGCTGCTGGCCTTCCGCGACCACCCGCACCGCCGGGCGGCGAACGGGACGCACGGCTCGGGCAAGGGCCGCCACGGGCAATCGGGCGCCGACCTGCTCGTGCACGTGCCAGAGGGCACCGTGGTCAAGGATCGCGACGGGTCGGTGCTGGCCGACCTCCTGCACCACGGCGACCGCTGGCTGGCGGCCCGGGGCGGGCAGGGCGGTCGGGGCAACGCCCGCTTCCTGTCGAACCGCCGGCGCGCCCCGTCCTTCGCCGAGCAAGGCGAGCACGGCGAGGAGCGGTGGCTGCGCCTCGAGCTGAAGCTGATGGCGGACGTGGCCCTGGTGGGCTTCCCCAACGCGGGCAAGTCGACCTTCATCAGCCGCGTGTCGGCGGCCAAGCCCAAGATCGCCGACTACCCGTTTACCACCCTCGAGCCGCACCTCGGCGTGGTGCGCTTCGACGACGGCCGCGAGATGGTGCTGGCCGACATCCCTGGCCTCATCGAGGGGGCCAGCGAGGGCCGGGGGCTCGGCCACCAGTTCCTGCGCCACGTGGAGCGGGCCCGGGTGCTGCTGCTCCTGCTCGACCTGGCGCCGGTCGACGGCCGCTCGCCGCGCGAGCAGGAGGAGGTGCTGCTGCGCGAGCTCGGCCAGTACCAGCCCGAGCTGCTGGAGCGGCCCCGCCTGGCCATCGGGACCAAGGCCGACGTGGCCCCGCCCGACGTGGACTGGGACGGCGTGCGCGTCTCGGCCGTGACCGGCGAGGGCCTCATGCCGGTGCTCGGCGCGCTGGCCGACCTGGTCGACGAGGCGCGCCGGGCCGAGCCGGAGCAGGAGCCCGTCATCGTGCTGCGGCCGCTGGCCGAGGGCATCACGGTCGAGCGCGAAGGCGAGGGCGCGTTCCGCGTCCACGGCCGGGCCGCCGAGCGGGCCGTGGCGCTATCGGACCTCACCAACGCGGAGGCCATGGCCTACGCCGACGCCCGCCTGAAGCAGCTCGGCGTCGGCCGGGCCCTCGCCCGCGCCGGCGCCCGCGAAGGCGACGTCGTGCACGTGGGCTCCTTCTCGTTCACCTACGAACCGGACGCGTGAGCCGTGGCCACCGTCGTCGCGAAGATCGGCTCGTCGTCGCTCACCGACGAGCAGGGCGTGATCGCCAGCGGTGCCATCGAGGGCCTCTGCGCGCAGGTCGCCGCGCTGCGGGCCGAGGGGCACCGCGTCGTGCTGGTGAGCTCCGGTGCCGTGGCCGCCGGGGTGTCGGCGTTCGGCCTCGCCGCCCGTCCGGCCGACCTCCCCACGCTGCAGGCGCTGTCGGCCGCGGGCCAGAGCCGGCTGATGCGGGTCTACGACGACGTGCTGGCGAGCCACGGCCTCGTCGGCGCGCAGGTCCTCCTCGTGCCGCACGACTTCGTGAACCGCAAGCAGTACCTGCATGCCCGCCAGACGCTGACCCGGCTGCTGGAGCTGGGCGCCGTGCCGGTCGTGAACGAGAACGACGCCGTCGCCGACGACGAGATCCGCTTCGGCGACAACGACCGGCTGGCCGCGCTGGTGGCCCACCTGGTGAACGCCGACGTGCTGGTGCTGCTCACCGACACGCCGGGCCTCTTCACCGCCGACCCGCGTCGTGACGCGTCCGCCTCGCTCATCGAGGAGGTGGTGGCCAGCGACGCCGCGCTGGTGGCCGAGGTGGCCGAGGTCGGCGGCGCCGGCACGGCGCGGGGGAGCGGGGGCATGGCGTCGAAGCTGGCCGCCGCCCGCATCGCGTCGTGGAGCGGCGTGCGGGCCGTCATCGCCGCGGCCGGCCGGCCCCACGTGCTGGCCGACGCCGCCGCCGGCGAGCGCGGCGTGGGCACCGTCTTCCAGCCCCACCAGCGCCGGCTGTCGGCCCGCAAGCTGTGGATCGCGTTCGCGGTCGGCTCCGCGGGGCGCATCGAGGTCGACGACGGCGCCCGGCGGGCGCTGCTGGAGCGGCGCTCGTCGCTGCTGGCCGCCGGCGTCACCCGGGTGAGCGGGCGCTTCGACGCGGGCGACGCGGTGGAGGTGGCCGGCGCCGACGGCCGGGTGTTCGCCAAGGGCCTCGTGTCACTCGGCCACGAGGTGCTGGCCTCGGTGGCGGGTCGGCGCACCGGGGACCTGGCCGACCCCTCCCTCGGTCTGGTCATCCACGCCGACGACCTCGTCACCCTCCCCGGTTGAAAGGTCGTACCTTGCCTCGCCTCCGCCATCCATGGCTCCGGCTCGTGTGCCGCGGCGCCACTCGCTCGGCAGTCTGATCCCGGCGGGAAGCGGCCATCCTGGCCGCCCCGACGAGAGGCGCCGGGATCAGCCGGTCGGGGAGCCGGGCTCCGCGGAGGGCTGCTCCGCCCCGGCCCCCGGCGCCGAGGACGGCGAGGACGAGGAGGACGAGGACGACGACGACGACGGCGACTCCAGCGACGACGGCTCCGAGGCCGGCGGCAGGCCGAGCTGGCTGCGCAGCTCCGCCAGGCGGGTCTGGGCCTCGACGTTGCGGGAGGCCTGCTCCACCTCGAGCATCCGCGACTCGACCGACGTCTCCGTGAGCTCCGCCATGCCGCGAGCCCGCGAGTAGCGCAGCTCGATCTTCTGGCGGACCTCTTCGAGCGTCGGCACGTCCTGGCCGACGGTCTCCGACAGCGACGCCATGGCGGTGTTCATCTGCTCCTGCATCTTCGCCTGGTCGAGCTGGGACAGGAGCTTCTGCCGCTCGGACAGGCGCTGCTGCAGCGCGGTGGCGTTCTGCTGCACGGCCGCCTTGGCCTGGTCGGCGGCCTGGGTGGCCTGGAAGTGCAGCGTCTTCAGGTCCTCGACCTCGCGCTCCAGGTTGATCATCCGATCGGCGAACGACTCGGCCGCGGTGGAGAGCTCGGCGGCTCGTTTGGTGTCGCCGGCCTTCTCGGCGTCGGCCGCCATGAGCAGGGCCTGGCGGGCGTTGGCGTTCACCTTCTCCAGGTCCTCGAGCACCCGGTTGAGGCGGAGCTCGGTCTGCTTCTGGTTGGCGATGACGTTGGCCGCCTGCTCCTTCAGCCGGCGGTGCTGCTCCTGCGACTCGCGGATCGCCTGCTCGAGCTGGACCTTCGGGTCGGCCCGTTCGTTGAAGCGGGCCTCACCCTTCGCCGTCAGGTACTTCCACCACTTACGGAGGAGCTGCAGCATGGCGCGACGCTACCGCCCAGCCGACCGGACCGGCGGGGCGCCCGCCGATCGCCAGAGCGCGAGCAGGCCGGCGGACACCACGAGGTAGGTGGCCACGCCGACGGGGACGCCGACCACGACCTGCAGGACGTCGCCGCTCACGGCGTCCCGGGCGACGCGCACCACCAGGGCGGTGACGCCGGCGGCCACCAGGCTGCGCAGGACCGAGGCCAGGACCGACCGCCGCAGCCGCCCCACCCGGGCCTGGAGGGTGCGCAGGGCCACCACCGCGCTGATCGTGTACGCCAGCGCGTAGGCCCAGGCCAGGCCCTCGACGCCCGAGTCGCCCACCACGGCGAGGGCGATGACGATGTTGATCCCGTTCTCCATCACGTTCAGGAGGAACGGGGTCCGGGTGTCCTCCAGGGCGAAGAAGCCCCGGAGGGCGTAGAGGTAGACGGAGAACCCGACCAACCCGAACGCGAAGCCGACGAGCACGGCCGCCGTGCGCTCGCTCGACGCGTCGCCGAACGCGCCCCGCTCCAGGAGCACGCTGACCAGCGGGTGGGCGAGGACGAGGTAGCCCGCGGCTGCGGGCGCCACCGCGAACACGAGCAGCCGCAAGCCGTAGCCGAAGCGGCCGCGGAAGGCCCGCAGGTCGCCGCGCCCTGCCATCGACGCCAGGCCGGGGGCGAAGGTGGTCATCACCGACACGGCCAGCAGGCCGTGCGGCAGCTGGAAGAAGGTGAAGGCCATCACGTAGGCGGACAGCTCGCCCTCGCGCCGGGCCGCCAGGATGCTGACGACCAGCAGGGCCACCTGGTTGGCGGCGACGTAGCCCACGGTCCATCCCGACAGGCGCACCAGGCGCAGCACCGCCGGGTGGCGCCACTCGGGCCGCCAGCGCAGGTGGACCCCTGACGCCCGCACCGCGGGGATCAGCACCAGCGCGGTGGCCACGATCCCGAGGGTCGTGCCGAGGCCGAGCACCACGGTGATGGCCGTGTCGGAGCGGGCGTGCTCGAGGGTGAGGTCGCCGCTGGCCAGCGCGGGCACGATCAGCAGCACCGCGATGACGATGAGGTTGTTGACGACCGGAGCGAACGCGGGCGCGGCGAAGCGGCGCCGCGCGTTCAGCAGCGCGCTGAACAGCGCGGTGATGCCGTAGAAGAGGATCTGGGGCAGGAACCAGCGGGCCAGCGCGGTGGCCTCGGCGCGGAAGGCATCGACGTCGTCGCCGCGGGCGGACAGCGTGTAGAGCCGCACCAGCAGCGGCGCGGCCAACGTGGCGACGACCGTCAGCGCCACCAGGACCGCGGTCGTCACGCTCACCACCGCGGAGACCGCGTCGTCGTCGCGCTCGTCGAGGGCGCGCACGAAGATCGGCACCAGCGTGGCCGTGAGGATCCCGCCGAGCAGCAGCTCGTAGACGATGTTGGGCGTGCTGTTGGCGAGGCTGTAGGCGTCGGTGAGGCGGGTCTGGCCGAGCGCGTAGGCCAGCGCAGCCACCCGGCCGAACCCCGTGAGGCGCGAGAGCCCGGTGCCGAGCGCCACCGCCACGTTGGCGCGCAGCAACGACGAGCCTCGAGACGGCCCCCTCACGCGGTGCCCGGTCCCGGGGCGTCGAGCTCGTCGAGCGCCAGGCGGAGCGCCTCCAGCCCGTCGAGCAGCGAGGAGGACGGGTCGCCCGGCTCGGGCAGGCCGAGGGCCAGCTCGGCGGCGCGCGCCGCGGCCTCGTCGAGGCGGGCCGTCAACCGCACCAGCTGGTGGTGCGCGGCGTCGACCGCAGCCGGGTCGAGCCCACCGGCGTCGGCCGCGCGGGCGATGCGCCAGCAGGACGCGATCGCGTCGTCGACGCGTGGGGCCATGCCCGCCAGGCGCTCGTGGCGCGGTCCCTCACCGCCGAGCTCGGCCCCGCCGGCGACCGCCGCGGCGAAGCGGGCGCGCGCCTGGAGCGCTTCGCGCACGTAGCTGCGCCACGGCTCCGCGAGCACGAACGGGTCGACGGGCGGTTCCCGACGTCGAGCCATCGGCTCAGAAGTTGGCCACCACGGCCGCGACGACCTCGTCGATCCGGGCCGGGTCGACGGCGTCGTAGAGGGTGGCGTTGGTGGCTTCGGCCAGGCGGCGCAGCGTCGTGACGTCGGCGTCGGGGCCGTAGGCGATGGGGAAGAGCCGCACCGGCTGCGCCCGGCTGCCGTCGCTGCCCGCCTGCAGCTCGTCGAGGAGGCCGTCGAGCTGCTCGTCGTCGTCGTCGGGATCGGTGTCGCGGTGCCGGCCGTCGGTCAGCAGCACGACCGCGTTGATCCGCTCGGGGTCGTAGTCGTCGAGCATGGCGGCGTACGACGCGGCCACCACCTCGTAGAGGGGCGTGGTGTCGGCGGGCGGCAACGCCTGCAGGCCCTCGACGAGGCGGGCGCCGTCCAAGCCGAGCGGGCCGATGGGCACGACGTCGCGCCAGCCCTCGTCGGTACCGGCCCCGTCCGGCGCGCCGGGTTCGATGGCGAAGGCCCGCAGCCCGACGTCGTCGGTGGGGCGGAGCGCGGCCAGCGCGCCGGCGACGGCGTCCTCGGCGAGGTCGAGCTTGGTGGTCGCGACGCCGTCACTGGCCTGCTCCCGCATCGAGGACGACACGTCGACCACCAGCAGGACGCGCGCCGGCCGGCGCTGCTGCTCCCAGGCTTCGAGCGCCGCGTCGACGACCTCGGGGCCGGGGAGGGCCAGCTCCGGCTCGGGTGCCGCCGAGGGACCGGCGGGTGCGGGCTCGGTGGCCGGCCGGAAGCCGAGCTCGACGGCCCGGGCCTGGCGGTCCGGCGTCAGGAGGAAGGCCTGGAAGGCCTCGGCCACGGCGCGCGCGGTGGTGTCGACCCACGGGGCGTCGAGCACGACGAAGGGGTGGTCGGCGACCAGGGTGCCCTCCGCCGGCCACAGCGCGACCAGCGGGGTTCGCGGTCGGCGGGGCTTCTCGCCGGGCTCCCGCACCCCGTCGGGATCGCCGGCGTTGTAGGCGGCCACCGCCCGTTCCTCCACCGCGACGGCCGAGGCGAAGGTGAGCGCGGTGCCGCGCTGGTCGGCGCGGAGCCAGGTGTCGAGGAAGGCCATGGTCGAGTCGCCGTAGTACACGACCGTGCGCTCGAGGGCGCGCACCGCCTCCGCCACGTCCGGCCGCTGGAGGTCGTCGAGCCCGAGCTCCGACCGGCCCGCGGCCGCGGCGTAGGCCGCCAGCGTGGCCCGCAGGCCCGTGGTCGAGAGCTGCGGGTCGGCCTTGGCGAAGCGGAACGGTCCCCACTCGGGATGGCCGACCGCGCCCCAGCCGCGGGGATCGCGGGCGAGCGCGACGAGGTCGGCGAAGCCGATGGCCCGGTCCGGGTGGCCGAGGGCCTCGGCCATCGGCGCGGGCATGGCGATGACGAGCGGCGATCGCAGGATCGAGCGGCCGGCGCCGGCCATGGGGCGCAGGCCCGCGGCGACCAGCCGCTGGTCGAGCCGGTCGGTCCAGGCCTGCGACGACGGCCACCACGCCACCGGCGGCTCGCGTGCCGCGCCGGCGTCGTCCGGTGCCTCCGATGCCTGGGCCGCCTCGACCAGCTCGTCGATCACGGTGACCGAGCTCTCGGCCCGCACCTGGACCACGACGCAACGGCCGTCGACCCGGGCGGCCTCCGAGCGGTTGAACAGCGCCGCGGACTCGGTGAGCAGGGCGGCCTTCTCGGGTGCCGCCAGCACGGCGGTGGTGACGCAGTCGCCCGCGTCGCTGCCGTCGGCCGTGGCGCCGGCGGGAGCGGTGCTCGGGGAGGAGCTGTCGGCGCACGCCGCCAGGAGCAGGCCGGCCACGAGGCCGACCACCAGCGCGACGACGAGGCGGCTCCGGGTCCGCATGGCGGCAGGGTAGAGGACAGGACCGCACCGCCCCGTCGTTCGGGGCGCGGTGGCGGGTGGCAGCGCGCTACGACGCTGGAGCGCGCCTGCCACCCCGTACGCGCCCGATGGGCCGGTCGCCCACCGGCCCACCGGAATCCGCTGCCCACCCCGCCCGGACGATCCGGACCGACCACCGCCCGGGACCTTCCGCCGTGAGGTCCCAAGCGGCGCTCGGGGTCGAGGTGGGAGCGGTGGTTCCCGCTCTGTACCCGTGTCATCGCCGGGGGCCCTCGGAAGGAAACGGGTCTGTGGAGAATTTCTCTCGGTGGCGCGCGCCCGGAGGCGCAGACACGGGCCCGACGATGTGCCAAGGTGAGAGGCCGCATCCCGTGGTGCGGAAGGAGGTGCGCGCGTGGCGATCGGCGAGGGGTTCGACGCTCTGCTCGTCGCCGCGCAGCGAGGCGAGCCCTCGGCCCTCGGCGCCCTCTACCGCGACCTTGCGCCTGCCGTGCTCGGCTACCTCCGCGGCCGAGGTGTCCCTGATCCCGAGGACGTGGCCGCCGAGGCCTTCGTGCACCTGGTCCGCTCCATCGAGCGGTTCGACGGCGACGAGGCCGGCTTCCGGTCGTTCGTCTTCACGATCGTGCACCGGCGGATGCTCGACGCGGGTCGGCGCGCCCGACGCCGCCTGGACGAGCCGTGGGACACCTTCGAGCTCGCGCCGGCGGGGCCGGTGGCGCCCGCGGCCGAGGAGGAGGCCCTCGACTCGCTGGCCGCCGAGCGCGCCATGCGCCTGCTCGACGGGCTCACCGACGACCAGCGCTCGGTGGTGCTGCTGCGCGTGCTCGCCGACCTGCCGGTGGCGGAGGTGGCGCGGGTGCTCGGCAAGGAGCCCGGCGCGGTGAAGACCTTGCAGCGGCGAGCCCTGGCCAGCCTGGCGAGGGCGCTCGTGGCGGAGCGTGAGCCGTGACCCTCGACGGCGACCCGGGTCGTTCGCCTTGGTCGCCCGACCTGAACCCGGAGCTCCGGGGCGACCCGGCCGACTGGGACTGCCTGCCGGTGGAGGTGGCGCCCGAGGTGCAGGAGCACCTCGAGTCGACCATTCGCGAGGGCCTGCTGGTGGAGCCCCCGCCGCACGTGCGCGAGCGTCACCTCACGGCCATGTTGGCCGCACGACGCCAGCGCAGCGCGACCCCTCCGTCGGGCCGCCCGCCGGCGTCGCCCAGGCGGCGCGCCGGCCGTCGGGCCCGCCCCCGTACCGCACTGGCCGGCATCGGGCTGGTGGGCGGCATCTTCTTCGGCGGCGGTCTGGCCGCGGCCGGCGAGCTGCCCCCGCCCCTGCAGGTGGCGGTGGCGTCCGTTGCCGAGCGCCTCGGCATGGAGCTGCCCGCCACCCCGGCCCGCACCCGGACGCGCACCGTCGAGGTGGCGGTGGCCACGCCTGTGACGCCGCCCGTGAGCGAGGCCTCCCCGCCACCGGCCATGCCGCCGCCCACCGAGGCCCCCGCCGAGGAGGGCGACCGGGGCGAGCGGCGCCCGGGCACCACGGCCGAACGCCAGGAGCCCGCCACCACCGGCGCCACGATGGCGCCGCCGCTGGCCGCCTCGCAGACGCCGCCGTCGGCGACGGCGACGCCCCCGACCGCCGCCACGCCCACCACCACCCGGCCGTCGACCTCGATGGCGCCGACCACGCCCTCGACCAGCGGGACCACGCCGCCCACCACCTCGCCTGGCTCCACGCGGCCGTCGTCGAGCACCACCACGCCGCCCACCACCACGCCGTCGACGCCGTCCACCGATCCCACCACGGAGCCCCCGAGCACGACGGAGCCGTCGACCGATCCCACGACGGAGCCCCCGAGCACGACGGAGCCGTCGACCGATCCCACGACGCCGTCCACCACCCTCCCCCCGGACGAGGACGGGTCGAGCACCACGACCACGAGCACGACGGCGCCCTCGATGGGCCTGGGGCCCCTCGACGTCCCGGCGGCGCAGCCCGGCCCGCCGGTGTCGATGCCGCCGGCCGGGCCGCCCACGCTGACCATCCCGGCGCCCATCACCGTCCCGCCGATGGCCGGCCCGCCCCCAAGCCACGACAGCGGCGGGCCGGCCGCCGACGGCACCGTGGAGGGCCAGGCCGCCGATGAGGCCGACACGGCGGCCGACGCCGAGCCCGAGCCCGCGGACGTCGAACCGGTCGTCACCCCCTGACGTCGAGCCCCTGACGTCGAGCGGCTGAGCCGCCCGCCCGCTGCGCCGCTGACCGGGCGGGACCCTACGCTGGGGGGATGCCCGACACCGCCGATCTCGCCGCGCTGGGCCAGCGGGCGCGGGCCTCGGTGCGCCCGCTCGCTGCCACCTCCACCGCCGCCAAGGACGCCGCCCTGCTCGCCGCGGCCGACCTCCTCCTCGCCCGGGCCGACGACATCCTGGCCGCCAACGCCGTCGACGTGGCCCGCGCCGAGGAGGCCGGTACCAGCGCCACGGTGCTCGACCGCCTCCGCCTCACCCGGGCCCGCGTGGAGGGCATGGCCGGGGGCCTTCGCAACGTGGCCGCCCTGCCCGACCCCGTCGGCGAACTGACCGACGGGTGGGTGCGCCCCAACGGGCTGCGGGTGCGCCGCGTCCGGGTGCCGCTCGGGGTGGTCGGGATCATCTACGAGAACCGGCCCAACGTCACCAGCGACGCCGCTGCGCTGTGCCTGAAGGCCGGCAACGTCGCCTTCCTCCGGGGCTCCTCGGCCGCCATCACCTCCAACCAGGCCATCGTGGCGGTGCTGCGCGAGGCGGTCGCGAAGGCGGGCCTGCCCGCCGACGCGGTCCTGCTCGTGGAGGACACCAGCCGCGAGTCGGCGGTGGCCTTCATGCAGCTGCGCGGCGTCATCGACTGCCTGGTGCCCCGGGGCGGCCCGTCCCTCATCCAGTCGATCCTCGAGCACGCCACTGTGCCCTACGTGATCGACGGCGACGGCAACTGCCACGTCTACGTCGACGAGAGCGCCGACCTGGACATGGCCGCCTCCATCGTGGTGAACGCCAAGACCCAGCGGCCGTCGGTGTGCAACGCGGCCGAGACGCTGCTCGTCCACCGGGCGGTCGCGCCCGACTTCCTCCGCCGCGTCGCGCCCGGCCTCGACGGCGTCGAACTGGTGGGCGACGAGCGCACGCGGGCCATCCTCGGCGAGGACCGAGTCGGCGCGGCCACCGAGCCCGACTGGGCCAGCGAGTTCCTCGACCTGAAGCTCGCCGTCCGGGTGGTCGACGACCTCGACACCGCCATCGACCACATCGACCGCTACGGCACCGGCCACAGCGAGGCCATCGTCACCCGCGACCTGGCCGCCGCGGGCCGGTTCACACGCGAGGTCGACGCGGCGGCGGTGCTGGTGAACGCCTCCACCCGCTTCGTCGACGGCGAGGAGCTGGGCTTCGGTGCCGAGATCGGCATCAGCACGCAGAAGCTCCACGCCCGCGGGCCCATGGGGCTGCGGGAGCTCACGACGCTCAAGTTCGTGGTCGAGGGCGAGGGCCAGATCCGCACCTGACCTGCAGCGTCGTTCCTGCGCCGGCGGAATCGGGTCGGCGGGGAGCGCCGTTGTACGCTGCAGGAATGTCGTCGTACCGCTTCGAGACCGTGCCCGGCGTGCGTGAGGGCCTCCGCGAGGTCAACTACCTCGCCGACGAGGGCATCGCCGGCGTGGTGTTCCTGGCCGACCGGCTCGGCAAGCCGGTGCTCATCGAGGGCCCGGCCGGCACGGGCAAGACCCAGCTGGCCAAGTCCGTGGCCGAGATGACCGGTGCGCGGCTTATCCGCCTGCAGTGCTACGAGGGCCTCGACGAGTCGAAGGCCCTGTACGAGTGGAACTACAAGAAGCAGCTGCTGCGCATCCAGGCCGACCGCCAG
>Ga0180215_1005230_pt1 | contig 11180 bp, 6 predicted proteins | sample eDN3rd37CBELigBY_FD_128871 | JGI IMG/M metagenome (GOLD analysis project Ga0180215, IMG submission 128871) | Enriched backyard soil microbial communities from Emeryville, California, USA - eDNA 3rd pass 37_C BE-Lig BY (version 2) (version 2) | ecosystem: Environmental > Terrestrial > Soil >...
CATTAAGCCCATATCTTTCGCCCACTCGATATTTTCTGTATACCAAGCGCCTTCTTTCACATCTTTAAAGAAGCCTTCGGCTGCAACTGCACCGATGCCTACACCAATAGACATAGTAGCTACCATTCCAAGTACGAAACCTTTTACTGTGTTTTTGTTCATCATGAACCCTCCCTTTCAGTAGTCCCTTTCGATGATACCGAACAAACAACAAGGACTCACTAGGAGATCAAAGGAAATGGAGGAAAAACAAAACAGCAGGTTTGTTGACGGATTGGGGGTGGGGTAGTATGATGGGCAAGAAAATTACATAAGAAAATTGCCACGGTAACCATCGTTTGTGCGAATGGTTTTAAAAGGGAAGTCGGTGCAAATCCGACACGGTCCCGCCACTGTAAGGCTGACAATATTTCCAATCCACTGGTCAATCAAACTGGGAAGGGGAAGCTATTGAATGAAGCCAAGTCAGGAGACCTGCCGTTAGCAAAAGGCACAAATTTTGACCTACGGGAGATAGGGAGGTGTGTAATAGTTACTTATTTTTCTATACACAACGATCAGAAGCCCTATCGGTACCGATAGGGCTCTTATTGTATTTAACTCTATTATTTAAGGAGGATTCTATGAAAAAGAATCGCTTTATTCAACAGCTTTACCTTGTTCTTTTAGCCTTTATTCTTCTTATTCCTGGTTCGATTAGTATTCACGCAGCGGAAGAAGGGTCAACTCCTGTAAGTGTTGACGTCAGTCCATCTGAACTAACGATCCAAGTCGGGGGATCACAAAAGTTTTTTGCTTCTGCTTATGATCAGAAAGGCAACGGCCTGTGGTCTGAGCCAATAACATGGACTTCATCTGATGAGGCTGTTGTAACCGTGGACACTGAAGGTGTTATCACTGCTATAACCCCTGGAGTAGCTACTATCACAGCAACAACCTCCAATCAAGTACAGGGTTCAGCCACTGTAACCGTTGAATCCAGTAGTAATGAATCGATCACAGTTCGTTTAAGAGTAGAGGGCCAAACAGAAACTATAATTCCTACCACATCCGTAACCCTAAGTGACACCACCGCTACGGACAATAACGGAAAGACTCATAATTTTGGGATGTTCACCCCTTATGCGGCACTAGTAAAAATATTAAACGAGAAATCGATTGACTACGATGGTCCAGCCAAGGCATCTATCTACGTAAGTAGAATTGCCGATGAGAGTGCAAATTTCCTTACTAATGAAGGATGGAATTACAATATTTTAAGAAACAATTCCTTGGATCCCAGCGTTGCGATGATTGGTATGGGGCAGTATCCGCTGCAAGACGGGGATGAAATCATTGTTTATTACGGATCTTCTACTCTCACCCCATTGTCACTATCCCTAGACAATACCAAAATCCTTCCTGGGCAAACGGTGACAGCAACAGTAACTAATTTAGCATCAGGCGAACCAGCGGAAGGCTCCATTGTGCATTTCGGGAATGAAACAGCAATGACCAACTCGGATGGTAAAGCAACCTACACCTTTAACCTTTCTGGTGATAAGATAATTTACGCGGAAAAGGAAGGTTCTGTTCGAACCGTCACGAAACAAGTAACAATTGGTACAGTAAGTGAAGCAGACATAAATGAAGCGACCCGAAAGACTGTTTCCTATTACCGCTCACAGGGGGCTCCAGAGGATTGGGCTGCCTTTGCTTTAAATGCTCTAAATGAAGACGTCAATCAAGACCCCTATATTGACAACGATGGCTCCAAATATATAGATACAGCCCTTCGGACTACTCGCAATGCTATGACAGACTGGGCAAGGGGGATCTTAGGACTTTTATCGGCAGGATATGATCCTAGCAATATTAATGGTGTGAATTACTATGAAAGAATGATGAATAATCAAATTGGTCTTGATCAAGGACAAAACGCTGCCATTTATGGCTTAATCGCTTTGGATGCGGCTGGATCTCCCGACATTTCAGGGACAAAGTATACCAAAGAGGACTTGATTAACCACCTACTAACAAACAAGGCTGGAAAGGGTTGGAACCTAATGAAAATTGGTCCTGATGCCCAACCAGATCCCGATATAACCGCAATGGCCATCATCTCTTTAGCTCCGTATATGGACCGACAAGAAGTAAACTCCGCCGTAGATGAGGCGGTTACCTCATTGAAAGAAATGCAAACTGCTGATGGAGGATTTGGATTAAACAGTCAATCAATATCCCAAGTAATCCAGGCACTTACTTCCATTGGTAAAGATCCACAAGGAGTAGAATTTACGAAGCCTAATGGAAGCAATCCAGTTAGTGCCCTTTTACAATATCAACTAACTGCAGGTGGATTTAAAAATATTTCAAGTGGTCCGACTGACGACCTGGCAACAGAGCAAGCAGCTAGTGCTCTTGCTTCATTGAAACAATACTATGAAAATAGAATATCTAAAATCTATCAAAATGTTACCTATGTTGGTAATAGTGCCCCGGAGATTCCAACCAATCTCTTTGACTTGACCACAACCGCTTTAGACAGAACAGGTGGAATTAAAGCGACTGTCAAAGTCACACCAGCAAATGGCGGACATAGCGGCAATGAAGTAGTCATCTTTCAATTAATGAAAGGTTCTACTCCAGACAGCATTGTTGCCATCGAAAAAGATATTACCACTGCTGAACAAGTCACAGCCCACTTTAATAAGGTAGGGAACACCTATACCGTTAAAGTATTTGTTGTTGATTCATTTGGAGGAAATCCGGCTAACCTTGGAATCAGTCTCGCAGACCCCGTTGTCTTGCAATAAACCTGTACCGAACCGGAATAATCTGGTTCGGTCAGCTTAACGAAAGGGGAAATAAAATGAGATCCATTTCGCTACGTTTATGTTTAGTGATCAGTCTTATACTCTCGCTCCTCCCCCTTCAGGGCTTTGCTGCTGAAACAATTTCGCTTTCAGCAATAGGAGCAAAGCAGCCTGGGGATAGCGTTACATTAAGCGGGCAAACAAATCTACCTGAAGTCATTGTAAAAGTTATTCAACCTTCTTCCGCATTGCTTTATTACGATATCATCAAACCAACTGCAGGGAACTTCGCTGAGAATATTTCCTTGCCAGAAACCGCTGAAACGGGCACTTACACGGTTTTAGCAGGTCAAAAAAATCAGGTTGCTCGTACTACTTTTTCTGTGACAACCTCACGTGATACAGGGACAACACCAAAATCCAAAGTGGTCTCCGTCAGTGTAAAAGGTGATAGTAAACGCGGTATGATCCTTCCACCAAAAGAAGTCGACTTTGAAAACGGCGATACCGCTTATTCCGTTCTTTTAAGGGCTATGGGAAGCAGCAAGGTTCAAGCTCGAGGGTCAGGAAATTCCATTTATGTTACCGCAATTGATGGATTGGCTGAGTTTGATCGGGGCCCGAAGAGTGGCTGGATCTATAAAGTAAATGGTGTTTATCAAGATGGAAGCTCTGGTACTTACTATTTACATGAAGGTGACCAAATAGAGTGGATTTACACCTTAGATTTAGGAGAAACTGAAGGCGCTCCGCCTGGGAATATAGGAAACGTTCCAAACACACCTGTACCTGATTTTAAAGAAGAGATTGGAAAGGTGAATCTCCCATTTAATAATAAAAAGTCTATTAATGATGTCGGTAACACTGTTCTAGTGCTAAATATGAGAGACAAAATGAGTGAGGAACAAATTCAGAAGCTTGCAACCGCCTTACGTTCAAATACAGTGAACATTACGGAAAGAGTCAATGCGAATGAAGAAAAAACACTTTCAGATAGTTTACAGGAGATTCAACTACTCGTTCCAATGCAGGCACTACAACAATCTCAAAATCTATCTATAAAAAAAATAGATCGTGAAGGCAGAGTCGAAGTCCTTTCCTCTATTTTCGAATTCGGACCAAGTGGAATTCAATTTAACAAACCCGTCCAAATCTCCATCAAGGTTCCATTAGGTGGTGTAACCGACCTTGAGAAACTTGCCCTGGTTTGGTGGAACGAAACAACTAATGAATGGATCCCGATTCCAGCTGTGGTCGATGCGAAAACGGGAATTGTGAGCGGTCAAGTGGATCACTTTACAAAGTTTGCGGTGATTGATCGAACCAAACTTCATCCGGTTAAAGGCGTTCCTGTGGCATCTGCTATCGAAGCTTCTGCTCTCTATATCCTTGGATCAGGAGACATTTCCGATTGGGAAGCTTTCGCATTAGCTCGTGCTGGTAAGTCTGTACCCGCATCGTACCTGAGTAGCGTTGAAGCACTCTTGAAAGAAAAAGACGGGGTGTTCCGCAATGTGACGGACTACGAACGGATGGTGCTTGGAGTCGTTTCCGCAGGTGGGGATCCGCGGAATATTGCTGGCTATGATTTAATTGAAAAGATCTATAACAATGACCGAATGACGCTTCAGGGAACTAACGGAGTGATGTTTGCCCTGATTGCCCTGAACAGTGGAAATTATGATATTCCTACCGATGCTAAGTGGTCGAAGGAAAAACTGTTGAATTGGCTGCTCGATCAGCAAAATGAGGATGGCAGCTTTGCGTTAGTCGTGGGCGACCCTGGAATTGTGGATTTAACGGGGATGGCTTTGGGAGCGTTAGAACCTTATCGTGCGCAAGATCGCGTACAAAAGGCAATTAGTAAGGCTGTTTTCTGGCTTTCTGCACACCAGACTGATCAGGGGGGATATCAAGAGACACTGGATGGAACAACGAACAGCGAGGCTGTTTCACAGGTGATCCTCGGGTTATCCGCGATCGGGATTGATCCAACAGGTCCTACTTTTAGTAAATCAAAGGGCAACCTAGTGACAAATCTACTAAGCTATCAGTTGAAAAATGGGGGATTTGCCCATAACCCCCAGGATCAGAAACCAAATGAGATGGCAACAGAGCAAGCCTTGTCCGCCCTTGTCGCCTACGATTCCTTCCTTCAAGGAAAAGGATCGATATATAGATCTGATGTTTCACTAACTGAAATCTATCAAGATATGGACCTCGTTTCTGCATGGGCTAGACCTTTTGTATTGCAGGCACATCAGTATGGCATTATGGAAGGAACCAGCAAAACCGTTCCGCAATTTGAACCGAAAAAACCAGTGACCCGTGCGGAGTTTGCGAAGATTCTGGTGCAACTATTAGGGGATGAACCTGCGAGCGGAAATGAAAAAATATTTGACGATGTCCCAGTTAATTCCTGGTATTATGGATATGTGGCTAAAGCCAAGGAAAAGGGCATTGTTCAAGGAATCACTGCTACCACCTTTATGCCAAACAAATCAATCAGCCGTCAAGAGATGGCGATTATGATTGCAAAAGCCATGAAATGGCAGGCCAATGGGGGTAACGTGAAGTTCAATGATTTGAATGCCGCATATAAAGATGCGGTGCCCGCCATCCAGGCTGTGGTCGACCAGGGTGTGATGACAGGCTACCGTGAAGGGGTCTTTGCACCGCGCGATCCCGTGACCCGAGAGATGGCAGCAACCGTTGCCGTGAAGGTGTATGAGAAATAACGGAAGATATTTCCGTTACCCATAGAATTAAATAATAAAAGGACGAAATAGCGGAAGATATTTCCGTTAATACCCCTTGGAAGGGCGGGAAAGTGGTCTGAGCCTTCCATTACGGAATATTTTTCCGCTATTCGCCTGATTCTTGATACCAATTTTGAAATAACGGAAAAAAATGCTTTTATTCATTTTGTTAAGGGGAGATTTTCCCCCTATTCGTCCGATCTAGGGAAAAATGGACGAAATAAGGGGAGAACTTCCGCTTATCGTAGTAAAAAACGCGTAAATTGCCCACTTTTCTATCTTTAGTGGTAAAATCTCCGCTTATTTTTGATGAATTATTGTTTTTAAACTTTTTAAGGGGAATTTCCACCCTTATTTTTTTGCAGGAGGCTAGTTATGGGACGTTTTTATGTTATTTTAGCAATTCTTATACTTCTAGTTGGGTGCGGTCCGCAATCCACTCAACCTACCTCATCACCAGCATCTACTGTCCAAGAAACCTCATCCAAAAACGATCCAGCCAAAGTGGAGCCAAGCACAACACCAATATCTGAGCAGCCTGTGGTTACCTCACCAGAAACTGGAGCACCTTCTGATCAGGAGACCAAAAATCTAGCCGACCAGGGCGCCAAGAAAACCGAGCCATCTTCGAAACCGGCGGACCAAACACCATCAAACCAAACAGTTCAGTCTGCAAAACTAGTTGAGCAGCCAGCAAAGCAACCCGAAAAACCAACAATCCAACCTAAAAAGGAGCAGCAACCTGCAGCAGAAAGGCCAACTCCAACTCAGCCAGCACCTGCCCCTGCTCAACCAGCAGCTCAGGCTGATGCACAAACACAGTCTGTGACGGTGTCCATTACGGCTGATCTGCAGCAGGTCATCCTAGGAGAAACCCAAGTGGAGCTAAAGGATGGAGAAAATGTGCTGGATGTGTTGAAGCGGATCACGAGAGAGAAAAAAATCCAGATGGAATATAGCGGGTCTGGGACTTTTGCCTATGTGGAAGGAATCAATAACCTTTATGAATTCGATAAAGGTCCGAAAAGCGGTTGGATGTACCGGGTAAACGGGACCTTTGGCGGGAAAAGCGCGGGGGCAACGAAAATAAAAGCGGGCGATCGGATCGAATGGCTATATACCCTTGATCTAGGGAAAGACCTGGAAAGGGGTAGCAGTCAGTGACGCGTGGGCTTCACGGTTTTCATCCGTTTACAAGCTGGCTTTATTTTATCGGTCTATTCCTTTTATCCATGCTGCTCCTTCACCCGATTTATTTAGCGACCATGCTTCTGGGAATTTTGTTGCTAATCAACATGCAAGGACAGACATCCATCCTACGTAGCTATATAAAATCTTATCTGTGGATCGGGCTGTTCATCCTGATCCTCAACCCGCTTCTTTCTCATCGGGGACAGCACATCCTCTTCTATCTGTTCGATCAGCCGATCACTCTGGAATCGATTTGGTATGGAATCACGATGATGCTGTCACTATGGTGTATCTTACTTGTTTTCATTTCCTATAACCACGTGATTACTGCGAGGAAATTCCTTTTTCTCTTTTGCCGACTATTTCCGAAGACTGCGTTGCTATGCCTGATGGCTGTACGATTTGTACCACTCCTAAAAAGGCGCCTGAGCGAAATCCATAGTGTCCAAAAGACGCGAGGAATAGATCCGACGGACGGACCCCTATGGAAGAGGGCGCGGGACGGAATGCTCATCCTCCAGGTGCTTCTTACGATGTCCCTCGAGGAGGCGATTCAAACGGCGGATTCCATGAAGGCAAGGGGATATGGACTTTTTGCGCAGCGCAGCAGCTATGTTCCCTATCGTTTCAGGAGAGGGGATTATCTATTTTTAACCCTGATGCTCCTTGCCTTTTTCTATTGTTTTACGGGCTGGATCCTGGGGCATGGCTCCTTAATTTTTTACCCCGGACTCGAAGGGATAGCGCTCACAGCATCGGAAATACCTTACTATGCCAGTCTTCTCCTATACTTACTGCTAGCCATTTTCATCGAAGGGAGGGAGGGCATTGGCCATCCTCGAGTGTAAACAACTTAACTTTTCCTATCCGGAAGAGCCAAAAGAAACCCTTTCCGAGCTTTCACTATCGATTCAGGAGGGGGAATTTCTCGTGCTAGCAGGTCCATCCGGCTGCGGAAAAAGCACCCTTTTACAGCTATTAAAAAAGGAAATTCAACCATTTGGCACACAAAGCGGGGAAATCATTTACGCAGGAAAAGCAATAGAGGAGTACCCACCCGCTCAGTTAACCAAGGACATTGGTTTGGTCTTTCAGGACCCGGAAAATCAGATTGTAATGGATGTGGTGCTTCAGGAGCTCGTCTTAGGTCTGGAAAACATGGGCGTCCCGATGGACGAAATGCGGCGGCGAGTAGCAGAATTGGTGCATTTTTTCGACTTGGAACCACTACTGCATGCGAAAACAGATACCTTATCTGGCGGACAAAAACAGCTGCTGAATCTTGCCTCTGTGCTGCTTTTGCGACCACGGGTATTACTGCTTGATGAACCAACGGCCCAGCTTGACCCGATCGCAGCCAAGGAATTGATTCAAATTATCTATCGACTCAATCAGGAGTTCGGGCTCACCATCGTCCTCGTCGAACATCGGTTAGAAGAAGTGTTTCCTCTTGCCGATCGAGTGATCCTAATGCAACAAGGACAGATCCACTGTGAGGGGTCCCCTCGGAAAGTGATTGAACAGGTTTGGAAATCAGGAAATCAAGAGCTGATCACTTACCTGCCTTCGATCGCGAGACTTTATTTGGAGATGGATCCATACAAAGAGCACATCCCACTCACTGTAAAAGAATGTAAAGCATGGGCCAAACAGGTGCTAAAACCGGTGAACTCTGTTCAGGAGACCGAGGATCGCTCCTTGGATGTTTTACTAGAAATCAAAGAGGTATTCTATCAATATTCACGTCAGACACCTTGGGTTTTAGAGGATCTCTCTCTTCAGATCCATCAGGGCGACTATCTCGCCATTCTTGGTGGAAATGGGGCCGGGAAATCGACCCTACTGAAACTTCTAGGCGGGCTCCTCTCCCCACAAAAAGGGAAAGTGCTCCTTTGCAAGCAGAACATCAAGAAACTGAAAAAGTCTGAGTTCTATCAGAAAATCGGGTATTTGCCACAGGATCCGATGCTGTTTTTTGTTCGGGAAACGGTGGAGCAGGAATTGATCGCATCAGCTGATCGGAGTGGACAGGCTGATCCAATGAAAGCAGTAAACGAGTTAACGAGCAGACTAGGTTTGGACAACATTCTAAACCGTCACCCCCACGACTGCAGCGGCGGAGAACGGCAAAAAGCAGCGCTTGCCTGCCTGCTGCTGGGTCATCCCGAAGTACTGCTGCTCGATGAACCGACGAAGGGCCTCGATCCGGTATCGAAAAAGCAATTGGCTTCCCTGCTTCAGGATCTGCATACGCAAGGCATCACCCTCGTGATCGTGACCCACGATGTGGAGTTTGCCGCACAGTATGCTTCCCGCTGTGCCCTACTATTTGACGGAGGGATCGCTTCGCTTGGGACACCGCAGGAAATGTTTTCAGGCAATGTCTTCTATACCACAGCGGTCAGCCGTGCCGTTCGGAATGTGCTGCCCTCTATGATCACCTGTGAGGAGGTGCTTAAACATTGCCGCGTCGTACGCTCTACCTCATGATTTTACTGATGATCCTGTTCATAGGGCTCGTCCCCTTTTTATACGAAGATCACTTTCTTCTCGTCAGCATGGGTTTCGTGATTCTCTCGCTAGTTCCCTTTCTCTTACGGTTTGAAGGAAGGAAACTGAGCAGTCGGGAGATCGTGCTGATTGCGATTCTTGCTGCGATCGCCGCGGTCAGTCGGGTCCCCTTTGCTGCGATTCCAAGCGTGCAGCCGACGACCTTTGTAATTATCCTCTCCTCCCTCGTTTTCGGGGCGGAAACGGGCTTTATGATCGGTGCCACTGCTGCCCTCGTGTCCAATTTGTTTTTAGGTCAAGGACCTTGGACTCCTTGGCAGATGATGAGTTGGGGGCTTGTTGGTTTTACTGCTGGTTTGCTAAGGGATACATGGTGGATGAAAAAACGTGGTGGTCAATTGGTGTTTGGGTTTGTGTGGGGATTTTTGTTTGGTTGGGTGATGAATCTTTCGATTGTTCTAAGCTTCTTGGAAGAGTTTAGCTGGCCAACTTTTGCTGCCACCTATTTAGCCAGCGTCTTGTTTGATCTCATGCATGCCCTGTCAAATGTGTTTTTCCTGGCTGTGTTTGGCCCGAGTTGGCTGCGAATTCTGCAGCGATTTAAACGCAAATATGGATTGTTAAGTTAGGCTGGTAAATTCGACAGGGTTCGCAAACCAGCCTACTTGTTGTATGATAAAAGTATGATCCCGCCTTTCACTCGGCAAGATCGGAGTGTTGGGCGTTTACGGAGGTTCAGTATGTCTGTTGCGCAAATCCCAAAGGACACCCTAACTTTTATTGCCGAACACTTGGACATGTATACAGAGGAGAAGATTATCTCTCGTGGTTTTGATTATTATCTTAAGCAATCTGTTTCAGATCTGGATGTCATCGATGACGAGGTCTTTGCCTTTGTCGAAGGAACAGACATTTACGAAGTGATTGTGGATCCCCATTTCTTTTTAAATAGTACTTGCACGTGTCCCTATGATGGGATATGCAAGCATATTGTTGCTGTCTTTTTCACTGTCTACGAAACCGTGGAACATCCGCGTAATCTGCTCGCTGCCTACAAGGATAAAAAACAAACTGTAACGAAAGTCCCGTTACGGCCCCAATCCAAAAAGAAACCTGCCATCCTTTCCCCGCTGGAATCGGATTCACCCGTGGAGTGGCTGCGCTTTATCGAGCGGGAGGCCAAAAAACAGTCTCTATTCCAACCCTATGATGTGGAATACAAGATCAATCGTTTTATTAGCTCTCTACAAAATGCCACAATAAACTGGAATCTATTAGAAAGGAAGTTTTTTGCCCTCTATCTTCACCTTTATTTGGTGAAAAGTCTGGAAGAAACAGGAGTGCAAAATCGCCATTACTATTATAATCCTAATCTAAATAATATCCATAACCTTTTGCACCAACTGTACGAGATCATTTCCAAGCTGGGCTCTCCATCTGAACTGGCGAAATTAGAGGTTCGGATCTTGGATCCTTTGGTTCCCTTTTTGTCTGAAGCGCTGTTTTCTTCGCGAAACTTCTATCGGGAATGGATCCACATCAACCAAATTTTATGGTCCAAAGTTTTAAACCGCCGAAACTGGATTGAGCAAGAAAGAGAACGCCTGGAAAACGAATTACGTGAGGGCGAATTATCAGACCTGCAAGAGGATCTCTGTCATGCCATCCTTGCCCATCTTGATTTTATGGAAAGAAAGGATCAGAGTGCACAGAAACATTTGCAAGTTACGTTGATCCGTCGAATGGATCATGCCCTACCTTATTTACACACTTTCCATCATTATCAAGAGTGGGACCGACTACTCCATTGGTTGCGCTGGATTCGTCCCTTTGCTGCCTATGCGGGGCGGGAGATCGCTGCACCGATAGCCAACCTTTGGGTCGCCTGTTCTAAGCAGGATCCGTCCGTGCAGAAGGAATCGAG
>Ga0180215_1005232_pt1 | contig 11179 bp, 6 predicted proteins | sample eDN3rd37CBELigBY_FD_128871 | JGI IMG/M metagenome (GOLD analysis project Ga0180215, IMG submission 128871) | Enriched backyard soil microbial communities from Emeryville, California, USA - eDNA 3rd pass 37_C BE-Lig BY (version 2) (version 2) | ecosystem: Environmental > Terrestrial > Soil >...
CAAGGAGATGTACGACTTCGAGGACAAGGGCGGCCGCCGGCTGGCGCTGCGGCCCGAGGGCACCGCGTCGGTGGTGCGGGCCTTCGTGGAGCACCGCCCGCCCACGCCGTGGAAGGCCTGGTACGTCGGCCCGAACTTCCGCTACGAGAAGCCGCAGGCGGGCCGCTACCGCCAGCACCACCAGGTGGGCGTGGAGGCGCTGGGCAGCGACGACCCCGACCTCGACGTGGAGGTCATCGCCCTCCTCGACGGGTTCCACCGCGCCCTCGGCCTGGAGCGGCGCACGCTGCTGCTGAACAGCCTGGGCGACGCGGAGAGCCGCCCCGCCTACCTCGACGCCCTCCGCCGCTACCTCGAAGCGCACACCGCCGACCTGTCGGAGCAGAGCCGCCAGACGCTCACGCTCAACCCGCTGCGCGTGCTCGACTCCAAGCGCCCCGAGGACGCCGACGTCATCGCGGGCGCCCCCGTGATGCTCGAGCACCTCTCACCGGCCGCCGACGCGCACTTCGCGCGGGTGCAGACCGGTCTCAAGGCTCTCGGCATCCCCTTCGAGCTCGCGCCCCGGCTGGTGCGGGGCCTCGACTACTACACGCGCACCGCCTTCGAGTTCGCCTCCGACGCGCTGGCTTCCGCGCAGAACGCCATCGGCGGCGGCGGCCGCTACGACGGGCTGGCCGAGCAGATGGGCGGGCCGCCCACCCCGGGCATCGGCTTCGGCGCCGGCATCGAGCGCATCCTGCTGGCCTGCGACGCCGAGGGCGTGTTCGGCGCGCCGGCGGCCGCGGTCGAGGTGTTCGTCGTCGACACCACCGGCGGCGAGGCGGCGCGCGACCTCACCGCCGAGTTGCGGGCCGCCGGCATCGGCGCGGACCGCGCCTTCGACGCCCGCTCCATGAAGGCCCAGATGAAGGCGGCCGACCGCTCCGGGGCGCGCCTCGCTCTGATCGTCGGCAGCGACGAGGCTGCGGCCGGCACGGTGTCGCTGCGCGAGCTCCGCCACGGCGGCGAGCAGCGAGTCGTGCCCCGCTCCGACCTGATCCCCCACGTGAGGAAGTCCCTGGCATGACCACCGCCACCGCGATGCGCACCCACCTCGCCGGCGAGCTGCGCGCCGAGCACGCCGGCCAGCAGGTGGCCATCTGCGGCTGGGTCGCCCGCCGGCGCGAGCACGGCGAGCACCTCGCCTTCGTCGACCTGCGCGACCACAGCGGCCTCGTGCAGTGCGTCGTCGACGGCGCGGCCGAGCTGCGCTCGGAGTACGTGGTGCGCATCACCGGCACCGTGCGGCTGCGACCCGAGGGGACCCGCAACGAGGCGCTGGCCACGGGCGACGTGGAGATCGGCGACTGCGCCGTGGAGATCCTGTCGGTGGCCGAGCCGCCGCCGTTCCCCATCGACCAGCGGGCCGACGGCGTCGACGAGACCATCCGCCTCCGCTACCGCTACCTCGACATCCGCCGCGAGCGCATGCAGCGCAACCTGCGGCTGCGGAGCACGGTGAACTCGGCCATCCGCGCCGCGATGGAGCGCCAGGGCTTCGTGGAGGTGGAGACGCCGATGCTGGTGGCGTCCACCCCGGAGGGCGCCCGAGAGTTCCTGGTGCCGTCCCGCCAGCAGCCGGGCGAGTTCTACGCGCTCCCGCAGTCGCCGCAGCTGTTCAAGCAGCTGCTGATGGTCGGCGGCATCGACCGCTACTTCCAGATCGCCCGGTGCCTGCGCGACGAGGACCTGCGAGCCGACCGGCAGTACGAGTTCATGCAGCTCGACGCGGAGGCGTCGTTCGTCGACCAGGACGACGTGATCGCCTTCATCAGCGAGGCGGTGCTCGACGCGGCCGAGGCCGCCACCGGCGAGCGCCCCCCGGCCATCGAGCGGATCACCTGGCACGACGCCATGAACCGCTTCGGCGTCGACAAGCCCGACCTGCGCTTCGGCATGGAGCTGATCGAGCTGACGCCGGTGTTCGCGTCCACGGGCTTCAACGCCTTCAAGGCGCCGTGCATCAAGGCGCTGCGCCACGAGGGTGCGTCGGCCGACACGGGTCGGGGCCGGCTCGACGCCCTCACGCAACGGGCCAAGGAGCTGGGCGCCAAGGGCCTGGTGTGGCTGCGCGTGGGGGAGGGCGGCGCGCTGGAGTCACCGGTGGTGAAGTTCCTCTCCGACGAGGAGCAGGCCGAGGTCGTGGCCCGCACGGGCGCCCAACCCGGCGACCTCCTGTACCTGGTGGCCGACGAGTGGGCCACCGCCTGCGAGGTGCTGGGCCAGCTCCGCAACGACCTGGGCCGCCCGCCGGTGTGGGAGGGCCCGTACCGGTACGTGTGGGTCGTGGACTTCCCGCTGTTCGTCGGGCTCACCGACGACGGCCGGCCGAAGCCCGGGCACCACCCCTTCACACGGCCCCACCCCGACGACGTCGACAAGCTCGAGACCGACCCGCTGGCCGTGCGCTCCCAGGCCTACGACCTCGTGCTCAACGGCTGGGAGCTGGGGTCGGGGTCGATCCGGATCCACGAGCCCGAGCTGCAGCGGCGCATCTTCCGCATCCTCGGCATCGGCGACGAGGACGCCGACCGCCGCTTCGGCTTCTTCCTCACGCCGTTCCGCTACGGCGCCCCGCCCCACGGCGGGTTCGCCTTCGGCGTCGACCGGCTGGTGGCCATCCTCGCGGGCGAGGACAACATCCGCGAGGTCATCGCCTTCCCCAAGACGCAGTCGGGCGCCGACCCGCTCACCGGCGCGCCCACGCCGGTGGCCGACACCGCCCTGCGCGACCTCGGCCTCCGCGTCCTCCCCGCCAAGTCGTGACCAGCCGGCGCGGCGAGGATGGTCGCTCGCCGGGGCCGCGAGACCGGTGCGCGAGTGGCGCCGCGGCACGCGAGCGGAGGGCAGGACGCCCGGACGAGTCGTGGTCTCGGAGGCCCTATGAGGCGTCTACCTCCCGGTAGGCTGGCCCGCCATGGCCCCGCGGCGCTTCCACCTCGAGACGCTGGGCTGCCCGAAGAACCAGGTCGACTCCGACAAGCTGGCGGGCACGCTGCTGGCGCAGGGCTTCGTGCCCAGCGAGCAGCCCGAGGACGCCGACCTGGTGGTGGTCAACACCTGCGCGTTCATCGAGGACGCCCGCCAGGAGTCGATCGACGTGGTGCTGGCGCTCGACGAGCGGCGCCGCCCCGGCTCGCGCCTCGTGGTCACCGGCTGCCTGGCGGAGCGCTACGGCGACGAGCTGGCCGACGCCCTCCCCGAGGTCGACCAGGTGGCGGGTTTCGGGGTGCCGGTCACGCTGGCGCCCACCCGGCGCCCGGCCCGGGCCGCGCCAGCGCCGGCGCCCCCGCCCGCCGAGGCGCCCAGCCTCGACCTGCTCAACCTGCCGCGGCCGCCGGCGCGGGCGCCGTGGGCCTACGTGAAGGTGGCCGAGGGCTGCGACCGCACCTGCGGGTTCTGCGCCATCCCGTCGTTCCGCGGCCCGCAGCGCAGCCGCAGCGTCGACAGCATCCTGGCCGAGGTCGACGGGCTCGGCGTGCAGGAGGTGGTGCTGGTCGCGCAGGACCTGGCCTCCTACGGCAAGGACGTGCCCGGTCTCGGCGCCGGCGCCATCGTGCCGCTCGTCGCCGCCGTGGCGGCGCGCGTCCCGCGCGTCCGGCTGCTCTACCTCTACCCGTCCGACCTCACCGACGAGCTGGTCGAGGCGGTGTGCGCCACCGGCGTGCCCTACTTCGACCTCTCGCTCCAGCACGTGGCCAAGCCGCTGCTGCGGCGCATGCGCCGTTGGGGCGACGGCGACCGCTTCCTCCGCCGCATCGAGGCCATCCGCGCCGTGGCGCCCGACGCGGCCTTCCGGTCGAACTTCATCGTCGGCTACCCCGGCGAGACCGAGGAGCACCACGACGAGCTGCTGGCCTTCGTCGAGGCCGCGCAGCTCGACTGGTGCGGGTTCTTCGCCTATTCGCGCGAGGAGGGCACCTACGCCGCCGAGCTCGACGGCCAGGTGCCCGAGGGCCTGGTGAAGGAGCGGCTCGGCGAGCTCACCGAGCGGCAGGACCGGATCACAGCCGCCCGGCGCGACGCGCTGATCGGTCGCACCGCCGAGGTGCTGGTCGACGCGCCAGGGGTGGCCCGCAGCCACCGCGAGGCGCCCGAGATCGACGGCATCGTGGTGGTCCCCGACACGCTGCCCGTCGGGTCGTTCGCCACCGTGCGGGTGGTCGCCGCAGAGGGACCCGACCTGGTCGCCGAGCCCGTGGCGACGCCCGGCTGATGGCCACCACGTTCGGCCCCAGCGCGCTGGCCACGCCCGCGAACGCCATCACCGTGGCGCGCCTGCTGGTGGCGCCGCTGTGCTTCGCCATGATCGACGGCGACGACGGGTCGTGGGCGGCGTTCCCGCTGTGGTTCGTGCTGTGCGCCACCGACGGCATCGACGGCTTCCTCGCCCGGCGGCACGGCACGACGCGCTCCGGCGCGTTCCTCGACCCGCTGGCCGACAAGGTGCTCGTGCTCGGCGCGCTGATGGCGCTCGTGGCGCACAGCGTCTTCTCGTGGATCCCGGTGGCGCTCATCGCCGTGCGGGAGCTGCTCATCAGCCTGTACCGCAGCGTGGCGGGCAAGCGGGGCATCACCGTGCCCGCGTCGCGCCTGGCCAAGCTGAAGACCCTCGTCCAGCAGTTCGCGGTGGCCTTCGCGCTGCTGCCGCCCACCGCCCAGCACGTCCCCGGGCTGGCCAAGGCGGTCCTGTGGGTGGCCGTGGTGCTGACGCTGGTCAGCGGCGCGCAGTACCTGCTGGGCGCCTCGGCCACCGCCCGCCGCCAGCTGGCCCGCTGAGGAGCCGGGAGCCGCATGCGCTGCGAGGTGGTCGCCATCGGCACCGAGCTGCTGCTCGGCCAGATCGTCGACACCAACTCGGCGTGGATCGGCGAGCAGCTGGCCCTGGCCGGGATCGACTCGCTGCAGCAGACGAAGGTGGGCGACAACCAGGTCCGCATCGTCGAGGTGCTGCGGACCGCCCTCGGCCGCGCCGACGCCGTGGTGGTGTGCGGAGGGCTGGGCCCCACCCACGACGACATCACGCGCGACGCCATCGCCGAGGTGATGGGCGTGCCGCTCGAGCTCGACGAGACCGTGGCCGACGTGATCCGGGCGCTGTTCGCCGCACGGCAGCGGCCGATGCCGGCCAACAACCTGCGCCAGGCCATGGTGCCGCGCGGCGCCACGGTCATCCCGCAGGTGCGCGGCACCGCCCCGGGGCTCATCTGCCCGGTGGGCGACAAGGTGATCTACGCCGTGCCCGGCGTGCCCCACGAGATGCAGGAGATGCTCCAGCGGGCCGTGCTGCCCGACCTGCGGGCCCGCTCCGGCGAGACCGCGGTGATCCTGAGCCGCACGCTGCGCACCTGGGGCGAGAGCGAGTCGGGCCTGGGCGAGCTGCTGGCCCCGCGGATCGAGGCCCTCGACCGCACCGGCAACCCGACGCTCGCCTTCCTGGCCAGCGGCATCGAGGGCCTGAAGGTGCGGATCACGGCCAAGGCGGCCGACGAGGCCCAGGCCCGCGCCCTGCTCCACGCTGAGGAGGCCCACGTGCGGGCCATCCTCGGGCCGCTGGTGTTCGGGGTCGACGACGAGACCATGGAGCACGCGGTGGCCACGCTGCTGCTGGAGCGAGGCCTCACGCTCGGCCTGGCCGAGTCGGTCACCGGCGGGCTGGTGGCCGCCCGGCTCACCTCGGTCCCGGGCGCGAGCGCCTGGTTCAGGGGGAGCGTGGTGTCCTACGCCACCGAGGTGAAGCAGGCGGTGCTCGGCGTGCCGCCGGGGCCCGTCGTGTCGTCCGAGGCGGCCATGGCCATGGCCGCCGGCGCCGCCCGGGTGCTGGGGGCCGACATCGGGCTGGCCCTCACCGGTGTGGCCGGGCCCACCGAGCAGGAGGGCCAGCCGGTGGGCACCCTCTTCGTGGGGCTGCATGCTGCGGGACGCTCGCTGGCGCGGGAGCGCCGCCTCCCCGGCCAGCGCGAGCAGATGCGCCAGATCGCGGTGATCACCGCGCTCGACCTCCTCCGCCGGGAGCTCCTGGACGCCCCGGGGTGAGGCTGTTCGTGGCGGCCTGGCCCTCGGCCGACGTGGTGGCCGCCCTGCGGGCGCTGCCGCGCCCGCACCAACCGGGGGTGCGCTGGACCACGGAGGACCAGTGGCACATCACGTTGCGCTTCCTGGGCGAGGTGGCCGACGCCGACGTGCCCGGGCTGGTCGACGCGCTGGCCGCGCTGGAGGAGGCCGAGCCCGCCGAGGCCCGCCTGGGGCCGGCGTCGGAGCGGTTGGGCCGGGAGGTGCTCATGGTGCCCGTCGAGGGTCTCGACGAGCTGGCCCGCGAGGTGGTCAGGGTCACCGAGGGCTACGGCCGCGCCGCCCCGCCCCGGCGCCCCTTCCGCGGCCACCTCACGCTGGCCCGGCTGCGCCCGGCCCGGAGCCCGGCGGCGCGCGCCCAACCAGCGCCGCTGGCGGTCGACGCCCGTTGGCCCGTCGACGAGGTGGCGCTGGTGCGCAGCACGCTCACCCCGCAGGGCGCCCGCTACGCCACCGTGGCCCGGGTGCCGCTGGGCCGGGGTGGGCGCGGTCAGGCCAGCGGCGAGCTGTAGCCGAGCACCAGCAGGCTGCCGTTCACCGCGGCGTGCAGCAGCCAGGGGCCGACGATCGAGCGGGCCCGGAGGCGCAGCGGTTCGAGCACCAGCCAGCTGGCGAGCGCAGTCGCGGCCACGGTCCCCGCCACGAAGAGCACGTCGAAGGTGGTGTCCCACGTCCGGTCGCGGGTGTCGTTGATGGCGTCGACCAGGTGCCAGGCCCCGAAGGCGAGGCCGGGCACGAGCACCCGGATCCAGAGGTTGCGGGTGCGGATCGCCAGCGACTGGAGCCCGCCGCGGAAGATGAGCTCCTCGGCGAGGGCGGTGCCCACGACCACGCCCAGCAGGCGCCCCCATTGGTGCACGACGTCGTCGCGGGCCACGCCCGCGATCGCGAAGCCCGACACCACCAGCCAGGCCGGCACCACGTTCCACCACGGCTGCCAGAGGTCCTCGCGCTCGGCCGGCTCCAGGGGCCGCTGCGCCACCGCCCACCGCGCTCCGGCCGCGAGCACGATCCCGCCGGCCACCAGCAGCCCGACCCGCACGCGCCCGTCGAGGCCGTCGGCCAGCAGCGCCGCGGCGGAGGCGGCCAGGGCGACCAGCGGCGCGGCCCATGCCTCGAGGGTCGCTCGGACGTCGCGCCGGTGTCGCCGGGGCAGCCCCAGCGCGCTCCACCAGGCCTTCTGGTGGAGCACGGCCGCGACAGCGGCCACGACCGCGAGGGCGAGCACGCCGTTGCGGGCGACGAGCGACCCGGTGCCGCGCTCGCCGAACCAGCGGAGCCACGCCCACCAGCCGGCATCGACGTCGCTCACCGCCAGGTTCTTGACGGTCACCAGCCCCGCGGTCCCCGCGACGAGGGCGAGGCCGGGCCACCAGGCCGCCCGCCAACGCCGCAGCCACGGCCGGACGGGGAGCGCGGCCAGGTGCCGCAGCTCGTCGCGCACCGCCCGCACCTGCGTGTCGAGCCACGTGAAGCGGCGGACGCTGCCCACCAGCACGAAGGCGGCCACGAACGAGAGGGCCGCGAACGGGTCGGGCAGCTTCGGCCACGGCACGTCCGCCGGCCACCAACCGGGTTCGTCGCCCAGGCGGGCCAGCAGGCCGGGCACGACGCCGATGACGAGCACGGGCACCGTGAGGAGCGGGCTGCGCAGCAGGCCGAGCAGCACCACCACCGCGACTGCCACCCAGGCGATCGGCGTGAGCGCGCCGAGGTCGGCGGTGGTGAAGACGTCGACCGCCACCACCGCGATCCCGGCGCCGAGGAGCAGCCCGGCCAGCACCGCCGCGGTGCGGCGCTGCCCTTCGGTGAGCCGCACGAGCAGCCACGAGAGCAGCCCGACTGACCGGACAAGCTTGGTCGGGGTGCGCAGCAGCCGCGGGCCCGACCGGTTGGCCACGGTGGCGGTGGTGGCCACCGCCTTCACGGTGGTGCGCACCGCGAGGTCGGACCCCAGCTCGTCGTTCAGCCGTTCGGCGCCCACCTGGTTGAGGGCGAGGTGGCGGCGCAGCACGCGGTGCGCCTCGGCTGGGTTCGGGCCGCGCGGATCGGCCGGGCCGCCCGGCTCGTAGGACGTGGCCCGGACCGCGTCGAGCAGGGCGCGCGCCGCCGGCGTGGGCGGCGACCCGGTCTCGCGGTCGGCTTCGATCTGCGCGGCCAGCACGGGCAGCTCCTCGAACAGCACGGCCGCCTGCACGTCGACGGTGTCGGACCGCACGGCGGCGTCGTCAGGCGCGCCCGACCCGGCGGCCGCCTCGTGCAGCAGGGCCACCAGTCGGGTGGAGCCGTCGAGGCGACCCCACAGCCAGTCGTTGGCCCGCCAGGACCGCTTGAGGAACGCGCCGAAGTGGCCGAGCTGCACCCCCGCCAGCTTGGCGTCCGCCTCCCGCCGCCCGGCCAGGTCGACCGGTGCCTGCGGTCGGGCGGTGATCTGCACCAGCTCGATGACCTGCTCGGAGCGGGCCGCGAAGCCGGCGAAGGCCAGCTCCACCACCTCCAGGGCGATGAGCAGGCGGGCCGCCTCGGCGCTCGACCGGCAGGCCCGCACCATGCGGCCGAAGCCCGCCAGCGGGTCGCCGGCGCCGGTGCTGTCGGGCAGGTGGCGGGCCAGCACCCGCTCCACGCGCCCGAGGACCACCAGCTGCTCGTTGAGGGCGGCCACACCGTCACCGTCCCGGCCGGCCGGCCAGGCCGCGAGGGCGGCGCCGATCGCCGCCTCGACGTCGTCGCCGGCGCGGAGGCGGGCGAGGACGGTCTCGACCACGACGCCGCCCCCGGGCACCAGCGCCGTGGTGGTGTCGCGCACCATCGACAGCCGCCCCTTCGCCGCCCGGTAGGTGGCGGGAGGCAGGTGGGCCTGGGCCCGGTTGGCCAGGTCGACGAGCACGGTCACGAGGCGGGTCACGGTGGTGGCGCCCCAGCACCAGTCGCGCCCGCCGACGCCCAGCGCGTCGGGCACGAAGGGCAGGCCGTGCACGGCGGCGGCGTGCTCCAGCGCGGCCCGCACGTCCTGGGTGGGGGCCAGGGCGGCGTCGATGCGGGCCCGCAGCTCCTCGTCGCCGGCGAGCATGGCGCGGGGTCGCTCCTCGGCCAGCCGCCGGCGGAGGCTGGCGTCGAGGTGCTCCAAGGCGGTGGTCCGCCGGTTCGACGCGTAGGCGCTGAACAGGGCTGACGCGGTGGCCAGCAGGGCGTAGGAGCTGCCGTTCGCGAACAGCGCGTCGCGAGCGGCCCGCCGTCCCTTCACGTCGAGGTTGTGCTGGGCCACCTCGGCCAGGAAGCCGTGCAGCGACTGGACGCGAGGGATGCCGGCCACGCTGGCACCGAGCACGCTGGTGATCGACGGCGTGCCCGTCGCGGGCTCGGGCGCGTCACCCGGGTCGGGCACCACGAGGGCCAGCACCCGGGCCACGCGCTCTCGCGACGCCTGCCCCACGATGGCGTCGATGGCGTGCTGCGCCGGCAGGTTCACCAGCACGCCGCCGTCCACCAGGTCGGCGTTGCCCTCCACCCCCTGCAGCCGGTGGCCGTAGGCCAAGGCGTCGACGCGGCTCGGTTCGAACGCGCCGGGGAACGACGCCGTGGAGCGGCAGGCGCGCGCCAGGAGCCCGGCCATCCGTGCGGTGTCGGCCGTGGCGAAGTCGGCCTCGTCGAAGCGGAACTCCACGCGGTGGTCGGTGTCGTAGAGGACGTTGCCGCGGGCGTCGGGCATCGTCACCGTGCTGCCGCCGAGCGATGTGGCTGTCATGCGCACGTGCACCGGCGGTTCGCCGGTGCGGTCGACCACGTCGCGGTCGAGCAGCGTGGCGATGGCGCGGTGGAGGCGGTCGAGGAAGTACTCGTCGCCCTTCATGAGCGACGGCATCGCAGGGTCGGTCGGGTCGCGCAGCAGGGCCTCGAAGGAGCCCTCGGTGATCCAGAGGTCGCGCAGCGCCGCGAGGTGCGGGTGGCCGCGCACGATGCCGAGGGCGAGGAACACGCCGTTCAGGCCGCCGGCGCTGGCCCCGGTGACGACGTCCACGACGGGCACGATCCCGAGGCGGGCGCAGATGGCGACGTACGGGTTGCTCGGGTCCGAGTTGACCCCGGCGCGCACGAGGCGCCCCGCGTTCACCAGGCGGAGCAGCTCGTCCGCCACGCCGCCGATCCAGATGGCGAGGCTCACCCCGCCGTTGAGCGCGAGCGCGATGCGCAGCTCCGATTGGATCCCCGTTGTCGCTGCGCCGCCCGGCACGCCGGGCAGTATCGCAGCGGCGCGGCGTGGGAACGGGGACCCGGAGGCCCCGCCGACTAGGGTGCCGGCGCCCGCCCCGTCCTCTCTTCCCTCCGGTCGCCTGGTGATGTCGCGGTCCCGTCCTCCCGAAGCTCCTCCCGGTCCGCGCTCGTGCGCCTCGCGGGCGTCGCGCGCCTCGTGGGCGTCGCGCCCGTCGGCTCGCCGGCGTCGGCGTGGCCTCGGCGCGCTCGTCACCGGCCTGGTGGCCACGCTCCTCGGCCTCGGCCCTGCGCCCGCGGGCGCGGTCGAGGGCTCCGGGGTCGTCGCCGTCGGCGCCGCGCCCGACGCCGGGTCGCTGCTCGGGAGGGAGCTGACCCGACCCGTGAACGGCATCGCCTCCACGGCCACCGGCGAGGGCTACTGGATGGTGGCCGACGACGGCGGCATCTTCGCCTTCGGCGACGCGCCGTTCTTCGGGTCGACCGGCGACATCGTGCTGAACCGGCCCATGGTCGGGATGGCGCCCACCACGTCGGGCGCCGGCTACTGGATGTTCGCCGGCGACGGCGGGATCTTCGCCTTCGGCGACGCGCCGTTCTTCGGGTCGACCGGCGACGTCGTGCTCAACGCCCCGATCGTGGGCATGGCCACCACGGCCACCGACGCCGGCTACTGGCTGGTGGGCGCCGACGGCGGCGTCTTCACCTTCGGCGACGCCCCGTTCGTGGGGTCGCTCGGCGCCGACCCGCCCGAGGACCGCATCGTCGCGCTCGAGCCGCTGCGGAAGGGCGTGGGCTACTGGCTCCTGACCGAGGGCGGCGACGTCGTGGCCTTCGGCTCGACCGTCGAGGTCGA
>Ga0180215_1005233_pt1 | contig 11179 bp, 11 predicted proteins | sample eDN3rd37CBELigBY_FD_128871 | JGI IMG/M metagenome (GOLD analysis project Ga0180215, IMG submission 128871) | Enriched backyard soil microbial communities from Emeryville, California, USA - eDNA 3rd pass 37_C BE-Lig BY (version 2) (version 2) | ecosystem: Environmental > Terrestrial > Soil >...
CCGTATATGCTTCTTTATCAGCTGTTTGCCTGGATTATCATGCCAAAAAGAAATCATCTTGAATCAAGACATGCCTTCGTAAGACAGGCAGCAAAAATGTGCCAAAAGGAATTTATCAACTGGCTGTCCTTAACAAAGTCAGTCAATCCTTACCTTGGAAAAATCCAGTCAAGCATATCCCACATCCCTACCCTTTTCATCATGGGGCAGGAAGACCATTTGTTTATTAAGTCTGTAAGAAGCATTGCCCAGAAAGCAAAAACAGCTACAGTCAAAGTCATTACAGGTGCAGGACATGTATGCAATATTGATAAACCTGATGCCTTTAACCAGATAACCATCGATTTCATCAGGAGGCAGAAAAGAAGATTGGCATCATAAGAAAGCGGAAGCGCCTTGTCCACAAAAGGAATGCAGACTAAGAACGCTACGTCCTGCGGCAACGTCTGCATGACCCACATCCTATGGGCCTCAAGCACAAGACGAGCCCCCCCCCGGCAAGGCCCATGGACGACAGGCATAAGACGGTTCCTGTAAGAAGGCGTACTTCCTTCTGAAAGGAAACGGTTTATGACCCCGAGTCCATAGGAGCCGCAACAAGACAAGCTTGTGACCTCGAGGGGGGATGCGCTCCTCCTAAAAGCTAGCGCTTTTAGTCGTGCGATGATTAAGCTGTCGAAGCATTCCTTGTGGAGCCAGACAGTTCTCGGGGTTTTAAATTTTTTAAATGAGTTAATGACAGAAAATTTTCAAGAATAGGAAAAAGGCTGATTGACTTTTGGTGAGAGCGGTGATAATCTTACCAATATGGAAAAAAATGAAAAGGAGGGTTACAAAATGATCTTAATTCATCATCATCAAAAAACAATTCAAAAAAGAAAATCTGTAACCTATCCTTTAAAGCATATAAAAATGTAAACAGGATCTGCCTGCACATTTTGAAGGAGCACAGGTTACATTTTGTAACGTGTGCTCTTTTGTCTATTAAGACATATCGCATGCCGCGGTATGTCTTTTTTTGTCCAATTATATAAAGTTGAAAGTAGGAGTTGCAGGCTTAGCCTGTATCCATATATGTACGCTTTTATAAGCGGCTGTTTCGGCAGCAATACAAGGATAGGAGGATAATTTTATGAATGCTTTAAGAATGAGAAAGACAATTTTGCCGGAGGATCTGGATGGAGGCTAGTTATGAAATTTGCTGCTGTTTATGTATGAAAGCTCTTGATTAAAACTTGAGCTTCATGCGGGAAAGGGGAGAGATCGTTGTTTTCGATTTTAGGAAAATTAAGCTGGTTTTTTAAAGAAAACTGGAAGAGGTACACAATTGCTATTACTCTGCTAATCATTGTCGGAATCCTTGATGTAATGCCTCCAAGGCTTGTAGGAATGGCAATTGATGACATTCATCTGGGTGAAATGAGCAGTGCTAAAATCATGGAGTACCTTGGTTTATTGGCGATTATCACAATTGTTTCCTATGGAATTACGTATATTTGGATGTATCAGCTCTTCGGAGGGGCATTTTTGGTAGAAAGAAAACTGCGTTCACAGTTTATGGGACACCTATTGAAAATGACCCCAACATTTTTTGAGAAAAACCGGACCGGTGATTTAATGGCCAGGGCTACAAATGATTTAAAAGCTATATCAGTTACAGCCGGATTTGGAATATTGACACTGGTGGATTCCAGCGTATTTATGCTGACGATATTATTTACAATGGGATTTCTGGTTAGCTGGAAACTAACCTTTGCTGCAATATTGCCTCTGCCTATCATGGCTTATCTGATAAAGATTTACGGGAAGAAGATTCATACACGGTTTATGAGTGCTCAGGATGCCTTCGGAGAACTCAATGACCGGGTTCTTGAATCTGTTTCGGGAGTCAGGGTGGTGCGCGCTTATGTGCAGGAAAGAGCAGATCAGCAGCGTTTCCATGAACTCACTGAAGATGTTTACAACAAAAATATTGAAGTGGCTAAAATTGATTCTCTTTTTGAGCCAACCATAAAGGTGATTGTGGGCTTAAGCTATCTTATAGGACTGGGGTATGGTGCTTATCTTGTTTTCCATCAAGCCATCACCCTTGGCCAGCTCGTGTCATTTAATGTGTATTTAGGCATGCTGATTTGGCCAATGTTCGCTATCGGAGAATTAATTAATGTTATGCAAAGAGGAAATGCATCGCTTGATCGGGTACAGGAAACATTGTCCGCTAAGCAGGATATTAAGAATCCTGAATCCCCGTATATCGTTGAAACGCCTGCCAGTGTAACCTTTAAGGATGTTCATTTCCAATATCCTTCTTCAAAAACGGCTAACCTCAAAGGGATTAAGCTGCATATCGAGCGCGGGGAAACGCTGGGGATTGTAGGGAAAACAGGAAGCGGGAAGACCACTTTCATAAAGCAGCTATTAAGAGAATACCCATCAGGCACCGGGATGCTTGCAATTGCTGATGTTCCAATTGAAGAACAGGAGCTTGAAAGAACGAGGGGATGGATCGGTTACGTTCCACAGGATCATGTTCTTTTCTCCAGAACTGTCCGGGAAAACATCCTTTTTGGAAAAGAGGACGCGACTGTAGAAGATATGCAAAAGGCAATTGATTTGGCAGCTTTCCGCAAAGACCTTGAACTGCTGCCTGAAGGGCTTGAAACACTGGTCGGTGAAAAGGGAGTGGCCTTATCAGGAGGACAAAAACAGCGGATTTCCATTGCTCGTGCACTAGTGAAGGATCCGGAAATTCTGATCCTTGATGACTCACTTTCAGCCGTTGATGCCAAAACGGAAAAAAAGATCATTGATAATATCCGGACTGACCGCAAGGGTAAAACGACAATAATTACAACCCACAGGATGTCAGCCGTCCAGCACGCTGATCATATTATCGTCCTTGATGAAGGAGGAATTTCAGAAGAAGGCACTCATGAGGACTTAATGGCTGCAGATGGATGGTACAAGGAACAATTTTTGAGGCAGCAAACACAAGTCTCTGAGGAAGAGGAGGTGATTTCATGACCACTGGGAAGCGTTTAATCCGGTATGCACTTCATTATAAAAAAACGATTATTGCGGCACTGCTGATGCTTACGATAGCTGTAGCGGCAGACCTGGCGGGGCCTTTCATAGCCAAGAAAATGATCGATGACCATATTCTTGGCATAGAATCAGTCTGGTATCAGACAGAGGGCGGAGAAGGTGCCGTAGAATACGCTGGTCATTTTTATAAAAAAGAGAAAAACCTTGATCAGGGTGAGCAGAAAATAGATCAGGCCCGCATCCTGCAGGCAGGAAGCCAATTCGTCTTTATCAGGGGTGACATTGCTTTTGATGGAGAACGAACCTATAAAGACGGCAAACTGCTTATAGAAAAAAGCGGCCAAACCGAAACATATGAAGGGAAGGCTTTGACTGGTGAAGAACTGATGCTTTTTTATTCACCTGAGATTCCTAAGATCGTTCAGCTTTTGGCCTTTTACTTTGGATTGCTGGTCATCGCTGCTTTTTTTCAGTACGGTCAGCGGTTTTTTCTGCAAAAGTCGGCAAATAGGATCATTCAGCAAATGAGAGAGGATGTCTTTGGGCAGATTCAAAGACTGCCAATCAGTTACTTTGACACTCTGCCGGCAGGCAAGGTGGTTGCCCGAATAACTAATGATACAGAAGCCATACGTGAGCTTTATGTGACAGTACTGGCAACCTTTTTTACAAGTGCCATATATATTTCAGGTATTTATATCGCTTTATTTATTTTAGATGCCAAGCTTGCTGCAATCTGTTTAATCCTGCTCCCGATTTTATATGTTTGGGCGATTGTGTACCGTAAGTATGCATCGAAATACAATCATGTAATCCGTTCCAGGGTGAGTGATATCAATGGCATGGTGAACGAATCGATACAGGGAATGAACATCATCCAGGCGTTTGGCCGCGAAAAAGATACACAAAAGGATTTTGAAAAGCTGAATATAGAGCATTTTACCTTCCAGAATAAACTTTTGAGCCTCAATTCACTGACCTCACATAATCTGGTGGCAGTGCTGAGAAACGTGGTCTTTGTTGCATTTATCTGGTATTTTGGGGGAGAGTCGCTAAATGCATTATCTGTCATTTCACTCGGGATGCTTTATGCATTTGTAGACTACATTAACCGCCTGTTTCAGCCGGTGCAGGGTATTGTTAATCAATTGGCCAATCTGGAGCAGGCACTTGTTGCCGGTGAAAGAGTGTTCAAATTGCTTGATGAAAAGGGCATTGATATTAGTGATAATATAATATCCCGCTATAAAGGGGATGTGACATTCGATCATGTGCACTTTGGCTATAAAGAGAAGGAATATGTGCTGAAGGATCTAAATTTTGAAGCAAACCACGGAGAGACAGTTGCTCTGGTAGGCCATACCGGATCAGGGAAAAGTTCAATCATGAATCTTCTCTTCCGTTTTTATGATTGCCAGGAAGGCAAAATTATGATCGACGGAATGGATATAAAACAGATTCCAAGGCAGGAGCTCCGCAAACATATGGGCATCGTCCTGCAGGATCCTTTTTTGTTCACAGGAACCATTGCTTCCAATGTCAGTCTTGATGACCCAGAAATAACGCGAGACAAAGTGGAGAAGGCTCTAAAGGATGTGGGAGCAGATAAGATTTTTCAGCATCTTGAAAAAGGTTTCGATGAGCCGGTTATCGAGAAGGGAAGCACGCTCTCCAGCGGGCAGAGGCAGCTCATTTCCTTTGCGCGTGCCCTTGCTTTTGACCCGGCCATCCTGATACTCGATGAAGCAACATCAAGCATCGATACTGAGACAGAATTGATTATCCAGGAAGCCATGGATGTGCTGAAAAAAGGGAGAACCACATTTATTATCGCCCATCGTCTATCGACAATCCGAAATGCTGATCAAATCCTCGTTCTGGATAGAGGTAGAATAGTTGAAAAAGGCAACCATGCTGAATTAATGGAGCAAAAGGGTAAATATTATCAAATGTATCAGCTCCAGCAAGGATCAACACTTGCTGGATAGCAGGAAAGCGCCGGATGGCGCTTTCTTTTTTTGTTTTGAGGCTACCTTGATATGATGAGCATATCCGAGAGAATTTGGATTTATCCGCAAATCGCATTCCAAGTAATTTATACAAACATTTTGTTCAATAAAATTTCACTTTTCAGACACAAAATAGTACTGGGCAAAAAATTTCTGATCAGTCATTTCATGGTACTTTGATATTATCAAACATATCTGGAGGAGATTCATATGGAGGAACTTTCTATTACTTTGGTGATTGCAAGTATTATGGTACTTGGATACTTCATAGGATATACTATTGTGAAAGCATAGCTGCCGGCTTTACCGCCCGGCAGTTTTTTTATTCCAATTTTTATCATTAAAGTTTGGAAATAAGGGAAAAGAATAAATATGAATCATAGTGTTAATTTAAGGAGGTATGAAATTTGGCTGATTTCAGAATTGAAAAGGATACACTTGGCGAAGTGAAGGTGCCTGCGGATAAATATTGGGGAGCCCAGACCCAGCGGAGCAAGGATAATTTTAAAATCGGCATTGAAAAAATGCCGATGGAAGTGATTTATGCTTTTGCTAAGGTAAAGCGTTCAGCTGCAGTGGTCAACAATAGACTTGGGAAACTGTCTGATGATAAAAAGGATGCCATCACAAGGGCCTGTGATGAAGTTCTTGATCATAAATTTGACTCTCATTTTCCGCTGGCTGTCTGGCAGACAGGGAGTGGCACACAATCAAATATGAATGTAAATGAGGTTGTCGCGAAAAAAGCAAACGAATTGCTGGGCAAGAAGGGTCAGCAAGAAATTAAAGTTCATCCAAATGATGATGTCAATATGTCTCAAAGCTCGAATGATACATTTCCGACTGCCATGCATATCGCAGCTTATACCGAGGTGGAGGAAAAACTGCTTCCATCCTTAAAGGAATTAATAAAGACAGTCAAATTGAAAGAGGAAGCCTTTAATACAATCGTGAAAATAGGAAGGACTCATTTACAGGATGCAACTCCTCTTACATTGGGCCAGGAGATCAGCGGCTGGCGTGCCATGCTTGAAAAGAACGAAAAAATGCTGATGGATGCAAAGCATTACCTGCTTGACTTAGCCATTGGCGGTACTGCAGTCGGTACAGGCATTAATGCAGATACGTCATTTGGATCTGAAATGGCAAACGAAATATCCAGACTTACAGGCTATTCATTCCGCTCTTCTGAAAATAAATTTCAGGCTCTGACCAGCCATAATGAAATTGTCCATGTTCATGGCACATTGAAGGGGCTTGCAGCAGATTTAATGAAAATCGCGAATGATGTCCGCTGGCTCGCAAGCGGGCCGCGCAGCGGAATTGGGGAATTATCGATACCAGCAAATGAACCTGGCAGTTCAATCATGCCAGGCAAAGTAAATCCGACACAGAGTGAAGCCCTTACGATGGTGGTTTGCCAGGTCTTTGGAAATGATGCGTCGATTGGATTTGCTGCCAGTCAGGGGAATTTCGAATTGAATGTGTTCAAGCCTGTTATAATTTATAATCTTCTTCAAAGCATCAGAATTCTTGCAGATGGAATGGCCTCTTTCAATGAAAATTGCATGATGGGACTGGAAGCTAATAAAGAAGTGATTAAAGGGCATGTTGAAAGGTCACTAATGCTTGTAACAGCACTTAATCCGCATATTGGCTATGAAAAAGCAGCGGAAATAGCAAAACTCGCATTTAGAGAAAATTCAACATTGAAAGAAGCAGCATTAAAAACTGGCTATATTACTGAAGAACAATATGAGAATTGGGTAGTACCCGAAAAAATGATCTAACTATTAAATGGCCCTCCTTTAAGAAAGGAGGGCCAAAGCCATATTTATTCAATTGTTATCTTGCTTTATTAGAAAGAACCGCCGCCAAGTTGTTGTTCAGCCATTTGTACAAGGCGTTTTGTGATTTCTCCTCCAACAGATCCGTTAGCGCGAGAAGTTGTTTCTGCACCAAGGTTTACACCAAATTCAGTAGCGATTTCGTACTTCATTTGATCAAGTGCTTGTGATACTCCTGGTACTAATAATTGGTTTGAGGAATTGCTTCTGCTAGATGATTGGTTGTTCATGTGATTTCCTCCTCGAAATATAAGTGTTGGTTTTTTGGTTGGGTTAGCTGGAATTGCACCAGCGCAAGGATTTTATCCTGCTCCACTGCCTGGCGTAACCCATCGTTTTTTTTTGCGAGTGCTTGATGTCGCTTTGTTACTCTCTATTATGTTTGATTTATTATAGTTTATTCTTTTAGAAAATCGGGAATTTTTTCCTGAAGAGACTTTCTGATTAGGAGTTTTACATAACGAAGCTTAAACAAACAAACCATAGTAAATATCAGATAAGTTAACGAAAGTGAGAGGATTGGAAATGGCGATATGCCCTGTCTGCAACGGGTTTGAGAAACTGGAAGCAACCTGCAGCACCTGTGGAAGCAGTATGGAGGACAGTGGAAGAGTAATGGATTTTTACGATGATTACAGTGCCTATATGCCAATTGACCAGATGAAACTGGAAGATGGCTATCCCCAGGATTATCAAAGGGAAGAATGTCCGCATTTGCTGAAGTGTCCATCATGCGGTCAGGATTCAGTAAAGTTTATCAAAGAGTAGAATGGAGCTGACAGTATTAAAAAACCCCGTCTTCGACGGGGCTTCAATATTATTCTTTTTCAGAACGAATTCTTCTTTCGGAGTTTGCATCAAAGAAATGAGCTTTATTCATATCGAAAGCAAGCTCAAGATTTTGGCCTGGCTTAATATCTGTGCGGGAATCAACACGTGCAACAAAATCCTGGCCTTCGATGCTTGAGTAAATCATTGTTTCAGCCCCAGTCAGTTCGGAAACGTCAATGCGGGCATTGATTTTAGAACCGGCAGAAGCATCAATAAATACCGGCTCATCATGAATGTCTTCTGGACGAATGCCAAGGACAATGTCTTTGCTTGTATACCCTTGTTCACGAAGCACCTTCATTTTACCCTCTGGGACAGCAATCTGAGTTTTGCCAATGACAAACTTGCCGTCTTCAAGCTTTCCATTAAAGAAGTTCATGGCAGGTGAACCAATAAATCCGCCTACAAATACGTTTTCAGGCTTCTCATAAACTTCTTTAGGTGCGCCAACCTGCTGAATCACTCCATCTTTCATAACAACCAGGCGGGTAGCCATTGTCATGGCCTCTGTCTGGTCATGGGTTACATAGATGGTTGTAGTTTGAAGACGCTGATGAAGTTTGGCAATTTCTGCACGCATTTGAACACGAAGCTTTGCATCAAGATTTGATAAAGGTTCATCCATCAGGAATACCTTTGCATCACGGACAATCGCACGGCCTAAGGCTACACGCTGTCGCTGACCGCCTGACAATGCTTTTGGTTTGCGGTCAAGATAAGGCTCCAGACCAAGAATTTTAGCTGCTTCCTTAACACGGCGGTCGATTTCGTCTTTTGGAAATTTACGGAGCTTAAGACCGAAAGCCATGTTATCGTATACAGACATATGCGGATAAAGTGCATAGTTCTGGAAAACCATTGCAATATCACGATCTTTTGGAGGGACATCGTTGACACGTTTTTCATCGATATAGAAGTCGCCTTTAGAAATTTCCTCAAGGCCAGCAATCATACGGAGAGTTGTGGATTTACCGCAGCCGGAAGGACCGACAAATACGATAAACTCTTTATCCTGTATATGAAGGTTAAAATCTTCTACTGCCGTTACTTTATTGTCATAAATTTTATAAATATTATCGAGCTTTAATTCTGCCATCAGGGTTGCCTCCCAATATTCTTTTCTTAATAACAGTTTAATGGATATCTGGGTTTTCCCATATGGCCAAACTGCACAAAAAAGCTGAAAGCGTTTTTATGCAATGTGCTCAATCATTTTTGCTCGACCAGCAAACAAGCTAAGTAAACAGTCAGGGCACTGTTGAAATCTTTTAATTGAAGGCCGGTTTTCTCAGTGAATTTATCCAGCCTGTATTGCAGCGTATTTCGGTGGACATACAATTTTTTCGCAGTTAATGAAACGTTGGAGCTGTTCTGTAAAAAAACTTTTATGGTGTGCAGAAGTTCAGAGTCTTCTTGCAGTAAAGAAAGGCGTGAAAGCAGGCTCTTTTTTAAAATTGCATCCATACTTCCCGTGACAAGAGATGGAAATAGCGTTTCGTATTTCAGCACCTTTTCGGCTGGAAGCAAAGAGGAGGCTTGCTCAAAAAAACGCTGTTCTTCTTTAAAATAATTGCGCAAATGTGCCTCGAACCTATTCGGAATGCCGATGTAAAAGGCCGTTTTTACAAAAAAATCGCTTTCAAAAGCATTGGAAATAGCAAGGAATTCTTCTTCGGCTAGAGGGGCGTTAGCTTCCTCTACAATGACTCCTCTAGCTGGTCCGTTCCATAAAATCAAAATGTCCTTTTCAAAAAAACCTTTAAAAGCAGCTTCCATATCCTCGCGTATCCAATCGCCTTCAGACATCTTAAATTGAACAAGCCTGTACGGAACATCTTTTGCTAATGATGGAATTTCCCCATTGGAAAATAGGTATTGAAACCAGGCTTGGGATGCGGGAGCATGGTGAATGGAGCAGTCATGGAATTCAAATAAAGTTTTTAAGACCATCAGACTGTCTGCTGATACCTCTTGAGATGGGATGCCCAGCCATTGGCCTGAATCCTCATGATGAAGCCAGTACATATCAGAATAAAAGCTAAAATCAGGTTTTTCATTTTCAAGCAGAGAGCCCGGATATTGGTCATGTAATTTTTTTAACATATCATTACCCTTTAGTTTGATAAATTTTTGTGTTTCTTATATTATAGCAGTTATAATTTAATTGAAAAAATTAACTTATTCTGTGAATGTTTCTATAAAGTGAATTGAAAGTGTAAGGGGGGAGACTCATGGAATATTCACCGGAAATGAAAAACCGCTTGAAGAGGCTGGAAGGGCAGGTGCGGGGTGTTATCCGAATGATGGAAGAAGAAAAACACTGCAAGGATGTTGTAACGCAATTATCTGCTGTCCGTTCTGCAGTTGACCGTGCAATGGGATATATTGTAGCTAAAAATCTTGAGACATGCATTCGGGAAGCTGCTGACGAAGGCAAAAATGCGGAGAATGCAATTCAGGAAGCAGTGAATATGATTGTGAAAAGCAGATGATTAAAAAAGTGGAAGGCGCCCGCTTATTAAAGGAACTCAGACTAAAAACGCCACGCCTGTGGCAGTGTCTGCATGACTCACACCTCCCAAAAGCTCCGCTTTCGGTCGTGCAATGTTTATGCTGACGAAGCCTTCCTTGTCCTGTGGGACTCAAGCATAAGACGAGCATGCTGAAAGGTTGTACTTTAACCTTTTGGGCGGATTGGCTTAGACCCGAAAGCCGATGGTACAGGAGCTAAACGGTATCTAATTCAGAATTAATACAATTTAATCCGTATTAAGAGGCACCTGAAGTCAGGTGCCTTTTAATATTAGTCTGCCTCATTTGGAGGTTCTTCCTCATGCAATTCCCTAGCCTGTTCAATATTAACATCATCACCGCGTCCATGAACGGAGCCTCCAGAAAGACCTTCGTTTATGATTCTGTCTATATCCATATAAGCTTTGTCCCTGCCTTCATAGTTCACGTCCTCTGAAACCTGGCGTTTCTTATCCATGTTTGAATCGCTCCTTTAAATGATATATCCTGGCGGGATTATTTTTCCAAAAGAGCTATAAGGTCATACATGGATCCTCTAACTTTTTTCTCATTCATACACATGAAATAACATTAATTCGTGGATTTGGGATTTCAGGCTATCCTCCTGCCCGGCGGGGTCACCGGAAGTCCATTCAATTTTGCCGTCAGGATGATAGATGCCAGTCATTTTTTGCTTTTTAAAATAAAAAGAAAATGTCCATCCCGGCAATTGTTTATTTTCATATAAAGGTTTGAATTGAAAGTGTGTCAGCATTAGGATTCCTCCAGATGTTGTAATATCCCGTTTAATGTTCCTCAAAAGGGGAATGGAATAGATATAGAAACATTTTAACATTAAAAGGAGGCAAAGATGATGAAGAGAAACAATAAAGTTATGATGTCAGCCATGGCACTTGGAGCAGCTTATTTAATGAG
>Ga0180215_1005235_pt1 | contig 11173 bp, 8 predicted proteins | sample eDN3rd37CBELigBY_FD_128871 | JGI IMG/M metagenome (GOLD analysis project Ga0180215, IMG submission 128871) | Enriched backyard soil microbial communities from Emeryville, California, USA - eDNA 3rd pass 37_C BE-Lig BY (version 2) (version 2) | ecosystem: Environmental > Terrestrial > Soil >...
ATGATCCTGGCGGCGCGCGACCAGTCCTGCCTGAGCGAGGTGCTGATCATCGCGGCCGCGCTGTCGGTGCAGGACCCGCGCGACCGGCCCATGGACGCGCAGGAGGCGGCCGACCAGGCCCATGCCAAATTCGCCGACGAGCGCTCGGAATTCATGGCCTTTCTGAAGCTGTGGAAGTGGTTCAACGAAGCGGTCGAGCACAAGCAGTCGCAGCGCAAGCTGGTGGAGAACCTGCGCCAGAATTTTCTGTCGCCGGTACGCATGCGCGAATGGCGCGACGTGCATTCGCAGCTTGCCGCCGTGGTGGGTGAGCACGGCTGGCGCCTGAACCAGACCGAGGCCACGCTGGAGCAGATCCATCTCGCGCTGCTTTCCGGGCTGCTGGGCAATCTCGGCTACAAGTCCGACGAAGAGGCCCAGTACCTGGGCGCGCGCGGCATAAGGTTCTTCATCCACCCGGGGTCGCGCCTGGCCAAGAAGGCGGGGCGGTGGATCGTGGCGGCCGAACTGGTCGAGACCTCGCGCCTGTTCGCGCGCTGCGTGGCGCGCATCGATCCGGCCTGGGTGGAGCGCGTGGGCGGACATCTGCTGCGCAGGAACTGGTCCGATCCGCGTTGGGAAAAGAAGGAGGGCCGCGTGGTCGCCAACGAGCGCGCCACCTTGTATGGCCTGACGGTCTATGCCGGCCGCCGGGTCGACTATGGGCGTATCGATGCCCGCCAGGCGCGCGAGCTGTTCATCCGCGAGGCGCTGGTTCCCGGCGAGCTGGACAGCAGGCTGCCCTTCATTGCGCACAACCGCAAGCTGATCGCCGATATCGAGAAGCTCGAGCACAAGTCGCGCCGGCCCGACATCCTGGTGGACGACGAGCTGATCCATGCGTTCTACGACCGGCAGGTGCCGGCCGAGGTGAACCGCGTGGTGATGCTGGAGAAGTGGTACCAGGAGGCGGCGCGGCAGCCGGGCGGCGACAAGCTGCTGTTCCTGTCGCGCGACGAACTGATGCGCCACGAGGCCGCCGGCGTCACCACCGAGGTGTTCCCCAAGCGGCTGTCGCTGCACGGCATCGACATGGCGCTCGACTACCATTTCGAGCCCGGTTCGCCGCGCGACGGCGTCACGCTGTCGGTGCCGCTGTTCGCGCTGAACCAGCTCGATCCGGCGCGCTGCGAATGGCTGGTGCCGGGCATGCTGAAGGAAAAGGTCCATCTGTTGCTGAAGTCGCTGCCGCAGAAGCTGCGCCGGCATTGCGTGCCGCTGCCCGATTACGCCGCCGGCTTCTACGATCGCTGGTTCGAGCGGGCGCAGCGGCCGGACCGCGGCCTGGTCGATGCCCTGATCGCCGACGTGCGCGAGCAGACCACGGTGCAACTGGCGCCCGCGGACTTCAAGCAGGAGACGCTGCCGGCGCACTTGTCCATGAATTTCCGCGTGCTGGACGAGCACGGCCGCATGCTGGACATGAGCCGCAACCTGTCGCATCTGAAGGCCGAGCTGGGGCGCGAGGCGCAGGCCACCTTCCAGCAGGTGGCCGCCCGCGACAAGGAGGTGGCGCAGGCGCTGGCGCACGAGAACCTGACGGACTGGTCGTTCGGTCCCTTGCCCGAGCTGATGGAGATCAGGCGCGGCGGCCTGTCGGTGATCGGCTATCCGGCGCTGGTGGACCGCGGCGCGCATTGCGACCTGGACGTGTTCGACGATCCCGGCGAGGCGGCGCGCCGCCACCGGGCGGGGCTGCTGCGCCTGTTCCGGCTGCAGTTGAAGGAGCAGGTCAAGTTTCTGGAGAAGAATCTGAACGGGCTCACGCAGATGAGCATGCTTTATCTGCCGCTGGGGACGCAGGAGGAGTTGCGCGACCAGATCGTGGATGCGGCGCTGGCCCAGGCCTGCCTGGCCGATCCGTGGCCGGCCGATGCGGAGTCGTTTGCGCAGCGGCGCGTCGAGGGCAAGGGCAGGGTGGGGCTGCTGGCGCAGGAGATCGCCCGTCTGGTGTCGACGGTGTTGACCGAGTGGGCGGCCGCCCAGCGCAAGCTGCCGCAGGCGAAGGCGCATGCCGCGGCGCATGCCGATATGGAGCAGCAGATGCGGGGGTTGATGGGGAAGGGGTTCGTGCGCGAGACGCCGTTTGCGCAGTTGGCGCATTTCCCGCGTTATTTCAAGGCGGTGCAGGCGCGTATCGACAAGCTGCGCGCGGATCCGGGGCGGGATGCGCGGCTATTGGCCGATCTGAATCAGTTGCTGGTGCCGTATCAGCGGGCGCGGGCGGCGCGCAAGGGGGTGGCCGATGCGAAGCTGGACGAGTTCCGGTGGATGCTGGAGGAGCTGAGGGTGGCGTTGTTCGCGCAGGAGTTGCGCACGCCGATGCCGGTTTCGGTCAAGCGGTTGCAGAAGAGTTGGGAGGCGTTGAGTCGGTAGGGTTCTTGAGACGGCCGTGCCCGGGGTGCCGCGGACGGGGGCCCGTTGGGTCGGGCGCAGCGGAGCCGGCCCCGGCTTTGCCGGGACTTCCCGGTGTTGAGCCGTTGGGCGGGGCGGGCGCAGAACTCGCGCGGGGACAGTCCCCCGGACTGTCCCTACTGCCGCGCTCAAACACCTGCGCCCTTGCTTCCCCGCCCAACGGCTCAACACCGGCGGCTCCGAATGCGCCCGACCCGACGGGCCCCCGCCCGCGGCCCCCCGGACACGGCCTGCGGTGTATCGGGTCGGAAGGGGAGCGGTTGGGGAGGGTCAGATCCGGATGTAGGCGCGGATGAAGCTGGCGAAGGTCTGGGCGGCGGGGGAGAGGGAGCGCTGCCGGTGGCGCAGCAGCGAGATCGGGCGCACGATGGTCTGCGGTTCGAACAGGCGCAGGTCGACGTTTTCGTATTTGTCGATGATGGGGCGGGTGTGGCCGGGGATCAGCGCCACGCCCAGCCCGGCGTCGACCAGGCCGATGGCGGTCCAGACGAACGAGACCTCGTAGGCGGGTTTGAGCCGCACGTTCGCCAGTGCCGCATGGTAGTCGACGAAGTGGCGGGTGGGATTCTGCGTCCGCAAGGCGATGTAGGGGTGGGCCGTGATGTCCGCCCAGGACACGCGCCGCCGTTTGGTCCAGCCGTAGGTGCGCGGATGGATCAGCGCCAGGTGATCCGTCAGGAAGGGCTCCTCTTCGACGAACGGCGATTCCGACGGCGGGACGCTCAGGGCCAGGTCCGCCTCGCCGTTGGCGACCAGGTCGACGATCCCGCTGCCGACGCTGTCCCGCAATATCACGGTGATATGAGGGTGGCGAGCCGAGAACGCGCCGATCACGCGCGGCAGCAGCAGCGACGACAGCATCGGCGAGCAGGCGAATCTCACCCGGCCGCGGCGGCGGGCCACCAGTTCGCGCGAGCCGCTCACCGCCGAGCCCAGATCCTGCAGGACGCGCGCCGCGGTCGGCTGCAGTTCCTCGCCGGCCTCGGTCAGTCTCACCGTGCGGGTCGTGCGGTCGAACAGTTTGAGTTCCAGTTCCGATTCGAGCTCCCGCACGAGCTGGCTGACGGCCGACTGCGAGAGGCTGAGCAGGGCCGCGGCTTCGGTGAAGCTCTTGGCTTCGGCCACGCAGACGAAGGCGCGCAATTGCTTGAGGGAGAGATTACCCAGCGAGGGATAGAGATTGCTCATTAGACCACCTACTTAATTGATCAAAATAAATCGTTAGGATAATGAATAAAGCAGGTGTGTAATCGTCGCCAACCACGACAACAGTGGAAGGAGACAAAGATGGCAGTGCCGTTTCCCGGCAGTCCGAAGCATCCGAAGCATCGTATGAGCCGCCGTTTGCGAGGCGCCTGGCTGTCCTGTTGCGCGCTGCTGTCGCCGGCCGCGTTGGCAGCCGACTATCCGGCTCACATGGTCAAGATCATCATCCCGGCCTCGGCCGGCACGACGGGCGATCTGATGGCACGCCTGCTGGCGCCCAAACTGTCGCAGCGTTGGGATGTTCCCGTGGTCGTCGACAACAAGGTCGGCGCCGGCGGCGCCATAGGCATGGATTTCGTCGCCAAGGCGCCGCCCGACGGCCATACCTTCCTGATGTCGATCACGGCGTTCAGCACCCTGGCGGCCGTGCGTCCCAAGCTGCCCTACGACCCCGCCACCGCCTTTGCGCCCGTGGTCCTGGTGGGCAAGAGTCCGCTGGTGCTGATCGTGAGCAATGACGTGCCCGCCAAGACCGTCGGCGAATTCCTCGGCTACGTGAAGAAATTGCCTCCGGGCAAGCTCAACTACGCTTCGCCCGGCGTGGGCAGCGTGCATCACCTGACCATGGAACTGTTCCAGCAGGAAGCCGGGGTCGAGATGACGCACGTTCCCTACAAGGCCACCAGCGGCGTGCTCAACGATCTGGCGGCCGGTCAGGTGCAGGCCAGTTTCGTCGTGCTGCAAACGGCGGCCGCGTTGGTGCAGTCGGGAAAGATGCGCATGCTGGCGGCGGTTTCCGACCATAGGGTTCGCCAGTTTCCCGACGTGCCGACGCTCAGCGAACTGGGCATGAAGAAGATGGTGTTCGAAACCTGGGTGGGGCTGCAGGCCCCGGCGGGGACGCCGCCCGCGGCCATCGACCGGGTCAATGCCGACGTCAACGACTTGCTCCGGTTGCCCGACGTGCGAGCCGCGTTCGAGCAAATGGGCGTGACGGGCGTGGGCGGCACGCCCGCGGTCCTGGACGATTGGGTGCGGCGCGAGGTCGAGACCTGGCGGGACGTGGTGGCGCGGGCCGGCCTGACGGCCGACTGAGCGCCGATCAGATTTCCAATTCTCCTGACGACGATGACATGGTTAGCAAAGCACAAAACATGCAATTGGTGCAGACCGGCCCCGGCACGCCCATGGGCCGCCTGTTCCGCCGCTACTGGATTCCGGCCTTTCTTTCCGAGGAAATTCCCGAACCCGACAGCCCGCCGGTGCGCGTCAAGCTGCTGTCCGAGAGCCTCCTGGCATTTCGCGACACGCAGGGGCGGGTGGCGCTGATCGACGAGTTCTGCGCGCACCGCCGGGTCTCGCTCTGGTTCGGCCGCAACGAAATGGATGGCATCCGCTGCCCCTATCACGGCTGGAAATACGACTTCCGCGGCCAGTGCACGGAAGTGCCGTCGGAGCCCGCCGGCAGCGCCTTCAGCAAGAGCGTGAAGCTGACCGCCTACCCGTGCGTGGAGCGCGGGGGAGTGGTGTGGACCTACATGGGACCGCCGGAACGCCAGCCGGCATTCCCGGAGTTCGAATGGACCATGGTGCCCGAGTCGCATCGCTACGTGTGCAAACGCATACAGGAGAACAACTATCTGCAGGCGATGGAGGGCGGTATCGATGGCAGCCACGTGTCGTTCCTGCACAGCGGCGAGCTGCATACCGATCCGCTGCACAAGGGAACGAAGGGGGCGCAGTATCAGCAGGACACGGCTCCCCGGCTGGAGGTCGTGGAGTCCGAAGGCGGGCTGGTGATCGGCGCGCGCCGCCGGGCGGACGAGGGCCACAGCTACTGGCGGGTGACGCAGTGGATCATGCCGTGGTACACGATGATTCCGCCGTATGGCGACCATGCCCTTCATGGCCACGCATGGGTGCCGGCCGACGACGAGACCTGCTATGCGTGGAGCATGACCCATCACCCTTCGCGCGCGCTGAAGCCGGAGGAACGGGCGGCCATGGAAGGCGGGCAAGGCATTTATGCCGCGCTGATTCCCGGCACTTATCGTACGGTGGCCAACAAGCGCAATGATTATCTGATCGACCGCGAGGCCCAGAGGAAGGGAACGCTGTACAGCGGGGTCAAGGGGATCGCCATGCAGGATGCGTCGCTGCAGGAAAGCATGGGGTTCATCGTCGATCGTTCCCTGGAGCGGCTGGCGGCTACCGACATCGCCATCGTGAAGGCCCGCCGGCGTCTGCTGGCGGCGGTCGACAGCCTGGGCGCGGACGCGCCGCTGCCGGGTTTGGAGCCGTCCACCCACCGGGTGCGCTCGGCCTCGTTCGTGCTGCCGGAGCACGTGCCGCTGGCGCAAGTGCTGAACGACGCGACGGCGAAGACCGATGCCGCCCACACCTCCATCTAGGACGCACGCCATGCTGGAAACCATTTGCGCCGCCGTCGCGTTGGAGGGCAAGCGGACCGAGGTCCGAGAGTTCCCCCGTCCCGCCATTCCGGTGGACGGCGGGCTGCTGGAAGTGGAGATGACCGGTGTCTGCGGCAGCGACTGGCCCTACTTCCTGAACTATCCCAGGAGCAAGGGGCCGCTGATCCTGGGGCACGAGACGGTGGGCCGGATCGCGGCGCTGGGGACATCGGCCGCCGCGCGGTGGGGCTTGAAGGAAGGCGACCGGGTGGCCCTGGAGGAATACCTGCCCTGCGGCCATTGCGACTATTGCCGAAGCGGGAATTTCCGGCTGTGCGACGCCACCGACTCCCTGCTGGGCAACGGCATCCGGTATGGCTCGACACCGATCACCGTCGCACCGTCCCTGTGGGGCGGCTATGGCCAGCACCAGTTCCTGCATCCCGATTCGGTGTTTCACCGGGTGCCCGATTCCGTGTCGGCGACGCTGGCGACGCTGGCGCTGCCCCTGGGCAACGGCTTCGAGTGGGCGCATTTCCAGGGCGGGGCGACACTGGGGCAGGCGGTGCTCATCCAGGGGCCGGGGCAGCAGGGGCTGGCCTGCGTGGTGGCGGCGCGCGAGGCCGGCGCCGGCTGCATCATCGTGACGGGCTTGAGCGCCGATCGCCATCGGCTGGCGCTGGCGCGCGAACTCGGCGCGCACCACACCATCGACATCGAAGCGCACGACCTGCTGGAGTCCGTGGCCGACATTACCGGCGGGCTGATGGCGGATCTGGTCATCGATTGCGCCTCCGGCGGACCGGACACCATCGTGGCCGCGATCCAGCTCGCGCGCAAGAACGGCAAGGTGCTGCTGGGCGGGCGCAAAGGGCAGCCCGTGCCCCGGTTCGACAGCGATATGTTGTTTCGCAAGTGCCTGACGGTCAAGGGCGTGCGTGGACACAGCTACCAGGCCGTGGAATTCGCGCTGGCGACCATCGCATCGGGCCGCTACCCGCTGCACAAGCTGTGCACGCACGTGTTCGGACTGGATCGTGTCGATGCGGCATTGCGCACCGTGGGCGGGGAAGAAGGCAGTGCCGCGATCCACTGCTGCGTCGATCCCTGGCGGCAAGCGCGGGCGGCCTGACGAGGGCCGGAAGCCTTGCCATCGTCGCCCGCCCATGGCGGGCGATTCCGTTTCAGGTCAGCGCCCGCCGCAACGCCGGCGCACCCGGCAGGTTGGGCGGCGGGCTGTCGGTCTGCAGGCTTTCGAGCAGACGCTCCAGGTGACCGATGTGCGGCAGCATGGGGCCGTAGAACAGGGTCTGGTGGCCGTTCTGGATCAGCAGGGTGGGGAAGTCCTCGATGTCCTCGTCGTCGAGCAGTTCAGGATGTTCCTCGACGTCCACCCACAGGAAGACGTGGTCGGCGAAGCGCCTCGAGAGTTCTTCGAACTTGGGCAGGTATTCGCGGCAGGTGCCGCACCAGGCTGCGCACAGGCATGCCACCAGCACGGTCTGCGGATCGTCGAGGCGCCGCGAGAGATCGCTGGCGCCGGTGTCGGGAAGATGGACGGCCATGATGCGGGAAAGTGAAGGTCTCGTAGCCATTATGCCTGCGGCTTGCGTCATACTTGCAAGCATGGCTGAATTCCCGGAGGTCCGATGACTTCTTCTCTTGTCGAACGGAACGCCGTCAGCGCCGGCCTGCAAGGCGTGGGGCTGGCCTTTGGGCGCGCGGTGGTATCCCAGTTCCGCGGGCCCATGCTGCTGGCGCTGCTGCTGCCTTTCCTGGTGGCGCTGGTAGGAGCCGTGGTGTTGATCTGGCTGTTCTGGACGCCGTTGACCGAATGGCTGCAAGGCACCCTGTTTTCGCTGCCGCTGATGACACAGGTCGACGGCATGCTGGTCGCGGTCGGCATCGCCTCGCTGAAGCTGTGGCTGATCCCTGTCGTGGCGACGCTGATCCTGCTGCCGCTGTCGGGCATATTGGGGCTGGTGGTGGCGGCCGTGCTGATCATGCCGCTGGTGTTGCGCAATCTGGAGCAGAACGACTATCCGGGCCTGCAGCGGCGCGGCCGCAACGCCACGCTGGGCAGCGTCTGGAACGCGGTGTGGGTGGCCACGCTGTTCGTGCTGGGGTGGGTGTTCACGATGCCGCTGTGGCTGCTGCCGCCGCTGGCGGTGCTGCTGCCGATCGCGTGGTGGGCCTTCGCGTTCACGCGCATGCTGCGGCTCGACGCCATGATCGAGCATGCCTCGCCGGAAGAACGCCGCATCCTGATGGCGCGGCATAATCGCGGCTTCTGGGGGCTGGGGCTGATCTGTTCGCTGCTCAATCTGCTGCCGCCGGCCTGGTTCCTGCTGCCGGTCTTCTCCGCGCTCCTGTTTTCGCACTTCGCTCTCGAGGCGCTGCGCCGCTTGCGCAGCGAAACCACGCCATGAATGCCACTTCCCTTTCCCAGCGCCGCATCGGCCTTTTCATCATCGGCGACGAGATCCTGTCGGGGCGCCGCCAGGACAAGCATTTCGCCAAAGTCGTGGAACTGCTGGGCGCGCGCGGCCTGCGCCTGTCGTGGGCGGAGTTCCTGGGCGACGACCGCGAGGCGCTGACCGCCGCCCTGCGGCGCAGCTTCGCCAGCGGCGACGTGGTGTTCTCGTGCGGCGGCATAGGGGCGACGCCCGACGACCACACGCGCCAGGCGGTCGCGGCGGCGCTGGACCTGCCGCTGGTCCTGCACGACGAGGCCCGCGAGCTGATCACCCAGCGCTGCGCCGAAACCGCCGCCCAGGGCTCGGGCACGGCCGACATGACGGCGCCGGACAACGTGCGGCGCCTGCAGATGGGAGAGTTTCCCCAAGGCAGCGAGATCGTGCCCAACCCCTACAACAGGATCCCCGGATTCTTCATCCGCGACCACACTTTCGCGCCGGGCTTCCCGGTGATGGCGTGGCCGATGATCGAATGGACGCTGGATCACCGCTATACCGGCCTGCACCATGCGGTGCCGCACGTGGAGCACTCGTTCATGGTGTTCGAACTGGCCGAATCCCGCATCGCACCCGTCATGGAAGCCATCGAACGGCGCTGGCCGGACGTGAAGGTGTTCAGCCTGCCCAGCATGGGCGAGGGCCGGCGGCGCCACATCGAGCTGGGTGTGAAAGGCGACCCCGACAGCGCCGCCGAGGCCCTGGCCGTCCTGCGCGACGAAGCCCGCCGCCTGGGCGGCGTCTTCGGCGCCGCATCGACCTGAGCACGCGCGACCCGAGCGAACTGCCCAAAAAGAAAAACGGGAAACGACCCCGTCCCCCGCCAGTCCGCACGCCCCAAAAAGCAAAGCGGGAAACGAGTTCCGTCCCCCGCCAGCCGATTGTGTTCCCAGGGTGCCGCGGATCCGGCTGCGCCGGTCCGCCAGTCCGTACGCCCCAAAAAGAAAAGCGGGGACGAACTCCGTCCCCCGCCAGCCGATTGTGTTCCCCAGGGTGCCGCGGATCCGGCTCCGCCGGTCCGCCAGCACCGCCCCCTAGAGGGGGCGCGCGAAGCGCGTAGGGGGTGGGCTTTACTTCCTGCGAGTAGTCGTCTTGCCGGTTTCGGCAGCGGCCCTGAACGTCGCGTTGGCGGCGGCGGTCAGGTTGGACTCGGCCAGTTCGGCAGCCTGCTTGGCGGCCTTGTTCGCCGATTCGTAGGCCGAGGTGGCGGTGGCCAGCGAGGACTTCAACAGGGCCAGGGCGCTTTCCGAGCCGGCCGGCGCGTTCTTGGCCAGTTGCTCGACGGCGTCGGACAGTTGGCGTTGTTGTTCGGCAATCTGGACTTCGCCCAGGCGGGCGAATTCGCTCTGCACGCCGGCGACGATGTCGTACACGTGCTTGCTGTAGGCCAGCGCCTTTTCGGCGTTGGGCTGGGCCAGCGAGGAGACGAACGCCAGCGCTTCCTGGCCGTCTTTCAGCGCGAAGGCTTCCTGGGCCTTCTGCGAGGCCTCTTCGAACGTGGCCTTGGTCACCTTCAGGTGCAGGTCGACCAGCTTTTCGAAACCGGCGAAGGCGGTGTTCTGCGCAGCGAGGAGGGCGTCGAAGGCGGCTTTTTGCGTGGCCAGGGCGCGTTCGGGGGTGGCAAACATAGGGGGCTCCTTGAGGACTGTCTACACGAGGCGACCGGGAAACCAAGGGGAGTACGCCCCAAAAGCCCGATCCTGGTGCATCCGCAGCACCGCGGTAAGCGGTTTTGCTGCAATGCACAAAACGTATTGTAGGGATGGACAGGCGAAAGTCAAGGGGTGTGTAGAAAAAATCGCCACAGCCTGGAGAAATCCATAACTCACTGATTGTAGAAATATTTTTCAGCTAGCGGGAGGTACTTCAGAGCCTAGATGGAGTCGGATCTCGCCTGCGAGTACGTGGCCAAGTGTGTTGCATCGCGCCAGATGATTTTGTCGCGATGCGCAACAACGCCCAGCCATGGGCGCCCCACGGTGGGGCCGAGAGAGCCGGCAGCCGCGTTTTCCCTTCCCCGTTCCGATTCGGCCCCGCGGCGGCGTCGGCATTCGCGATGGCCAGGGGGGCAGGGGAAACGATAGGCGAATCCGTCACGGCGTCACGGTTCCCATCCCGTAAACTCTGCTCACTGCCGCGGGAGTTGTCGACTTGCGGCATCACTATTTCACGAGGCAGGAGAGACAAGAATGGGCATCCAAAAGAAAGCTGTGTCCGCGGCGCTGGGCGCCGCAGCCCTGGCCGGCGGGGCCGCCGTCGCGCCTACGCAGGCGTTGGCGCAAGGCTATCCCACCCATCCGGTCACCATGATCGTCCCCTTCGCCGCGGGCGGCCCCACCGACGTCGTGGCGCGTTCGCTGGCCGAGGCCATGCGCAAGACGCTGGGCCAGACGGTAGTGGTCGAGAACGTCGGCGGCGCCGGCGGCACCATCGGCACCGCGCGCGTGGCGAAGGCCGCCAACGACGGCTATACGGTGCTGCTGATGCACATCGGCTTTTCCACCGCGCCGGCCCTCTACCGCAAACTGAGCTATGACCAGGCGCATGACTTCCAGCCCATCGGGCTTACCGTCGATGTGCCGATGACCATCATCGCCCGCGAGAACTTCCCGGCCAACAACATCAAGG
>Ga0180215_1005236_pt1 | contig 11172 bp, 4 predicted proteins | sample eDN3rd37CBELigBY_FD_128871 | JGI IMG/M metagenome (GOLD analysis project Ga0180215, IMG submission 128871) | Enriched backyard soil microbial communities from Emeryville, California, USA - eDNA 3rd pass 37_C BE-Lig BY (version 2) (version 2) | ecosystem: Environmental > Terrestrial > Soil >...
AGCCGTCTGGCGTCAATTGCCCGGATCGACGCGCCGACGGACCTCGATCGCCACCTGGGCCTTCGGCAACGCCAACCCGTTCGACCTCCTCGCCGCCCCCCGCCTCGGCGCCCTCCGCCTCGATGGCGGCGAACTGGTCTTGCCGGCGGTCGCGGGATCAAATAGTCAGGCATGAAATTATGATGATCGTGCTACTAGGGTGAATCGCTCTCGGCGTCTTCGTGGAGAGCGATGGGACGGAAACGGTCCCAGCCGTCCATGCTCATATGGAGGCGGATCGCTTCGCCGCCCGGCGCTCCCGTTCGAGGCTTCAAGCTCACCTCCACGCGCGTCGCGCCGTTGGGCGCGTCGGTCACCAATCGCCAACGGAACTCGCCCGCGGCGATTCCATTTTGACCACCGGCGCGCTGGATCGACGGGTGACGAACCAGAACGACGGTTCCGCGTTCGGGGAGGTGATCGCGAGGGTCGATCGAGCGCATTCGGAGCGTTTCTCCAGGCTGTACCAGGCTCGTCAGATTGTCCCCGTCGTAGACGAGATCAAATTCCGCGGGAAGGTTGACGGCCCGCGCCGCCTCGTCGAGGGTGAACCGCCTTCGCGCCGGCTTCGCCGGTGGCGGATCGCCCAAGGAAGCAGCCCACGGCAACCCGCGTCCCGCAAGCTCGGCGACGACCCAGCCGGTTCTTCGGAAGATGTCGAAGGGATTCGCCGTCGGAACTTTCTCAACCTTGAGATGTTGCCGCAACTCCTCAAGCGTCTGGTGTTGGTCGGCCCACAGGGGATGCGTGATGACCGCCAGAAGACCGTCGTCCGACCGAACGGCGGGCCGGCCGTTCAGCGCGTCGACCCGGGCGTCGCCGCCAAGTACTTTCGCGAGCCGCTCGGCCGCCCGCTCCGAGACGCCGCTCCAGTAGGGGCGGTCGAAGCTCATCTCCGCGTTGGGATCGGCGAAGAGATGGGCCAGGTCAAGCCCGAGCCGCCAGTCGAGCAGGCCGTGCAACTCTGCGTTGTCGTAATGTCGGATGCAGTCGATGCACGAGCCATCGCAGGCCCCGGCGTGCCTCTCAAGGGTCCGCCGGAGAAGACTCGCGGGCTGGACGAGCCTGGAGAGGACTTGATCTCGGATCACTCCCTCCTCGGCGAGCTGGCGACAATACCCCGCGCCGTTCTCAAGGGCGTCCATCAAAAAGAGCTCGAGTCGCGGCGATCCATTCGTGGCCATCGGACGAACATTGATTCGAAGCTCGGAGTGCTCCACGTCGAGATAATCGCACGCGGCCATCCTCAGAAGCTCGCCGAAGGAATGATGCGCGGCGCGGGCGTAATCCGCACCGCCATCGAACGGCGACAGGTTGAGCGCGGCGGGGGTTTCCGAGAGCCTCAGCAACAGGATGTCCGTCTTGGTCCGCGCCGCCAGGGCGACCGAGGTTCCCTTCGCTCCGTCCTTACTTATCCAGGCCCTCGACGGAGCCTTGTTGAGCGCGGCGTCGACGACCCAGATCGGCGAATCTTCGAGCCGACGGAACTCGAAAAGCTCGCCGTTGTTGTCGTTGAAGCTGGTGACGTCGGTGTCGGCGGAATACCGTTCGAGGTTCGTTTCGGCCACCAGGTCAAACGGGCGCCGGTCGGTGGAGTCGATCTTCGGCGTGGTGGCCGACGGCGCGTAATCGAAGGAGCCTTTGAAGTCGCGGTCGCCGCCGTCGTACTGAACGGCGAAGCCGAGCGGCTGCCACGCCGTCACGACGCGATGCCCCTCGTCCCGGTCGGCGCCGCAGACGGGGCATCGGTCGACGACTCCCGCGGCGGGGTGGTCCGGATCGGAAAGCGCGCCGCAGCGGCCGCACGCGCCGATCCGGAATTCCTCACCCCGTCCGTCCTTCTCCGCGACCTTGCCGAATTCCCGAGCGTAATGAACCAGCCCCACGGCGGTGTGGATCTTCTTGTCTCTAACCGTCTCGCTTCCCGGCGCGAATTGGCCGATGGCGATTTCGAGGGGCCGGCTGATTCCCCCATCGCCGAGCTCATGAGGGAATCGCGGCTTGTTCAGGTAAAGATGCCTGATTCGACTCGGGAAGCCGAACATCGGCAGCAACCCCGCGTTGGCCAGCCGCTCGCTGAGGAAATCCTGGGGGTAACGAGCATCGTCGCGGGCGACCCGGTCGATCTTGTCGAGAAGATCATCGCGAATGAATTTGAGAATTGCGTCGCGTTCGCCGCTCAACTTCGTGTTGTGGAGCAGGCCCTCGACGATCCCCTCGATTTCGGACTGGGAGTTCCCGATGTATCGTTTCAGATTGAGACGATTCTCGGTCCATCCGGCGGCCTCGCCGAATTCTCCGTGGATGCTGTCGGGCTCGCCGTCGAGCGGCGGCAGGGCCCTTCGCAGCACCTCCTTGACGATCATGCGCTTGAGGATCGCCTCGCGGTCCATCGCCAGGTAGGGGAGGGGAGGCGGGTCGGCGGTGATCCGGATCGGGTTGGCGAAGTGGGCCTCGTCGTGGCTTCGGCCCCGCGCCACGGTCAGGGCGATGGAGAACCCCGATCCGCGCCGGCCCGCGCGACCGACGCGCTGTTGGTAATTGAAGCGGCGGGGAGGGACGTTCCCCATGAGGACCGCGACAAGTTCGCCGATGTCAACGCCCGCCTCCATCGTCGTGGTGACGCTCAACATGTCGATCTCGTCGGCCAGGAGAACCTCCGATGCATCTCCGTCGGCGGGCGAGGGGAGGCAACAGCCCTGGAACAACCGCTGTCGGCGCTGGGCCTCGCCCTTGTCGGTCTGGCCGGTCAGCTCCTCGCAGCGCAGGCGGAACGGCTCGGCCTCGGACGAGGCCAAATAGGCGTAGTAATCGGACGGTCCCTCGGCGATGGTGGGAAGCGACTCTTCAAGCGGCCCGAAGCAGTTCGAGCAGAACGCCTTGCCGCCGGAAACGCGGCCGACCCCCGGATGCAGGTGGCGCGTCTTGCAGGTCGCGCAGACCCAGACGGGCTCGCCGGGCCGCGCGGGGCGGAAGAAGAGTTTCTGGGGGTCGATCCGAAATTCGCGATCGAGAATGTGATGAGTCAGGAATTCGCCGACGCGATCCTCCCAGGCGCCGCCATTCCTCTGTCCGTTGGCCATCTGAAGGTATTTGCGGACGAACGCGGGGAGACGATCGGCTGGGTAATTCAACTCGCTGAACGACGCGCCCAGCACCCGCTTGCGCTCGCCCAGAAGCCGCAGCGCGACGTCGATCAGACGGCCGGATCGCGCCGCGTCGACACCGTCCAGGGCCGGCGGGGCGAGGCCGGGATCGAAGGTGATCCAGCCCAGCCCCAGCGCCTCGGCCGATCGCCTTTGATGGGCGAACAGCGTATAGACGCACTCGCCCCGGCACCGATCGTGAAGATCAAGAAGCCATCGCTCCCGTATGTTGCCAAGCGTTGATTTGTCGCGCTCGCGCGGCGGATCGAAGCTCCAGTCGATCAGCGCGGCCCAACTCACTCTGTGTCTCTCGATCTCCCGCTCCAGGAGTGAGCTGTACGGGCCGCCGGGATTGACGCCGCGCGAGAGCAGGCTGGCCCAGACGGAACCCTCGACGGCGGTGATCGGAAACGGCCCCTGGATTCGGCCCTCCTCGTTTTTGGCGATTCGCAGTTCCTCGTCGTTGGCGAGCCCCCGTTTCCTCCGCCGCAACGCCTTGGCCGCGTTCCGATTCGAGTCCTCGTAGCGTTCGGCGGCCTCGTCCTCCTCCCGAGTCAATTCCGCGTCGTCGTCGAGAGATTTCAGAAAGGCGGCCAGGTCCCCGCCCAGGTGGTCGAATCCACGCACAAGCGTCTGGCGAACCAAATCGCGGTAGTGGTCCAGCTCGATGCCGGCGGCGAGCTTCGCGGCGTCTTGGCGGCTGTCGGTGAAGGCCACGAGCTTCCGATTCCCTTCGGGCAGTTGCCGAAGGAGGGCGTCGGCCAGGAGCTGATTGACCTTCTGGAACCCCGTGCGATGCCCCGAAAGCGGCGTGCCGTCGCCTCGGGTCCGGTCTTCGCCGCATCGGGGGCATCGGCTCGGCAGCGCGTCGAACCTCTCACCAGCCTCAGAACCGTGGTCGATCTGGTAGGCCCAGCCATTGAACTCGCCGTCGGGCGGGACGGAGAGCCGGCCGCCAACGAGATCGAGCTCGGCCCGCGCCCAGGCGCGCTTCACCTGCTTCTGGGACCAGGACGGCGTCTCCGGTTCATCTCGGGACGGCCAGAAGACGGCGTAGCGGTCGTGGGTTTTTCGCTGGGAGCGGGGGCGAACCGCGTTGAACTCGGGCTGGTCGTGGACGAGGTGGCAATCGTTGGCGTCGCCGCCTCGGTAGCCCCCGAAGAAGACCTCGCCGCACCCCGAGCAGATGAGGACGTCGAGCACCCGCGCGCCGCACTCGCAGACGAGCCGAGGACGGGAGTACAGCCTGCCCAGGGGCCGCTCGCCGCCGATTTGGGGAGCGTGGGGGCACGCCGGGTCGATGCAGGCCCACAGGCCGGGGACGTTGCGGAAGAAGAGGTGGGCCCGGATCGGCAGCGGAGCGGGGTCGTTCTCGTTGGGGCCGGTCCTGGCGTGGCACATCGCGTGAAGAAGGTCCGCGACGGCGTCCGGGTTAACCCGGGACTCGGCGAAGACCCGGTCGCCGAGTTGTCGGGCCGTCTCCGGCGCGGCGTAGTCTTCGAGGATCGCGGCGAAGACGTCCGCCTTCTCCAGTGTCTGGAAGAGGGCCAGCGGGGGATCGTCGCTCGCCGGCGGCGGTTGGTCGAGGCGGGCGGCCAGGTCTCGAACCGCGCCGGCGCGGTCGATGTCCCAGCGCGCCGTGAAGCCGGCGAACGCCGCGGATCGCCCCGCCAGTGGTTGCGTCCGGCTCGGCCTCGGCCGCTCAGGGGCCCCGCCGATGATCTCGAACCGATCTTGATCGACGGCGAAGAACTCGCCCAGGAACGTCCGCCCCTCGGGAGTGTCCTCAAGCGAGGCGCTCGAGGCGAGGATCCGAAGTTGCGACGAGTCGGGGGCCAACCCCAGCCGATCGTAGAGGAGCCGCAGCAAATAGGCGATCTCGGTGCCCGACGTGCCGCGGTAGCTGTGCAGTTCGTCGATGACGAGATGAAAGACGTGGTCGCGCGACTCGGCGAGCCAGTCGCGCGTTTGTTGGAAAATCGCGCTTTCGATGTTTCGCATCAACATGATGTTGAGCATCGAATAGTTCGTGACGAGGATGTCCGGAGGCGCCTCTTGCATGCTCCAGCGATCCCACATCTCGGCCGAATCGTCGAAGCTGGGGAACTGATAACGAAGCCGGGTGTCGTCGGCGACGGCCCGCGCCGTGGCTTCCGCGGATCGCCTGAGTCGGTTCAACTCCTGGAGCTTCGATGGGTTCCGGTTGCCCGGAACCGGCGTGCGGCCCGTGTAACGTCCGAAGTAAAAGCGATCCGCCCGCTCGCGGCTGAGCCAGGCTCTGGAGCCTTCGGGGCCGTTGGTCCCCGACGCGCCGTCGGCCGCTCGGCGGAGGCGGACCATCTGGTCTTCGGCCAGCGCGTTCAGGGGATAAAGCAGCATGGCCCGAACCGCGCGGGAGCGATCGGAGCCGGTCCACCTGGCCGACTCGCGGACCAGGGCTTCGAAGATCGGCAACAGGAAGCATTCGGTCTTACCGGAGCCGGTCCCGGTGGTGACCACGATGTTGCGCCGATCGGCGGCGACGGCTTGCAGCGACCGCGCCTGATGCGCGTAGAGCCTCCGGTCGGCTGGGAACAGCCCGGCCGCGGCGAACAAGGCGAAGTCCTCGATCGTCCGCGCCAACGGGCCCGCCGGCGCGGCCGCCCTCATGCCTCGGCACGCCTCGGCCAGAGTGACATCCTTCTTGTATCGGGGAATCGGCTCGATGAGCGGCAATTGACAGACGCCGCCGCTCGCCTCGAAGAGCTTGCGGCGCTCGGCGTGGAGGCCCTCGTAGCGGAGCGGCATCGCGCTGTCGAGATATCGAAGATACAAGTCGTGAAGCGACTCATGGATTCTGATGGGATTGCTCATTCCGTCTCCTCAAGGCGGGCGCCGGCGACGCGGGCGACCTGACGGGCCCGTTCGGGGTCGATGTTGGAATAGGTCCATCCCTGCTGGTCAAATAACGGCAGCCGCCCCGAGGCGAGGATCAGCGCCCGGTCAACGAGAAGCGGGAGGCCGAATGGCATGGCGGGGATTCGCAATTCGCGGCTCCCGCGCCGTAGCCGAAGCATCTTGTCTCGCGCCAGCGACCACGCCGCCGCCGCGCGCCGCTCCGGCGTGTCGAGCCTCATTGACAGCCCGCCATCGTCGGGCACGAGATACCAGTCGCGCCGTTTGTTGACGGTGCGGTAAAGGCCGGGTTCGCCGAACCCCGGCTTAACTTGCCTCCAACGGCCGAAGCGATCGCCCGAGCCACTCCGCTCCCGCCGCTCGCACTTCTCCGGGAGGCTCTCCCGCAGCGCGCCGGGAAGGAGGCCGCTCAAGGGCGGAAGGATTGCGAGGACGTCTCGGCCTCGGTCATGAACATGAGTGATCCCCAGTTGCGCAGCGATGCCGGCGGCCGTCTCGTCATCGGCCTCGAACGACAGGACCGAAGGGGCGTCGATTTGGGTTTCTCGGCGGAAACCACCGGGCGCGACCTTGGCCAGTCGATCAATCAAGTCTTCATCCCTGGCCCCGACGAGGTGGCGCTGGCCATGCTCGGTCGAGACGATGGTCGGCGGAACGACCCGGAACCGATCCCGCCCATGCGACTCAACGTGCGCCAGCCGCCGGAGGTTCCACGCGAGGCGCTTCGCCTGCTTGAGATACCGAGCCCGCCGAGGGTCATCGTCCCCGTATTCGACGGGGGGCGGGCATAAACGGAGCGCGGCCGCCTGAACCCGAGCGACGCGGAGCTCCCGATGGCAGCTTGCCCAGCCGAGCAAAAGATCGCCGGGCGTCATGAGGCCCCCTTCGGCGGATTCGCAAGACCGTTCACATATTCGAGTGGGAATTCCACGCGGACCTCGGTCGCCAGGACCCTCGCCTCTCTCTCGATCATTCTGGCGGTTCGCAGCCTTTGAGCGATGGCGGCCAGGTCGCGGGCCGCCGGCGCGGCCAGCGGGCCGAAGTCGCCAATGAGGGAATGTTGAAACTTCGTCGCGTCGGAGGGCGCTCCGTTCCAATTCGCCCAGCAATCCGCGGGGACGTGGCCCGGCGTCGGGGCCGGCGCGTCTCCCGCCTCCAGGGATAATTCACGACGAATCCCCGCGAAGTGCCGCGCCACTTCCACCGTCAGCGGGATCGAGTCTTCCGGCGCCGCGGGGCAGGCGAGGACGCGGAGACGGTCGGGCCAGGCACCCCGACCCGGGGCGGGAAGCTCGTCGGCATAGCCGGCGATCAGGTCCAGCAACGGCCGGGCGTAGCATTGAGGGAGCGCTCGGTTGAAGTCCCGCAGGAGAACCAACTCGATCGCCGAGGGATCGTCGGCCGCCCGCTTCCAGCAGGGGCCGAGACCGCCGTTCCACAGGTCTTCGAACCCGAGCCAGGTGGGCTGAACATTCACGAACGTCAGGCGGCCCGTCCCTCCCAGAGCGTCGGCGTAGGCGCGGGCCCAAGCGGGCGAGGGGATCAGGGTGGCCCGAGCGCAGCTCGCCGTCGCGTGGAGCATCCAGGCCACGGCGGGCGCGTGCTCATGGACGTGGAGCTTCTCGGCGATGAGGGGCCCAAGCCGCTCGGAGACGAAATCCGCCTGCGACCGAATCGGCTCCCCCTCCAGCCGAACCGGCCGCGCCGTCGGCTTGGTTCGGGTCGTCACCGCCGAAGCCGGCGCGTGACCGTTCATCGACAACGACTGATAAACCGCGATGTCCCGCGCCAGCCGCCCCCGCGACTCATCGAGATGAGCAGCCAAGTCGGCATAGGCTCGCTGGCGCTCGACCCACTCGTTTTTCCGCTCCCGCAGCTTCGCCTCAAGGTCCTCAAGCCGCGCCTTGGCTTCGGCTGATTGCGCGTTGAAGCGGGCGACCTCCTCGTCGGCCAGCCTCCGGGCCTCCTCGATCCGCTCCGCGTGGCCGTCGATGGCCGCTTCCGCGCTCGCCCTCGCCTCCGCTTCGATTTTGGGCAGCCTCGCCTCCTTTAGCGCTTCAACCTCGGCTGTCAGGCCCTCCTCGATGATCGCCTTATATCTGGGATGCTCCAAGACCCGCGAGACTTGCTCGGCGTCGCGCTGGAGATGTTCAAGGATCGATTCGAAATTGTTCCATCGCATCGAACTGATTTGGCGATCCTCGCCGACACGGCTCTCCAACTCCTTTCGGATCCCTTTCCGCCATCCCGGTTCCTCCGCGTCCAGCCTTTCCACGAGCCTGGGGACCCCCTCCACGACGCGATCCACGAGCCAGTCCGCCAGTTGCTTCGATGTTGCCAGGTCGACCACTTCACCGAGCGATGGATCGGGGTGATACATGAGGTATGCAAATACGCTTTCTCCACCTTGAGTTGGCGCATGATGGTGAAACCAGCAGTCCGGGGGAAATGAGGTGATTGGGAACTTGTAGACCTTGGGCGGGATGAGATCCGGGTTGAGATCTCGATATCCGGGCCGGTCCCTAATCTCGTCGCCGACTCGCCAGGGGCCGACCAGGCGTGTTCCCAGGCGATTTCTCAAGAACAGCCGGTCTCCCGGGACTTCGGATCGGATCCAGCGGGGCTCAGACCGCCACTGAACGTCCGCGTTATGATCCACCAACCGGTATCCCTCAAACCGCTTCACCTGCCCGAGGCTGTTGCGATCCTGGGATACGATCATCCAGTCCCTAGAAAGATCCGAAGTTCCATACTCCCTCCCCTGCTCACACCGAAACCGGACGATGCAATCCTTGAGGTTCTCCGGAACCGCCAGCCATAGCGGCCAGAAGACCTTGCCGCCTGGGCCGAAAATCTCCTCCAAATCGTCCTTCCCTGATTGATCGGCCACGTACTTCCCATCGACGTTCTTTTTCAAGGTCGCGAGAACTTGGATTTTCCCGTGGCGGCCTTCTCCGTCCGGACAGCTTAAGCAATACCCGAGCACCCAAGTCTTCATTGGATCAAACATTTCTCCGTCCTCCAGTCGCCGTCAGGGCGCGGGCGAGTTGCCTTACAAGTAAATTGGGATGTGAAGAGTTGGCGATGGCGAGATCAATCGTCTCCGGGCGACTTGACGGGTTCGGCCGGCGCAGCGCGGTCGCGAGTTGGAGGGCGGCTTGGGCGGCGGGGGCGTGGGCGGGGCGCGGGGGCGGGATCGGCGGCCATTCGCCCTCGATCGCGGGGCCCCGCACGCGGCCTCGGTCTGTTTCGCCCTTGTTTTGCAACGAAGCCGGCCAAGCCGGGTGTGGTTTCCACTCCCACCCGGCTTGAACCAGTCGCGTTTTGAACCTCGCGCGCTTCGGTCGCTCGACGCGGAAGCGGACAAGCCCCCCGCGGTGCCCGGGAAGCCAGGCCTTGTAAGTGCCGATCGTGTTGAGCGCGGGGCAGTGTTCGGGATCGAGCCGGTTTTCGACGGTGTCGTATTCCTCGCCGTCGACGATCACCTTCTCGGATTCACCGCCCAGAACGCTCAGCGTGGGGCCGGCCCCCTCCAGCCAGGCCCGGCGGAAGCGCAGCCCTCCCGAAACGATCAGCCGCGGGCCGGCGGGCTTCAGGCACTTCGCGAGTCCCAGGGGCTTGAGGTCCGACTCGTTGACGTTCTCGCGAACCCGAAGCTGGAAGACGACCCACCCCGGCCATCCCATCGACGGATCGGGATGAATAACTTGGACTTCCCCGCTCGCCGCAATTCCTCGGAGACGTTGCTCGAAGTCTCGGTCGCCGGGTCGGCGCGGCCGGGCGATGAGGATTTGGTCTCCCGCGTAGAAGCGCCCGGCTTCGATGTATCGCCCGTCGAGGAGGGAACGAACCGCCAGGACAAAATCGCCTCGGATCGGGCGATAGCGAATCGGCGCGCGGAGCCCCTGCGCGCCCTCGCGGGTCAGGACGTCGCCCAGCTCTACCCCGGGGACCTCGGTCGGGTCGTTCCCCCGCTTGCGCTCGACCAACCCGACGCGGACTCGGGCCGCGTCGCGCCGGGAAATCGAAAACCACAGCCGAACGGTTCTCCTCTCGGCCCTCAGATCGAGGGAGCCGCCTCCATCCCACTGCGCCAGGGCGTTGGCGACCTGGACCGCCGCCAAGGGCAGGCGCTCGGGATCTTGCAAGACCCGTCGCGCATGGGTTCTGGGGAAGATCGCAGCGTCATCCGCGCGCCAGCGGAGGTCATTTTCGAGTTCCTCGGCGTCCACCTCCTCGCCCGACGCCAAGCTAACGCTCTTGAAAAACCTGGGCAGGGTCTTGAAGTCCTCCAGACGCAGCAGCCCGTGATGAAGCGGGAGCCGTACATGCTTGCGCTTCGAATCGCTGGTGCCGGGCTTGCCGAGGACGCCGAACCTTCCTTCGTTCTGGATGTTGGCCCATCGCGCGAGAGCCCTCCAGGCCGATTGGTGGAGGTCGCCGGTCAAGCCCGCGGGCATTCCCTGGCCGTCCAGGCCGAACATTCCATTCAAAGTGCGCCAATAGCTGCCGGTACCCTCCTCGTCGGCTTCGATGTAAAAGACGGCGAGAACTTGCAGAGCCAGCTTTGCGAGGCCGTAGCGCATCAGACCCGACCCGCTCGCGCCGAAATCCCATCCCCCAAACCTGATCCGGGAGATTACGGCCGCCTGGAAGTCCGCGGCGGCCTCTTCCGGGGACGAGAAATGGTGAGGTTTTGGCCCCTCGGCGGCGGCGCGCTGGAGGATGATCGGGTCGATGGCGAACCGTATCGGCCGGCCCGCGTTACCAACGTGGAAGCAGTACCGACTGATCGCCTCGTTCCACTCGCCAAACGAGAGGCTGGTCATGAAGTTCGAGACCCTGAAGCATCATATTGAGAGGGGATGAACGATTGCTTGTGGGCAACTTAGCAGGTAAATCAACCGCCCGGAAGCACCTGTGTTTTTTGTCAACGCGACGATGGGAGTCGGCCGCCGGGGGCTTTCGTCTTCACCAACCGGCCCGCTTTGTCCTACACTTCAACGGCCGGGCGACCGCGATGGAGGGGCGTCGGGCGTTGGTCTCTTCTTTTCTTTCGACGGCCTGGGATCGGCCGGGAACGTGACGCGAT
>Ga0180215_1005237_pt1 | contig 11170 bp, 11 predicted proteins | sample eDN3rd37CBELigBY_FD_128871 | JGI IMG/M metagenome (GOLD analysis project Ga0180215, IMG submission 128871) | Enriched backyard soil microbial communities from Emeryville, California, USA - eDNA 3rd pass 37_C BE-Lig BY (version 2) (version 2) | ecosystem: Environmental > Terrestrial > Soil >...
AAAGATAAGAGAAATAATAATCAGGACAGCAACAATTTGAGAGGCAAAATTTCTCCAGCGTGTAAATTGAACTAGCCTGTGATTGATTCGAGCCACTTCTGCTTCTTCTTTTTCATAATCTGCAATAAAATGTTGTGAGCGGCCACTAATTACCCAATCACTAATTCCTAGTATGCTATCCGTTAGCTTTTGATAAAGACCATTTCTCCTTTGTTTAAATGCTACTTGTTTTTTTCTCATTAAGTATAAGGATAGAAGAGGAAAAATAAGTAGTAGTATTCCTAAATAAAAGGCCATCAGTATAGCAAAAGGAATGTCGAGAATACCGATTGCACAAATAACAATAAAATATACGACAGAAGTGGCGATAGTAGGAAAAATAGTACGTAAATAAATGTTTTGTAGTTGTTCAATATCCTCAGCTAAAATACCGAGCATATCACCTACTTTAAATCGCTCCTTTAAAAATAGTGCCTGGGGTTCCAAAATACTGTATAGTCTAATTCTCATTTTTGAAAGAATACGAAGAACAGTATTATGTCCGGAAAGTTTTTCTAGATAGCTAAATACTGCTCGGCTAATTCCAAAAGTTCGAACACCAACGATTGGAACATAGACCATTAAGATATTCTCTACAGGAATGGCAGATTTAGATATGAGATAGCCAGATGTAAAGGTGAGCATCGAAGCGGTTAATAAAGCAAGGATGCTCAAGAAAAGAATTAGAAGAATTCGACTAATATTCCCTTTAATAAAAGGGATAATCCATTTATTTTCATTCAATTGAGTCATCCTCCTTTATTGGTGTAATAACTTGTAGTAGTAGTTTTTTGCTGCGAGAAGTTCCTGATGTGTCCCCATTTCTACAATTGTTCCATGATCCATGACAAAAATATAATCCATATCCTTCATCCAATGTAGACGATGTGTAGCAAGAAAAACTAATTTATCTTTAAATAATGGAAGCATCGTCTGTTTTAACTCGAATTCTGTTTCAATATCTAAGTGTGAGGTAGGCTCATCTAGGAGCATGATTTTTCGATTGGTAAGAAAGGCTCGAGCTAATGCGATTCTCTGTTCCTGACCACCACTTAATGGTCTACCACCATCCCCAAGTATCTCGTCAAGTCCATTAGGAAAGGAAGAGAGTAGTTCCTGTAACCCTGTAGCTTGAAGTGCTTGGATTATATCTTCATCTTGTGCATCAGGACGATAGAACGCCATGTTTTCCCGTAAACTCATACTAAAAATATAAGGAGATTGAGGAATATACGTAGTCAGCTGTCTCCACTTGTCTGTCATTAAGTTAGATACAGAAGAACCATTTAACGTAATGGAGCCCTTTGAATGTGCAGTAAAACCACTAAGAAGATCAATAAGTGTAGACTTTCCTGCACCACTTTCGCCTACAATTCCGATTTTTTTAAATCCATTAATGGAAAAGGTGATATCTTTTAAAGTGGACTCTTCCTCTGAATTATGTTGAAACTCTACACCTTGGAAATCCAGGGATAGATTATCGGATAGAGAAAAGGAGAGTAGCTCTTCGTTATTTTTACTTTTCTCCTGTAGGATTCGACGTATCGCTTCTCCTGCTTCCTTCCCATCTAATGTTGCATGATAATCAGATCCAACCATTCTTACTGGTAGGAAAAACTCTGGTGCTAAAATAAGAATCATTAAAGCGGGAAATAGTAGTAATTCTTCCTGGATTAAGCGTAAACCAAGATTTACGGCTACAACAGCAACAGAAAGGGAAGTGAAAAAGTCTAATGAAAAAGAAGAAAGGAAGGCAACCCGTAAAGTCTTCATTGTTGCTCCTCTGTATTGTTCACTGACTTTTTCAATATTCTCTTTATGCTGTTTACTTCTTCCTAAAAATTTCAGTGTTTCTAAACCTCTTAAGGAATCTAAGAAATGATTAGATAGAATTTTATAGGTTGCTAACTGTCTATTCATTTGACTACTTGCAGCCATCCCAACGAGAATAAGGAACCCTATTAATATTGGCATTGTAACCGTTAAGATTACACCTGATAGCCAATCATGCCAATAAATATAAAGGATAATCATTCCTGGTATGATGCCAGTAGCAAGCATTCTTGGTAAAAATAGTTCCAAATATGTTTTATATTGAGTAATTCCTTCAAGAACGAGGGTAGAGATTGTCCCGCTACCTTGTTTTTTAGTGAATTTTGGTCCTAATTCAAAAAGTTTATGCATTAACTGAAAGCGTAACTCTTTACTTGTTTTTTCAGCGAATGTAGTGGCAATATTTTGCTGTACGGTATGGACAAAATATCGACCTAAAAATGCTAATAAGAACAATAGGATGTTTCCGTATTGCTCTTGTAAAGGGGAACCACTATACAAAGATGCTATTATATCTGCAAGCCACGTAGCTTGCAGAATAATAGCAGTCCCTTCTAAAATAGTTAATACTCCAAATAATGCTAGAATCGGCTTGATTCCATTTAACTTCAGTAGATTTTTATCCATTAGTATTCCAAATGAGACTTTTCTGTTATTCGCTTACGGAAAACATAATAGCTCCACACTTGATATCCTAATACAAAAGGAAGGAGAGTGAGTGCTACAATTGTCATTACCTTAAGGGAATAGTGACCAGATGCTGCATTATGAATGGTTAAGCTGAATGTATCACTAATGGAGCTAACCATCACTCTTGGGAATAAGCCGATAAAAATAGAAATAAAGGAAAAAGCGATAACGGAACCAGTCATACCAAATGCCCAGCTATCCATTTTTCTAGAAATAAAGAAACCTCCAACTACGAACGCAATAACTCCTAGTGAAAAGATAAAGGAAAGAATTAAACCTCTTTCTTTAAATATATCTGTTTTAATATAAGTTAAAGCGGAGAATAATGTTAGCAAGACTCCTAGTAATGGTAATAACTTTTGGGCCATGTTTCTAGCTCGATCTTGTAAATCTCCTACTGTTCGAAGTGTTGTAAATACTAAACCATGTACTAAGCAAAGAACTAACACCGTTAGGCCACCTGTAAGTGTATAGTAGTTTACGATATCAAAGAAACCAGCATTTAACTCCATATTTTTATCAATTGGTAATCCTTGCATAAAGCAAGCAAATACAACACCAAATAATAATGGAGGAAGTAAACTTCCTAAGAAAATACATATATCCCAAGCTTTTTTCCAAGCTGGATGATTATCTTTTGCACGTAATTCAAAACCAGTAGCGCGAACAATTAAAGCGAGCAATACCACAACTAATGGAGTGTAAAAGCCACTGAACATAGTAGCATACCAATGTGGAAAAGCCGCAAACATTGCTCCTCCGGCTGTAATAAGCCAAACTTCGTTAGCATCCCAGAATGGACCAATCGAGTTAATTAAAATACGTCTTTCTAGGTCATTTTTAGCAAGGAGTTGTGTAGACATTCCAACTCCAAAATCAAATCCCTCCAAAAAGAAGAAACCAATAAACAGAACAGCAACTAATATAAACCAAAGGGTGTTTAACTCAAGCATGGAATCCCTCCTTTGCAAATGGATCATTATTTATTTTTGTATCCTCTTTTTCCATCATATATGGTCCCTTTTTAATGACTTTTACAAAAAGATAAACCATGATTACACCTAAAATGGTATAAATCGTACAGAAGGAAATAATGGAGAATAATACTTGCCCTGCTGAAACACTCGGTGAAATACTATCTTCTGTTGTCATTAGTCCAAAAACGGTCCATGGTTGTCTACCAATCTCTGTCATAATCCATCCAGAAGTATTGGCTATTATTGGAAGGGATATACCTGCAACCATCATTCGATAAAACCATTTATTTGGTTTAGAGACTAATTTTTTCTTCCAACCTAGGTATACACCATAGATAGCTAATAAAATCATTGCTACCCCAGCAGCAACCATTATTCGGAAACTCCAGAAAGTTGTTTTAACAGGAGGAATATAATCGCCTTCTCCATATTGTTGTACATATTCCGCTTGTAGTTCATTCATGCCCTTCACACTGCCATCTAATGTGTTATAGGATAAGATACTTAATAAATACGGTATTTTAACTTCTGCACTATTTTCTTTCTTTTCCACATCGATATTTGCAACTACTGTCCATGGAGCAGGGTCCTCACTAGTTTCCCAAAGACCTTCACTTGCTGCCATTTTCATAGGTTGTGTTTCTACTAAGTATTGAGCTTGAGCATGACCAGCAACAAGGACCAAGAAAGTAGAAATTAAAGCAACTGTAATGCCAATTTGAAAAGATTTTTTAAAGAAATCAATTTCTTGTTTTCTTAATATCTTATAAGCGCTAATTCCTGTTACTAAAAATGCCCCAGTAGCAAATGCAGCAAATACAGTATGAGGGAATTCAACAAGCACTTGACCATTTGTAATTAAAGCAAAAAAATCATTCATTTCTGCACGGCCATTATTAAGTTCAAAGCCAACAGGGTGTTGCATAAAACTGTTTGCAGCAAGGATCCAAAAAGCAGAGATAGTAGTACCTAATGCAGTAAGCCAGATACACAATAAGTGAACTTTTTTCGATAAGCGATCCCATCCAAAAATCCATAATCCGATAAAGGTACTTTCCATAAAGAAAGCAAGAAGAGCCTCGACAGCGAGAGGTGCACCAAAAACGTCACCAACAAAGCGAGAGTAATTAGACCAGTTCATTCCAAACTGGAATTCTTGTAGAATACCTGTAACAATCCCTATAACAAAGTTAATTAAAAATAACTTGCCCCAGAATTTAGCCATTTTCTTATATTCTTCATTTCCAGTCTTTACATAAAAAGACTCCATTATAGCAATAATGAATACTAAACCAATGGAAATTGGTACGAAGAAAAAGTGAAAAATGGTTGTGGCGGCAAACTGTAAACGTGATAGAAAAACCATATCCATAGATTTTTCTCCTCCTTTTCTTAAATAGATTCAAAGTAGAACAAGATTGTGAATTTTTCACATGGATGAAGCGACTAATATCATTGCGTAAAAAAAGTAAAGACAAGTAAGTAGGTTAGTAATGTAATAATTCATCCGATAAGTGCTTGCTTCATCACAATAGAAAATTGTGGAAAGACGTTGATAAACATTGATTTATAGAGGTTTATCTAAGTGTATTTTTCCGATCGTCTCCCTTTATAAGATTGATAGCTATATCATAAATAAAATTTAAATGTTTGAGGTAAAGTTCACTCAGTGTTTGAAAAATGTTCACATATCAGTTCACAAATATGACAAAAATGAGTTCTAGAGAGGATAGGTTGATTGGAATTGGTATTCTTTTGTCATTTTTTTTATTCATGATATGATTGATAGGGTATACATAAGAAAGAGTATAAATATAGTTGAGGTGGAAAAAATGATTAAGTGTATAGCGATTGATATGGATGGTACATTACTAACATCTACGCAAGAGATTACGAAGGAAAATCGCGAGGCAATAAAATTAGCTCAAAGCAAAGGCGTAGAAGTAGTTATCGCGACCGGTCGTGCTTATGAAGAGGCTGGAGATGTACTAAAAGAATCAGGAATTGTTACGCCAATTATTTGTGCAAATGGTGCAGAAATTAGAACGGTAGAGCATGAAGTTATCCAGACAAATCCATTAAGTAAGGAAACTGCAAAGGCAATTGCAGACGTATTACATAAGCATCAAGTGTACTATGAAGTTTATACAAATAAAGGTACTTATACGCTAGATAAAAGTATGGCACGATCACTAATTATGGATATTTTTACAGTAAGTGGTCATGTAGCAGATATGGATGAAATTAATAAAGCGGTTGAAAAACGACTAAAGGATATTTATCAAATAGATAGTTATGCTGTATTATTTGAAGATTCCTCGCAACTTATCTATAAATTACTAGCTTTCCATTTTGATCCATCCACTTTATCTCAAGTTAAAGAAGAGCTTCACTCTATTCCTTCTATTGCTATTAGTTCATCAGCAAGTGAAAACTTAGAAATTACATCTATTGACGCACAAAAAGGGGTAGCATTAGAGGAATTTACATCTAAACGAGGAATATCTTTAGCAGATACGATGGCAATTGGAGATAATTATAATGATCTATCCATGTTTAAAAAGGCTGGAAGAGCAGTAGCAATGGGAAATGCCGAAGAGGATTTGAAACAACAATGTCATTTTGTAACAGGAACAAATGAAGAAAGTGGCGTTGCCGAAGCTATAAGAAAAGCCCTTGAGGGATAATACGATAAAAGACTGCGATAATAATTGCAGTCTTTTTTTATTTCAGTAGATTAAGGCAAGCAAGTAAGGTTTAAAATTACGTGATAACCTATTATCCGCTATAATAAGAAAAAGTATCTTTTTTTCTTAGATAGAGGTGAAAATATGGCTGATTTTCAAGCAAGTGTTATTATATGTGAACCGATAGAAGAAGTATTTGCCTACTTTGCGGATATGGCAAATGCTCCTCAATATATGTCAAAAGTAGAATCTATTGAAATGGTAACCAATGGTCCTGTTGGTCTAGGAACTAAATATAAGGAAATTAGAAAAGTAAGAGGGAATTTAATAGGTGCGGAAGTGGAGTACCTTATTTATAAGGAAAATGCTAATTTAAAGCGAAGAAGTGTATCAAATGGACTAACTGTTGATTACGAATATACCTTCTCGGAAATTCAGGAGGGAACACAGGTAGAATTTGAAGGTACTTTAATTCTGAAAGGATTAAAGATGCGTCTTATGAAAAGAATGCTTGTTAATATGATTAAATCAGAAGATGGGGATCATGTGCAAAATGCAAAGGAAGAATTAGAAGGAAAGATTGAAAATCTATTAAAGGGATAAGGATATTAGGATAACAACCTAAAAGTCAGATTCACCATAGTAGTTCCCCAAGAAGGGTTTCTTACTAAATTAGTGAACCTGACTCTTTTAGTTTACATACAATTTTTAGAACTTATACTCCCAATATCTTTCCATATTCAATCGAGCAAGAATTTCTGAATCTTGATTGTTTAAACCTTCTTGAAGTGTAGCAGCATATTCTTGTGTTTGAGATAGATGTGCAGCAATGGTTGCAACCTTTTTATCCACATAGTTACTTACATCGATTTCAATTGTTGGTTTACCTATGTCTTCTTCACAGTTTTTGGCAAAGGCAACACAATATAATTTAGCACGTTTAGAGGCATCTCTTTGTTGCATAGCTTTGACAACAGCTGCTCCTGTAGCATCATGGTCTGGATGAACGGAATACCCAGGGTAGAATGTAATAACTAGTGAAGGATTAAGTTCATCCATTAAAGAAGTGAATTCATTTACCAATACATTCTCATCTAGGAACTCAATTGTTTTATCACGATAACCTAGCATACGAAGATCTTCAAGTCCCATAGCTCTTGCTGCTTCTAATAGCTCGCTTTTTCTGATACCAGGTAATGATTCTCTTGTAGCAAATGGCGGATTTCCTAAGTTCCTTCCCATTTGACCTAATGTCAGACAAGCATAAGTCACAGGAGTACCTTCATGAATAAACTTTGAAATAGTACCGGATACCCCAAATGCCTCATCATCTGGATGTGGGAAGATTACAAGTACATGGCTTTCCTTTTCCATAATTTGGCCTCCTCTCAAGTGGGTTTTATCCTACAGTATGAAGGATAAAAAATCTCTAACTGGATTAAAAAATTTCGCTTTCTTACTCAAATGGGGTTTCACTAATTTCTAATGCTACTGCTAGCTTCCCAGTAAAATCAAGACCAGCCAATAATAAGCGGTTTTGATTGTCTACTTCATAGTGAGTAATTCCTTCTGCATAAACCCATCCAATTTCTGTTTTTAGTCCAACGCGATAAGGACCATTGCCTGTTATTTTGCCATATTCATACTTTAGTTTGGCGTTACGGATATAAGCACCAGAGTTAAAGAAAGATTCATCATTATGAGTAGCATAGGCACCATTGGTAGTTTCTAAGTGTACATAGACATCTTTTTTACTTAAACGATCTATTTCTACTTGAACTTTATCCAGTATGACAAACTCCATTTCTTTTCCTCCTTCCATTACTTATTTTAGGAAAAATTAATTAGAAGTGACTTTTTGCTTTTCATTTCTGTATGCGCCGTGCATAGTTGGTCCAACATATTCGTTTAATTTAAATCCATTACGAATCGCTGCTGTAATAAAGTCCTTTGCTGTTTGAACAGCTTCCACAACTGTTGCACCTTTTGCCAATTCAGCTGTAATAGCAGCAGAATTAGTGCAACCTGCTCCATGTGTATAAGTAGTATCAATTAAATCTGTTTCGAAAAATTTAAATTCTTTTCCGTCATAAAGTAAGTCTATTGCTTTATCATGGCCTAATTTACTACCACCTTTAATCAGAACATACTTTGGTCCTAATTCGTGGATTTTTACAGCTGCTTCTTTTAGATCTTCAATCGTTTTAATCGGGTGATCTGTTTTTGCTAACTGCCATGCTTCAAATAAGTTAGGTGTAACCACTGTTGCACGAGGTACTAGAAGATCACGAATTGCCTCAGCTGTTTCAGGATGAAGTACTTCATCCTCACCTTTACATACCATTACTGGGTCAATAACAACGTTTTTAATGTTCTTTTCATCAATAATTTTTGCTGCTGTTTCGATGATTTCAACAGATCCTAACATACCTGTTTTCATTGCATCAATACCAACAGAAAGAACTGTCTCTAACTGAGCATTAACCGTATCTATGTTTTGTGGAAATACATCATGATGCCAATGGTCTTTTGGATCCATTGTAACAATAGTAGTTATAGCAGTCATTCCATATACACCAAGCTCCTGAAATGTTTTTAAATCTGCTTGAATTCCCGCTCCACCACTAGTGTCAGAACCTGCTAAAGTTAATACTTTTTTCATTGTTATGCCTCCTACGTAATTATGACGATATGTCATTTAAAGAAAATAATGACTTTGTTTTGATTGAATAATTGTAGACCATTTTTATTAATCATACAACTTTTCTAGCTTTATTTCATTATATCCTATTTAAGAAATAGGAAAGATAGAGATTATTCTTTTCTCCACCCTATGAAAAGAGTTATTTACAATAGTTTACATGGTAGATAATCCATAATTTTAGATGAGTCTATTTTTATTATGGCGCTTTAAGATTATTAATTGTACATTTTATTATTTTTTCTTTAAATTAATTGACAATTTAGTGGGAGTGGAGTGCATTTAATAGGTATAATTGTAGAAGTATTCAGTTTATTGTTGTAATCTAATAAGAAATATGGAGGAATCGTCGTGATGATGAATTTTTTTGAAATAATAGAAACTCCCATTAACATACAATCTGTTATTGATAAAGTAATAAGAAGAAATGCCGGTGCAGTAACAACTTTTATTGGTACTGTTCGTGAACTAACAGAAGGAAAGAAAACACTATATTTAACTTATGAAGCATACATTCCAATGGCTGAGAAAAAGTTGAAACAAATAGCAGAAGAAGTGAAAGAAAAATGGGGAGATGTTGAAATTGCCATTACACATCGAGTTGGAAGGCTTGATATAAGTGATGTTGCAGTGGTAATTGCTGTTTCTACTCCACATAGAAAAGCTGCTTATGAGGCAAATGAGTTTGCGATGGAAAGAATTAAGGAAATTGTTCCTATTTGGAAAAAAGAGCACTGGGAAACAGGAGAAGAATGGATTGGAAACCAACAAGGAACGAAGCAATATAAGAGTGGGAAGCCTGATGAGGAGGAATTGCATGGTTAAACTACTATTTTTTGCAGGAATAAAAGAGAGGATAGGTGTTGAAGAGTTATACCTTGAGACATCTAACCAAACGATTGCCCAATTAAAAAATTATTTGCAAGTAAGCTATCCTAATCTTCAATTAGATGGTGTTTTAGTTGCTATTAATGAAGAATTCGCGTTAGACGATGATATGGTACAAGATAATGATACGATTGCTTTTATACCACCGGTGAGTGGAGGCTAATTTATACAGAAAGGAGAATGGAGGTGAGAGAAAATCGGTATTCAAGACAAACTTTATTTTCTCCTATTGGCGATAGTGGTCAAAGTTTGCTAGGAAAAAAGCATGTATTAATAATAGGAGCTGGGGCCCTTGGCTCTAGCACAGCAGAGATGCTTGTAAGAAGTGGGATTGGTAGAATAACAATAATTGATAGAGATTATGTAGAAAGAAGTAACCTACAAAGACAACAACTTTATACGGAAAGGGATGCAAAAAATCGTATTCCAAAAGCTATTGCTGCAGAAAAGAGATTAAGAGAAATTAATGGAGATTGTGAGATAACAGGGATTGTAGGAGAGGCTACAGTAGAATTACTGGAAGATATAATTGAAGAAATTGATTTAATAATAGATGCTTCAGATAATATGGAAATTCGTATGATTATTAATGATTTATCGATTAAACATGGAGTTCCTTGGATTTACGGAGCATGTGTTGGTAGTAGTGGAATGACATTCACCATTCTGCCAGAGATAACTCCTTGTTTGCATTGTCTCCTACAAGTTATGCCTATGAATGGAATGAGTTGTGATACAGCGGGGATTATTTCTCCTGCAGTTCAATTAGTGGTAGCCCATCAAGTAACAGAGGCTTTGAAGATTCTCATACAAGATAAAAACTCATTAAGGGGAACATTTTATAGTTTTGATTTATGGAATAATACTTCGCAAAACATAAAAGTGAGCCGTGCAAAAAGAACAGATTGTCGTACATGTGGGAAAGAGCGATCTTATCCCTTCTTGCAAAAGGAAAATCAAACAAAAACAGCGATTTTATGTGGAAGAGATACTGTTCAAATTCGTCCAAGCTTTAAAAAAGAATTGAACTTTACCTATCTTGCAGAAAGTTTAGTAAAAAGAGGATATAAGGTAACGCAGAACCCATTCCTCTTAAATGTACAATTAAAAGACAATAGGTTCGTCTTGTTTAAAGATGGAAGAGCTTTGGTTCATCAAACAAAAGACGTTGTCCATGCTAAAAACTTATATGACCAGTTAATGGGGTAAATTTGGGGTCAGACCCTCACTGCCTTAAGGCAGTGAGGGTCTGACCCCAAAAGGTTTTATTCATGAGAGCCAATAATTACTAATTTTCCTGTGTCTAATACTTCCTCGTATTTTTCTGCTTCGGCTTCTGTTAAACCAACTGATTG
>Ga0180215_1005238_pt1 | contig 11168 bp, 9 predicted proteins | sample eDN3rd37CBELigBY_FD_128871 | JGI IMG/M metagenome (GOLD analysis project Ga0180215, IMG submission 128871) | Enriched backyard soil microbial communities from Emeryville, California, USA - eDNA 3rd pass 37_C BE-Lig BY (version 2) (version 2) | ecosystem: Environmental > Terrestrial > Soil >...
CCCGAAGAAGCTGAAGAAGGTGGTTCGCAAGCGGGCACCAGAGGGTTTTGTGTCGTGGGGCGAGGCGAGTTTCACGAGGCTTGTGGAGGCGGAGCCAGAGCGCCTCACCTCGCACCTCCGGGTCAGTCACGCCATGCTGCTCAACATGATTGCGCGCGGCGGCGACGTCTTCACGGCCGTGAGAACCCTGCTCGAAGACAACCACGAGCCCCGGCCCAGGCAGCTGCAGTTGATGCGGCGGGCGCTCGCCATCTACCGAACGCTGCGAACAGCTGGGGTCGTCGAGGAGTACCTCCTCGAGGATGGTGGGTCTGGCATCCGCCTCACCGTGGACCTGCAGCCGAACTTCGCACTCAACCAGCCGCTCTCTCCGTTCGCACTGGCCGTGTTCGACCTGATCAGCCCTGCGGAGGGTCAGGAGCACGAACCGACTTTCGCGCTCGACATCGTGTCAGTCCTTGAGGCAACACTCGACGACCCCCGCCCGGTTCTGTCTGCCCAGCAGTTCAAGGCGCGGGGTGAGGCAGTCGCGGCGATGAAGGCGGAAGGTATCGAGTATGAGCAGCGCATGGAGCTGCTCGAGGAGGTCACGCATCCGAGGCCGCTCGCCGACCTGCTCGAGGAGGCGTTCGCCACGTACCGTGCGTCCCAGCCGTGGGTGGGGGACTTCGAGCTGAGCCCCAAGTCGGTCGTTCGCGACCTCTACGAGCGCGCGATGACGTTCAACGACTACATCGGTTTCTACGGGCTTGCGAGGTCGGAGGGCCTGGTGCTCCGCTATCTCTCCGACGCGTTCCGGGCTGCGAGGCAGACAATCCCCGACGAGTTGAAGACGGAGGAGCTGCGCGACCTGATCGAGTGGCTGGGGGAGCTGGTGCGGCAGGTCGATTCCAGCCTGCTCGACGAGTGGGAGCAGCTTGTGAACCCCGCCGATCACCCTCACGAGCCTGGGGAGGCCGTGCTGCCGCCCGCGCCGCACCGCGTGTCGACCAATGAGCGTGCGTTCACGGTGCTGGTGCGAAACGAGTTGTTCCGGCGCGTGCAATTGGCTGCTCTCGAGAAATACGAGGAACTCGGGGAGCTGGATGCTGCTGTGGGCTTCACCGAGCAAGCCTGGGCAGACGCCATGGACGGCTACTTTGCGGAGCACGAATACCTGGGAACAGACGCGGACGCCAGAAGCTCCGCGATGCTCATCATCGAGAAGCAGCCCGGGCTGTGGTCTGTGCGGCAGATCTTCGCTGACCCGGAGGGCCACCACGATTGGGGCATCTCGGCAGAGGTTCCTCTGGCGGAGTCGGATGCTCAGGGCACAGCAGTGCTGAGGGTGACGGCGGTGGACCGGCTCTGAGCCTTCGTCGTTCGGCTATCGACCATGGGGTCGATCGGGTGAACAATGTGACCATGGAACGAAATCAGCGATTGGTGCTCGTCATCGCGATTCTCGGATCTTTCGTCGCGTTCCTCGACGGTTCCGTCATCACGGTAGCCCTGCCCGCAATCAGCTCAGACCTGGGTGGCGGCCTCACCACGCAACAGTGGGTGGTGGATGCGTACCTGATCACTCTGGGGGCACTCATCCTCGTTGCCGGGTCGATCAGTGACCTGTTCGGTCGAATACTTGTGCTGCGCCTGGGCGTGATCTGGTTCGGGGTCGCGTCGCTGTTGTGTGCCGTTGCCCCTACAGCCGAGTTCCTCATTGTCGCCAGGGGTTTGCAGGGCGTCGGCGGCGCCCTGCTCGTTCCCAGCTCCCTCGCTCTGATCATGTCGTCGTTCCGCGGGGTGGCCCAGGGCAAGGCCATCGGGCAGTGGACGGCCTGGACGAGCGCCGCTTTCATCGTTGGACCACTCATCGGCGGCCTCTTCGTCGACCTGATGTCGTGGCGGCTCGTGTTCGCCATCAACGTGCTCCCCATCGTCGTGACGGTCTGGCTGCTCGGCGTGCTGGGCCAGAAGGACGTTCGGCAGCCCGGGGTCAAGGTGGACTTCGTGGGGGCCGGCCTGGCCGTTGTGGGCGTCGGTGCCCCGGTGTTCGCCCTCATCGAGCAGGGAAACTTCGGCTGGAACAGCCCCGTCATCTACCTGCCGCTCATCCTCGGTGTCGTCCTCCTCGGAGTGTTCCTGTGGTGGCAACGCGTGGCAGCGCATCCGATGATGCCGCTGTCGCTGTTCACCATCCGCAACTTCGCCATGGGTAACATCGCCACGACGGCCATCTACGCAGCCCTCGCACTCGGTGGCTTCCTGATCACTGTCTTCCTGCAGCAGGTTGGTGGTTACCCTGCGACGCTCGCGGGGCTCGCCCTTCTGCCCGAGACGATCATCCTGATGATCCTGTCTTCGCGCTTCGGGGCGTTGGCGGGCAAGCACGGCCCCAGGCTGTTCATGACGGTGGGGCCCATCACCGCGGGTATCGGCACGCTGCTGATGCTCACCGTGAGCGCAGACGTCAACTACTGGACGCAACTGCTGCCCGGTGTGCTGCTGTTCGGCCTCGGCCTCGCTATCACTGTTGCACCGCTGACCTCCGCGATTCTCGGGGCGATCGACGAGCGTCAGGCGGGAATCGGCTCGGCCATCAACAACGCGATCGCGCGCGTTGCCGGGTTGATAGCGGTTGCGGCCCTGGGCATCATCGTCGGCTACCAGCTCGACCTCGAGGGTTTCCACCGCGGGCTGGTGGCCACTGCGGCGCTTCTGATCCTCGGTGGCCTCATCTCGTGGGTCGGCATCAGGAACCCGCAGCCCGAACCCGTCGCAGAGCAGACACCGGCAGTCTGAACGCTAGTCGAGCAGGACGCCGGGTTCTGGGAGTGGTCCGGAGAGCACGGCCCCCGTTGCTGCGACGCCAGCCACGATGACCGCGAGCGCAGCGACAGACGCGACCACGCACACGATCGTGGAGGCACGGCGACCCAGGCGCCGCGGGAGTGCGGGCACCTGTTCGCTCGCGTGCGCTCCCGTCGTCCACCAGGGCGCGAAGTGCAGGGCAATGCCGATCAGCGCCCCGCAGCCGATCACCCACCACTGCGGTATCGCCTGGTCGGAACGTGACAGGGTCACCACGAGGGGAAGCAGCGCGTACCAGACGATGGGGGGCAGCACGGATGCTGGCGTAGTTCTGAGCCAGAGACTGTAAGACCAGCCCACCGCGAGGATGACAGCGTTCACGAGCGCCGGCCTCGGGCCGAGGATCACCGTGAGGGCTATTGACGCGAAGGTGAGGCCCACCGCCCAGCCGCGCAATTGCAGTCCAACCGAACGGGAGGGTGCCTGTGTGCGCGGCGTCATCGTGAGATCGCGCCTCCACTCGCCCGAGAGCCCGAATGCTGCCTGCCCGGTGAGCAGCACGAGGGCGAGCAGGAGCATCCGAGAAGCATCCAACCCGGCTAATGCCCCCAGCACCAGGGCAAGGGCTGTGGCTCCCACGGCGATCACGGGTCGGGACGACGTGAAGATGACTCCGGTGGGCGAAAGCATGGCATATCGTAACCCCCGCGTCTGCGATTCCGACCCGCGGCAATTCGTAGACGATTTCTCGGTAATCCTCGTTAGCGTTGACGTATGTACGCACTGCCGACACCGACCCTTCTCGCGTCGGTGATGCCGGGTCGCTGGAAGGTCAGGGCATCGAACCTGGTGCATTGGCTCAGCGGTGAAAGGCTCGACGTCGGTGTCACCATCGAGCCCGTGTCCACCGACCCGCTCGTTGTCTCCGTCGAGGAGAACTACCGCACGACCGACGGCAAGCGGCGCTCGGTGTTTCGGCTCTCACGACTGACCGACGACGGCTTCGTGGGGCGCCGGGGCGCCTTCTCACGGTTGTCGCCGCCGCGGTGGTCGGTGAAGGGTCTGAGCGCCGACGGCGCGATCATGGTGATCGTGCACGAGTCCAGGCGCGCAGCGGAGGCCGGCATGGAGGTTCTGGTTCGCTCGGATTCCGACTCGGAGGGGGCTCGCGCCGCCATCGCACAGGATTGGGAGTCCTACGGGTTGACCGTCGAGGATTTCGCCAAGCTCAGCTGGTTTGCGGTCTAGAGTTCCGCTGTTCCGGTGATCTCTTCGCGAACCCTCCGGATGTCTTCCAGCAGTGATCCGATCAGCACCCAATGCTGCGGGCTGGGGGCTGCGACTGCCAGGGGTGCGGTCAGCGCGGGAAGATCGGCCGTGACAGGTTCGCGATCGGGGTGGCCCGGCGGGTCCGCCAGCAGCCGCAGGTCGTGGGCTGCCCGACTCAACTCTTCTGCGATCGACGCCGCGATCGGTTCGCCCACCAGCTCGTCGTCGTAGTGGTCGTGCACCGCTCGCGCAATGCCCAGCACGCGCGTGACGAGGATGGCGAGTTTGCCCATCAGCTGCTGGTCACTCATGATCGACGCCCGGTGTACGCCTCCGCGCGGGTTGAGCAGCAGGCTCTCCTCGGCCCTGGTGACGGCGGCCTGCGCCTGTCGCTGCACGGGCCGGAGGGCGCGTGCACCCGCCAGCATGGTGCGCAATTGTTCATCGCTCTGTGGGGTGCGCAGCACCTCGGCCAGGGTATCGAGCGTGGTGGCGACGAGCTGTGCGAGTCGAACCACGGCGTGGTGTGCGGGTGCGCTCAGCACGGGAGGAACGATGAGGGCGTTAACGGCGAGGCCAACAGCACAGCCGATCACGGTCTCGGCAACGCGTTCGAGTGCGTACTCGGAGTTCGCTGCCCCGCCGATCGCCAACACCAGCATCGCGCTGATCGGTATCTGATTGGCCGAGCCGGGGGTCAGCTTGAGCGCCCACGCGAGCAGCAGCGACACCACCACGATGGCCAGCACGATCCAGGTGGAGGTTCCGAACACCACGCCGGCGCCGAATGCGAGCAGTACGCCGAGCACAACCCCGAGACTGCGCTCGATGCCCTTCGCCAGGGACTGGTTGATGCTCGGCTGAACGACGAGAAGTGCTGCGATGGCGGCGAAGATGGGCACGGCCTGGCCGAGCAGCAGTGTCGACGCGAACCAGGCGATGACGACGGAGACGGAGGTCTTGAGCACCTGCAGCAGGGGGCTGCGTGACGATTCGCGCAACTCGGCGAGGGTTCGCATCCGCCCAGCATAGGGGCCGATCGATGGCTGGGTGGTGCCCCTTAGTCGGCGAGGGTGGGCAGCTGGATGTCGGTGCTCGGGTCTGTGATGTCGCTGGTGTCCAGGCGCTCAGGTTCTGGGGCCTGCTCGAACAGCGCCTCGATGGCGTCCGGCTGTTCAGCTGTCGCGGAGGGGGCGGAGCCGAGCGCCGCGGTCAGGGCGAGCGTGCTGCCGACAACGATCACGGTGAAGAGGGCGCCCAGGGCCGAGTGCACCGCGCGCAGTCTTGACGCCCTGCGCAGCCGCCTGAGGTCGAGCGCGATGCTCACCAATACGGCGATGGCGAGAGCCAGCACGATGACGATGGGGAGCGCAGACGATGATTCCCCGGCGACAGCAGACGGCTGTGCCATGGGCAGGGCGACAAGCAGTTCGGGCACGGCAAGCATCGGGGGTGCTTTCGGGTGAGCAACTCGGGTTTTCAGCTATGGGTGTTTCAGAAGCCGGTTGTCCGCAGTTTGGGGGACCCACGGTCAACTGCTCAACGGTATCAGTCGTATTTGGCGCTGGTCAAGCAGCTTTTCGGAGTGTCAGACCGCGATGACGCGCGTATTCGGCAGCCGCCGTTCGGGCCGAGCGCAGCTGTGCCGCTGTGAGTGCCTCGAACGGTTCGAAGGTGACCGTCAGGGAATCCCCGTTGACTTGGCGCCGCCAGGTTCCCGCCACACACCCGTCGACCACGAGTGTCGACAGGAACATGCCGTTCCTGCCGGGCACCACCCGCTCCGCGCGATCGGGCGGAAGCACGAGCGATCGTTCCTGATAACCCAGCAGGTGCTCGTCGAAGCCGGGCAGCAGCTGAACACCACTGTGCCTGCCGGCCGACAGGCCCGGGGCCAGGAAGTACTCGACCCCGTCGTGCGTCAGCCGCTCAAGCGAAGGCAGGGCCACGTCGAGGCCCCGCCTGGCGTCGCTCAGAGTGAGGGCAGCCCACCACGCGAAGTCGCGCACTGTTGCTGGTCCTCGGCCACGGAAGTACCTGACGGCCAGTTCGCCGAGTGCCTCATCTCGTTCCAGCCGCCGCGGTTGCGGAACCCATTCGTCGAGAAGGGCGAAGGTCTGCGCCTTGCCCGAATGTTCGGCCAGGCACAGAACACCCGTCTGGCACAGGTACCAGGCGGCGTGATACCTGGCTTGCCCGTCTGCGGCCACCCCGCACTCCACCATGAGGGAGTACAGCGCCTCCCTGCGGAGTGTGCGACCGCCCTGCATGGCGGTGCGAGCACCTGACGCCGCGCGCTCCAGGACGGCCGGGGTGAGACCGTTGCTCGCCAGCGTGGTTGCCGCTCGCTTCACCATGCGCGGAGCAGACAGCGCGAGCATCCAGTTGAGGTCGTTAGCAGCCACGAAGTGCAGGGTGCCGCGCAGGGGCCACGACCTCACGATGCTGCCGTCGTTCAGGGCCGCCTCAACGTCTGCCGCGCTCGCCCCGGCCAGGCGCGATCCGATCGCCCAGGTCGCGTTCGGGTAGTCCTGCGACTGCATCGCCGTCATCCACCTGACCACGTCGGTCGGGCCATGCGCCCCATCACTGAATCGGGCTGCACCGATGCGCTGGCTCGCCAGCCTGAGCCGCCTGAGTTCGCGCTCGTTCATCGGGATGCTTCGCGCTTCGACACCGTCGCCAAACGGTGTGATCCCTCACCGTCCCTGGCGAACTGGATCGCACCGCACGCCCTCACCAGAGCGAGGTGAGTGAGGGCCTGCGGCGTGTTGCCTGCCTGGCGCCCATGTACCGTGTCGTACTCCTCCGAGAAGAGACCGACGTCGTTCCCCATCGACAGAAGGCGCCCCATGAGTGCCGTGGCGTCGTCGAGCCTCCCGCTCAGTGCGTACTGCTCGACCAGCCAGAACGAGCAGGCGAGGAACGGGTGCTCCCCGGCGGGCAGCCCGTCGACCCCGTGCTCGGTGCGATAACGCATGAGGAGCCCGTCTCTCATCAGGTCCCGCTCGATGGCTGCGACGGTACCGAGCATCCTCGGGTCGTCGTGCTCGACGTAGCCGATCTGGGCGAGGTGCAACAATGCCGCGTCGACCTCTGTACCCCCGTAGTACTGCGTGTACGTGCCGCGCTCCTGGTCGAACCCCTCCCGCTCGATCTCGTCACGCACCTCGTCGCGGAGCCGTTCCCAGCGCTCGACGGGTCCGTCGAGCCCGAAGTCGCGCACACCGCGCACGGCGCAGTCGAATGCCGCCCAGATCATCGCGCGGGAGTGGGTGAAGTGGCGGAGGGGTCCGCGAATCTCCCACAGGCTGTGGTCGGCGCGCTGCCAGTTCTCTTCGACGTAGCTCATGATGGCGCGCTGGAGCGGCCACGAGAACTGGCCCTCCTTCACACCGACTTCTCGCGCCTTCTGCAGGGCGATCATGGTCGAGCCGAAGATGTCGCCCTGGTACTGGTGGAAGGCGTCGTTTCCGCGGCGAACCGGTGCTGCTCCCTGATAGCCGGGCAGGCTGTCGATCGTGGACTCCGTGAGCTCGCGTTCCCCGGCAAGCCCGTACATGATCTGGATGTCGCCAGGATCACCCGCAATCGCGCGGAGCAGCCAGCCCCGCCAGTGCTCGATCTCTCCCGTGAACCCGCGACTGAGCAGCACCTCCATGGTTGCTGAGGCGTCGCGCAGCCACACGAAGCGGTAGTCCCAATTGCGAACGCCACCCCACTGCTCCGGCAGGCTCGTGGTGGCTGCGGCGGCGATGCCGCCCGTGTCTTCGTGGGTGAGTGCTCTCAGCACCAGAAGCGAACGACGCACCGCCTCTTGGTATTCGCCCCCCGCCGTGGTCTGCGCCGCCCAGTTCTCCCACCAGTCACGGGTGTGGTCGAGTGCCGCTGTCACATTGATCGGGCTGGGCTTGCGCCTGTGCGAGGGATACCACGTGAGTCGCGTATCGACCGTCTCACCGGCGGAGACCTCGAAGTCTGTCACATGGGCATGGTCCACCGCCGTGAATCGCGGACCACGCACGGCAACGGCATCCGGCCCCGCGACCGCGATCATGACGTTCGCGTCGCCCTCCGGCATCTGGCGGACCCAGGGCATCGCATCCGCGTAGCCGAATCGGATGCGCAACTCCTGGTGGATGGCGACCGTGCCCCTGATACCGCGAACGCGGCGCACCAGGTTGGCACGTCGGTCGCCGAGCGGCATGAAGTCGATCACTTCGGCTTCCCCCGTCGGCGTCACCCACCTCGTGAGCAGGATGAAGGTGTTGCCGTCGTAGTGGCGGGTCACACTCGAGACCTCGCCGGACGGCGCAAGCAGCCACCGCCCGTGATTCTCGTCTCCCAGCAGCGCGCCGAACATCGACGCAGAGTCGAAGCGGGGAAAGCACAGCCAGTCGATGCTTCCGTCTCGTCCGATCAGGGCAGCCGTGTGGCAGTCACCGATGAGTGCGTAATCCTCGATGTGCAGTGCCATCGATCCATCCTTGCACCTAGGCTGACGACAATGACATCTCGACTGGGAACTCTGGTCATCCTGGGCGCGGGCGGCGACCTGTCCAGTCGCTTGCTGCTGCCGGGTGTCGGGCGGGTGCTCGATGCGCGTGACGAGGCACCGTTCCTGCTGGTCGGGGTAGGGCAGCAGGCGATGACGGATGCCGAGTGGCAGTCGCGGGTTGCTGCATCGTTCGAGGCGGGCGGGGCTACAGGCTCCCAGTCGGAGCGTGTGCGCCTCGACTCCGTGTACCTGCAGGAGGACGTCACAGACCCCGCAGCCCTGCAACGCATCCTGAAGCGCTGCGAGGGCGTGCCCGCGCTCTATTTCGCACTGCCGCCCAGCGTGACCATCGCCGCGTGCACCGCTCTGGAGCAGGTGGAGCTTCCCGAGGGCACCGTGCTCGCTTTGGAGAAGCCATTCGGAACCGACCTCGCGAGCGCCCGCACCCTCAACCAGCAGCTGGCCAAGCTGGTTCCCGAACGCCAGATTCACCGGGTCGACCACTTCCTGGGCAAGTCGACGGTGCTCAACCTGCTGGGCCTGCGCTTCGCCAACCGAATCTTCGAACAGGTGTGGGACCGCGACAACATCGACCGCATCGACATCGTGTTTGACGAGACGCTCGCACTCGAGGGCCGCGCCGGCTACTACGACGCGGCCGGAGCCCTCGTCGACATGATCCAGAGCCACCTGCTCGTGGTGCTCGCACTCACTGTGATCGAGCCGCCGTCGAGCATCGACCCAGACGACCTGCGCGGAGCCATGGCGCAGGCGCTGCGCTCGGTCGCGGTGCACGACGTGTCGCAGAGCAGGCGCGCGCAATACACGGCGGGCAGGATCGGCGATCGACCCGTGCCGTCGTACCGCGACGAGCACGGCGTTCCCACGCAGTCGACCACCGAGACCCTGGCCGAGACGGTGCTGTCCGTCGACAATTGGCGGTTCGCCGGTGTGCCTGTGCGCCTCAGGTCTGGCAAGGCTCTCGGCCACCTGCGCAAGGAGATCGTCATCCGTTTCCGTGATGTGCCGCACCTTCCGGTCGGCCTGCGTGGCCGGGAGGGGCCGGTGCGCCTGAGGATCGCTCTCAGCCCCGAGCAGGTGAATCTCGATGTCATGCTCAACGGGGAGGGTGACCCGTTCACTCTCGACCGGATGACGCTGGAGGCCGGCTTCGGCCCAGGAGAGCTGGGGCCGTACGGAGAGGTGATCCACGGCATCCTGAACAGCGACCCAACGCTGTCGCTGCGCTCAGACATGGTTGAGGAGTGCTGGCGCATTGTCACACCCGTGCTTGAGGCGTGGCGCGCCGGCGTCGTTCCGCTCGACACCTATCGGGCTGGGGGCTCTGGCCCTGCCAACTGGAGTGGCGCGGACTAGTCTCCCGCAGGGCCCCTAGTCGCTGAGCAACCCCAGGTCGACGAGCTGGTCCGCAAGGCCTGATCCGTGAGGGGCGTACACCCACGGAACAGAGCCGGGGGTGTGTTTCTCATCGTCACGGCTGCGCCCACCGGCCAGCACGGCCTCGCTCGTGGACAGCTGCCGGATGGCGACTGCACTCACGCGCTCGCTGTGTGCCTCGGCGAAGTCGCCGTACAGCTCCTCATCGTGCTGGCCGTCGTCGCCCACCAACACCCAGTGCAGTTCTGGGAACTCTGTCGCCAGCCGAAGCAGAGACGTTCGCTTGTGATCGCGCCCACTGCGAAACCAACGGTCGTGTGTCGGCCCCCAGTCCGTGAGCAGCAGGGGTCCGCTCGGGTACAGGTGGCGCTTGAGGAAGCGGCTGAGCGCGGGAGCGACATTCCAGGCACCGGTTGAGAGGTAGAACACTGGTGCCCCCGGATGGTCCTGAAGCAGCCGTTCGTAGAGCACGGCCATTCCCGGAACGGGGCGACGCGCGTGCTCATCGAGCACAAAGGTGTTCCATGCGGCCAACAGGGGTCGTGGCAGCGAAGTCACCATGACGGTGTCATCGACATCCGATATGAGCCCGAACCTGGAGTCAGGGTCGACGATGAACGTGGGGGCGTCGACAGTCTCCGAGTCCCCACTGCGGATCTGGATGTCGTGCCAGCCGGGGGAGAGCGTCGCGGGCACCACCGTGTCGATGAGTCCACCGCGATCGGTGGTCACCGAGTGCACCTGCCCGTTGATCGAGATCACCACCCGTGCACCGTCGACAGCGACGCTCGCGAAACTTCGCCAGCCGCGGATCTTCTTGCCCGGCTTCTCGATCGGTGTCTTGGGGCGTGTCAGGAGCACGCGACACATGACGCGCACCCATCCGGGCGAGCCGTAACCGGTGTACGGCACCACGACCGGAACGTGACCGCGGCGCAGCGCACGCTTCTTTCTGAAGCTGTGGATAGCATCGTCGATCCTGGCGCCCAGGTGGAGCTTGGTCGCCTCGCCTCGTTCGTCGGCGGCGGTGCCGGCGGCTGTATCCATTGCTTCAGTCTTTCACGAACGCCGTGTGCCGCCGCACCGGCCTGAATATCGCGGTTTCTGACAGTTTGCCTAGACAATTGCTCATGGCTCCCGTCGTGCGTCTGCATACGATTGCTGACTGTACAATTCGAGTTGACCAGTTCTAGAGGAGTTCCCAAGTGCCGCA
>Ga0180215_1005240_pt1 | contig 11166 bp, 4 predicted proteins | sample eDN3rd37CBELigBY_FD_128871 | JGI IMG/M metagenome (GOLD analysis project Ga0180215, IMG submission 128871) | Enriched backyard soil microbial communities from Emeryville, California, USA - eDNA 3rd pass 37_C BE-Lig BY (version 2) (version 2) | ecosystem: Environmental > Terrestrial > Soil >...
AATTGAACGGCTGCAGGATGATTTACCTCGCCGGAAGCAATCAATGTATCGAGCGTCTCCTTCAAAGCTGAGAAATTTATGAGCGTTTGCACAGCCAACGGGGCGGATTGTGCTGATGTGATCCCTGTTTCATGCACAGCCGCAATGGTAACCGTATATACGGTATCCGGTACAAGCCCTTCCATCCTATATACAGATTCAGTAACGGTTGCCGTCATAGCGCCATTAATATAGAGATGATAAGCCGTCACACTGCCTTCGCTCGGCACTGCGGGGTTCCAGCTAATCATAGCACTCGTTGCTTCCACGCTCGCCGCTTGCAGCCCAGACGGAGCCGGAACGACAAGGCGTGTACGGAAGCTTGATAATTCGGACACCGAGCGGCCGCCGTAGCTGTCTTCAGCAACAGCGTACCAATGGTACGTCTTGCTGCCTTCGAGACCGGACCAAGTGGATTGCACCGTCTCACCGCTAGCCGCCTGACCCGCGCTGCCAATGACCTCATCCGTATAGATCCCCACCTCAAACCTATCGGTAGCTACCCGCTTCATCTGCGGGTCCAGATCGAAGGCAAGGGTCCATTCATCCTTAGACGGATCATAATAATTGTAATCATCCAACATCGGCGAGTACGTGTTCACATAGATTTGATCCGTATCCGTATCGAAATGGAACAGCTTCATGTAGCCTAACCCGCCGTCTGTAATCCCCTGGTAGTCATTCAGCATTTGATGCACTTGCCGATCTGCTATCCCGTCGCCGTCGTCATCAATCGCATCGGTTCTCAATGCACTGCCGGTATAATGTCCGGCGATAACCATATATACGTTCGGGTTCGGCACCACGACTTTGTTGTACACTACATCCCCAGTCGCTGAACGGGCCGCATTGTTGCGGATATAATCATGCAGGATGAGAATGCCCTTCCGGTCAGGATATTGCTTCAGCACCTTATTCATCCACGCGAGGCCCTCCTCATCGTCCTGGACGCCCCATCCCATATACACGAAGATATAATCAGTCCCGCCGACAGAGATCAGATCGTAATGGCCCCGATTATCCTTGTAGGATCCGCCATAATAAGGCTTATCCGCGAATCTGGCTTCCCCGAAATACTCCGAAAATTTGGAGTAATCCGGCACGGAATCCGCGCCGCCGTCGAACACGTCGTGGTTGCCGGCAACGACCCCATACGGAATATCGGCATCTTCCAGCACGCTCATAAACTGATCCGCGCGCAACCATTGACCTTCAATCGCCGCGGAATTGACAATATCACCCATATGCGCTACATAACGAATATTCATCGCTTCTTTATTGTCCCGAATCCATTCGACTTGGGACCGGAAATATTCCGGCAAGATTTCGGCGTAAATTTGCGTATCCGGGATCGCGACGAAGGTATAATCATAATCCTCCGGGCCAGGAATGAGGTCTTGAACCAGCGCCTGGACCTTGCCTTCGCTGACAAAGTCAGCGGCATCCACAGCTGCGGCCAGCGTGAAATCTTCCGCCGACGGAGCGACCATCGATGCGATCGATTGCCATTCACCCGTATTGTAGTTCCACGCGTATAGGCTCACTTTCCGTCCAGGGAGCGAGTTCCCTTCCCAAACAATCTCGATGCGGTCGCCTTGCCCGACTTCGGAACCAACCTCTACTTCAAACCGGTGGTACGGGAATTGTTCAACCGAGTCTGTCGTGACATATTCGTCATCCGAGGCTGCGAGCAGCGCTTGTTGTTCCGTTGATAACAGCGTGTCGCCCGGTGATTGAATTGTAAGCGGCGGTTCGCGGTCCACTGCGTTCGTGAAGATTTGTACTTGCTCGCTTGCAGCTTTTATCCGATCACCCTTATAGAACGTTACTTTCTCTAGCAAATCGCCTGTCGGATCTTCAACCTTCACACGAAGCTCGGCATCCGTATCGACATCTGTCTCTCCGTTCACCGGTGAAACCACTTGCGGTGCGAGCGGATGCTCCTCAGGCGTTGTGAAGGATACGACATGCTCCGTCGTATGACCCGCCGCATCCGTTGCTCGAATCGCTAACGTATGCACACCGGGTTTGAGCTCAGCCGAAGAGGTTGTGTACGGTGCATGAATGCTGTTGCCGTCTAAGCTCAGTTCTATCGAAGCAATCGGGGAGACGGTGTCGAACGCATCCGCTTGAATCGTAAATATCCCCTTGTATTCTTGGCCATCCTCGATATTTGTCGTAACGATCGGCCCGTTATTATCTACAAATACATCCGCCGTTACCAATTGTCCGTCTGTAGCAGTCAGGGAAACCCGATGCTGACCATCCGCGGAATTCCCCGTATTCCAGCGGTATGCAACAGCGTTCCAGCTGTCCTCCGGCACCGTAAAATCAAAGTAAACAATTGGTAGAAAGCGGCCGTTGTCCCCCATATCGAATCGAAGCGTCGGTTCATATCGCGGATCGCGAAGCACGGTTCCATCCGATAGCACTAAGCGCACGTTGCGAATATCAAAGTCGTCCAAACCGTCCTCCGGTGCATCTTCCCAATATGGTCTGTTCACGGAGCCTGCCCGAATGGCAAAACGGTTCGGCACAGAAGCGCTCAGCAGCGTAGGATCCACAGGGAATACTACGGTCGAAAAATTGGTTGTTCCGTGGGGGATGATCCCCAACACTTCGCGGCCGATCGTAATAGCCGTCTCGCCGCTATCAATTCCATTGGCTTCTAGAACAAAGTATGCCGGTTGATCCATCGCCTTCTCCGTCGGCGACTTCTCGACCCATTTGCTCTCAGGGATCTCAAAGTTGAAGTAGACAATGGGCAGAAATCTTCCGTTATCCCCCATATCAAAAACAAGTGTCGGGCTTGCATACTGTGGATCCCTTAGCACTGTGCCGTCCTCAAGGATGAGCCGAACATTGCGAATATTGTAGTCGTCCAAATTTCCCTCAGGGGCTTGTTCATAGTAAGGCCTCTTCCCAGAACCTGCCTGAATGGCAAACGTATTCACCTGATTGTACTTGATCAGCTCCGTGCTGACGGGAATGGCAACCGTCTTATAGCCGGTGGTATTAAGAGGGATGATCTCAATGATTTCTCCGTTTAACGTGACCGCGTTTTGGCCCGCGTCAATACCATCCGCCTCGAATGTAAAATAAGCGGTAGACCCTAAAAGTCCAAACTTTGGACCGATTCCTTCCACGGAGAGGGTTAGTTCTTCATAGGATATTCCGTTGCCGGAGCCGATGATGACTTTCTCACCGGATAATACATCGCCGTCTTTCACGTTCATGGTGAGAATGTTTGAGTTATTCACCAGAGGGAGCCGTACAGGGCTCGTCTCCGACTTATTTGTACCGTCCGATGCCCGGAAGTAGTAGTCGATGAATACGCTTCCATACCATTCCGTATAAGGCAGACTGTATCGGAACAGACCATCCGTGCCTCTAGCAATATGAGCTGTTTTGTAATCTTCATCGTTGGAAGATTTGTAGTGCAGCACTACCGAGGTCAGCAGCTGATCGTCGCTTGCTTGAGCCACGAATTCAATTGGCTTCGATAAGTCCGGAGCGGATGCGCTGGTCAAGTCTGCAACAACAGGCGGTACGGTATCCGGAGCAACGATGACAGGCTGAGCCGGTACGAGACTCGGGTCAACACTGCCTGGCGTCGCCCTGACAACCTTTGAACTCACCATTTTCATTTCAATACTGCCTGGGTCAGGATATGTATAAACAATGCCCATATCCGGGCTTGTGTCCACGACGCCCTTATTGTAACTTGCGGTTACGATCTCATGTCCGGAGCTGGTAGCCACCCCGATCGTACGCTCCCGCAACTGGTTCATTCCGCCCGGAATTCGAACGATGGTTTCGTTCTCGACCAGATTGGTGCCATAATTTGCGTTAAAATCGTTTACAGTTAACTGGTCAGGTGTCATCCCCCATAGAACTAAAGCTTGTTGCGGCGGAATGATAACACTCTCATAAGGCCTCCAATATAATACATTGCCGGGTTCCGGATAATGATAGACAACCATGTACTCCCCAAAATCAATCGGTTGATTGGTGTTATTGTACACCTCAACATATTCGAAGCCGTCTGACTCTCCAACATCCGTCGAATCCGGTACCAGCTCAGTGATCAGCAACGTTGGAACTGTGCTTGCACTTGCTGTTATAACCCCCGATGGAAGCCATGCCGATACAACTAAACCTAACGTTAAAAATGCTGCCAAGCTGCGTCTCCATACTGCGAACCTCAAGAAATACCAACTCCTTCACATGAAAATAAAATGATGACCCCCGTTTTTCTTTAATACCCAAATTAATAAATCAATTGTTTTTATTAATTAAATTAGCACGTGCTCAGTATGTAGTCAATTCATTTTTTTACGTAAAATGGAAACCCCCCTGAAGATGGTTCTTCAGGGGGACATGATCGCTTTGCTTATTGCTCAATCATTTTCAACAAGTTATAAAACAGTACTGACATGTCTGCACGGAGGGTGTTCGCTTTCGGCGCAAATTCATTGTTGCCGACGCCGTTCACCAAACCGAGGTTTTTCGCGGCATATACCGCTGACTTCGCCCAGTCGCTGATGTTTTCATCGTCTGCGAATGCATCCGCATTGCCGGTCGGAGTGAATTCCGGTATTGCGCGCATGAGCATCGTAACCATTTCCTCCCGGGTCACGTTGGCGTTCGGATGGAACTGATTGTTATACCCTTGAGCAACTCCCTTCCGGTAAGCCGTCTCGACGTAATCGGCGTACCATTCACCCGCATTAACATCCTTGAAGGAGTTATTGTAGGAAGCTAACTCCCAATCCAGCACCCTCGCTAATACGGCGACAAATTCCGCCCGAGTCATGGATTTACGCGGGGCAAAATGAGTTTCGTCAATGCCGTTGACAACATTGCGGGCGGAAAGCACCTCGATCGCACGAACCGCCGCGTCGTACACATTCTCCAGATCGCTGTAGCGCTTTGAATACTCCATAACAGCATAACGGCTAAAATGCGACAGCGTAACCGTTACCGTGTGCCGCTCAAGATCATTTTTACCACGGATGTATTCCCATCGTTGCGTTGCTTCATTGTAATAGTAGAATCCTACTTTCTCCGCATCCAGTTCGTCGGATGGATATCCTGCCGTCACAATGACGGGCACTTTAAATGAGGAAATTCGTGTTTCATTATCCCCTAAGGCATGGAACGCTTCAAGGTCATAGATCGCGTAAGGGCGATATTGAGCTCCGCCGGAGGTGAATGGATTGCCATTCGTCCGGTTGAACATGAAATGCGCATCCTCTTCCCCGCCGTTGTAGATGGAGGATATCGGGAATCGAATGGTCGCACCGGGTAGCTTCACGGCGAACCCAAGCCCCGCATCCGACAGCATTGCCATCATTTCAGATGTAAGTGAAATATTCACTGCCCCGGATTCTTCGAGCACCAGATTTACGTAAGCGACAACTTCCAATTCCGCTTCGTCGGCGGCGGATTGCAGCATTTGGCCGTCTTGAATCAATGCTTTGAGCGTATCCGTATTGAAAGTGAAGTACGTTTTTCCATTTTTCTGAACGGTTTCAGCGGTGGTGTAGGCTAAAACCTTGTCAAGCATTTCGCTTACAGCCTTCTCAAGCTGCTTCTTTTCGCCCGGATTTGAAATCTTGAAGCTGCCAAGCAAATCTACGAGACGGGAAATCGCGGCATTGATATTGGTATCTGCCAATATTTCATCCAATTGCTTTTGCAGATTCGTATTGACGGTCTCCGGTTTACCTGGAGGATTCGGCTGTTGACCGCTGTTGCCCGGATCCTGTCCGCCGTTGCCCGGATCCTGTCCGCCGTTGCCCGGATCCTGTCCGCCGTTGCCCGGATCTTGTCCGCCGTTACCCGGGTCACCGTTACCTGCATTTACTATGATCGTTAATGGTTGGAGCTGTGCGAAGTGAATCGGCATCACATTGTCGGGCCGGTTGTCCGGATACTCAATCACTTGCGAATTATTTGCCACAAGATTTGTCAGCTTCACTTCTGCCATACCAGGTTTCTTCGCTTTGAACGTAAAGTCTGCTAACCAGACTCGAGCTTTCAGCTCCTTACTGCCGGCGACAACGCTTGTTAACGGATAAATATGGGTATATCCATGTTCGCAAGAATTGCATTTATAACCGTCGACCCCGCGTTCAAAGTTCAAAGCGTTATTATAATCCGAAGTATTATGACTGCTTCTTACGTATTGCAGCTTATCAACGTCGAACTCTAGTGCATATTGAATCCCGTACAAGTCCACAACATTTTTAACAACAAAAGAAACGGTAACCTCTTCCCCAACATTGAGGCTTGTTTTGTTTGGTTCAAGAACCGCCTGCGGATCCGCGGCCAAGGCGGGCGTTACAGTTGAAAACATCACTGCGAGGAGTAATAAGTAGAATGCCGCGTTCACTAGTTTTTTCAATCTTAACAACTCCTTCTGCTGCCATATGATTCGTAATGCTACTTAGAGAATAGGGAAATGGCTCTCTTGCTGATGTCACCAATCTCAATGCGTTCGATAAAACCCAAATAAAGCGTTTTCATAATAAGAAGAACCCCCGTCGTGTCTTTCGGATATGCTTAAGTTCATGCTCCAAATACATTTCGTCAAAATTAGCGACTCCTTGACCGAAAGAGGAACATGGCAACCCATCTTGCGCACTTCGCATGATCAGGCACGACCGCCTTAGGTGTCGAGGTTTGTTGGAATCGATTTGCGGGGGATAAACTATTCTTATAAGCTCGCTAACTTGTTGACCGAACAGGGAAAGGATTTTGGATCATAACTTGTGTAGAAATGGCTTATACACCTCCTTAACGAAACGTGTAAACGCCCAATCCTAATGGATATGTAATTCACTATCTAACTGTCCATATTATATGTCATCCTATGAATTGGGTATAGGGGGTGAATTTGTTAGAAATTGTCTTTCTTTGACGAAAAAAATAAAAAATATAGTTTTTTTTGCCATACAACTAAAACGCGAAAGCCCGCGGGACCCCCATGTTTGAGCGTGCCGACGGGCTTTTCTCATACATCTCTCTATTCATAGAAAAACGGCGCTTTCCTGCACGCCTCATCCGTGCGATCGCAGAAAGCGCCGAGAATATCTCGCGGTTAATTTGGGGTGTATGGAATCTTCGGAATTTCGGCGGAAACGACGCTTTGTAAATACTCATAATTCTCCTTCGTATTTGCCGCAATGACCGGGATCGGCCGATGGTAGACGATATCATCATACTCCACAGTCCCTATATAACCGCCGGCTTCGCGGATAATGCAGACAGACGCCGCATAATCCCATGGGGAGAGCCGAATTTCAAAATACAGCTCGACCCGGCCGGCGGCTAGTGATGCTAACTCCACCGCCGCCGATCCAAACCTCCGAATATCCTCACAGCTACCATAAACCTTTTCTATAATGTTAAAACAGGGCTTGGCCAATGCCTTATCGTATGCACTCATCGCTGTGCAGAATACAGAATGTTCAATGTCTCTATCGGAAACTTGAATTCGCTGCCCGTTCAAATAGGCGCCTTTTCCTTTCTCTGCGTAAAACATTTCGTCTCTGTAAGGATTGTACACGACGCCGAGAATGGCCTCATTGTTTCTTACAAGGCCGACGGAAATCGCGCTGCACCCGAGATCTCGGATGAAATTTGTTGTTCCGTCAATCGGGTCAACGATCCATAGATTCTCATGTGCAAAGTCGTTGCCTTCACTCTCTTCCCCGATAAAGCTGCTGTTCTCCAAGAGCGGAGTCAGTCGTTCCCTTAAGAAGGCCTCTACAGTGATGTCAACGGATGTGACATTATTAGCTGCCGTCCCCTTGTTTTCCACTTGAAAATCCCGATTCCAGAACAAAGTAGATGCTTCTCTTACAATGCTGATGACTTGATCGATCACTTTGATGTCCTGCCTTTGCATGTTTTGTACCTATTATACCTTAATCTCCGTGCCTTAGCGCCACATTTCACTTGCTCAGTTCATCTCGCAAATGCCTGAATGCCTAGGTTCTTTCTTATATTCACGCGTACTAGCACCGCATTTCACATCCTCAGACGCACCCTCCGCCTTACATTTCAGTCAAACGACCGAACCACCCCATTTTCACCACCTTAGACGTTCGACCTCTCGTTACCCCGATCCCTTAGCGCCGGATTTCACCTACTCAGATGAGGGAATTATCATTGATTTGCGAACAAATGTTTGGTAAAATGTAAAAAAATAATCCTTCTTCTGGAGGCGGTAGTGGTGGACGAAATCATTGCGTTTTTCTTTTCTAAGAAATGGCCGAATGGTTTCACTTGCCCAGCATGTGGCTGGGATGAGTATTACTTGATCAGTACCCGCCGCCTGCCGTTGTACCAATGCCGGTTTTGCAGACACCAGACGACGGTGACATGCGGGACGATAATGGAGAAAAGCAGAACGCCCCTCGACAAGTGGGCCAATGCATTGGATTTGCTCTCAAACACGAACGGAGTAAACGCGCTTCAACTGTCGAAGATGATCGGCATCTCTCATACGACCGCATGGAGAATGCTCACCCGCATCCGCACCGCCATCAGTGCGATCGAATCCGCCTGGCTTCTGAACGGGTCTGTTCAAGCAGGCACCGCATCCTCGACTCGTTGGTTGTTCAGGCTTCCCCCCGACGGGTTCCAGCGTCATCCGCAAGAGCACGTAGTTGTCGTTGGGGCCTCGTTAGACTCCGCGGGACAACCACTGCATCTGAAGATTAGCACCGTTCCTGAGCGTGATTTGTACTTTAGAAGTCTTACGCGTGAAGGAGAATATCGATATATAAAACGTCACATTCATCCACTCGCTCAAGTTACTATGCTGAAACGGATGCAGATGCCAAGCTTCCATCCCCTAAGAGAATGCTATGGTAACGCGGAACGATGGTTGAATCGACTCTTCCGAGGCATTGGATCCAGATACATTCAAACGTACTTCGACGAATACTGCTTCCGCTGGAACGCAGCGAGAGAAGGCAAAGCGATTCGTGACGATCTGTATGAGCTATGCCTCAAGCCATCCCCTAATCTGAGCAAACGAAATCCGGCGCTAAGGAACCGCGGAACACATACTCCCTTCCCGGAGGTGGCTTAAAGCCAATTGGGAAATGGCCTCACTAGAAAAAACCTCCATCCCCGTTAAGAAGATGGAGGTTGCTGCATCGCATCCCATACGAGGCGGGCGATTTCGAGAGCGCCAAACTCGGAGAAATGCGTATTGTCTTGAACACCTTCAGGATAATTCGGATGCTCACCCGGCTCGAGCCATAAGAACAGCTTCTTCGTCCGCTCCGCACCGAGCGAATTAAACAACCGTCTGCTTGCGGCACCCAAATCAATCAAGGGAACGCCGGTTTCCCGGGCAACTTCCCGCATGGCGGCGGGATAATCCCCATGCGTATCTTCTATCATTCCAGAAACATCGAAGCTTCGCCGCTGTACGGGCGTGATCAGCACCGGGGAAGCCCCGCGCCGCCGGGCAACTTCAACAAATGCGTACAAGTTGTCTTTGTATGTGCCGAAGGGCTCCGTGCGGCGCGCCTCGTCCGGCTTCTGATCGTTATGCCCGAACTGAATCATCAGCAGATCGCCGGGTTGAAGCTCAGCCTCAATCGCAGCAAGACGACCTTCATCGATGAAGCTTTTCGTACTGCGACCGGATGCCGCGTGGTTTCGTACGCCAACCCCGTAAGGGAGTATTTCGGGCAGCATCTGCCCCCAGCCTGCCCGAGGAGCGAGCTCAGGATCATAGTTCGACATGGTGGAATCTCCGGCTAAAAACACACGATACCCGCTTTTCGCTCTAATCACGGTTTGCTCGAATCGCACATCCCCTGTAAATATACACCTAGATGCCTGATCAGCATTTAACATCATTTTGCGCAATACAATATCCCGAAGCGGCCGTTCCGGCAGCCCAACAAGTTCTATGGCGCGTTGCGCTCCGTCGCACACAACATCCTCAATGACAATATTCCGAAACTCCGGAGTTTCCTCGGTAACGGGGACAGGCTCCGGACTCGCGTCAGCTTCGCCATAGAACAGATTGAAGCTGATTGCATCCCCGGCAATATCCTTCATTCGAATGTTCCGAATCCGGATGTTCTCCACGACGCCGCCGCGGCCGCGGGTACTCTTAAAACGGAGCCCGACGTCGGTTCCAATGAACGTACAATCCTCAACGCTAACGTGACGGACTCCGCCGGACATTTCGCTGCCGATCACAAAGCCTCCATGCCCGTGATACACCGTACATCCACGCACGTGTACGTATTCAGTCGGCTTGCCGCGACGGCGTCCCTCCGCATCCTTCCCTGATTTCATGCAGATGGCGTCGTCGCCTACATCGAAGGTACAGTCTTCTATAAGCGCGTACCGGCACGATTCAAGATCCAGCCCGTCGCCATTCTGTGCATACCATGGATTGCGAATATGCAGACGACGTAACGTCACCTGCTCGCATTCCCACAGGTGAACATTCCACGCGGGGGAGTTTTGGAAGGTTGCGCCTTCAAGCAATACACGTGAACAACCGTAAAGACCAACAAGTACCGGGCGCAGGAATGTCCGGTACGGTACGTAGGATACGGGATCGGTTACTCCGGCCGCAAGCAATCGGTTGACGGCTTTTGCGCCTTCCATAGCCCCTTCGTCCGGCCACCATATATTCGTTTCCGGATCCACTACCCCGCCCGAGGACGTTAAAGCTTTCCATTGGGGCGTTGTCATCTTCCAATCCTTCACCGGACGCCAAACTTGTCCGTTCCCGTCAAAGACACCTTCTCCTGTGATCGCGACATCCGTTACATTCGTACCGGAAATGGGGGGCTGACAGCGGATGGCGGAACGCCCTTCCCAATTGACGAGCCGAAGCGGATAATCCTCGGGATTACGGCTGAAGGAGACCAAGGCTCCCTTCTCCGCGTGCAGCCGAACGCGGCTTTGCAGCTCAATCGGACCTGTGAGCCATACGCCCGCAGGGATGAGAACCTTGCCGCCTCCAGCTTCCGCACAAGCGTCAATCGCTGATCGAAACGCTTCCGTATTAGACGTAACGCCGTCCCCCACCGCCCCATAATCGGTAACGGATACTTTGAAATCAGGGATTGCAGGCAG
>Ga0180215_1005241_pt1 | contig 11163 bp, 21 predicted proteins | sample eDN3rd37CBELigBY_FD_128871 | JGI IMG/M metagenome (GOLD analysis project Ga0180215, IMG submission 128871) | Enriched backyard soil microbial communities from Emeryville, California, USA - eDNA 3rd pass 37_C BE-Lig BY (version 2) (version 2) | ecosystem: Environmental > Terrestrial > Soil >...
ACGTGCCAACTCGCGGACCTTGTCCGTGTTGCGCTTGGCGGCGTCCATGGCCATGCCGGAGTGGAGGTGGCCGGCGGTGGTAGCCAGCAGGCGGTTACAGCGGCGGTCAAGCAGTGTCATCCGTTGGCTGACTTGGTGCCACACCGCCGGCCGCTGTTGCCCGCTGTTGCTGCTGCGGCGGCGTCGGTTCCAGTGCTGCGCCGCCTCTTCGCGCCCTCATGCGCCTCTGACCCGCCTCTTCCGACTTACCCTATGACGTCATCGCGCAGACTCTGCGACTGTCTGTCCGCTAGTCCTCGGACGGTCCTCGAGGCGGGCTCGGCGAGAGAGGAGGTCGACGTCGGAGGACGACGCAGAGGACACGTGACGAGTACGAGGACGCGCGAGGCCAGGGTGAGGCGGCTCCTTGCTGTAGCACCCCGCGACGCCAGAGCGTAAGTAAACCCTCAGCCGCCTACAACGGCCGGCTGCCGCCGTCACCATGAGCCAAGTCTACGTACTCGAGCCGCCGACCAATGGGAAGGTGCTGCTGCGCACCACCCTCGGCGACCTCGACATCGAGCTGTGGCCCAAAGAAGCGCCCAAGGCCGTGCGCAACTTCGTCCAGCTCGCGCTGGAAGGTTACTTTGATGGGTGCACATTCCACCGCGTCGTCAAGGGGTTTATCTGCCAGACGGGCGACCCGACCAACACGGGCGAAGGTGCGCCGCGTGCAGCGACGGCGGCGGATCGCGCGAGAGGCGGCGGTGGCTAACCTCCGCGCGAGTGGACGCGATCTGGCCGGAGCCGTGGGCGCTCTATGCAGGCGGCGATAGCATCTATGGCCGCCCGTTCGAGGACGAGTTTCACTCGCGGCTGCGATTCACCCGGCGCGGCCTAGTGGCGATGGCCAGCTCGGGGCCCAACACGAACCGCAGTCAGTTCTTTATCACCTTTGACGGCACGCCCGAGCTGGACCGCAAACACACCATTTTTGGCAAGGTCCGTCCAGATGCGGGCTAGAAAATGCTGGCAGGCGGCTCAACCCAACGCGGCTCTATCCCTGCGTCCACGCTCGGCGTGGCCCCGCAGATTACGGGCGCCACCGTGTACAACCTGAACCGGATCGAGGAGGTGGACGTGGACTCGAACGACCGGCCCATCTTCCCGCCCAAGATTCTCTCAACACAAGTCCTGTCGTCCCCTTTTGACGACATCGTGCCCCGCGCCATCGCCAGCGCGGCCGCGGCGGCCAAGGAAAAGGAGCAGCAGCAAAAGGCCGCAGCGGCCGCCAAGGGACCCAAGGCAACGCGGTACGCATTCACGCGCTGCGCGCAGTGCACACACGCATCGGGCCCCGGGCTAACGTGAGCCTTGGCGGTGGGTGCCTCGGCTCGGCGGCTGTGCTAGCAACCTCGCGCTTCTCTCGTTTGGTGACGAGGAAGCCAGCGTGGACAGCGACGACGTGGGGACCGCGCGCCTGAAGATCAAGTCCAGCCATGACGTGCTGACGAACGACCTACGCCTCAGCCGCGAAGTCGCGGTGTCCGCGGACGAGATTGCGCGGGCAGCCGCGGCAGAGGGCGCGGCGCAGCGACTGGCCAAGCGCACGGTCGACCTCCAGCAGCAAGCCGCCGCCGCGGCCGCGGCCGAGAAGCGTCCGGCGGAGGCGCCCAGCCGGCGGAAGGCGGAAAGCAGCGACGACGACGACGACTTTAGCGACGACGACGATGACGACAGCGACAACTTCCGCGTTCAGGAGCGGTTTGACGCCAAGATGCGCCAAAAGATTGAAAAGGCGCGGGGCATTGTGCGTGGCGACGCCGCGGATGCCAAGGCCTCCGCTGTGGCTGAGACGTCGCGCTCGGCGGGCAATAAGGTTGAAAAGCCCAGGTATGATTCCGCAGGACAATCGACACTGCGTACAAGCTTTGGACTTAGAGGGTTTGTGATCACTTCTGCCTCCCTTCTGCATGTCGCGCAGCGACGCGGTCCAGCACGAGATTGCTGCGGTCAAGGCGGACCTGCTGCGTTACAAGCAGCGCGGCTCCGAGTCCTCCAAGGAAGCCGCGGCCAAGGCCGCAGAGGCGAACCGCGAGTTTTTGTCACCGCTCGAGCTGCAGAGGCTCAAGTACGTCAACAACCGCCAGCGTGCCGAGCGCAAGGATCGCGAAGCCGAGGTACCTGGTCGTCGTGTATGAAACGGGGAAGACTGGGGACCACTCGCTGACTATTAGCGGGACACCCCAATCTAAGTTGCCACGGCACCAGACGTTGGCGGCGCTCGCCAAGTTCCAGGAAAAGCTCAAGCCGGCAACCGCCCCCCCCGAGGAGGAGATAAAGCCCACCGCCAGCGCGGAAGGAGACACGGACGAGCTGTGCCGCTTGCACTCGCTGCCCAGCTGGTACGCAGCGGGGTTGCGAGTGATAGTGGCTGTGAAGAAACACGTCGCACGTAGTAATCTACTCTCGCGGCTGCCGCCGCCATGACGCTGGGCGCTACGAAGCAAATCGTGCCGCGACACATTTGGCGTGCAGGAAAAGGTGGACGATTCTGGCTGGATGAACCACCGCCTGATGTTTCCCAAGCAAGTCATCGACGCCAATCTGCGGCGGGACGACGCCGATGACTTGGTGTGCAGCGCGGCCCATGCTGGCCGACATAGGGATGTTGCGACGCCGCGCTTACGCATGCTCCACGCCTCGTTCTACCGACCTATTTGGATGGGCAGGTGGTGCTGGACCCGCGCAAGGCGGACAACCGGGACCTGATTCGTGAGCACGACCGGCGTCAACGTCAGCTGGAGGCCGAGCGGCGCGCCCGTGTGTCGGGCGGCCCCGCACCCGGTGGCCAAAACCGCGAGGCGGCGCCGCACCACCATCAGGTGCATGGCCACGGCGACCACCACCATCACAACTACCGCGATCGTGACTATCGCGACCGCGGCGACCACCACCGCGACCGCGAGCGGCGGCGTTCGCGTTCGCGCTCCCGCTCTAGGTCACCGCGACGGTAGATTGTAAAGACTGTACAACTTTGTAAGATATACACATGTTTACGAGGCCAATTTGCAGATATCTTCGTATGGCACCTTCTCGACCACACGCTCGTTGTACGGGCCATGGACAATGCGGATAGTTGCCTAGCGGTCCCTCCAAACTCAATGAAGCGCGCAGCGTGAGTCGTTCCGACCGGCTAACATCGATGAAGCCAACTGGCCGTGATCGCGTACATTGTACTCGGCGGCGTTGATGCCCAGCAGCACGGCCTCCTCGCCACGGTACGCGCCGTTCACTACCCGGACGCGACCGCCAAAGGACTGGGCCCACGCACGTCTGTACATAATCCTAGCAGTCGCAAACCGTTAGCCTATCTTTGAGAACTGTTTGCAGACGTCCGCCGCTGGGCACCTACCGGCAGCACGGTCTCGCAGTGCGTCTGGTCTACACGGATGATGTCGCCACTGTCGACCATCTCAATTTCTGCAGTGTACGTGTCGATCACCTTGAGGACCACGCCTGCCACGGTGGATCGCCCCCGTTCTTTCTCCCAGCCTGCTATCAGAGAGCGTGCTTTGTGGCGGCCGCCAGCGCGGTTGCGGGTTTACCTTTCTTGCCGTCGTACTTGCCGTCAGCGAGCTTCTTGTTTCGCACCTTGACGACAATATCACGGAACAGCCAGTAGTCCTTCCGGTTCTGCCGCTCCTTCTTGGCCTCTTCCTGCGCCTGTCGTCCGCAACAGCCATGTTGACGGCAGGGTAAACAGTTTCGTCAGCGCCGTCGAATGCCGCAGGCCGTGGTCTCATCGCATGCCGCACTCTGTACCATGATCTCCTCGATGGCCGTCCGCTTGCGCTTCTCGCCCGACGCGGCGGGCGCACTTGCCACGCCGGCCAGCGAGCCGCGGATGGCGGGCACGGTGGCGCCGTTCTCTGTGGCAGCCGGCTTGGTGTTCTCGCCGTTCGGAGGCGGGCTCGACGCCTTGGTTGCCAGCTGCGCCAGCGGATTCCTGCCGTGGGAACACAGGGCACAGTGCCGCGGGAAATTGTGAGACGACGCGCCTTTGAACGGTCTTTTCGTTCGCAGCAAGTGGCGCGACGTACACCGGCTTCACGAGCATGGGGGCCTCCAAAGCCACCTTGGGCAGCACGGCATGGACGATCTCGGCGCCGTCCTCCTTTTTCAGCTCGGTGTACACCGGCTCCTGCGGCCGGGCGGCGCCCTCCGCCTGGCGCGCCCGCTCAATCTGTCTCTGCAGTTCGATGCGCTCCCGCTCCTCCTCGGTCTTGGCCAGTCGCTCTTTGCGCGCCGCCGCTTCCTGTACACACACCATGAATTCGTCAGATGAAGAAAGGCGGCATCAGCACACTGTCACCGAGGATAGAGCCGGTTCGGTCCGCCGTGCCAACGCGGACCTGCCGGGCCAGCACTTCGGGGTCGCGGTCGATGTATTGGATGAACCACCCCTTCTCCGTTTCCGTCACCTCCGCAAGGCCCTCGCGGCCGAGGTGCTTGACAAACTCGGTGAGCGTCGACCACTTGGTGGCATTCATGTGCAGGTGCTGTTTATCGGAAATGTACTCTTGGTACACCACATTGGCGTGGACGCGGCGCGTGCCGTAGCTGTGGACAGCTCCTAAAAGGGCAAGTGCGCAGGGGCGTTGGTTACTTGTTGGTCCCACATAGCAGTTGGCCCCCGACTGGGACTGCCAACGTACCGGCGGCGCAGCAGCTTGATAAACTCTTGCTCAAACTGCGTCGAGAACGAGTCCAGGAACTTGGTCGGGTTCTCCACGAACAGCTGGATCTGGCGCATGTGGCTTTCCGACATCAGGTGACACTGCGTTCGCCACAACGTAGGCATGAAGTTTGAGACTAGTTTTAGCCTAGCACAAATATCCGGTCGAGGCAGGCAGGTAAGGACGCACCTTGAAGCCGTTCTCGTCGCGGCACTGCTTCTGGCACATTTCGCAGTACCATCGCAGCTTTTGCAGGCCCTTGGCCTGAGGCGGCGCCGCGAGGAGGCATCCACCCGAGGCAGCACTGTCAGTTAGCACTGCGACATGGGCGCCATAAGCGCCGTCGCGTCGGCCAGACGCACCTTCATGCGGTTCGCAATGGCCTTGGGCGTCATGAACTCGTGCTTCGGCATGGTGGCTGGCAATGCAGTGGCGGGGACCGCGGTCCCACGCGCCGGCCTGTCCTTCTTGGTCTTATCGTGTCAGCCGCCTGTTCGTCTCCAGCCGTAGGAGCCAGCAAAGGCAGCCTTGGGTCGGCCTCCTCAAGACTCGTCTGCTTCGATGCGATGATGTGGGCGTGGTGCAGGCGGCCCTTCACAGGCTCCTTGCACTTCGTCGTCGTTCCTCTGCGTCGTCCTCTGCTTAACCGCTTCGTCGTCCTCTGCATCGTCGTCCTCTGCGTCAACCAATTCTACCAATTCCACCCGACAGACAGCGGCAGACGACGCAAAGGAAGACGCGGCAGAGGAGGACAACGAAGCGGACGACGCAGGCCAATTACGCTGAAGAGAACTACACTGCAGAGGACGACACAACGGACACAGCGGACGACACAGAAGAGTGGGTGCTGGCTCATCGCCGGGCGAAGCGTATAGAACGACAGGATAAGTTGGAGGACGCGCCTGGCTCGGGCACTGAGGTACCGGCCGCAACGACCGCGGCACCGCGACCAGGCGGCCACGACGCCAGGAAGGCGCTTCCGCCGCTTCTGAAAGACGGCAGTTAAGCGACGCGGTCGCTATCCGAACCCGGCACCATGGTACGGCAGCGTCAGCTCGACGCCATGCCTGCCCAGCCCGCAGGTGTTAAACCATGCCCAGCTGCCTTCTCGCGTCCGTCGTCGCAGGCAGCCGAGCGTGTTCGCCAGTACTCGTTCACGCCCCAAGGGCCGCGCCCGGTACCCTCCCGCGCTCTTGGCCGCCGCCAAACGCCTGTTTCACTTACAACTAACGGAATCGGCTGGCCTCGACCGGGCACATTTCCCCTGATAGGACGAGAACCTGGCCAACAAGCTCTTTGTCGGCGGTCTCGACGTCAAAGTATCCGAGTACGTGCAGCGCTCAGGCACGAGCCGCTGTCCGGACGTTCGCCTGACCCCCGCTGCCTTGCTGTTTCTTTGCCGGGGCCTTCCTGCGGTCGCCAGAGGCGCGGTCATTAAAATGTTCCAGCCGTTTGGCCCCATTGCCCACGTGGAGTATATGTGGCACACGAACGGACCCCGGCGGGGCGAGCCGCGCGGCTTTGCGTTTGTCGAGTACTTGCGGCGCGAGGATGCGGAGAAGGCCATTGCCGCCATGAACAACAAAGTTGTCATGGGCCGCGCGCTCATCGTCAGCTTTGCGTCCGAACGGGTGCGTCTTGCCTGACAGCAAGGTCAGGGTCGCGCTGGGAGGCTAAGCTGACGTATAGCGACGGCAAAAGTAGTCGGGGCGGCCGACGGCTTCCCAGAAAGACCTCGAACCGCGGTCGCGCAAAAATTACATGGAGCGGGAACGAGACTACCAGAAGCGCATGGCCGCATTGCGGAAGGATCAAGAGCAGGAGCTGCTCGCACAACGAATGGCCACCTACACTCTGCCTGTGTACGTGCCTGTGGCTGTAGTTGCCGTGCGAGCATTCAACATAACCCTCTCACACTCTCGTCGTGTTCGATGCCACCACGACTCGGCGGCACAGGACCATGACCACGGAGCAAAAGATTGCGTTCCTTGAAGCCAAGCTAAAGCGGCTGGAGGGCAAGACGACGACGACCCCTGCCCCTGCCGTTGCCCCGACCAAGCTCGTGCTGCCGACTACGCCGGGCACCTTGTCGGCATCCGGTAGCGCCGCATCACCGGCAGGTGCGGCGCCAGCGCCATCGGCGCCGGCCAAGGCAACCTGATTATGAAGTTGTACTTGCTGCTGCATCCTGTACAGGCGTGTGTGTGTGCAAACCATCATATATGTTCAACGCGGTGGTGCTGGAGCTAGCGGAGCCACTGGGACGGGTCAATCACGCCCATCTTATCGGCGTAGTGGATGAACTCGAAGCACACCTCGACAAAGATGAGCCAGATGATGGACCATTCCTGCAGCGTGTCCCAACGCACTTTGCGCCGGAAGGCGTGGAAGTTAGCATGGCGGCATGTTAAATGTCATAGAATGCCCGGCACGCACCAGCTTGAGCGAGTGCTTTTCCGAGAGGTGATCGCGGAGCACGCCCACGAGCTCGTTCGCGTAGTCTAGCTTTTTGTTAAGGATGCTAATGCGGTGGTTGACGTCCAGCGTGCGTGACATCATGTGGTACAGTTCCTCCAGCAGAGCCTCCGACCAGTAAAAGTCGGGCGTTTCCAGCAGCTGGCCACATTCCCGCTGCCACCAGACCCGCGGAGGGTTTCGTTCAGAAAGGGTGCGTAGACCAACTGCGCCCGACGCGCGGCAGCGTACTTCCGAGTGCAGGTTCAGCTTGCCGCGGAAGTACAACAGCTCGCCGATCTGCTTGAGCACGTCCTGCCGCGACAGCGGGATCTTTTGCCCCGACTGTAGCCGTGCCCGCTTGCGTCCTTTTCATAGCACAAGGTCCCGTCAGTAGACGCACTTTCACTAGCATGCTAAAGCGCGGGTGCGCGCCTTCATCAGCTGCGGCAGAGTGCGGTGCCGTTCGAGGTAATGCTCCAGCTGGTTTTCGAGCACGGCCAGCTTGGCGGACCGAGCGAGACCGTTCGAGAAGGCCAACCTCTCGCGCACCAGCTGCTCCTCGTCGTCGCCGACCAACACAATCGTCTCCAGCACCATGCCCGTGTGCCTGCCACCTCAGTAGCACACCCCGCCGACCGCAAGTTGCGGTTAAACGCAGTCCAGCTGTCGGCGGGCAGCAAAACAGGGCGACGTCGCGTACCCGTCGGGCTTGTGCACAAAGTTCATCTCCTCCGTCTCGACCAAGTCCGCCGGGTAGGGTTCCGACTGAGCCATCCGCACGTCAAAAAGGCACCGTTCCACCTGGCTCTCCGAGGCCTGCCAGCAGACCAGGCTGCCGTCGTGGAAGAAGAAAACCGACGCGCCGTCGTCCAGCTCGCAGTACAGCGCCTGCCAGCGTTCCGCTCGATGTTGCGGTGCGTCCTGCATTAGCGGAGCTGCTCAGAGCGTGGACACTGCCAGCATGGTTACCAGTACCTGGTCCGACATGAGCTTCTTGTGTCGATAAAAGGTCGGCTCCAGCTGGCGCTTGAGCTTGGCAATGTCAAACTCTTCGGCCACCGCGTAAGCGCTGCAGCGGCGCAGCTGATCAGGACGATCGCACAGACACGGTAGGCGCTGTACCAGCAGTGAGCCCGGTGGACACCAGAAGCTAGAACCTACGCTGGCCACCCACCTCCAAGCTCTCCAGTGCGCTGGCCGGCAGGCGCCGGTTCGGCTTGGGCACTGCGGGCGACTGCCCCTCCTCGGCCGGCGACGGACGGCGCGGACGTACTTTGCGCAGTTGTTGATCCGCAATGCGCTGCAAAGGGATCCCGAGCCGGTTCAACCATGAGACGGTCAGATTACGACTAAGCGTGCTGCTGGTCGCTGGCCGCAGGTTACTACCTGCACGTTGGTTGCGGTCGCAAGGTTTGCGGCGGGCAGCAGCGGGCGGGCGGTCCACCCCGCCAGCGGCATCCCGATCGGGCGGAGGCGCGGCGCCACAGCGGCCGGCCGCGGCCGCGGGACTGCCAGCGCCGCGGTGGCCATGAGGCGCCGGCCGGCCCAGCGACTTGCTGCGGCCGCCATGTTGTCGAGCGAATCGAGTTCCGTCGTCGCCAATGCTGCCGGAGCGGTGCATTTGCACGTGTCCACCATGAGCAACTGCGGTCAGTCGGGCGCACCTATTCTCCCATCGCGAATTGTCCTGTTCGCTCATCGGGCGTACCGGTAGTGGTGCGTCCGTGCTGCGTCGTCCCGAAGCGTCGCTGTCCGCTGCGGCTTCCTATGCGTCGTCCCTCTGCGTCGTCCTCTCTGCGTCGTCCTCTGCTCAGGCGTTCCTATGCCCAATTTTGGCGCGAAAATTTTGCTGACGTCACCTATACACCACAAACACCGGCGCCCGGCGAGCCCAACCAGGCGCCGGACAGCCGCCCGCCCGAAACGATGCACGATGCGGCGCACGGGCACGGTGACACACTGAACGACCGTGAACGCCGAGAACAAGCTGGTTGACAAGCACTAGGAGATCGAGGAACGACGAAGATTTCGCGGCAAATTAAGGGGTGAGGGCCCATACGTCGGTGGGATTCCCAGAGTTCGGACACATCTTTGCGGCGCACGGCTTTGATTCCATGGAGTTGTTGGTCGACATTCACCGTCCAAGAGCTCGAGCTCCTTTTGACGGTACGTGCGAGCCCGCGTTGCGACCGGCGAGCTGGGCCGGTCTGATGTGTTTGGAGGGGTCGCGTCTCATAGGATTTCCGTGGCTGACCGCAGCGGTGCATGCGCCCCTGGGGCACCGCATGCGGTTCAAGCGCGTGTTTAGCCAGCTGCATCAGCAGCAAGCCCCGTCGAAGCGATACTATTAAAACGACCACTACCTATAAACTGTACACCCACCGTGCTTCCTGTACAGCATGTAGTCTTTTAGAGCATTTGCGTGACGCGGTCCAGGCGATCGGCCACATCGCGCAAGAGGTCCACAATAGTAGCCGGGGGGGCCCCTCGATCAATAGCGTCCCGGAGCACCTGGAGCACCGCGGAGCGAGCCTCGGCCACCGGGTCCAGCGCCTCAAACTGGTCGTCCACTCGCGCTGGATGGTCGTGCTCATCTGAGGGCGACCCGGCATCGTCACCAGCCGCCGTCGCCGCTCGGTCCCAGTACGCAGCGTCGTCCACCGCAGTAGCATCACTTGCCGATGTCATTGCTGCTGCCGCTTCACTCTCTATGGCGCCGGGCATCCACTGCGACGCGTTGGTCAAGCGCGCGACGTCGTGGTACCGCCACAACGGCCCGTTGCCGGGCTCCTCGGCGCGCAGAAAGAGAACGGCAATGCTGGCATCGCCGTTCGTGGCTGCGCCCACGCAGACGGCCGCCCAATGCTGCCCGCTATCGTCCTCCCGGACCAGCGCCGCAGAGCTGCTGAACCGGTCCGGCTCCCAACTGCGGACCACCTCCAGGACGTCCGACTCTGTTTTGTGTCGACGGAGCATAGTGGCAAGAGCTGTTGTGAGCGACAGTGGCACAGGCTTGCTGCGCAGGGGCTTGGTAGCTTACCGTCGTCGGTGCTGAACCGCCAGCGAGGCGGGTCGCCCGTGCCGCAAACGTATGTGTTCCTGCGCGGTCGAACGGACGCCAATTAAGTCGGTCCCGGGTGAGTATTGTGTCCCGCCGTCTACGGCCAAAATGCTCACCGTCGTACATGAGGTGCAGCCATGGCGAGCACTTGTCGCGATCTAGCAAGACGTCGGCGCGGTCATCGTGCCACGCTGACAATATCTCATTGGCGCGGACGAAAAGATCGCCGACCGGCGGGAACTTGGGCCGTGCCATTTTCGGTGCAGCGGTCCGGAGCAGTGCAGATAGTCAGTCTCATTAACTCCGGACCAGCTTGCTTCAGTGAGATGAAAACCTGACGACACTTTTGCTATCACTGTGCCAAGATCTCTTTAGATCTCTCCCTCATGCGGCGGACGCACCCACAGAGGCAGCGGGCAAACGTTCTCCGGGCTCCGGTTGGCTGCTTGGCCTGCGGGCTCGACCCGTGCGGACTGCTGCTAGTCGGCAGCTTTCGCGCCAAAATTCTGACAATGCTCTGAGCCGTGTCAGAAAGCTTGTCAGAACATTCGGACGCCGTTCTGCCGATGTTCTGCCGGCGTTACTAGTGAGTTCTGCCGCGGTTCTGCCGCTGGCCACTGTTCTGCCGCTGCTCTGCCACTGCTCTGCCGCTGCTCTGCCACTTTTTCTCTTTTCGCTGCTCTAGCGCAGACGAAGCACGAGCGCGCTCGCTCGCTTGCGCGAGAGAAGTGAGAGCAGGACGAGCACAGCGACAGCGCCTGAGGACTTCGCGGCACAAGGCTGGCGAAGCGGGAGCTGCTGAAGTAGCGCCCTGCTGCTGCGGTTCCTTGCCGTAGTCGTGTCGCGCGTTTTTTTGCGTCTGTCTTCGCACCCCAGACAAGGCAAGGCGCCCCACTGCGGTAGAGCGGCCGAGCCGAAGAGAGGGCA
>Ga0180215_1005243_pt1 | contig 11162 bp, 9 predicted proteins | sample eDN3rd37CBELigBY_FD_128871 | JGI IMG/M metagenome (GOLD analysis project Ga0180215, IMG submission 128871) | Enriched backyard soil microbial communities from Emeryville, California, USA - eDNA 3rd pass 37_C BE-Lig BY (version 2) (version 2) | ecosystem: Environmental > Terrestrial > Soil >...
CTGGATGATCTGATCGAGCCCGACGAAGGCACCGCCGCAGATGAAAAGGATGTTGGTCGTATCCACCTGCAGGAAATCCTGCTGCGGATGCTTGCGTCCCCCCTTCGGCGGAACGTTGGCGACCGTTCCCTCGATGATCTTCAGCAGCGCCTGCTGAACGCCTTCGCCCGAGACGTCGCGCGTGATGCTCGGGTTGTCGCTCTTGCGGCTGATCTTGTCGATCTCATCGATGTAGACGATGCCGCGCTGCGCACGCTCGACGTCGTGATCCGCGTTCTGAAGCAGCTGAACGATGATGTTCTCGACGTCCTCGCCGACGTAACCGGCCTCGGTCAGCGTCGTCGCGTCCGCGATGGCGAACGGGACGTTGAGGATCTTCGCCAACGTCTGCGCTAGCAGCGTCTTGCCGCTGCCGGTCGGGCCGAGCAGCAAAATGTTCGATTTGGCGAGCTCGACGTCGTCCGAAGCGAGCTTCGACTCGATGCGCTTGTAGTGGTTGTGGACCGCAACCGAGAGGATCTTCTTCGCCCTCTCCTGCCCTACGACGTACTCGTCGAGGACGGCGCGAATCTCGGACGGCTTGGGGATCGGGGCCGAACCGGCATACGGCTCGTCCTTCTCGACCTCCTCCGCAATGATGTCATTGCAGAGGCCGATGCACTCATCGCAGATGTAGACCGTCGGCCCGGCAATGAGCTTTTTGACCTCCTTCTGCGATTTTCCGCAAAAAGAGCAGCTCAGATTGCCCCCCTGATGGTCGTCGCGTCGTCGCTCCACTTCTCGTCGCCCTCGGGGCCGAAGCCCAGGTTCAGCCTCTTCTACGTCCCCACGGCTGGATTCTAGTTATCCACTCCAACCGTCGCAAGCGAACCGCGACCCCACTTCCTGGAACCATCGAGTCGCGGAATCCTCGGAAAACGAAGCCAATTGCATCCGTTCGTGGCTCCGCCGAGTTCGCCCGTGCCCCACTATTTGATCGGAAACAGGGCACCGAGCGGCCTCGAGATCATCCAGCGCTGCCCGGCTTCTTCTTCGGGGTGAACACCTCGTCGATGAGGCCGTACTCCTTCGCCTGGACGCCCGACATGTAGAAGTCGCGGTCGATGTCCTTGGTGATGGCCTCACGGTCCTTGCCGGTCGCGTTGACGAGGATGTCCGTCAGGACGTCCTTGATGTGCCGGATCTCCCTGGCCTGGATCTCGATGTCGGTGGCCTGACCGCGAGCGCCGCCCATCGGCTGATGGATCATGATCCGAGCGTTCGGGAGAACGTAGCGCTTGCCCTTCTCGCCCGCCCCGAGCAGCACGGCGGCCATGCTCGCCGCCTGGCCGATGCAGATGGTCGAAACCGGGCACCGGACGTATTGCATCGTGTCGTAGATGGCGAGACCAGCGGTCACGACGCCACCCGGCGAGTTGATGTAGAGCTGAACGTCCTTGTCCGGATCTTCGCTCTCGAGGAAGAGCAGCTGCGCGACGATGATGTTCGCGACGTCGTCGTTGACGTCCGTACCGAGGAAAACGATGCGGTCTTTCAGAAGACGGCTGAAGATGTCCCAGGAGCGCTCGCCCCGGTGCGTGGTCTCCACCACCTGGGGATAAGGAATGAAATCCTTGGTACGCTCGAGGAGTTGAATCGCCTGGATGCGATTTTCCGGTCGTCGCGACATCGTGGGCTCCTTGGGCTCGGTTCACTGCGCGGCGGCCCCGCGGCCGACTCGGTCGCCCGAATCGAAACCGGAGTGCCGCCGCACGGGGTGGTGCTCACTCGGCGGTGATCTTGGCCTTGCTCTCGATGATGTCGAGGATCTTGTCCTCGAGGATCATGGCAACGAGGATGTCGCGGCGCTTCGGATCGCGATACTCGGCCTTAATCCGCGCGACCTGCTTGCCCGTCTGCTCCGCGAGCTCGGCGTAGCCCTTTTCGAGATCCTCATCCGTCACTTGGACCGCCTCGAGCTTGGCGATCTCCGCCATGAGGAGGCCTGCGCGAACCTTGATCTCGGCGTCGGCATGGACCTGCGCATGCAGCCGATCGTCCATGCGGAAGCTCCGTCCCTGACGTCGGGCGGCCTGGGCCAACTCGGACTCGGTCACCTTGCACTGCTGCTCGACGAGCGACAAGGGCACCGGAATCGGGTTCTTCTGGCAGAGGCCGATGACGAGCTGCTCGGCGACGGTATCGGCGGCCTTGCGCTCGAGGTCCTTGGCGATACGGCTGCGGATGTCCTCTTTCAGCGCCGCGAGGCTCTCGAACTCGCCGACGTCCTTGGCGAACTCGTCATCCAGGAACGGGAGCTGACGCTCCTTGATGTCCGTGACCTCGACGTGGAAGACGGCGGGCTTGTCACGGAAATCGGGCCGGGGGTGGGCCGCCGGCAAGGTCAGCGAGATATCCTTCTTCTCGCCGACCGACATGCCGTCGAGGCCTTCCTCGAGGCCCGAAAGGAGCTGGCCGAGACCGATTTCGACCTGGAAGTCGGTGGCACCCGCGTCCTCGACGAGCTTGCCGTCGATCTCGACGGTGAAGCTCATCGTCACGAGGTCACCGCTCTTCGCGGGACGGGCGGGCTCCGGCTGAACGAGGTTCGCGTGCGCCTTGCGAAGGGCCTCGAGCTCCTCGTCGATCATCGCGTCGGTAACTTCCGTCGCGGGGCGCTTCGCTTCGATGCCTTCGTAATCGACCTTCTCGATCTCGGGCCGAACTTCGAAACGCGCCTTGTATTGGAAGCTCGCGTTGGACTCGAGCTTCTGAGGTTCGATGGCAGGCTGCGAGAGAGGCTGGACGTTCTGCTCGTTCAGCGCTTTCGGCAACGTCGCGTCAACGAGGCGCTGCGTGACATCCATAGCCACGCGCTCTCCGTAGACGTGCGCCAACACATCACGCGGCGCTTTGCCCGGACGAAAACCGCGAACGCGAGCCGTGCGCTGCAAGGTCTGGTAAGCCCGGTCGATCTCCTGCTTGACGCGATCGGCGGGAACTTCGATTTGGAACTCGACGAGTACGGGGGACAGCTTCTCTACGCTGACCTGCATGAAGGACTTCCTCCGCGAGGGGGACGCGCACCTTACACTTCGGATCGGATCCGTCAAGACATCCTCTCGTCGGCCGGGCGCATTGTCATGGCGTCGCCAAGGCAAAAAAAAGCCCGACGCCGAGGCGTGGCGTCGGGCCGGGCGTCCCCCGGGAGGAGAGGAACGCGACGTTCGTGGAAGGCGGGTCTAGCTACCCGCGGTGGCTGCGCGAGTCGCCTGAGGGCGGCTCGAGCGCAGGCGGTTCGAGTGCAACCAGCGGCCTCGGCATGCACCGGAGCGGCGAGGTGCTGCCGCCCGATAGGCCGGTCTCAGTCGTCCGCGTCGTCGAAGTCGTCGAGGAGCAGCTCGTCGCGGAAGGAGGCGCCGAAGTCCCCTTCGAACGCGGTCTCTTCGACCAGATCCTCGAAGGAAAAGCCGATGCGCATTCCGGGGCGGATCTCTTCTCGCTGAAACTCTTCGATGCTTCGATAGCTTTTGGGCACTCGGACCATCCGAGCCTCCTTGGAGCTTGCGGTTGACAGGCTTTCGAGAGTCACGACCGAGCCGGACTCGGGATCATCGATGGGCCGAGAGTGGCGGCTGCGGAGTCCTTCGACCCGCGGAAGAGCGGGAGCACCGAGGCCGATCCGGTCGGCGTTCGAGGCTGCCAAAAGCCGTGTGCCAGAACCCGCTCGATGGACGGCGAAACGGGGACCTGAAACACGCTGGAGAGGGCGAAGTTCTTCCTCATGGCCACTTGTGCCTACATCTGGATACAGGTTACTTACATCGACGCCCCAGGCCAAAATTTCGACGCCGATCCCCGCCGCACCGTCCGGGCGGGTGACTCTCCCCTTGCTAGTTGTCGCGGCGCCCGGTAACTGCCCGTCGCGGGCATGAGCAAGGGTCCTAAGATCGTAGTGGTCGCGAACCAGAAGGGCGGCGTCGGCAAGACAACGACCTCCGTCAATCTCGCGACGAGCGTGGCGGCCGCCGAGAAGCGCACGCTCCTCATCGATATCGATCCGCAAGGCAACGCATCGAGCGGCGTCGGCGTCCGGCCGGGGACGGTCGAGAACAGCCTTTACGATGCGCTGATCGGGAGCGTCCCGCTGAAGGACGTCATCCTGCGGACCGAGATCCCGATGCTCGACGTGGTGCCGGCAACCCAGGACCTGGCGGGCGCCGAAGTCGAGCTGGTGGACCTACCCGATCGTGCCGAGCGCCTGCGGAAGCTCCTCGCCGAGCTGCACGAAGACGGGACGGTGTACGACTACGTCTTCGTCGACTGCCCGCCTTCGCTCGGCCTTCTAACGCTCAACGCCCTGATTGCGGCGAATCGCGTCATCGTTCCGATGCAGTGCGAGTACTACGCCCTCGAGGGGCTGACGCACCTCATGGCGACGATCGACCGCGTGAAGAGCTCGTTCAATCCCTCGCTCGACGTCGAGGGTATCGTGCTGACGATGTTCGATGCTCGAAACAACCTCTCGCACGAGGTCGCTGGCGAGGTTCGGAAGCATTTCCGCGTCTTCGATGCGGTGATCCCCCGCAATGTGCGCCTCTCGGAAGCACCGAGCCACGGTAAGCCTGCGTTGCTCTACGATGCGCAATCGAAGGGCGCTCAGGCCTATCTCTCCCTTGCACGCGAGCTCATCGAGGCTGCCGGATGACCGTCTCCGAAAAACGCCGAGCGCTGGGTCGTGGACTCGATGCTCTCTTGCCCACGACGCGGCCTTCCGCTGCTGGCACGGCTGCGAGTGAAGCCGCTCAGTCGGCCTTCCTCTGCCCCATCGAAAAAATCGTTCCGCAGAAAGGACAGCCGCGACAGACCTTCGACGACGAGCGCTTGCAAGAGCTCGCGGCGTCGATCCGCGAGCACGGCCTGATCGAGCCGATCGTCGTGCGGCGCGCCCCAGGAAGCACGGAGCGCTTCGAAATCATCGCGGGCGAGCGGCGCTGGCGAGCATCGCAGTTGGCCGGTTTGCACGACGTGCTCGTCGTCGTCAAAGACGTCTCGCCGACGCAGGCGTTCGAAATCGCGCTCATCGAGAACCTCCAGCGCGAGGATCTCAATCCGATCGAAATCGCCGAAGCGTTGGATCGGCTGATCCGCGAGCACGGTCACACGCAGGAGCAGCTCGCGACTCGCCTCGGCAAGGATCGCGCGACGATCGCCAACAGCCTGCGGCTCCTGAAGCTGCCCGCACGTGTCCGTCACATGGTCATCGAGGGCAAGCTCTCCGAGGGGCATGCGCGCGCCCTTCTCGGTGCGCCGGATCCGAAGACGATGGAGACGCTCGCCGACAAGGTCGTTCGCGGCGGGCTGAGCGTACGCGCGACGGAGGCGTTGGTTCGAAGCGCTCGTCAGGCTCCCAAGGCAGACGAGAAGGAAAACCAGCCGAAGAGCGCCGCCGTTCGGGACCTGGAGGCGCGCCTCATGCGGCGACTCGGCACGCGCGTCGAGGTTCGCGACAACCGTGGCAAGGGCGAGCTCGCCGTGAGCTACGGCTCTCTCGACGAGCTCGATCGCATCCTCGCCCTCCTGCTGCCCTGACCGGATCGGCCCGAGCAGCACCCCGACTCACTTCTTCTTGCGAGCGGCGGCGGCAGCGTCGCGTGCCTTCTTCGCGAGCTGAGCGTCCTCGGCGAGGCGAGCCGCTTCCTCCAGCGCACGAATCGCGTCCTGCTTCTTCCCGAGCGTGAGCAGTGCCTGACCTCGATAGTAGTGGGCCACCGCCAACGCAGGGGCGAGCTTCACGGCCACGTCGAAGTCCTGCAGCGCCGCGGCTTCATCCTTCATCGAGTGATGGCAGAGGCCGCGTCCCAGCCGAAGCTCCGCCGCGTCCTCGACGGCGATGGCTCGCTCGAAGGCCTTGGCGCACTCCGCGTACGCTCCCGCCGAACCGAGGGACCGGCCGATCGATGCGAGGAGAGCCCGGTCGTTCCCGGCGTTCTCGAGCGCATGGCGAAGCTCGCCGGCAGCCTTCTCTTTCTCTCCCGCATCGAGCAAGAGCGCCGCGTACTGCCACCTGAGCGTCGCGTTCCCCGCATCGCGTCCCACGGCCTTGGCATACGCCGCCAACGCGCCCGGACGGTCCTGGGCTCCCTCGAGCGCCATCGCCAGGTTGATCAGGAGCGCAGCTTCATCGGGGCGCTTGTTCAACGCAGCGCGGGTCACACGGGCGGCTTCGTCGAATCGACCACCATCGATGAGCAGCGCACCTAGGTTGATCGGAGCCTCGACCAGATCCGGCGCCAGATCGATCGCCGCCTCGTACTGCTTCCGCGCACCCTCCGCATCGCCGAGCTGCTCGAGCGTCACGCCCAGGTAATAGGCGGCGGTGCCATTGCGAGGCGCCTTCTCCCGCGCCTGCTCGAGGCTGGCCTTTGCCGAGGCGAAATCCCCCTCGCCAATCGCGCGCGTCGCCCTCTCGATCAGGGCCGAGGCTTCGCTCGAACCAGCGCTCTCCCCTCCCTCCGAAGCGGGCGAAGCCGGGGTCGAAGGCTGCTGGATGGCCTCCGCACCACAGCCGCCGATCGCCATCGCCAAGACCACCATCGTCAACGAAGCCTTCATCGTCGGTTCCCTTCCGTGCCTGAGCGCACAAGTGCGTCGAGGATTCGATCCCGTATCCGCGCCTGGCGCAAGTCGTCCGTGGGCTTCGACCCGTCCGCTTCGGTCACGTAGAAGACGTCGGCGGCGCGCGTGCCTTCCGTAGCGATTTTGGCGAGCGCGATCGAGAGGCCCAGCTCGTGGAGCGTCTGCGCCAGCGTGAACAGGAGCCCGGGCCGGTCGCGGGTCAGCACCTCGATGACCGTGTGGTTCGGTGAGGCGCGCTGATCGAGGGTGACCTCGGTCTTCACCGCGGGAGTGGGCCGCTCCCGCCACGTGGACCAACCGCGTTGCGAGAGGAGCTCCTCGGCCTTCGTGGTCCCGAGCAGGATGGCGCGAAGGTCGTCCTGCAGCTTGGGAAGCACGCTCGCCACGCCCTCGACGCCCGACGAGGCATGCCGCACCCAGAGCAGATCGACGGCCTGGACACCACCTCCCGGCAGCGGGCGCGAATGGATCTCGGCCTTGTGCACCTCGAGACGGTTCGCCGCCAACCCAGCCGTCACGGCGGCGAGGAAGCCCGATCGATCGGCGCCGACCACACAGAGCTCCGCCATCTCTTCGTGCGCCGACGGCACGAGCGAAACCGTGATCAGCTCGCCCAGCCCGGCCTCGGCGATTCGTGCATGCGCCACGATCGCTTCGGCGTCGTGGGCGAGCAGGTATCGCTCCGGCATCGAGTCGAGGAACTCGTCCAGGAAGGGCCCGCCGACGAGCGCACGCGCCTCGTCGCGGATCCGCGCCACGCGATCGGCGGTACGCGCGCCCGAGAAGTGGGCGTCGGTCGCGAGGAAGAGGTCGTCGAGCATGCGCGCCTTCCACGACGTCATCGCCGTCGGGCTGGTCGTGGAGACGTCCGCGAGCGTGAGCAGGTAGAGCTCGCGCAGCCGGTTCGAATCGCGAGCCTCGCGCGCGAACTCCGCCACCGTCGTCGGGTCCTCGATGTCTCGCCTCGTGGCCACGTGGTACATGGCGAGGTGCTGGTCGACGAGGTGGCACACGCCCTCAATGTCCCCCTCCGCCACGCCCAGGCGCTCGAGGATCGTGCGGCTCATCACCGCTCCCCGTCGCGCGTGATCCTTGCCGCCGATTGCCTTTCCGATGTCGTGGAGCAGCGTGGCCAGGAGCGCGACCTGCGGCTCCCGCAGTTCGCTGCCGACGCGCGACGCGAGAGGATAGGCATCGTCGAGCTCGCCGCGCAGGAGCGCACGCAGTCGATCGACGGCGGCTATCGAGTGAATGTCCACCGTGTAGACGTGATAGACGTCGTGATGCACGCGCCCGACGACCGGCGAGAACTCCGGGATCATCGCCGAAAGCAGGCCGACCTCGTGCAGCGCGCCCAACACCGAGCGGAACGGACCGGAGTCGAGCGAGCCGAGCAGATCGAGAAAGAGCCCCTTGGCCTCGTCGCACGCCCGCAAGGCTTCGCCGAAGCTCGCCTCCTGCGTCGCCCGCGCCACCGCATCGCGTGACAGCGCGTGGACGGGCTCGCGCCGCTCAATGGCATGCACGTAGAGGCGGAACGCCAACGCCGGTCGGCTCGCGAGATCGGCCTCTTCCGCGAGCGCGATCTGCCCCTCGATCGAGCGCAGCCCGTCGCCGAGGTCGATCCCCGCCCGCGCCTTGCCCCGACGCCGCGGAAGCGCTCGCGCCAGGATCTGCTCCCGCAGTCGCGAAATCGTGCGGGCCTGCCGGTAGTAGTCCGACATGAAGGCCTCGACGTAGGGCCCGAGCGCGTCGTCCTCCACGCCGGGCGGCGCATAGCCGAGGTCTTGCGCGAGGAGCTCCTGCATCGCGAAGGTCAGGCGGTCGCTTCGCCGCCCCGCGCGCCGGTGCAGATGGTTGCGCACCGCCCACAGCAGCTCGGAAGCCTGCCGCAGCGCCCCCGCCTCCGCGGCCGTGATCGCCCCCACCCGCACGAGATCGTCCGGATTCGACGTGCGCCATCGCGCCCGCGCCGCCCAGAGCGCGAGATCCAGATCGCGCAGGCCCCCCTCCCCTTGCTTGACGTCGGGTTCGAGAAGGTAGACCGACCCACCGCAGCGCTCGTGACGCTTCGCCGCCTCCTCCTCGAAACGCTGGAGCAGCTTCGGGAGCTCGGAAGTCGAGAAGAGCTCGCGTCGCGCACGCGCGAGAAGCTGCTTCGATGCCGAGGCATCGCCTCCGAGGTAGCGCCAATCGAGGAGGGTGGTGGCTGTCGGCAAATCCTCGCGCGCGAGCTCGATGGCCTCGTCCGCGCGGATCACCTGATGCCCGACGGAGAGGCCGGCGTCCCAGAGCGGGTGCAGGAAGGCTTCGGCCAGGCTGCTCATTTCGCCCAGCCCCCCCGTCGTCAGCAGCCGAACGTCCACGTCGCTCTTCCAGCCGACGAGCTCGCGGCCGTATCCACCGACCGCCGCCAACGAGGGCGGATCGTCCCGGCAGAGCGCCGCGCACGCCACCTGGAAGAGGCAGAGCAGCATGCCGTCGAGCACCTTCGAGCGCCGCGTCGCCAGCGTCAGCCCGGATTGCCCGGGCGTCTCGAAGAGCTTCTCGAGCTCGGCTCCATGACGAGCCAGGTACGTCCGCACCTCCGGCATGAGGGTCGGCGCGAGCGAGGCGAGGAGCGGGGGGCCGGGCTCGTTGGTCATCGATGCGACGGCCCACTCTACTCCGCAAAAGGTGCCTGAGCAGGTCGAGGTGGCTGCCCATCCGGAATGCCCTGATGGCTTCGCCCGGGGGCCGTCGTCTTTTGTCCCTGTCGTTCGGCGAAGTGATAGGCTGCCCCGCATGCGTTTGCCCGTGGCCATCGCCATCGCGATGGGCGTCGCCGTCTCGATGCCCGACCCGATCACCGGCTCGCTCGGTCCCTCCCCCGCCGAAGCGGCCGTCTCCTTCGATCTGAGCTTGAACGAGCTCGTCCGCATCTCTCCGTTCGTCGTGCTCGGCAGGGTGCTCGAGCATCAGTCGCTGTGGGAGGAGGACGAGACCCAGGGCCGGCGCATCGTCACCTACACGCGTGTTCGCGTGGAGCGGAGCCTCGGTGAGAAGGAGGCCGCGAACGAGGTCTGGGTCCGCACCTTCGGCGGGACGGTCGGCTCGATCGGGCAGCGCGTCGATGGGGAGGCGGTTCTCCTCAAGGACCAGAGCGCCCTCCTCTTCTTGCAGCCTCGCCAGGACGGGACCCACGCCGTCAGCGGCATGGCCCTCGGCCACTTTCCCATCGTGAAGACCGACGACGGCGTCCTCCGCCTCTCCCCGAGCCCGCAGCCCGGGCTCGTCCTGCGCCAGGACAAGGGCGCGATCACCCACTCCGTCCGCGAAGCGCTGACCGGCAAGACCGTCGACGAAGCCGCTGCGCTCATCCAAGCCGCGAGGCAAGCCCATGCTCGTTGACAAGCTCGGCGTCGCGCTCGTCGCATCGCTCGGCATCGTCGCCTTCGCCTCCGAGGCGAGCGCCTTCTGTCGAACGACCACCTGCGATCCCCGCCAAGGCCAGTCCTGCCGCAAGGACGCCGACGGCTGCGTGATCGACGGCATCCCCCTCGCCTGGCCCTCCCGCTGCATCGGCTTCTCCCTGCAGAAGGACGCCCTCCCCGGGCAGATCTCGCTCGATCAATTCACGACGATCGCCTACCGCTCCTTCGCCGCCTGGCAGGACGTGAAATGTCCCGGCAGCGAGGAGCAGCCCTCGATCCGCTTCTTCGACCTCGGCCCCGTCGCCTGCGATCGGCACGAGTACAACCAGAACCAGGGCAACGCGAACGTGCTCATGTTCCGCACCGGGAGCTGGCCGTACGGCCACTCGGGCAACACGCTCGCGCTCACGACGGTCACCTACAACGTCGACACGGGCGAGATCTACGACGCCGACATCGAGATCAACGGGACCATGCCGCTCTCGATCGGCTCGCCGGTCCAATACGACCTGCAGTCGATCCTCACGCACGAGATCGGGCACTTCCTCGGCTTCGCGCACTCGAAGGACCCCGAGTCGACGATGTTCGACAAGTACCAGGCTGGCGGGACGAGCCTCCGCACGCTCGACGAGGACGACATCAGCGCCGTCTGCTCCGTCTATCCGCCGGATCGGCAGACGCCGGCCTGCGATCCGACGCCTCGTCACGGCTTCGCCTCGGAGTGCGCGGTGGAGACCTCGCAAGCGGGCTGCTGCACGACCGCTCCCGGGCACGCGCCGAGCGGGGGCCAGGCGCTCGGTCTCGTGGGCATCGGGCTCGCGACGATCTACGCGCGACGGCATCGGCTCCGATCGAGGGGTGCTTGATGGCGCGGCAATTCGCCTCGCGTAAAATCGCCTGATGCTGCCGCTGCTCGTCGATCGAGCCCAGGCGCTCTCGTCCGTCATCGAAAGGGCGGCTCGAGCGCCCGTCGTTGCCTTGGACGTCGAGGGCAACGGCCTCTTCGCTTACCGGGCCCGGCTCTGCACCGTCCAGCTCGCCTGGAGGGAACGCGACCACGTCCAGGTCGCCGTCATCGACACGCTCGCGGTTCCGCCAGCGCCCCTCGCCGAGCTGCTGGGTGACGAGGGA
>Ga0180215_1005245_pt1 | contig 11159 bp, 4 predicted proteins | sample eDN3rd37CBELigBY_FD_128871 | JGI IMG/M metagenome (GOLD analysis project Ga0180215, IMG submission 128871) | Enriched backyard soil microbial communities from Emeryville, California, USA - eDNA 3rd pass 37_C BE-Lig BY (version 2) (version 2) | ecosystem: Environmental > Terrestrial > Soil >...
CCAAATAGTGATGAATTGAAAGAGAGGATTCGGGAATTTCGGCCGGATGCCTTTTTGGAGGATCGCCATTTTCTCTCCTATCCAATCGGGCAGTACTTATTCCACCTCCACTCTGTGTGGGACGAAGATCAACAAGCGTATCTTTTGGATGATAAAATCCTCATGGAATCCTTTGCTTCCGGCTGGCTTGAGGCTGACGGAGAGAATGCCCGTCAGTATACGGCGCAGCTGAAAGCGGTTTTGCCGTATTTTTCAAACTGTCGGACGGCAGAGGAGTGGCTGGCACAGTTTCAGAAGCTGATTGTAGCGAAGCGTTCATCGCTCCAACATTTCAGGAAATATAAATTAAACAAAAATGATTATTTGGAAGCTGTGAGGGTAAGCCCGATGCTGCGGTTTTCCTATTTTTCCGTATCTTTGCGTGTCTTGAAAAAACTGCAGCTCTTTCTTGAAAAACTAGTGAAAGATGCGCGTTGGCTTGTCAATATTCAAGAGGAACGAATCACGATCAAGACTCATTTCCAGCGGATTCAGCAGCTCTTACATGACTCGAATTTGAAAAGTTCACTAATGAACGAAGTAGAACGTAAGCTAGTAGAAGTGCTTGAGGAGATGCTGACAAGACCGATAGATGATGAGCATCTTTACCATGTAGGCGATCTTTCTGATGCCATCATCGTCTATTTGAAAAATGGGCTGGAGGATCCGGACCAAAATCAAATCGGTTCGCTCGATTCTTCGTCAGCAGAAAGAGATAAAGCGGAAGAGCATACGCTGCATCTATACAAAATGGCGGATTTGGACGGTCTTATTTTGTATGAGAATATTGAAGAATTACATCTTTGCGGGATGGATGAGCAGCACTTTCCGGAAACTTCTTCACCAATGCCATGGCCGCTGTCATTTGAGTTAATTAACAAGCTTGATAATCGTTCGACAGATATGTATGCCTTTCGGAAGGAACATTCATTAGCCTTTTCACGGTATCTGTTCTTTTGTGCCTTATGCTTTCAGAAGAATATCCGTCTTTCGTGGGTTCGAAATTGGAATGAATATGAGAACTTAGATAAATCCATCTATATCCAGACCTTGGAGCTTGAGGATAATGAACAAGAGGACGGCTTTGACTATGAGTATATGGAGCCGAAATATACGCCCCAACCGATTGATGCTTCCCTTATACAAGAAGGGTTGGCCAAGTTGCCGCAGGAAGAATTTGCGGAAATGGTTCTATGTAAAAAGCGGTTTTCCTACAGTACGCTAGTAGGGGGATTTTCCAGCTATCATTCACCGTTTCATTTAGGTTTTCTAGTTGGAAACTTGGTGAAGATTTATGCATCCGCCGGAAAAATCAAATCGGAAATCATCGATTTGCTTGGTACCATGTTTCCGTACATGACGGAGATTTCCCTTCGAACCATTGTCGATCAGAACATGAATCAAGATTATGTGGCAGGCATGCGCAAATATGGTCTGGGCAAAAGGCGGAAGTTGAATGAAATAGATTATCCTGAAAGTATGCTATATTTTCAATTTCTAACCCACCGTGGAGCTTTCCAAAATGAGCTTTGGCAGACGGCATTTTCTCCTCCGAGCGGCATAAGGAGGCAAAAGTCGGAAATGATTGGGCAAATGGCCTCTCAACATGGTGCATTGGCAGATGGAAGCCCATCGGTACTTTGTAAACTGTGCCCGCATTCCGATTATTGTGAGGATGCCTATTATGCGGTAGATATTTCGAGAAAGGGGTTTGATGACCATGACAGGGATCTTGCCTGAAACCGATTATGATAAAGGCAAACTGGATGACGCTTTTTCCACTTTATCAGATGCCCTCTCATATGTTCCGAGTATGGAAGAAGATATCTCGAAGCATACCACCCAATTCCTTCGCAATATTGAATTGAGCGACGAGCAGGAAAAGGTGGCGAAGATGAGTTCCACTCATTTGCTTGTAAAAGGGATTGCCGGCAGCGGGAAAAGTATCACACTGTTGACCCGAATGATGCAAAAAATGTCCGAGGACTTTGGGAAACGATTCCTGTTTGTTTCCTTTAACCAAGAGCTCGTCAAGGATGCCGAAAACCGCTTTAAACAGTCCCAGTATTATGAACAGCTGAAAGAACATCATCATACCGTTCATTTTTATACCTTTCATGAGCTGGCCCATTATTTGCTTAAATCAATGGGGATCCCTGTAAGATTTTTTCAGACGAGCCACACCCATCTGAATCGGCACGAAGACAATGTACGGGCCACGATGCTGCGGCTGTTTGATTTATTGGACACGGAAGAATTTAAGGAGCTCCCGTCGATCCATACGATAAAGAAAACAAGAAACACCGTTTTTCTCTATGAGGAGTTTTCTTGGATGAAGGGCAATGGCTTTATTACGTTGGAGGATTATTTGAATTGCGAGCGAGTCGGACGCGGAAAGCTGCCAAGTCTTTCAGTGAAACAGCGCCGAACGATATTCAGACTCTTTGAACATTATGTGAGAGATCAAAAGAGGGATTTTTATAACCGGATTGACCGTGAAGATTATGCATTAAAAGTCATGGAGAATCTTCACCGCTTGCTGGATAAAAATAAATACGATCATATCTTTATTGATGAAGTACAAGATTTGCAGCCGATGCAACTGCGAGTGCTTGTCAATATTAATAAAGGAACACTGACGCTGAGCGGTGATGAACGGCAGAGAATCTATAAAAGCAGTCCGTTTTCATACCGTGCTCTGGGAATCAATGTACAGAGTGGAAATAATGTCGTGCTGAAGCGGAATTGGAGATCCACCTTCCAAATCATGAAACTGGCGAATTCCCTGAAATTTTCCCGGTCGCAGGAAGATTCCCGGTACGATGACGAGAAGTATTTTCCGCGCCAGGGAGATAAGCCAGTGATTCAAAGGTTTACCGAGTATAAAAAAATGCTGACCGAAATTGGTCAGAAGATCAGAGCATTATATGACGCCAACCCTGAAGCGACGTTTGCCATTATTCACCGGCAACACGATATTCAACGTGAACATGAGATGCGAAACTTTCTCGGACGTTTTTTTTCTTTTCATACGTATATTCAAAGGGTAGAAGGTGAGAGCACAGACAGGGAAAAGAAACGTGGACCGCAGATTTATTTCCTTGAAGCCAAAACAACAAAAGGCCTCGAGTTTGATTATGTGTTCATCCTTGACTTCAGTATTTTTTATTATCCGCACAAAGATGAAATTGAGAATTTGAAAAAGAAAAAACTGAGGACAACCAATGATTACTATGACGATTATATAGAAATCGAAGAGAAAGAAAAGCGCATTCTTTATGTATCCTTGACAAGGGCAAAACAGGCAGTATTCCTTTATTTTGTTGCCTCTAAGGATCCAGAGGAAACCATTTCAACGTTTGTAAAGGATTTTGACTCTAAGGATTATGAGGCAAAAGGGTTTCGGAAGACGATGGTTTGAAAAATCAACCTTAGGGAGTGAACAGTGATGGCTGGCAGTTTACCTTTTGACGCAAGTGATCCGCTAAGCATTGAACAATTTGCTCAGCGACTCATAGGTAAAACCTTTATGGATGTCATTCAAGATGCTGAGTTCAGTGAGGAAGTCAAAGCAAGTGTCATCAATCAATATGGAAATGCGAAAAGAAAAGGCGGACTGGGAAATCTTCTGGAAGAGATTTATTTCAAGTATAAAGCCAATAGTGACCAACAGGCCGATTTTCATGAAGCTGGTGTCGAATTGAAAGCCACACCCTTTGAAAAGTCAAAAAAGGGTCAGCTTCGCGCTGGAGAGCGGTTAGTGATTACAATGATAAGTTATGATAAACCGGTTGAACTGGATTTCTATGCCTCTCATGTATGGGATAAAATAAAAATCATACTTCTTGTCTATTATCATCGTAATAAAGAACTTGGAAATAATCTATTGTACCCGATTGAATTTGTGAAATTGTTTTCACCGCCGGAAGAGGATTTGAAAATCATCAGGGATGACTTTGAAAAAATTATATGTAAGATTCAAAATGGGCAGGCTCATGAACTTTCTGAGGGGGATACGATGTACCTGGGAGCCTGCACAAAAGGTTCTACAGCTTTAAAAAGTACTGTACCGCAGTATTATGCACCCGATATACCTGCAAGAAAACGTGCGTTTTGCCTTAAGAATTCGTATATGACCTACATTCTGAACAAATATATTGTTCAGAATGTCGATACCTATGAACCAATCATTCATCATACGAAAGAACTTGAACATACAACCTTTGAAGAACTGATTATTTCTAGAATCAACGCTTACATAGGCTATAGTGACAAGGAACTATGTAAGATCTTTGAACGTGAATATAACAATAATAAAGCTCAATGGATTGATTTAGCCTATCGAATGCTGGGGATTAGGTCGAATAGGGCGACTGAATTTGTTAAAGCCAATATTGTAGTGAAAGCCATTCGAATTGAAGAGAACGGAAACATGAAGGAGAGCAGCCCTTTACCTCAAATGAAGCTCATGGAATTTGTCAATGAAGAATGGGAGGATTCCACACTTTATTCTTATTTTGAAGAAACCAAATTTTTGTTTGTCGTTTTCAAAAGAGAGGGAGAGGGGTATAAGTTAAAAGGCTGTCAGCTTTGGAATATGCCGAATTCAGATTTGGAAAATGTTGTGAGAGTAGGATGGGAAAACATACGCGACGTTGTTGCGAACGGCATCAAGCTGACGAAACAACAAACGGCAAGTGGAGTGGTGATTAAGAATAACTTGCCTAAAAAGAATGATAATCCCATTATTCATATAAGACCACATAGCCAAAAAAGATTTTATATTTTGGAGAATGGCGAAAGAATTGGAGATGGAACTTATGCTGATGCTGAACAGCTGCCGGATGGCCGGTGGATGCAAAAGCAAAGCTTCTGGATGAATAACAGCTATCTATTAAGTCAACTGAAAGAGCTCTTGAACTAACCAAGCTGGAATGCATAGGAAATATTTATTGAATGCGCCAAATGTTATACTGGCGCATTTTTCTATTTTTGCTTCAAACATAATACAAAAAACTGACTGCTGAATGAGAGAGCGGGGAAATCGTAATGAATGAATAGGTCCTTGATAACTGACTATGAGTGAGTGGGCTTTATTCTTTTAAAAAAATGTAATACGTTGATGGATTGGATTGAAAGAAAAAGAGCTTGGAGTATATTCCAAGCTCTTCTTGCTACACTGCTTGTTGAGCACTTGCATCCTGTTCTTCCATTTCGTTATTCTTATTAGTCTTATCAATGGCGATGATATGCTTGCCCATGGTTTTAATTAATCCGACGACAAGGGCGTTGCCCATACAGAAATATCGCATGCGTTCAGACATCCCCATCGTCCAATTATCTTCAAATTCATTCAGTCTTTCGCATTCTAATGGAGTTAAAAATCTTTTCCGGCCATTCACTTCAACGATGTGAGTACTTCTATTAACAGAACCTTCACTTGTCAGCATTGTTCTGCCTGGTAATTTCAAATCATCCGTTGGTGACATGCCGCCTTCTGAAAAGATATATTGATGCCCATTAGCAGCTGTTCTTTCAATTTTCTTAGCGCCTCTCAAATACTCGAATTTCGCTGCCATTTCTGATGTAAGGTAGTACTTTTCCTCAACGGTTTCTTCATTCTGAAGGAGGCTGCCCAATGGAGTGGGTTCACATTCAACAGGCTCTGGATGAGTGGTATAAATTTGACCATCTCTCATGATGCCGGCTGGAAAAAAGTTAAAGGAAAATTGATCAGAAATCTCAACAATATCCTCCGAAGTTAACTCGGTGTCTGCTTCACGATTTTTTACAGGCACGTCTTTAACCGGAAAAGCTTCGGCAAAAAATCCAGATTGATAGACTAACTCTTTGAGTGGAAGTTCTCTCATCATTTTTTCATAAGGAGTATCATGCTTGTAGGCAAAGATAAACGTTCTTCTTCGCCGCTGGGCATGTCCATATTCAGCGGCATTAATCACACGCCATTCAACGGTATAGCCTAAATCTCTAAATGTAGCAAGCATCACGCCAAAATCCCGCCCGCGCTGCTTGGAAGGAGATTTGAGTAGTCGATCGACATTTTCAAGCAGGACATATTTCGGCTTTGTACTTTCTACGACTCTTTTAATATCCCAGAATAACACGCCTTTTTTCCCTTGAAGGCCTTTTTCACCTGAAAGGGAACGTGCAACAGAGTAGTCCTGACAGGGAAACCCGCCGACTACTAAATCTGGTTTATATTGTTGAAAGACCTCTACAGGTACTTGTGAAATATCTTGATTGCTATATTCATCCACTCCCGTTTGGAAATGCCCGGCATAACAGGCAAAAGCATCCTGCGCCTTTTTGGATGGTTCCCATTGATTGGCCCAAACGGTATGAAAAATGTTACTATCTGCTTTTTCTAAGCCCAGTCGGAAGCCGCCGACTCCAGCGAACAACTCAATGACTCTAATCATATTTTGGTCTTCCAAATCGAACACCCTTTCGTATTGCTTTCCACTATTGTATCATATATTTGATTAAAAAGATGATGATCTTATGGATAAAAAATCTATATCAGACAATTAAACTATTAATTAAAGAAATTAGACTCTTCTATTTATAGAATGGTTTCATGGAATGGAATAAACCAACTATGGTAAAGCTGTATCCTTTTTATGATACAGAATGGAGGGGGGAATAATCAACTGACAAATAGAGTAAAAAACTAATCGTAAGAAGCTCATTTTTTAGTTTTGGTGATAATACTTGATGGATTTGTATGTTCATTAAAAAAGAAATGTATACGATGAAAACTAATACTTAGAGAATTAGAATCGGTAATTGTGGTAAAATTATCCTATTGTAATTGGCGATTTTATTCATTAAATATAATTAATGCCAGGTGTTGGGGAAATCTGTTAAGGAGATAAGTAAATGAAAATAAAAGATCTGTCATTCGATGTTTTTGAGCGAGAATATTTTATATATAGAAAAAGTGATAGTGGTGCTGAACAAGTAAAGGCTGAATATACAGCAGCCTGGAGTGAATGGAAAAAAGTTGTTTCTCAAGCTTTACTTGATTCAAGCTGCCGTCAGTTAGACGTTGAGAATACGGAAAACTGGCAAAATAGTGGCAATCTATCGAAAAGATTTTGGACAAGAATTAAATACAAACATTTATTTGAAAAACCATCATGTATCGCTGCCATGATTAGTAAAGATAATTTAAAAGTATATCTTGAATGGCATGGATATAAACATGAACATCTAATAGAAGAACGAAAAATACATAACAGTTGGGTATTATTCATTGACGATTGGATGAAAACAAATCATATTAATCCTGCTGAATACCGAGTTTGGATTAATAAAGATTTAGATGAAAGTTATAGGGAATACATAACTCTTGATGAATTTATTAGTAATAATCAAAAAGCAGATAGGTTAAAAGAAGTATTAAATGAAGACCCACAAAATTGGATTAGGGTGGGAAGGGTTTTTTTGAAATCAGAAGTTCTTAATCATGAAGATATTACTAAAGAAATGGGACAAACCATTGCTGAACTTGAATGGTTGTACCAAAAAGCAGTTGGAAATGATTTAATTCCAAATGAAGCGGAAAGTAAAATCAGTTATCAATCAACTTCTCAGGAGTCGGTAATAAAAGAGTCAGAAGATAAGTCTGAGTTAAATAAAAATAACACACCTTCAGAACTAATCCATCATGTATATCAATACATTGAATCTAAAGGATTTTATTACAATAAAGATGAAGTCATTAATCTTTTTCTTTCCTTAAAAACTAAGCCCTTTGTTATTCTTTCAGGTATTTCAGGTACAGGGAAAACGAAGATGGTCCAATGGTTTGCGGAAAGTCTAGGAGCAACTGAAGAAAATGGTCAATTTCATTTGATTCCAATTCGCCCTGATTGGAACGATGGTTCTGATTTATTAGGTTATAAGGATATCAAGGGAGATTTTGTTGAAGGACCTTTAACGAGAATTATTAAAAAGGCTAATGAATCCTTACATGTTCCTTTTTTTGTCTTGCTCGATGAAATGAATTTAGCCCGAGTGGAGTATTATTTTAGTGATATTTTAAGCGTGATGGAGAGTCGTAAATGGAAAGAGAATCAAATCGTAACCTCTAATTTGCTTTCTAAAGAGATTACCGGATATGAATTTGATTTAAAAATTCCGCAGAATCTTTATATAATTGGAACGGTAAATATGGACGAAACAACTCATCCTTTTAGTAAAAAAGTGTTGGATCGTGCCAATACAATAGAATTTAATCGGGTTAGTTTAATGGAATTTGCTTTCTTGAAAAAGACGAAAGAAATGCCTTGGATTTCAATTCGGAATGATATGTTAGCATCAAAGTATTTACACTTAAAGGATGTGTATCAAAACCATTCAGAATTAGTATTCACAGCTACATCTATGCTTGAAAATATAAATAAATCTTTACAAATTATGAATGCACATGTTGGTTATCGGGTACGTGATGAAATTTGCTTTTATTTAGCGTATAACGAAGAGTATAAGTTTTTAGAATACAAAGAGGCGATGGACAATTGTATTCTTCAGAAAATATTACCGCGAATTTCTGGAAGTGATACCCGAGTAGAACAGCTATTGATTGAGCTTTATCGGATTTTTACTACACAAGATTATATAGAAGGTTTGGATAGTTATGAATCTGACTTAGAAAATGCTGAATACCCGAATAGCGCAAGGAAGGTGGTTGAAATGCTAAGGAGGTTACATAATGATAGCTTCACTTCCTTCTGGATTTCGTGAGGATGTTGAACTGATATTAATTGAAACGAATGTTCTTTCTCTTGTTTTGAAAGGAAAGCCTTATCATGAACGGTACGAAGGATTAAAACAATATCGTTCTATGGATTTTCACGATACGATGAAACTTTCCATTGAGGGACAGGAAGTTCAGAGCGTTAAAGTGTATGATGTAAACGAACAAGGATTAGTTGTTTCATCTAAAGTAACATCGGATTTTAGACCTATCTTTTTTGAGAATGGTACCTATCAGCTTGTTATTCTACCGAAAAAGGAATTGCCGTTAACTTTCTATCATGAGCATCCATTACTGCGTCAGGCCATTTCTGGAATTTCCTTGGGTACACAACCGATGTTAACAGGAAGTCTTTCATTTCAAAATGAAGTTGGATTTAGTACCTTTGAGATTCGTTCTGAACAACAGACGTTGTTAGAAGTAACCCTAGAAATTTTCCCTACCAAATTGGATTATAAAAAAGATTATAACCGACTTCTTGAGGAAGTGAACGATGAGATCTATAACCTGGCCTATCATTTTATTAGAAAAACGTATTTAGGGGCGACAATTAAATTAGATGGTATACCTTCAATGGCAGAGTTTTATCGGTTGATAAATAAACACTTCGAACAATTTGCTCAAGCGGTGAAGCGAATTGAACGTATGCCACACCACCTTTTGCAAAATGAATATGTCAAGGCGAGAGGTGATAAACTTCGGAAGCTCGATTCGATAAGTAGAAGTTATTTACGCAAGCGACCAACGCTCTTTGTGGAAGTGGAAAATAGGGTAGATTTTGGGCAACAGATACTTATGCCAAAAGAAGGTTTACAGATTAAAAAGGAATTAAATCATGATACATTAGAAAATCGATTTATCAAATTTATGATTAATCGGTTGATAGATAAATTAGAGGATTTAAAGAAACGCATTTCGGTTCAATCTAGGTGGGCGAGGAAAGAAACCGATCCCGAATTGATAGATGGAGTCGCACAGATGATTAAACGTTTGGAATCTATCTTAAAAAGTCCATTTTGGCGAGTAATAGGAAAGCTGGATTGTTCCGTTTCTAGTCTTGTGATACAGATGGCACCAGGCTATCGGGAGGCTTATCGCATTTTCTTAACGGTTTCTAAAGGACTAGCTTTACAAGGGAAAATTCATCGAATGTCTGTCAAGGATGTCGCAACATTGTATGAGTATTGGACTTTTCTAAAATTAGGGAACATCTTAAGTAAAAAATACTTACTTCTAAGTCAAGATATTGTGAAAGTGAATCGGGATGGATTGTTTGTCAATCTTGATGTTAATCGAACGTCCAAAAGAGTGTTTCAACATCCAATTACAAAGGAAAAAATTATTTTAACTTATCAAAAATATGAGCAAAATCTGCCCACTCTGCCACAACAGCCTGATATGATGTTAAGCATCGAGAAAAAAGGGAAGGATTATTCCTATCATTATATATTTGATGCCAAATATCGGATTGATTATGCAAGAGGACTAAATCAAACAGGTTTTTATATCCCCGGTCCTATGGAAGAGGATATTAACACCATGCATCGTTATCGTGATTCAATCGTTATGGAGAATCATGGACCTTATGAGCGAACAGCGTTTGGTGCATATGTTTTATTTCCATTTGGTAATGAAGATCTTTTCAAGGAACATCGTTTTTATAAAAGTATTGATAAAGTAAATATTGGAGCTTTTCCATTTTTACCCAATGCTACCACATTAGTTGAGCGATTTGTAGAAAGACTAATAGACAGCAGTCCTGAGGAATTGCAGGAAGAAGGGATTCTTCCAAGAGGAGCCGTAGAACAGTGGGTTTCTGATTTGGATGAGAAAGTATTAATTGGACTGGTTGCTTCAAGGGAAGATTATCAAACTTTTATTAAAGATGGATATTATCAGATTCCTGTTGATTGTTTGAAGCAGAGCTGGCAGGAGGCAAAGTATGTTGCTTTATATGCCAAAAGTGGTGTAGCGAAAGAACATGGTGTAAAAGAATATGGAAAGATAACAAATGTAACGTTTGTGAAGGTAGAAAATGAGGAACGGGTAAGATTTCATGTGCATTATTGGGAGAAGCTTCGGGAGGTCATTCGCCCTGTTCATTACGGAATTGCAAATTATGCGATGACTTCCATTCATTTAATGAAAGAAGCTAGGGAGTTACCTGAGTTATTCCTAAAGTCAAAAAATGAATTGATTATTTGGAGAATGCTGAGACGGGTTTCAAATCAAATAAAGGTGTCGCTGAATGAAAATAATCTTGACGAAGCAACTTATGTTAATTCTTACTCTATAAAAAATATAGAAATTGAATTGAATAAAAAGAAACGAGAAGTTA